>WNFN01069702.1_pt1 | contig 14179 bp, 10 predicted proteins | sample 5400161 | NCBI WGS metagenome assembly WNFN01 (sample SAMN13153353, study PRJNA577476) | soil metagenome | isolation source: 80 cm saprolite on Douglas fir-dominated hillslope | place: USA:California | collected 2013-09-17
GCACCCAGATCTCTGCCTCCAGTGTTGCTCGCGCTCGCATCAGGTCAACGAGCGTCCAGAAAATCAGCCTGCAAAGGTCCGTCATTACGCAGTAGCATCCGCCGATTCGTCTCTGCTCGCCAACTGGATTAAGTTTACGATAGGGACAGGCGACGAACTGGTGGCAGGATGTGCTCGCGAGCAAAGACCTACATCTTGGAGTTCGTGCGGGCTATTTGAATGTTTATGCACAAGGCCAAAGCGTCTTTAAGATAGGGTCCAGCAATTCGTCCGGATTGGATTGAGCGGGCAAACCTCGGGTTGAGCTTCACTACAAATATTTGCTGAAACCCAATCTGCCTGCCGAAAAGGAGTACGTTAGATTTGACGGCAATGAATTTTATATGGGGAGGAAGGAGTTCGATCCAGCCAAAATCGTGCAAACAAAATTTACACCCTCTGAAACAATAATGGAGCTTGCGGCGTCGGCGCGAACATATTCTGGCCAGGAAAAGCAAGGCGTTCATGAAATTGCACAAAGAAACCCTTCCGTCATCGATCTCGAGATCGCATTCACAAAAACTGATGAGGAAGGCAAAAAGAGTGCGCCACGGATCGACTTGGCGGCCTTACACAATTCGGACGGCAAAATTTCGGTGAGGTTCTACGAAGCAAAAATGGCTTCCGATTCGCGGCTTCGGTAGAACAGCAAGGGCGAGCCTGAGATTGTCGATCAGATGAAAAAGTACGATCACTTTGTTTACTTCTGCAGGCGTGAACGAAGCCCCAGCCAGGGCGGCACGGCGGGCACGACTATTGCTTCAATCAACCTCGGCTCCGAAATCCCACTAACTATGCGGCGCCTGGGCTCGGCGCACCCCTTTCATACCCGGCAACAGTGGCGTCGGGCTCCCTCAGCTGGCGCTTTGAGGGCGGTTTAGCCTCTCGATGCCCGCTTCTATCACGGCGATCTCTTCGTCGATTTGCCGGATCGGCATGCTGACGTCGAGACCCATTTGAGATTTAAGGTCGACCGCCAACCTCCACCGTTGCATCTTGAGATCCTCCAGCGCTTGGCGGTCATTTAGCCGAACGTAGAAGTCCACGATTTGCTGGATTGCTTTCGTCATAGCTTATCGACGATGTCAATCGCCATCCTGTCGTCCACACTGGGTCCTACAAACTCGCCGAGGCTGCCTGATATGATTCGAACCAAGAAAACGCTGGTCTAGCTTGATTAGTCGCGCAACCCGATCCAAGATGTTGGCGATCACTGCCCCCGCGATCGAGCCAAACGCTTTGGTCACGAAATCGGCAAATGTGCCGTGCCGGTCCGGAAGAAGATTCTGGGTTGCTTCAAGGGCCCCATCCCCAAGCAGAATAAGGCACAGAACCAGATACCAACAGCGCGGATATGCGAACGCGTAAGCCCCGCAGAGCGTCGTAAATGCGAGGAATCGCTCAGCATCGGCGGACTCGCCGATCCGCGGCCGGAGGTGATCGGGACAAAGCGTCGCGAAGATAATGACGCCCAGGATCACAGGTCCGAGGACTGCCGCGGTTGAACGAAGCCAACAAAATATTCGGCTTGTGCGTCCTTCGATTATCGGCGTGGTTTTTGAGTCCCCTTCGGCGTCGGGCAAGGCTGTTCTCCGGTCGAAAGTTGAGAGGTCCTTTTTAAAACGCACGGGGTTGAATGCGCCCCTGATCGGAAGATTATCGCAACGGTGGATTAACTCTCGGCGTACGCCTGTCCCCGACGCTGATCATACGAACGGCATGCCGACCCCACCGTAAGACTCTGCGCGGGAAGACTCCACAGATAGTTTCCATCTTGACGCCGCCCCGAGAGGGCTCGGCAGGGGCCAGATCTCCTTCGGCTGGCAGCCCGGCGTGCGGGCGACGTGCCGCACGCCCTCGTCACCTGCTCCCGACGCGCAGCGAATCGTCTCCGGTCGCGTCGGCCCGGCCTATCCCTAATGGGATATTTAACCTACCTAGCCTTCGGAGAGGCGCGTCAGGACCGTCCTCGTATCGCAGCGAGACCTCAACGATGTCACCCGGCTGCAACTCCGCATCTTCGCTTGCGATAATCCGTTCCTGCCCTTTCTCGCCTTTTCTAATGATGGCAATCTCCGCTTTGTTGCTGGCGCCTTGTGCGAGTTGTGATCGAACCATCGCAGTGTACTGAAGCTTCTCGCCGACGCTCTGCAGCTTTTCGCGAATTTCGTTGAGCTTTACACTGGTGTCTTGCAACTCACGGAGCAAGTCGAGCCTCCGCTGGTCGTCGAGCTTTTCCAGCTTTCTAGTGAGCTCGTCCTGCTGCTTCTTGACCAGCATTAGTTGCGCAGTGGTCTGCAGCTTCCGAGTTGATGACAGCAGTACGGCGCGACGCGCATCCGTAACGCGGGGGCTGATCAAAGCACCCTTGCCGAAGAGATCGCCTACTTTCTGCAGTTCTTCCAGGTCCGACTGAAATCCCTGTTCCTCATTCTTCTGCTGCTCTGACAGCACGCTGACCTCGTCGTCTCCCTGTCGGACGCCGCGCTGAAGGAACGCCTTTTCCCGCTGATAATCGCTCTGTTTCGTCTTCAAATATTCCGTTTCTGCATTGACGATTTCCGAAACCGCCGATTGAGCTATAGGCACGTCCCTCAGAGCGCGTGGACTGACCTGCGACTCGTCTCCAAGCTCATTCTTGATACGCCACATATGCGCCTGTTCTTTGGCGAACTCTGTCCAAAGCGATGCATACTCGCTTCTCAAGTCTGCTGACTCGAGATACGGGTTATTCATTCTGATATGCATGATGTCGTAGCCGCCCGCCACGGCGATGACTTGGCGTGCGGTGGTGGCTGGACGATAAGGGTACTCACCCGGCTTCGACACGTCCCCATTTACGTATATCGGCCTGTATTCCGCCACGATCGTCGTGACCTCATCTGGTTCTATCACGACGACGATCTCACGGCCGTCCGGAGTCCTCTGTCGAAACACCTTGCTCGCCAGTGCGACCCGGATTTGGTCTCGGATCTGCGATAAGGGCAGGCCGGCTACTGGAACCACTCCGACCAGCGGCAGCGAAATGTTCCCGTCAATTTGGACGGGAGCACGATGCCCTAGCTCCGGCACGCCAGCCACCGCGACCTCGAGTATATCTCCGACGTTTACTCGATATTCGGCCTTTGCTTGAGTGACGGAAATTGTCAGGCCAACAGCTACCAAGCCCCATTTGATGCAACGACCCAGGTTACTGCCAAAGACATCGATATGGAAACAGTTGCGCAATCTGGAATTCGGCATGGCGGCAGCTCCCTGTGCGGACATGGTCACCGGGTGAAATCCTTCTGTCCCCGGAAGGCAGCGCTCCGACATGGCTACCGTCCGAGCAACCGTCCAGACGGCAGTGCGATCCGCGAAACCACCGTTCTGTTCACTCATTGGCGCCAGGCCGCACAGTGCCATCTTCACTACCTTCGATTGATCGACCTTCGATTGACTCGCGTTCCCATCAGACACATTAGCATGGGCACTTCGAGCAGATTGCTTCTCGACAATTTTGATCCAGCACTGCCGCGGCGCAATGACCCATCGTAGTTACCCCTCATGCTCTACCCATTTATTGGCAATTCCCAACCAGTGACCCGAATGTTAGGGAGACCGGGTGACTGGGCAGGGCGCTATGAACTATGCCTCCTTTACCAATTTGCCGGCCTCTACCAAGTTTCCCAAGTTTCCGGGACATTCGGTCGATCCCGGCAGAGCAGCCCCAGCGCGCGTCGGTAGGGGCCGATTGGTTGCCCTGTTAGTTTTGGCAGCAGCTACCGAATTCCTATTCGTAGCCGTTGCGGCCTATTTCGCAGCCGTACTCTATCATCGGTTGTTCCTGCTGCACTGGCCGGACCCCGCCAAGTACATTCCGGAATCCCTTCTGATTTCCACGTTGGATTTGTTCGTTTCCATAGGGCACCGGCAATATTCCCGGATTCAGACGCAGCCCCGCCAGGTGTTCCTATGGAACGGCGCCAGCGGCGTCTTCCTCGTATTCTCCTTCTTCCTCTCGACGATATTCCTTCTGAAAATCTCCGAAGACTACTCGCGCGCTACTGTCATGGTCCAAGCTGTGAGTGTCGGCCTCGCGGTACTCTACACACGGACAATATGGTTCTCATTACTGCATTCCGCCATTGCGTCGGGCCTGGTCGACGCTAGGCGCGTCATTCTTATAGGAGACCCGCGTCACTGCTTGCATTTTTCCGCTCGAGCGATGGCCACCGGAATTCGGACCATCCGCTCGTTCGACTTTCCGACGGTTCACGCCTACTCCTCAGTACCCGCGCGCCCCGGTGCCGTCCAAGTGCGACCTGATGCCCGCCAGCTGGTCGCGGATTGCCGGCCCCTCCGGGCGGATGACATTATCATTTTGATTTCGCAACAGGATGTTCCGTCTGCCCTCGCGCTTGCCAGCGCCCTATCAGACCTGCCAGTTGACGTTCACGTCGTCCCCGTCGGATCTGTCGATCTGATGGCCGTGTCGCGGATTACTCAGTTCGGCAACATGGTGACGATGCGGATCTTCCAGTCCCCGCTTTCTCCTTTCAACCGAGCAATTAAACGAGCATTCGACGTCGCCGCTGCAATTGCTGGCCTTATTTTGCTTAGCCCCTTCTTCGTCATCGTTTCGCTCGCAATCAAGCTCGATTCCCGTGGGCCGGTGCTATTTCGCCAGACGCGGCACGGCTACAACAACGAGCCCATTCGCGTGCTGAAATTCCGATCAATGACCGTGATGGAGGATGGTGACAATTTCAGACCAGCCATCAGACACGATCCACGTGTGACCCGTTTAGGACGCATCTTGCGGTGCACCAATATCGATGAGCTTCCGCAGTTGTTCAATGTCCTAGTCGGCGACATGTCGATCGTCGGGCCCCGTCCACATGCAACCGCGCAAAACGAGTTGTTCGCTGAGCTGATTTCGTCATTTTCCCGTCGCCACAACGTCAAGCCCGGTATCACGGGTTGGGCGCAGGCCAATGGATACCGTGGAAACACGGATACTCTCGAGAAGATGCGACGCCGTGTTGAGTATGATCTTTACTATATCGACAACTGGTCGCTTTTTCTCGATCTGAAAATCATGGTCATGACCTTGTTTTCCAGAAAGGTGTATTGGAATGCTTATTAACGCGACTCCGTCTGCCGCATCTTCGATGCGTGCACATTATGCCGACGCCGTTCACAGACGGCGCGTCCAACGCAGGGAGTGTTGTGTCCCTCAAGGCGCTTCGTTTCATCTGATGTGCGGAGCCTCAGTTGTGCAACTATTGGCGCTGGTACGACAAAATGCTGCAAGTTGATAGAACGGTTAATTCGGTAAATCCGGACAGTATGCCGCCTGAGTTTCGTTCGCCGACCGAGTCACTGGCAGAGGGGATGGCCTTCATACGACGACGTCTATCGATCATATTGTTGATGTGTTTGATAGCGTTTGGCATTGCTCTACTCTACCTCGTTACTGCGGTACCGACGTTTACTGCCGACGCGGAACTCGTCATAGAGTCGAAAGCGGCTCCGGGAGACACGACGTCGGTGTCAACGATCGTGGAAAGTCAGATCGCAATCATAAAGTCTGAGGGTATCGCTCGTGCCGTGATACGGAAACTCGGTTTAGCAGAGGATCCGGAATTTGCCGATCGCGGCGTCTTGCGCGGCATGATTGGGTCGATATCCCGGCTACTCGGCTGGAGTAAACCAGAAACGGAATTCAGCGTGATGCGATATGCCATAGAATCGTTTCAACGCAAGCTTTCGGTTAAGCGCGTCGGTGTCACGTACATCGTCGAGATTACCTTCGTCTCCACCGACCCTGAGCGAGCGGCGCAGATCTTAAGTACCGTTGCGGAAACATATCTTGTGGCTCAAATGGACGCAAAATACCAATCAAACATACGAGGTACGAAATGGGTCAAGGATCGGATGAACGAATTAAGCCGTCAAGCGTCAACTGCCCAAAAGGCAGTGGTGGATTATTATAAGAACAGGAATGATATCGCGGATTCCGCAAATACTGTCGATGCAGGTGCACCCTCATCGCAATTGACGGAGAGGATGCAAGGTGAGCTTCGCGAATTGGAAGCCGCCGCGGAATCCACCGCAAGGAACTATGATAATTTTCTTCATGTGCTGCGCTACATGGATGCCATGCAACAGCAATCCTTGCCGGTGTTCGAGGCGCATCTGCTCACCGAGGCGTCACGTCCCTTGAGGGCCAGTTCGCCGAAAGTCGGAATCGTGCTGGGGATATCGACCATTGGGGGGGTGCTTCTTGGCATCGCTGTCGGAATGCTGCGCGATCTGTTAGATCGAGGCGTCCGCACCAGCGGGCAGGTCTGGAGGGAGCTTCAAATAGCCTGCATCGCAGTTGTCCCAATGGTCAAGTCCGATGGCGCTAAGCGTGCTTTATCCAACCCCAGGTCGACGGTTCGTCCAAAATCGAAAAACATCGTACCTACAGAGAATCCAATCTGGACTATTACGGATGCACCACAGTCCCGATTTACCGAGTCGTTTCTTGAGATCAAGCTAGCCATCGATTCGATGAACCGTAACGGTAAGCGAAACCAGGTTATTGGGATTACCTCAACGCAACCCGACGAGGGAAAGTCAACTGTTGCAGCGGCCTTGGCGCTACTCATGGCACATACTGGGGCCCGAGTAATTTTAGTAGACTGCAATTTGCGAAATCGATCGCTCTCGGCCGCATTAGCTCCAGCTGCCGAATTTGGTGTTTTGGATGTCATGTCGGGAGCGGTTTCGGTGCGTGAAATAACTTGGACCGATTCAATAACACAGCTGGCCTTTCTACCAGTCGGTAATAATTCTCGACCAATTTACGCGAGCGAAGTTCTAGCATCGGAGACACTCGATAAACTATTTCAGACTCTTCGTGAAGCTTACGAATACGTTATTGTCGATCTGTCAGCGGTGGCACCGTTTGCGGATGTGCGGGCCGCAGCGTATGCATTGGATTCGTTTATCTTTGTGATTGAAGCGAGTCACACGAATATCAATGTCATTAAGCGTGGGCTTGATGTTATTCGAGAGATCCATGAAAATATCGTCGGCATCGTACTCAATAAGGCAAAATTCGATGAGGTATAGGCGCGCTTGGTACGTAGACCGTATGTCGATGGGTCCAAAGCTTCCGGCTGGTCCTGACGTTGCCCCTCGGGCTTAATCCAGGTTGAAGTTCGCTCTGGCCCATGACGAGGAGCAAATGGAAAGCGCAGTTCGGCGGCATGGAGGACCTCTTGGGAAAGAAATGGTGACGCCCGCGGCCGAGCGGATGGCAATCACCGGACGCGGTGTGGCGTCCACCAGCGTTGGCATGACCGATGACGAGCCTATTCGAGCGTCCGGCGGGCCGGGGACCATATTCAGCCCTATCTTCCGGCAGTCGTGGCTGGCTCTGGTCTATCGCTGCTCGGGTGCCGTCGTCACTTTCCTCTTCGGCGTGAGTTTTGCGCGGATGATGAGCATCGAGGAATACGGGGTGCTCATGTCGCTGATGACGTTCGGGTTCATCGCCGCTACGGTCGGCCTCGTCGGTCAGCAACTTCATGTGCTGCGGGAAATACCAAGTCTCGCAGCTCGGAAAAACTATACGGCGATCGGCTCGATTGTCGCAAAACGGGTTCGTGTGATATGTCTGGGCAGTATTGCGGCGACAGTGACCGCCCTCCTCGTGTTCGTCGCCGCTCACGGCCGGGGAGGAATATTCGGGCGCTGGGAGTATTCCACGAGCTTGCTTCTGGTATTGCCATTGGCATTGATCGAAATGCAGAGCTCGGTCGGTCGCGCGCTCGGCTCCGTCAACCTCGCACTCGTGCCGAAGGACGTGTTGTGGCGTTTGCTCGTCATATTGTTAGGCGGAGCTCTCTTCGCAACGTATGGCCATCCGGTGAAGGCGGCAGATGTTTTCGTGATCGCAACCGGCGTCTTGGTCCTGCTGATCGCCATTCAGCAAGTTCACCTGCGACATCTCGCCGAGGGCCATAGGCTGTTCACCATGGTGGTGAGGCGATCGAAGGACGTTGGTCCAGAATCCGGTGGATATTATTATGCCGCCAACCGGATCTCGCTCCTTCTCGATTTCTTCCTGTCGACCTTCGCCATTCCCGCAGCACCTCTCATCGCGCGCCTATTCGACGAGGATCGTCGTACGGAGATCATACGTGTCACGTCGGGTGCGGCACTGGCTGCCTTTATCGCAGTCCTTGGATGCGTCGTGGCATTGGCGCTGGCCGGCGACATCGTGTTGATGGCGTTCGGAGAGGCTTTCGTCCGCGCCCACGGCGTCCTGATGGTCCTGGCGGTCGGTCAGTTGGCGTCGACATACTTCGGCGTCGGCAGTATCGCACTGAACATGACCGGGCACCAGCGGGCCGCGATGTACATCATGGTCAACACCTCCGTGTTGGGGATCGTGGCCATGGTCGGCGCGACCTGGACGTTCGGGATCTGGGGAACAGCGGTCGTTGCCGCCAGCGTAGGTGTCGCGACAAGGGTATGGATGGCGGCCCACATCCACGCGGCGGAACGGATCGATCTCACCGCCACCACGATGCTACGCACTATCGCGAGGCGTGCAACACGGATGGGCACATGAAGATTGCTCCCGTGACCAGAAATCAGTACCGCGCACCGAACCTGAAGAAGGACCGGGGTGCATTCGATTACGAGGTTTCGGGAAGCCGGCTTTCGATGGGGCTGGTGAGGCTTCTGGACACCGCTATTGCGCGGATTACCGGGCGCGGAATGGGACTCGCCATGCAGGCGATCAAGCCCCTTCTGAATTCCCAGTTGTCTTGCGTCCATTTCGCGGACGGCAGCCGCTTGTACTTTCGGCTGGACGACGTCTACTGGAATTCGTTCATCCGCCAGCCCAACATCGAGTACGAGCCGGAGATAGGGAAGTTTCTGCTGAGGCTGAAAGATGTCGACTATCAGTTCTTTGATTGCGGCGCCAACATCGGATACTGGTCCGTTCTCGTCACGTCAGAAATGCTGGGTCGTAAACGCGCGATTGCCATCGAGGCCTCACTGGAGACGATCGCGATTCTTCAGCAGAACTGTAACGCCAACGATCAGCGCTTCGAGATATGCTGTAGGGCATTGTTCGAGTGCGACGGACATAGGTTGTTCTTCTCCAACGGACCTCATGACGCCCGACACATCGTGGGGCCGCAGAGTAGCAATTCGACACACATCGAACCGGTCATATCAATAACGGTCGATGAGTTGGCACGGCAACTGCAGCTGACCGACAGCGATCGGATCGTAGTCAAGCTGGATGTCGAGGGCGCAGAGATCTCGGCTCTAAAGGGCGCGCACCAGGTGCTGAATCGCGACACGCTGGTCATTTACGAAGATCATGGCAGAGATCGGAGCCACGCTACCACGAGGTATGTGTTCGATGAGCTCGGATTTCCGGTCTTTTCGCTTGCTCCCGATGGGGCAATTACGGAGGTCGAGGAGCTCTGCGCACTGGATCGGCTGAAGACGGACCCGAAAATAGGCTACAATTTCGTGACCTGCCCTCCACGGTCTGGCTTCCACCGGTGGATAGTAGAAATTGCCGGTTGCGCAAGATCGTGGTGAGTGCCGTACTGCTCGGATATTGCGTGGCCTCGGAGATGATGCCTGGCGAGCGGGTCCGGGGACCATGCTCCCGCAATCGATGCGCTGGGTTCTTCGCCCCACGGCCCGATCGCGTCGCGTGGCCAGTCTTCCACAAATGGTATTGCGCGAGTGCTTCTGGTCGTATTGCTGCGCCAGATTACGATCGTAGCGGCTAAAACCGCTTCGGCCAGCCAGCCGCCCGCCCCGCGTCCGCTCAGGATGCGAGCACGCAGGCTGCAGACTGGACCGATGCCCGGGCTGAGCTGCTGCCGATACAGATCCTCGGCAGTGCCAGGCGAGCGCCGGGACTAGCCGGCGCTGAAAGTCCAACGCGAACCGGGTGAGCGTCTGGAACGGGACGGGGCCATCCGCAAGAGGGGAGCCCTTCTCGCCAACAGAATTGCTCGTGTTGCGGCCCACTCGGTTCGGCGAGACTTGAAGGGAAAAACATCCCCTCCGGCATTCCGATCAGCCAGCTACTCAACGGGTAGCGCAAGATGCGGGAACGGCGCGCAGTTGTGCTCCAGATGCACCGCAATCGACGAGCCGAAGCGCCCGGCCCCGATGACTGATGTCGTCTGATAACGGACCGATTGCACGTCCCCGACCCCGTGCTCGCCCGGCCGCCGCAGAGGCATGATCCCGAAAAGCGGAAACCGGTTTTCCGCCGCTTCACCTGGCGCGCGCGAGGGGCAGAGCCCCTTAGTTTCTTAAAGAGTGAGAAAATCCATTGGCGCAGTGCAAGCAAAGCCACCGGCAATAGACAAAGAAGGCAGCCGCAGGAGCGTCAGCATAGCGCTGCCCTCAGCGGGACGCGGGACCGACTGCCGTCCCGAGACCGGCTAAGAAGGCACCCACAAGAGGGTCAGCATAGCGACGGCGCGGAACGCGGCGGGACCCGGGACCGAGTGCCTCCGGCGAGGGACACACGTAAACGGTCCGCAGTTCGGCTACGCCCCCTGTGACCCGCTGTGCATCTGACGCTCCGCTCAAGGACTGCGATTAGCCGCATTCGGCCAAACTGAACCTCGATCTACGATTTGATGCCCTGATGGTCGGGCCGACTGAGAGCGTCTGCGGGAATGGATCACAATTGACAGCAAGCGCCAGTGTTAGCGGCCGAGGCCCAACTTGCGCAGCGGTCCATCGACGCTAACGCATCCTCTCGACTAATCGATGTGAAATTTGGGGCGATCACATCGCTAGTCGCGCCAGCGCCTCCGCATCTTGATCGGTCATCCGCGGCGACGTCGCGGCCTGGTGCGGCGAGATGTTCGCCCAACTCGACACGTTGATCGCGTTCGAGGGCGAAGACAATGGCTAATCAGGATTTCGAGGAAGCGGTCGCGGCGGCCACAGCGCAGGCGTCAGTGAGCCGCAAGCAGCTCGGCTGCAGCTATGCAGCCGAGTTCAAGCAGAATCCGGACGTGTTCGACCCGCGCAAGCTCATCGCCCTTGGCCGCGAAGGGCTGTTGTCCATCGTTACGACCGTGAGCGTGCCAACGTGCGGGCTGGAACACCGGATTAGTAGTGAGCGAGAGATGCCATATCGCCGTGCTCTCGCCGAGATCTGCCGTGGCGCTTGCAAGCTCTCCAGGACGATCTTGAGCTTCTCATCTTCAGACCAACGACGCCGCCGGCCTGTATCAACCACTTCGAGCCGCTCGACTAGGGCACTGCGCTTATCAATGTCCAGAAGGACAGTTCTCAAACTGCGCCGTACCTGACAAGGCGGCCTTCAGCGGAGGGGTACTCCGTAAGGACAGTTCACACCGCACAACCTAACCCAACAAGGCGGCCTTCACCGTAGGGAGATCCCTCGTCGTCCATGACGGCTAGCTTACTCTGGCATGGTCGCGCTGCGGCCCGTTCGCGCCGTGGTCTGCAGGCGTTTCGACACGAATTGGAGCTTTCACTCGTTCAGCCGGAAGGCTTCGGTAATCCCGTCGCAACTCTTACGCCGAGCCACTTGAACCCCACCCGACGCGTTTCGCGGGCAAGCGGCTATTCGGCATCACCCGAAGACAACAGTTGCTAGGTATGACCCAGCAGCATGTGGACTGCCGACTGGACGCCGTTCATTCGAGCCTCGAACGAGGCTCTCGTATCGAATCGACCCCCAACCCCGATGCGAGGAAGTGCAAAATGATTTAGCTTGCGATCGGATACCTGCCCATGCCGCGTTGTTACTGCGGTCGAAAAGCCTACTTCCTTCGCGAGATGTTCTTCCCGAGGACCACATGCTCTGGAGTTGCCGTAAGGATAAGCAACGTGTCGAACGGGAAGCTGAAGTAATTTCTCCAGATAGTTGCGGTTATCCACCATTTCGGCTCGCGCTGAAAGGACATCCAGGGACGCTAGTGCCGCGTGCGAAGCGGTGTGCCCGCCAATTGACGCGAGCGGATGCCGCGCCAGGACCTGAAGCTCGCGTTCATCCAAGAAATATGCCTCGTTCAAAGCCGATAGCGATAGACCTGCCCTGTTGAACGTTGGGGCGAGCATTGCAACCCGGTGGTAATCCTCGTGAATCCACTCGGTTACCTTGTTCAAGGCCGACGTCTTATTGTCAAAGTCGGGACAGCGGAACCGGATGTCCATCGCGTCGATCGTAACCGTGTCTCTCGAGCGAAATATTTCGCGCAAACCCAGCCACCACGATTGCTGCGTTCGCGTCAGGGCGCCAGTAGGAACGTACATCATGAATGGCGCGTTGTTTCGCTCGAGGATTGGAAGTGCGGTCGAGACGTTGTCTCGGTAGCCGTCGTCAAAGGTAAGCACCGCATAGCGGCGCGGTTGGGGATCCGCGGCCAATCGTTCGAGACAAGCTTCGATACTGACAATCTCCCATCCTTCTTGCCGCAGCCAATTGAGTGAATATTCAAAAAGGGCAACTGAAGCGCCGGTCATCAATTCCGAGCGACAATCCTGCTGAATCTCATGGAACATCAGGATGACTGCCCTACCAGCAAAAATCCTGCGGAGGGTTGGCGTCAGTCCAGACCAACGAGCCGCGTGGAATAGGCCGGTTTTGAGAAGCTGTTTCATTCTAAGCCACCAAGAAACACACCGCTCGCCCTGGAGAATTGACCGCACATTTCTGACGGCTTTTTTTCGTACGCGGCCTGCCGCCAAGGCTGATCTTCAAAAAAGCTCATCCTCACAATGCCCGTCGTGAGCGCAATATCAGGACATGCAACGCCTTTGCGAGGACGGGGATCGCAAGGCGTATCCAGACCATCAAGAATGGAGCAGGATCATCCCATCTGAACCAGGCAAATTCCTTGGATCCCTTGAATGATCGCCACCAATCCCTGACCGAGAGTTCGCGACGCAAGAGGTGGTGCATGCTAGTCAGGCAATCATGGGGCTCGACGACAAACACACGCCCATCGGTCTGTCGAGACCTCCGCACGGAGGACTGGCCTGCGAGATCGTAATAAAGCGCTCTCGCGACGTCAATTCTCTCGCTATCCTCGAACAATCGAAACTGAGCGCCGATGCGCGGGTTGAAGTCCAGAAGCTTGTATTGACCGTCTCGTTTATCGAAACGATAGTCGATGTCCATTATGCCCGCATAAGGAATCGCTTCGATTAGAGCCTCGGCCTGCCGGAGGAGCGCGTGGTTGGTGACAGATTTGCCTAACGTTGTGAAACCGGCGCGGGGCGGAAAAGAGCGCAGCTTTCTGCCAGTGAAGCCAGCCAGGCACACCGACGCAGCGTTGGAGTAGCCGTGGAAAAACCAATCCTCGCCATCACGAACGTATTCCTGGATAAGCAGGTTGGAAGGAGACGATATTTCTGATCGGCGGTAAACATCGAGGAGTTCCCGAGGGGAGAAAACGATGGAAGTTTTGGTCTTTGACTTAAGCCATGGCTTCGATGGCTTGACCACAACCGGGAAAGCCGCAGTTTCAATAAACTCATAGACCTCTGAAATCGTGCTGGGCAATATCGTTTGAGGACACGGTACCCGGAGCTGCTTGCACAGCGCATGCAGAAGTGATTTGTCGGCCAGGGTGCGTGGAATGTCTGGCCGCAGCTTCGGAAACAAAAACCACTGCCGCAATGTGGCAGCTTCTTCGGCAATCAAGATCGCGCCGGCATCATCGGTTGGAATGAGGATGGTCGGCAGTTTCAGCTGTCGTCCGATCTTTTCCAGCCCTTCGAGCGTCTGCGATCTCGGCAAATCGCGGGTGTCCCAGACGAATGTTCCCTTCAGATATCTAGAAACGGCCGCGGGTGCGAAGCGATCCTCAATAACTGTGTATACTGGAACGCCCAACATCCCCAGACTTCGGACTATGCCAAGGCCGCCATGATGGACAACATAACCGCCCGTCTTCAGAATGAGTACCGGGAAGGGCGCCAGACCTTCGTTCACGTTCGTCATTGCCTCAAGCGGTTCGGTTGCGTGCGGGAGCAAGTCCGACAGAAATGGACGAACGAGAACGACGTTGCTCACGGGCGATATCGCCGGAAATGCGCCGGGCCGCGTAGTGAGTGCCGCATAAGAACC
>WNFN01006282.1_pt2 | contig 14166 bp, 11 predicted proteins | sample 5400161 | NCBI WGS metagenome assembly WNFN01 (sample SAMN13153353, study PRJNA577476) | soil metagenome | isolation source: 80 cm saprolite on Douglas fir-dominated hillslope | place: USA:California | collected 2013-09-17
CCCCCGCGAGTCGTCCCCTGCCCAGGCAGATCGCGTTGCCCGGAGCTCCCGCCAGCGGCGTCGTGATGGATTTCATTGCCTACGACCCCGCTCATCGCCGGCTGTGGGTGCCGGCGGGGGACACCGGCAGCGTCGACGTCATCGACGTCGCCACGGACAAGGTGTCGAGGGTGCAGGGGTTCGGGACAAAGGAAGTCGAGAGGAACGGCCGCAAGCGCACGATGGGTCCGAGCTCGGTGGTGGTCGGAGATGGCGTCGTGTACGTCGGCAATCGGGGCGACGACACGATCTGCGCCATCGACGCCGCTTCCCTCGAGAAGGGGGCCTGCATCAAGCTCGACTCCATGCCGGACGCCATTGCGATCGTGCCGTCGGCGAAGGAAGTGTGGGTGACCACGCAGGCCAACAACTCGATCGTGGTGCTCGATGCGTCCTCCCGCAGCGCCCTGCCCGTGAAGACGACGATCACCCTGGCCGGCTCCCCGGAATGCTTCGTGGTGGACGACGAGCGCGGCCTCGTCTACACCAACCTGGAGGACAAGGACCGCACGGTGGCCGTCGACGTGAAAACACGACAGGTGGCGAAGACGTGGCTACCCGACTGCGGCGAAGTCGGGCCGAGGGGACTGGCGTTGGACCACAAACGCAACTTCCTCTTCGTCGGCTGCACGACCCGGGTGCGCGTCCTCGACGCCGGGCACGACGGCAAGCAGGTGGGCACCATCGACGTGGGCGAGGGCATCGACGCCATCGACTATCTGGAGTCGCGGCACCAGCTCTACGCGGCCGCCTCTCGCGCGGCCAAGCTCGTCGTCGCCCGGCTCGACGAGAAGGGCGCCCTGGCGCCCGTGGAGACGATCGCCACCGCCCCCAGCGCCCGCAACCCCGTGGTCACCGAAAAGGGAGTCGCTTACCTGACCGACGCCCACGACGGCTCGATACTCGTCGTCGAGCCGCCGCGCTGATCAGAAGAGGCGCAACTGCTTCTCCCGGCCGAGGATCCGCTCGAGGTCCAGGCCCAGGAGCGTGAGCACGGGCTCCGCGACCGCGCCCACCTGCTTGTCGAGATAGTGCTCGTAGTCGAGGGGGGCGTGCGGCCCCGCCGCGGGCTGGGGACCGGCCGTCGTGATGACGTAGGACACGCGTCCGCGCTCCAACTGCCCTAGCGTCCTCGCCACGGTGACATGGGGCGGAGTCGTGGTCGTGTAGGCCTCGGGGCGCTTGCGCAGCGCCTTGTGGTAGACGAGCCGGTCGTCCAGTTGTCCGGCGCGCAGACGGGCGACGACCTCGAGCAGGTACTCCTCGACCGGCTGGCCCGCGAAGAGGCGCCCGTACAACTCACGCTGGACCTCTTTCGCGAGCTCCGTCCAGTCGCTGCGCACCGCCTCCATGCCCGTGAAGACCAGGCGCTCTCCCTGCGCGGTCGCGATCAGGCCCGCGTAGCGCTTGCGGGCCCCGGCCGCGTCGTGCCGCATCGCGGGAAGGCACAGCCGCAGATAGAGCCGATCGAAGACGAGGTCGAGGCGGCTCTGGACGCGCCAGCGCTCCTGGATGTGCGCGGCGAGGTCGTGATTGAGGGTGGCGGTCAGCGCCTCGCCGAAGGCACGGGCGGCGGAGCCGTCCGCCACGCCCGACTCCACGAACAGGCTGTCGGTGTCGCCGTAGAGCACGCGCCGGCCCTGGCGCTCGATCCGCTTCTTGCACCACAGCAGCATCTCGCGACCGAAGCCGGTGACGGCGCTCGCGAGGCGGGGATCGTAGAAGCGGCAGGCCGGAGTGCCGAGCACGCCGTAGAAGGAGTTCATGAGGATCTTGATCGCGTGGCTCTTGACCGTGTCGCCGGCGGCTCGCGCCGCCTCGCGCTGCGGCATCAGGTCGTCCAGCAGCGCGCCGAGGATGGCCTTCCGCCGGGCGAACGCGGCCCCACTGGGGGCCAGGATGGGATCGGGCTCGGCGCCGCCGGACTCGGGCCGCACGAGGCTGAGGGGATCGATCTCGAACGTGCGGATGAGGCTCGGGTAGAGGCTCTTGAAATCGAGCACGACCACGTTGCAATGGAGCCCGGGGATGGGCTCGAGCACGTGCCCGCCCTCCTGGGCCTCAAGGGCCTGCGCCGCGCGGACGCTCGGGGCGACCACGCCCCGGTGTCGGAGCTCCGAGAGGTACAGGAAGTCGAAGGCCGCGATGGATCCGGAGACGCGATCCGGCGGCAGCCCGGTCAGCTTGCTGCGCTCGACCGAGAGCGCCACGAGCCGGAGTCGCTCCAGGACCTGGAAGGCGAGCCGGGCGTCGGTGCGGTTGTATTCGACGAAGCGGGAGCGGTCTTCCTTGAAGAGGCGCAGGATCTCGTCGGCCTTGCTTTCGCCGCCCAGCGTCTTGCCCTCGCCCAGTACGGATCGGGCGACGGCGTCGAGGCCGTAGTCGTCCATCCGGATGAAGGCGCCACGGAGGAGCTGGATCCCATCGAGCACGACGCGGCCGGGGACGCTGGCCTGCGGTGTCCCGCGCCCCGACCCGGCGGTGCGCAGGCGCAGGCCTCCGGAGCCGCGGCCGAGCTCCAGAGAGGCATGCCGCCGCTGCGCGATGCGTCCCAGCACCGACAGGTCGAAGTCGACCACGTTCCAGCCCGTCAGCACGTCCGGATCCAATTCGCGCACCCGACGAGCGAACGCCGTCAGGAGCTCCCGCTCGGAAGCGAAGGGCTGCGCCTCTTCCGGGCACGGCCAGGCGTCCGGTGTCAGCAGCAGCACTTCGGACACTCCGCAGCCGTGAAGGCCCACCGCGAGCAGCCGGCGCGCGGAAGGATCGGTCTCGATGTCGAGGGAGAGGACGCGGAGACTCGGCGTCCAATCGGCGGGAGCCAACTCGGGTTCCTCGAACACCAGGCCGACGCCGGGAACCGGCCGCCCGTCGCCGCGGATCTCCAACGTGCCTCGGATCCCGCGGTCGATGAGGTAGCTCATGGCGAAGCGGACGTCCGCTTCGTGGGTGGCGATTCCGGCCGCGATCAGACGATCGCGCAGCGGGGGAGTGTCGGACGGGGTGGCGACTTCGATGGCGACGACGGGCGCACCCGTGAGCGTGACCCGGTCCGTGGCCACTTGCCCGACGGCACCGAGGGCGCGCGCCCGGTCCGCGTCCCTCTGCTCGACGTAGAAGCGGGGAACCGGGCGGCGGTCACGGACGAGGAAGGGACGACCGTCCTCCAGCGTGCCGTAGAGGTGGACGACGGGCCGGCCGGCCTCGACGCGATACGTCGGCTGCAGGATGAAGCCGCGGTGGGTCGGCAAATGAGCTTCGGTCTTCGCGGGAGCTCATTTCGCCAGCGGATCCGGCCGGAGCTGGAACCTCACGACCTTGCTCGTCGTGCCCTTGCCGCCTTCCATGTGGAACGGCGCGCGCGTGCTGACCGTCGACCATAGCCCGCGGCCTTTCCATCCCGCCTTGGCGTCGTCGATGCGGCCATCGAGCCACTTCGTGTAGTAGCCCAGCGGATAGGGGACGCGGAGCACGATCCACTTGCCGTCCTTCAGGACCAGCAGCCCTTCCGATGCGTTGCCGGTGTCGATCGGCACGTTGCGGCCCAGCCCGAACGTGTCGAACTGATCGACCCAGGTGTAATAGCTGGCCTCCGCGCTCCCCGAGTCGGTCACGCCCTTCATCTGCGGGAGCGGCTCCGGGTACAGCGTCCAGCCCTCCGGGCAGTGCTGTCCCGTCGCCGTCGGCCCGTTGAGCGGACCCTTGCACTTGCGCCGATCGAACGAGGCCATGTGACCGCTGGCCAGGGCGGCCCAGACCACGCCGTCGCGGTCGACGTCCATCCCGCGCGGCGAGAACCCCTGAACCGGCGCCTTCGGGTTGTCGAAGGGCGGCTCGTACACCTCCGCCAGCGCCGTCTCCGGCGGGTTCGCTCCCGGGCTCAGACGGACGACGGCGCCGGGGAAGCCGAGCACGGATCCCCAGACCGAGCCATCGGGGGCGGGCGAGACCGAGTAGAAGCCGCCCCCGAACCGCTTGTCCTTCGCCGGATCGAGGGGCTGGTCCGGCTCCACGTACGCGTCGCGCTTGCCGTTGCCGTTCGTGTCCAGGACCAGCGCCGTCCAGCCTTGCGACTTCACCTCGTCGCCCGTCTCGTCGAACATCTTCGTGTTCAGCCAGCCGACCACCTGGCCCCCTCCGCTCGTCCAGGCCGTGTGGCTCGCGTCCTCGGCGAACATCACGTGATGCGTGCTGAAGCACGTGCCGATGTGCGTGAGCTTCTTCGTCGCCGGGTCGTACACCGCGAGGGCCCTTGTGATCGAACATCGGGTTGTGGACGTTGTTCCGGCTCGTCCAGATCGGCTCATCCCCCCAAACGGCCGAAGGGAAAGGCACCGCCGGCGCCGCGGTGACCGGGGTGCTGGGATCGCGGACGGTGAGCGGCACTTTGCTCGCGGTGTGGCGCATCGGATCCAGCACGGGCAGGTAGTCCGCGCTCAGCTCCAGCGCGCCGTAGATCGGACCGTACGCATTCGCGGTGGGGTTGTTGCGGTCGGTCGAGACCTCGTCGTGAAGGTAGGCCTTCGGATCGGCCCAGTCCCATTCCGTGATGACGACGTTGCGCTCCAGCCCCTGCGGCCGTGGGGGGGCGGGCGGCAGCTCGCCCGCCTTGATACGGTCCGTCCAATCCGCGAAGACCGCCATCGCGGCCGCTCCTCCGAGCTGCGTCGCGCCGGAGAGCATGTTGCTGCCGGCCTGTCCCGACTGGATGCGCCGATGCCAGGCCTCCACGGAGGAGCCGAACGTGCCCAGGGCCGCGGGAATCTCGCGCGTCGCCTTGGTCCCCAGCTGGTGGCAGGCGGTGCAGCCGCCGGACTTCAACTGACGCACCCACTCCGCCTGGCTCTTCACGCGCGATGCCACGCCGGTGCCGGCGGCCGCGCCCGTGAACGCGCTCTTGTCCGGCACGCGCAACAGCGAGAACCAGTAGCCGGCCGGGTAGTACTGCGCCGCCGCGCGCGCGTCGGGGGCGGCCATCGCCCTCAGGTCCAGGACCGCGCCCGGCGCGGCCTTGACCTTGGGCGAATCCACGAGGCCGTAGCCCCGCACCCACACGTCGTAGCCGGCCTTGGGAAGGTCGGGCAGCACGTAGCGCCCGCGGTCGTCGGTGACTACGATCCGGACGAACCGGGTGGGCAGGTCGGTCGTCTCCGCAATCACCCAGACGCCCGCCTCCGGCCCCGAAGCGCTGGTGACCACGCCCGCGATGTCGTCGTCGTCGATCGGGATCGCGTCGGCGGCGAATGGACGGGCGCTCCCGGCCCCCACCAGCGAGAGGGCCACGCCGACGGCAAGGCCAAGGCCGAGACCCAACTTCGTCGGGATCGACGCTCTCGTCATCATCCTGTCCTCCGGGTGGCGGATACGCTCGATGATACGCGCGCCGTCCATGAGATGATGCGCCCCTGAACGGAATGAGCACCGAAGGAGTCCCACAGCAGATGCGCGAAGGCAGCCTGGCGGAGCGCGACCTGCCCAGCCTGATGCAATCCCTCTACGAGGAGCGGTGGAGCGGGCTGCTCACGCTCACGCACGCCGGGATCGGCAAGAACGTCACCGTGCAGGACGGGCGAATGGTGTTCGCGTCCTCGTCGAGCCCCGACGACCGGCTGGGCGAGCTGCTCCTGCGCCGGGGTCGGCTGAGCCTCCTGCAGTTCGACGAAGGATCGAAGGCGATCACTCCGGGCAAGAGGTTGGGCACGGTGCTCGTGGAGCAAGGGGCGCTGACGCCCAAGGATCTGGTCGCCGGCGTGATCGACCAGACCCGCGAGATCATCTACAGCCTGTTCCTGTGGACGGAGGGACACTACCGCCTGGAGGAGGGGCCGCCCTCCGGCGAAGCGATCAAGCTGAACCTGAGCACGCCCGACCTGATCATGGAAGGCATCCGGCGGATCGACGCCTGGAGCCGCATCGACCGTGCCGTCGGCGGCAAGGACGCGAATTACCGGCGCGCGCCGAACTACGAGCAGGCGATCGCCCAGATGAACCTCCCCCCGGACACGCGAGCGATCGTCGAGAAGCTGCCGGAGCCGCGTTCGGTCGGTGAGATCTGCGCCGCGTCGACGCTCGCTGATTTCGACGTCTGCCGCGCGATCTGGGCCTTCCGGGTCGTGGGGATACTGCGCCGGCTGGATGCGTCGAAGCGCCTGCGCGTGCCTGGACTCGGGGTCGACGACGAGGGCCTCGGGGATGTTCTCCGCGGCGAGTGAGGGACGAGCGGCGCCCCGAGGTGCGGGTGAGTAGCGTTCGCGCGCACGCGCGCAGGTCCTCCCGCAGCTCGCGCGGGTAACCCGTTCGGGTGCTATCGTTCCTGGCCATGCACCTGCGAGCTCGTCGTTCCATCTCGATTCTCTCCCTTGGGACTCGGTCGGCTTTTCCGCCGAGCGGCTGAGACGGCTGGACCAGGCGTTGCAGGCGCTGGTCGAAAGCAAGCAGCTTGCCGGCCTGGTCACCATGGTGGCGCGTCACGGACAACTCGTCGAACAGAAGACCTACGGACAGCAGGACATCGCCAGCGCGAAGCCGATGCAGGAAGTGAGAAGAAGCGCGCCCGCGTGAAACAAGCCCTCGACGGGATCCGCGTCCTCGACGCGACCCAGGTCATGGCCGGCCCCTTCTGCACGATGCTCCTCGGGGACCTGGGCGCCGACGTGATCAAGGTCGAGCCGCCGGACGGCGACACCACGCGCACGATGGCGGGAAGCCGCGGCACCGAGAGTCCCGGCTTCTGGAGCATCAACCGCAACAAGCGCGGCGTCGTCCTCGACCTGAAGGAACCGCGCGGGCAGGAGGTCTTCCGGTCCCTGGCCGCGCGCGCGGACATCCTGGTCGAGAACTATCGCCCCGGCGCCATGGACGCGCTCTCCCTGGGGTACGAGGAGCTGCACCAGCTCAACCCGGGCCTGGTGTACGCGTCGATCTCCGGCTTCGGGGCCACCGGGCCCTACTCATCGCGCGGAGGCTTCGACCTCGTGGCCCAAGGCATGTCCGGCATCATGTCGTCACCGGAGAGCCCGGGCGCGCTCCCGTCAAGTGCGGCGTGCCTCTCACCGATCTGGCCGCCGGCCTCCTCGCCCTGCAGGCGATCCTCGCCGCGCACATCCATCGGTTGCGCACCGGCGAGGGACAGCGCGTCGACACGTCGCTCCTGGAGGCCGGCATCGCCCTGTCGATCTGGGAATCCGCGCAGTACTTCTCCGGGGGCGGCATCCCCGAGGCCATGGGCTCCGCCCACCGCATGTTCGGCCCCTACCAGGCCATCCGTTGCGCCGACGGCTATGTCACCCTTGGCGCCGCCAACAAGCGGACCTGGGAGCGACTCGCACAGGCTCTCGGCCGGCCCGATCTGGTCGATCGGCCCGAGTACGCCGAGGCCGAGGACCGGGTGCGCAACCGTCGTCGCCTGGCCGAGGAGATCGAGGCCATCACCGCAACGCAGCCCCGCGCGCACTGGATGCGAGCATTCGATGACGCGGGCGTCCCCTGCGGGCCGATCCTCGACTACGCGGAGGTGTTCGCCGACCCGCACGTCCGCGCGCGAGGCATGGTGCAGGAGATGGACCATCCCGAAGGCGGCCGCGTTCGCGTGGTCGGACCCGCGGTCAAGCTGTCGGAGACTCCGGCGCGACTCCGGCGCCCGTCGCCTCGGCTCGGCGAACACACGGCGGAGGTGCTGCGCGAGATCGGCTACTCCGATGCGGAAATCCAGGCCCTGGCGGCCAGCGGGGCGGTGGCGCTGGGGCCGGTGGGGAGGTGAGAGGTGGCGGATCCCGAGCTACTCTACGAAGCCGACGGCCCGCTCAGGCTCGTGACGTTCAACCGGCCCCAGGCGCGGAACGCGATGACCTGGGCGATGTACGACGGGCTGCTCGCGGCCTGCGAGCGGGTGGACGCCGACCCCGATGCGCGCGTGCTCATCCTCCGCGGCGCGGGGGGCAAGGCGTTCGTGGCGGGGACCGACATCGGTCAGTTCCAGGATTTCCGGACGCCGGAGCAGGGCCTAGACTACGAGCGCCGGCTCGACCGTGTCATGGACCGGCTGGAGGCGGTGACGCGCCCCACCACATCCCGATCGCGCGCACTCTCGGCAACTGCCTCTCCGTGGCCAACTGCGCTCGGCTGGTCGACCTCCTCGGACCGGCTCGTACGAAGGACCTCCTCTACCGCGCCCGGCTGGTGGGCGCGGAGGAGGCGCGGCAGGCCGGGCTCGTCAGCGAGGTCGTGCCCGCCGGCCACCTGGAGGCGCGCGTGCGCGAGGTCGCCGCGGAGATCGCCTCGAACGCGCCCATCACGTTGCGTGTCACCAAGGAGGCGATCCGGCGGCTCCAGGCGGCGCGGCGGCGCGTGGAGGGCGACGACCTCGTCGTCCAGGCGTACACGAGCGAGGACTTCCGGGAGGGCGTGGCCGCCTTCCTCGGGAAGCGGAAGCCCGTCTTCCGAGGACGATAGCGCCATGAACGTCGCCGCCGTCTCGCTCTGCGCCCTCGTCGTCGTGATCGTGGTCAGTTGCTTCTCCTCGATCAACATCGGCGTTCTCTCCATCGCGCTCGCCTTCCTGATCGGACGCTTCCTGGCCGGGCTCCCGGTCTCGGCGATCGTCGCAGGGTTCCCCGCCAGCCTGTTCCTGACCCTGGCCGGCATCACGCTGCTCTTCGCCCAGGCACGCGTGAACGGCACGCTGGACAAGGTGGCGGGCCGCTCCATCCGCCTCGCCCGCGGCAATCGAGGCCTGATCCCGATCGTCTTCTTCTTCCTGGGCCTCGGCCTCGCCACCATCGGCGCCGGCAACATCGCGGCCACGGCCCTCCTCGCGCCCGTCGCCATGAGCGTGGCCAGCCGCGCGGGCATCGGGGGGTTCCTGATGACCCTCATGCTGGCCAACGGCGCCAACGCGGGCGGCCTGTCTCCTTTGGCTCCCACCGGGATCATCGCGCGCGAGCTGATGGGACGCGTGGGCCTGGTGGGCGTCGAGTGGGCGAACTACTTCAACACCCTCGCCGCGCAGAGCTTCGTGGCGTTCGCCGGCTACTTCCTGCTCGGGGGCGCGAAGTTGTTCCGGAAGGACGTCGAGCACGGCTTCCCACCCGGCGGGCAGGCGAGCGTCGCGCTCGAAGACGAGCCCTTCACGGGCCGCCAATGGCTGACCCTGGGTGTCATTGCGACCCTGGTCCTGAGTGCGGCCTTCTTCCGGGTCGACGTGGGGATGGGCGCGTTTGTCGGCGTGGTCGTCCTTTCCCTCGGGCGCGCGGCCGACGACGAGGCGGCGGTGAGATGCATGCCCTGGGGCGTCATCTTGATGGTGTGCGGCGTCACCGTCCTGGTCGAGGTCCTGGCCAAGACGGGCGGGATGGACCTGTTCACCCGTCTGCTGGCCCGGCTCTCCGGCCCCGCCCTGGTCACCGGCGTCATCGCGCTGGTCACCGGGATCATCTCCGTGTACAGCAGCTCCTCGGGGGTCGTGCTGCCCGCCTTCCTGCCGACGATCCCCGGCCTCATCGCGAACCTCGGAGGCGGCAGCCCGCTGATGATCGCCTACTCGATCAACGTGGGCGCTCACCTGGTGGACGTCTCTCCGCTTTCGACGCTCGGCGCCCTGTGCCTCGCCGCCACTCCGCCCGAGGAGGATCGGCGCGTGCTGTTCCGCAAGCTGATGGCGTGGGGCTGGTCGATGGCCCTCGTGGGCGCGATCGTGTGCCAGCTCTTCTTCGGCTATCGCTGACGGCTACTCCCGGGCGCGCCGGAGGATCTCGGGGGCGGAGGCCTTGAGGTCGGGCAGGTCCTGGGCGCGCGCGGACAGCGGAAGGAGAACCGCGGCGACCGCGACCAGCGCGAAGCGCGACGGGAACATCGCCGCGTAGTGGACCGCGTCGCCGCCCCTGGCCGCCGTATCATTCTCCAGGGGCGAGGAGCTCACGATGATCGAAGCAGCGCTGTTGGCGGCGGCGGTGGCGGCGGGAGCGGCGCAAACCGCCGTCCAGACGGCGGCCACGTCCGCCTCGTTCCACGCGCTGCTCGACGGGGCGGCGCAGCGCCAAAGGGCCATGCTGGCCCGCCTGCGGGCCATCGCGCGCGCGAGCCTGGACACCCAGGATCGCATCAGCTACGACATGCTCGCGGCCGAGCTGCGCGACGACGTCGCCGCGCACGAGCTGGGCCAGTGGCGGCTGCCCATCAACGCGGACAGCGGCTTCCACACCGCCTTCGCGGAGCTGCCCCGCCACACGACTCTCGCCACCACGCGCGACTACGAGAACTACATCGCGCGCCTGCGCGCGTTCCCGGCCTACGTCGCCCAGCAGGTCGCCAACATGCGGGATGGGCTGCGCACGGGGTTCACGCTGCCGCGCGTGGTCCTGGACGGCTACGACGTCACCATCCGCACGCACGTCGTCGAGGATCCCGAGCAGAGCGTGTTCTACGCGCCCTTCCGCGCCTTTCCGCCGGGCGTCCCCGAGCGAGAGCGCGCGCGGCTGGTCGCCGCCGGCCGGGCCGCGATCCTGGAGGGCGCCGTCGCCGGATACCGCACTTTCCTGGACTTCATGACCGGCGAGTACCTGCCCAAGACGCGGACCACCACCGCGGCCGCGGACCTGCCGCGGGGCCGCGAGTACTACGCGCAGCGGGTCCGCCATTTCACGACCCTCGACGTCACGCCCGAGGAGGTCCACAAGATCGGGCTCGCCGAAGTCGCGCGGATCCACGCCGAGATGGTGGACGTGATCGAGCAGGTCGGGTTCCAGGGCGACTTCGCCTCCTTCCTCCAGTTCCTGCGCACGGATCCGCGCTTCTACGCGCGCACGCCGGAGGAGCTGCTCAAAGAGGCGTCGTTCATCGCCAAGCGCATGGACGGCAAGCTGCCGTCGCTCTTTGGCCGGCTGCCGCGCCTTCCCTATGGCGTGGAGGCCGTACCCGCGCACCTCGCGCCGAAGTACACGGGCGGCCGCTATGTCGAGGCCCCGGTCGGAGGCACCCGCGCCGGCACGTATTGGGTCAACACCTATGCGCTCGAGAGCCGGCCCCTCTACGTGCTCGAGGCCCTCACCCTGCACGAGGCGGTCCCCGGCCATCACCTGCAGATCGCTCTCCAGCAGGAGCTGCAGGGAGTGCCGCCCTTCCGCCGCGCCTCCGGCGTGGGGGCGTTCGTCGAGGGGTGGGGGCTTTACTCGGAGCGCCTCGGCCTCGAGGTGGGGTTCTACCAGGATCCGTACCGGAACTTCGGTCGCCTCACCTACGAGATGTGGCGCGCCTGCCGTCTCGTCGTGGATACGGGCCTGCACGCGCTCGGCTGGTCGCGCTCGCAGGCCATGGAATTCCTGGCCTCCAACACCGCCCTCTCGCTGCACGAGGTGCGGACGGAGACCGACCGCTACATCTCCTGGCCCGGGCAGGCGCTCGCCTACAAGATGGGCGAGCTGAAGATCCGCGAGCTGCGCCGGCAGGCCGAGACCGAGCTCGGCCCCCGCTTCGACATCCGCGCGTTCCACGACGCCGTCCTCGCCAACGGTCCCGTGCCGTTGCCCGTGCTGGAGGAGCAGATCCGCGACTTCATCGCCGCGCACCGCTGAGTCCCCGAGGTGACCTTCCTGGCTGCGCTGGCATCGGCTCTCCTCCTGGGGTTGCCGGCGGCCGTGGTGGACCCCGCCGGCCCCTGTGCGGCGTGCGTGACCTGGCGGGCCGCGCCCGTCACCGCCCGCGGACTGCTCGACGCGACGGGGCCGCTCGATGGCCTCGACGTCCTCCTCGTCGTCGAGAGCTCCGCCGAGGTTTCCGCGGCGACCGCGGTCGCGCGCGAGTTGTCCGCGCGCGGAGCCTCTGTCGGCTTCGAGCTGCCCCTGGCCCCCGTTGCCGACGATCTCGCCGCGCTGGTGCCGCTGGGCGCTCGTATCGTGCTGAGAGTGCCGGCGGACGCGCCGGCGGACGACGCGCTCGTGTTCGCGGTCCGGACGCGGGCGACCGCGGTGCGCGCGGCCTCGGCCCACGCCGTCATCGGCCTCGCGGGGCCCGCCGATCTCCTGGGCGCGCTCGCGAGCAGGGGCATCGGCCCCTACGTGTCCTTCCTCGTTCCTGCTTCCGCCTCGTCCTCCCCGGCGGCCGGGTTCGAGGGGTGGGAATCGGGCGGCCCGGCCGCGTCGCTGGACGATCTCCTGGCGACCACGGCGCGGGCCGCCGGCCGCCGCCTGCTCGTTCCGTTGCGCGAGGCGGACGTCCTCCTGGCGCGAAGGGTGGCGGCGCTGGCCGACGTCCTGACCACGGGCCTCACGTCCCTGGCCACGGTGACGGTGTGCGCGGACGACGGCGGCTGCGCCACGCCCGTGTTCCTGCATCCGGGCACGCTCGACGCGATCGCCATCGTCGAGGGTGGGGGCCGGCTGACCGTGCGGCCGGGAGCGACGCGCGCGTTCGGACGATCGCTCGAAGACGGACGCGAGCGGCCCTTGCCCCTCGTCGCCCGCGCCGGCCACACGGAGATCGACACCCGCGCCTTTTCCGGCCCCCTCGTCCTCCGCCTCGCCGGATGGGCGGGCGGTGAAGCCGGATTCACCGCGGGTGTCGAAGTGACGGCGGCGCGCGCGCTGACGGTGGCCGAGATCGTGGCCGCTCATCAAGCGGCGGCGGCCCGGCAGGCCGCGCGTGTGCGCACCCTGGTCGCCACGGGCACGAGCGTGCTCACGTTCCAGATACCGGGCCTGCCTGCCCCCATGACCGTCACCGCCGACACCGTCCTGTATCGCCGCGGAGCCTTGGCCGAGATCGAGCAACGCGACCTGCGCCTCAACGGCGTGCCCGTCGCCGTGGGCGGCGACGGCGTGCCGCGCCTGCCCCTCGTGCAACCTGAGCGCGTCGCGTCGCCCCCTCTCACCATCACGCTCGGCGAGGCCTACCGGTATCGCCTCGAGGGCGAGGAAGAGAAGTTCGGGCGCGCCTGCTACGTCGTCGGCTTCCAGCCCCTCGATCCGAGCCGGCCCTCGCTGCGCGGACGGGCCTGGATCGCGAAGGAGGGATTCGCCCTCGTGCGTCTGGAGGCGGCGCAGACGGGGCTCCGAGGCGCGATCGTCTCTTCCGGGCAGACGGACGAGTTCCGCCTGGCCGCGGCCCGCGCCTCCCATACAGTAATGATGCGAGAGACGCCGGACGGCTTCCGCTATCTGCGCCGCGTGGACGCGCCCGCGGCCGGCGGCGTCGATGCCGCGGAGGGAGGCCGCGTCCTCGCCGGGCATGCCTCGCGCGTGTGGAGCGTGGCCGGGGGTACGCTCTTCGATCCCAACATCGACCGGCCGCTGCCCTTCGCCGGCCTCAGCTATCTGGACTTCGACGTGCTGGGCACGGGCGCGCAGATGAACGCGTTCCTGGCCGGACCGTTCGCGCAGCTCGCGGTGAGCGTGCCGTCCGTCGGCGGCCCCGGGTTGCAGATCCAGGCCTGGGCCTTCGCGTCGCTGACCCGCTACAACGACCGGTCCTTCCGCGGCGGCCTCGAGCGCTACGACGAGAACCTTGCCCAGCGGCCGCTGCGCGCGTCCCTGGCCGCCCTGCGCAGGCTTGGACCGCGCATTCGGCTGCGCGCGGCCTACGATCTCGACGCGGTGCGGCTCGAAGCCAACGACACCACCGCCGCGGACTTTCGCGTGCCCGTGAGCCCGGTCGCGCACGGCCTGCGGCTCGGGCTCGAATGGGAGCGCCGTGCGTGGTCGGCGGCGGCGTGGGGCAGCGCGGCCCGCCGGCAGAGCTGGCGCGAGTGGGGCCGGCCCGGCGATTACGCGGCCGACGCGCGCGCGTACGAGAGGGGAGGGCTTACCCTGGCCCGATCGTTCGTCCTCGGACCCAAGGCCGTGACCCGTTTGGAAGCGAGCGCCCTCGGCGGTCGCAACCTCGACCGCTTCAGCCGGTTCAGTTTCGACGCCTTCGACAACCGGCTGCGGGGGTATCCGTCCGCGGGCGTGCGCTTCGATCGCGCAGTCGTGCTGCGCAGCGCCGCGACCTGGCGGGCCGGGCGCGGCTGGCGCCTCGATGGTTTCGTGGATGGCGCGGTCGTGCACGATCCCACCGCGGGGCGTGGCAGCCGTGGCCATCTCGGGATGGGGGCGGCGGCAGAGATGGCCCTGCCGGGGCGAATCCTCCTGGACGTCG
>WNFN01248505.1_pt1 | contig 14165 bp, 20 predicted proteins | sample 5400161 | NCBI WGS metagenome assembly WNFN01 (sample SAMN13153353, study PRJNA577476) | soil metagenome | isolation source: 80 cm saprolite on Douglas fir-dominated hillslope | place: USA:California | collected 2013-09-17
CGTTGTCGGATCGCTGCTGGGCGTAGCCAATTCCGTCACCCGCTAGCAGGGCAACTCCCACAAACAGCAGCGACACAGTGGTCATTGCGAGCGTGGCAAGTCGGTTCATTGTGTTCCTCCCATCCTGTCTACGGCGCTCCGACCAGAGCCGGCAGTTCGGTCAGCGATTTCACCATTCGGTCGGGCTCGCCCGGCAATCGCTCCGGCCGTTGCCCGTAGCGATTGCACCATACGACCTGCATGCCGAATGCCGAGGCCCCGTAGGCATCCCAGGCGTTCGACGATTGGAACGCGATGGCGGCAGCCGGGAGCTCGAGACGGTCGAGGGCGAGTTGATAGACCTTGGGGTGCGGCTTGTAGACGCCGACCTCCTCGACCGAGAGCACCGCATCGAGCAGCGACTCCAGCCCGGCGGCCTTGACGACCGCATCGAGCATCTTGGGCGAGCCGTTCGACAGGATGGCGGTCCGCAGGCCCGCCTGTTTCAGGCGTGTGAGGACATCGGGGACCTCGGGAAAGGCATCAAGCGTCAGGTAAAGACTCATCAAACGATCGCGCAGGCCCGGCTTTTCGATTGCCAACGTCTGCAACGCGAAATCGAGAGCGTCCCCGGTGACCTGCCAGAAATCCGCGTGCCGGCCCTGCACGGCCCGCAGCCAGGTATATTGGAGCTGCTTGTCACGCCAGAGCGCGGTCAGCTTATCGATGCCGTCCCCGAGCACGTCGCGGCAGCCCTTGGCCGCAGCGGCAAAATCGAACAGCGTGCCATAGGCGTCGAAGACGCAGGCCTTCACGCCGATCAGAGGTCCCTGCTCCATACGCGTCACCCCCTCACGTACGCCCATTTGCGATGGTTGACCGTCCAATGATATTCGAGAAAACGCACGCTGAAATCGGCAGGAATTTGCGCCGCGCGATGACGGTTGACGTATGCGACCAAGCTCGCGGCGTGCGCGAGAAAATCCTCGGTGTAGAAATCGAAGATGGCCGACAGCCAGACCTCGCGTTTGGCGTGCTCGATCCAGACGTTTCGAGTGTCCCCAATGAAGCTGCGTGCGGCCGTATCAAGCTGCCCGTCGAGCGCGGCCGCGCTGAACGCGACGCGCGGAAGTCTTGGGCAGCTGACGACCATGCAATTCAGCGCGAAATGAACTCGCTCCTCGCCGAGCGGGCGAATGACGTCATTTTCAAATTTGTAGAGCGAGATTGATTTTGCGCCTACAGTGAACGTCCGAAGGTAGAAAAAGGTGAACTTCGTCAAGCCGCCGAGACTTTCGGGAACACCCGCCTGAACGACTCGGTACATTGCCAAGGCGTTATAGGCATTAATGTAGAAGGCGAGGCGCGAGTGCTTGTCAGGAAACCGTTGTGGCTGCGAGTCGGGATCGACAATAGCGATAAACGCAACAACCCGATCCAAATCGACGTGATTCCGCCTCAGTGAATCAAAATCGATGCGGCCCGCGTCGTCGACGTATCGGGTCAGGACCTTTGTCCACGCGGCCTCCCATTCGCCGATGCTCCATGCTTCTGCTGTTGCGTCCCCAGCCGGAGCAGGCGTGGCGATCGAGATCAGCGAGAGAAGACCAAGAGCCATGTAAGCCCCTCTGCGAATTCTGCGCAACATTCTTGCCCATTCTCGACGATCTAACCAACGATGGTGACGTCAGCTGCGGTGACGGCACGCTTGCGCCATCCTTTCGCAGCCTTGCGATTCGGATCGGGCGGGCGATGCATGCCGGCAGACTTTTCCATTAGTTCCCCTGAGATCGGATTCCAAAAGCGGTCGCCTTCGGGTCCGCTCAAGCTAATTGGTGCGAGGATGAAGGCGTCCCGCTTGGCGTTGTGCAGGCACATCGAGATGGGGCCGCGTTGCGTCATCGCCATAAAAGCGCACGCATCGACCCGATCCCGTTCCAAGCGACACGTGTCCATGAAGTTGTGGATGACGAACGACAGCTTGCTCACGCGACCGCGGGTTGCCCAGAGGTCGGCTCTGGCCTGCCACGCTTTCCAGATTAGCCAACCCACAGCTTTGAATGAAAGATACGGGCTGGTTAGAATTCCCTTCACGAAAGTGGCTATGACCTTGGACCGGCCACGGCGGTCGAAGCTCAACAGCGGCATGCGCTCGAGGACCGCCTCCAACGATCGGCGGTCGTCGAGCGCGTCGTAGGCTCTGTTGTTGGCCACGAAGATCATTCCATAGCGATTGCAGCGCGCGTGTCCGACGCGCAGCGCGTCGAAGGAGATCGAAGATCTTGCACCTTTCTCGATCTGCTCCTGAACCGACTCTACAGTGATTGCTGCGTTTCGGCGTCCCAATGTGCCGCGGCCGGTTTCCGCCTGAAGTTGAAAGGATGCCAGACGCACGACGTCGCAATTGCGAACGAAGAATCGTACGATCGCAGGTATCTCTTCGAAATTGCGATCAAAGATGGTCGTGTTGAACATCACCGAGAGCGGGAGGCCGCGTGCACGCTCGATGTAATCCTGGCGTATCTCATTGAGTGCGACCTCGCTTTCGTAGCCTCGGCGTTGCTGCGTCAGATCGACATGAAACGCGACATCAACGAGCCCCGCTTCGACGAGCTCGACGAGCAATTCGCGCTTGGCTCGGATTCCATTGGTAAAGAGCGCAGGCCGCAAGCCTTTCTGCGATAACCTGCGCACGATGGCGACCAGCTCTTCACGATTGCGAAGCGTGGGGTCGCCGCCGGTCACTTGCACATTGGCATTGGGACCGTAGTGCTCGAAGATCAGATCGATGCGCCGGAACAATTCCTCGAGTGGAATGTCCTTCACGCCTTCGGAGTGTTCAGACAAGTAGCACGCCGTGCAGTCGAGATTGCAGCGCTGCGTGATTTCGAGCGCCACGCATCCGATCGGCCAGCGACGGCCCATGAGCTGACTTCCCCTCCATTGGTCGGTGGCAATGATGCGGCGCCGCGCTTCGCTGAGCGCATGATGGTGGTCGGAAGGCCGCGCCGTGGGCTGGGCGAGGTGGATTTCGTGCGGTGTCATATACGCGCCGGACGACAGGCCGCCGCTAGACACCAAGCTAGCCGCCGATGTTCGAATGATCTTCATGATCACCACACTTCGAACCTGCCATGGCGGCAGAGCATCACGTTGGACACTATAAGCCTATCATGGAATGACCGGTCAAAGATAATTTGTCGCGATCGAGCGCGACTGCTGGCTGTCGCAAACACAATCGTGTTACCTAAAAGAGCTCGCGCGCCGTGCCGGGAAAGAAAGCAGAAGGGCATCATTATGGCAGGCACCAAGCAGTTTGATCACGACACGGTGGTTGACCGCGCCATGACGCTATTCTGGCGGAGAGGCTATGCAGGAACGTCAATCCAGGATTTGGAAAAGGCGACGCGGCTTCGCCGCGGAAGCCTTTACAACGCGTTCGGTGACAAGCAGGGCCTGTTCGTGGCCGCGCTCAAACGCTATGAGACCACTGTCGGCCAGCAGCGAATCAAGCAGTTATCGAATCCGGACCCCTACCGTGCGATCGAAGGATTTCTCGATACACTGGTAACGCAAATGAGCGAGCCGAGCCGGCCGCGCGGTTGTCTTCACACCAATACGTCGCTGGAGTTCCCGAACGCTCCGGACGAGGTTCTTCGCATCATCGCCGAGCGAACGACCGGTATCGAAGGCGCAATCTACACTGTGCTGCGGCGCGCCCGAGCGCACGGTATGCTGGATCCTGCGGCCGATGTGCGCGCTCTTGCTCGCTTTTACCTCGGTGTCGCCAAAGGCATCGGTGTCTTGCATAAGGTGTTCGGCGATGCTTCGGCGTTACGCGACATCGTCAAGATCGCCATGAGCAAGTGGCCGTCTCCAGCAAGAAACTAGCGTGGCGAAATCGAGCGTTCACCGACCGAAAGACGTCCGCAATCGAGGTTCCGTAGCTCATCAGGCCACCCGCTTCGACATACTCGCGCACGGAATAGACCGCTTAGTGGACGATCATAGGGCGCTAGGCTCCGCCACACAGTAGGAGGCTCCAACAATCATGCGAATTGGCATTCGCCTCGCGATTTCTGGTCTTGTCCTCGCATCGATCATGGTGAGTGCAATCGGCGTCCACGTGCTGTGGTGGCGGACGGCGGAAGCGAACAGCCACGCGCTTGCAGCGATGATCAACGTGCAGATCGTGTCTGCGGTCGAAAAGGAACTCACCACCATCACCACGGAAGCGCGCGCGGCGCACACTGCAATCCGCACATTATTTCTTCAAAATGTCCTAGAGACCCGCGAAGCAGACAAACGCGAGTTCGTCTTCCTCTCGCAACTGCAGTCGCAGCAGAGCATATCGTGGGTCGCGTTCGGCTGGCCGGACGGAGCGTTTTTTGCAGCGCACAAACTCGGGGATTTAGGATTGGAAATGATGGAAATCGCCCGTGTCGACGGCGCGGTCAAGCGGCGAATCGACCAATATCAGGTGGTGGTCGGAGACATTCAATTCGAGAAGCGCCGGTTCGAAAACACCGATTACGCCGTCACCGATCAGGAATGGTACCGGACGAGTATGCAAACCGACGAACCGCGTTGGTTCGATGTTACGGTTCATCCGGTGGGGTTGCGTCCGTCGATCACCTATGCCGGTCCGATCGACGTGTACCAGAAACGCCAAGGTGTGCTTGCAGTTATCATCGAATACACGCGGCTCGCGCAATTTCTGTCGCAACTCTCCGTCGGAAAATCCGGCGCAGCTTTCATCCTGGGTCGAGATGGGACCACCATCGCCGCACCCGATCCGGATGCTGATGAAGTCAGTATGCAGCGGTCGGATCAGCCGTTGCTGCTAAAAAGATTGCGTACCAGGTACGACTGGTCGCCGCCGGAAATGCCTATGCAGTCAATTTGACGCCGCTCACCTTTCCCGGTTGGACGCTCGCGACCGTCATTCCGGAAGCGGAGTTTCTTGGTCCGATTGAAACAACGATACGGCATTTGCTCATCGGCCTGGCAATTCTCATTCTTGCCGCCGGTATTCTTTCGGCCTGGCTTGCTCGATGGGTTATCGCTACACCACTGATCACGGTAGTCAATGAGCTCAAGCATGTCGAACACTTCGAACTCGATCAGGTGCGGCGGCATCCCTCGCGCCTCGCCGAACTTGAAAATCTGTCGAGCGCCATCGCTGACATGGCAGGCGGGCTTGCCGCCTTTCGGAAGTACATACCTGCGGATCTGGTAAAGATGCTGGTCAGCGAGGGTGTCGAACCGCGCCCCGGGGGCTCGATTCGGACCCTGACTGTCTTGTTCGCGGATATTGCCGGCTTTACCGGCCTATCTGAACGGCTTGGCGATCGGATCATCCCGCTGCTCTCGAGCTATCTCGATACCATGTCGCGTGAGGTCAGCACCCACGGCGGCACGATCGATAAATTCATCGGCGACGCGGTGATGGCGTTCTGGGGCGCGCCAGCGACGAACGCCGATCACGCCGTCGACGCCTGCCGCGCGGCGCTCGCCTGCCAGCGTGCCCTTCGGACGTCGGGACTGACCGATGACGGCGGCCGTCCGCTCAAAGTGCGCATCGGCGTCAATTCCGGCCAAATGCTTGTCGGCAATATAGGATCGGAATTCCGGCTCAATTACACGGTGATCGGTGATGCCGTGAATGTTGCAAGCCGGCTTGAAGGCGCCAACAAGGAATATGGCACCGAAATCATCATCGGAGACGAAACGCGCCGCCTTGCCGGCGATCACATCCAGGTGCGCGAGCTCGACCGGCTGATGGTCTATGGACGGGTGGGCGGACTTGCAATCTACGAATTGCTTGGCGTGGCCGAATGCGGAGCCGGGCCGCCAAGCTGGGTAGCGCTGTATGATTCCGGCCTTGCGGCCTATCGAACGCGCAATTTCGCCGGTGCCATGAGCTTTTTTCAGCAGCTTTTGGCTGCGCGGGCGTCGGACCAACCCGCGCGCATTATGCTCGAACGATGCAGCCAATTTCTCAGGTCGCCACCGGGAGAAAATTGGGAAGCGACGAACGCCATGAAAGCCAAGTAGGTCACAAGTAAGTCATCCGCATTTGCGCGCTGACCAGCGTAAGGCCATTGTTGCCGCGAGCAAATCGATTGCAATGGTTATTGCAATAGCCGATTTCCATCACACAATTGTGACGATGGCCGGTCCAACACTTCAGCGTGTCGCGCGTATCATCCGCTTCGGGCGTTGCTATGAAGCCTGCGCGTCACTGGATTCTCCGGCACGCCGAAGCTACGGCTAGTGTTCGTGCTCTCGGCCTGCAACGTCCGATGTTCCCGGAAAGGATCACTCCTATGAATTCAAAGAGCCTCATCGCCAACGCCACGATCGCCGGCTCCTTCGCCGCCGCCCTCACTATGATCGCCGCACCGGTATTCGCCGGGCCGAAACCGCCGCAGCCCACCATGGACAAATGCTACGGCATCGCCATGAAGGGCGACAACGACTGCGCGGCCGGCGCCGGCACCACCTGCGCTGGCACTGCGAGTACCGATTACCAAGGCAACGCCTGGAAGTACGTAGCGAAGGGAACTTGCACGACGATAAAGACGCCGAAGGGCACGGGCTCGCTCGAGCCAATCAAGTCCTGACCCACAAAAGACACGCGCGCCGTCCCGCTTGCGCCTCTTATTCCTCCGACCGCACGCAACACTAGAGCGTACATATGTCCATCATTTCAAATCTTCCCGCGCGCACCGGCGTCGGCTTCAAGCCCGCGCATTTTCGCGACATCCTCGCCGCAACGCAGCCGATCGGATTCTTCGAGGTGCATGCGGAGAACTATATGGGCGCCGGCGGGCCGCCGCACGCGCAGCTCGGCGCGCTGCGCGAGCGCTATGCATTGTCGGTACATGGCGTCGGGCTGTCGATTGGCTCGATGCGGCCGCTCGATTGCGACCATCTCGCGCGACTCAAAATGCTGTGCGATCGCTATGCGCCGGAGAGTTTCTCGGAGCATCTCGCCTGGTCATCGCATCGCGATATCTACTTCAATGACCTCCTGCCGCTGCCCTATACGCAGCAGACACTAGCGCGAGTCGCCGAGCATATCGACGCGGTGCAGACGGCGCTTAGACGCCAGATATTGCTGGAAAATCCAGCCACTTACGTTCGCTTCCTTGAAAGCACGATCTCGGAGATCGACTTCCTCGCCGAGGTATCCAAGCGAACCGGATGCGGGTTGTTGCTCGACGTCAACAACGTTTTCGTGTCGGCAATGAACGACGGTACGCAACCTCTGCCATATCTGGACTCATTTCCGCTCGATCGGGTGAAGGAAATCCATCTCGGCGGGCATGACGAGGAGGCGGACGATGCCGGCTCGACGCTGCTGATCGACGCTCACGGATCGCCGGTCTCTGCCGCAGTCTGGACGCTCTATGCGCATGTCATCGCCCATACCGGGGCGATTCCGACATTGATCGAGTGGGACAATGACGTCCCCGATTGGCCGACGCTGCGCGCGGAAGCGGCCGCGGCACAAGACATTCTTGCTGACGCGTCGCGCGCGTCGGCGGCATGAAGGGGGCCATGCTCGCACCGTTCGAGGTATCGTTTGCGGATGCACTGCTCGACGCCGAGCACCCGATTCCCTGCGGTATAACTGCGCATAATGCGGCAATTCCTACTCGGCGCTTTGCCGTCTACCGCAACAACGTGGTGGCGGGCTTGGTGAAAGCCCTCAAGAGCCGCTTCCCTGTTGTCGAGAAAATTGTAGGCGAAGAGTTCTTCGCCGCGATGGCGCGAGCCTTCGTGGTGGAGCGGCCGCCGCGCTCGCCAGTACTCGCGATCTATGGCGACGAATTTGCCACCTTCATCGCCGCGTTCGACCCGGCGCGCGAACTTGCCTATCTTGCAGACGTAGCGCGGCTCGAGGCTGCGCGCACACGCGCCTACCATGCGGCCGACGCCACGCCCGTCGACGCGGGCCAGTTTGCGGCGCTTGACGCCCACACTGTCGGCGGTATCCGCATCGACATGCATCCCTCGGCCGAAATCGTTCGCTCGCGATATCCGATCGCGACGATCTGGGCGATGAATAGCGGCGAGCAGGAGCTTGCGCCCGTTGAGAACTGGCGCGGCGAGGACGCGCTCGTGGTCCGCCCGTATCTCGACGTGTTAGTCCGCATGCTGCCGCCGGGTGGTGCCGCATTCCTGCTCGCGCTTGCAGGAGGCCGGCCGCTTGACGAGGCGACCGAGGCCGCGTTTGCCGACAATTCGAATTTCGATCTCATCGGCAACCTCGCGGGGCTCATCGGCTCGGGCCTCGTGCGAGACATCCTCCTTCCGGAGCCGGAGAAGTACGGGCTGCCATGACCAATAGTTTGCCCGCTGCGACGCACTCCGGACCTGGTCTGGTGGGGATCATTCAACGGGTGATCGGCGCGATGGATTGCATTCCCTATTGGTTCATCGCGCTTGCGGCTCGCGTTTTCCCGGCTGCGGTGTTCTGGCAGTCCGGTGAGACAAAGGTTGCGGGCTGGCACCTCAAGCCCAGCGCTATCGTGCTCTTCCAGAATGAATATCAGCTTCCGCTGATCGATCCGACGATCGCCGCTTACATGTCGGCTTTTGCCGAGCATTTCTTCCCGATCCTGCTTGTCATCGGGCTCGCGGCGCGAATTTCGGCGTCGGCGCTGCTGTTCATGGTGGTGCTGATCGAGATCTTCGTCTATCCCGGCGCCTGGCCGACAGCTGATGCGCGGGGTGTGGGATTGAGACGTGCTGGAAGCCTTTGAAAATCAGAGGGCGGCCGCATGAGCTACAGCGCTCAGCAATGTCTAGACATGGCGAAGGAATGCGGCCGGATGGCTTCGCAGGCTAAAGACCGCGACGCCAGAGCAGCGTTGATCGAATTCGCCCGACAATGGCTGGAACTAGCTCGGCACAAGGAGCATGAACGGAAGATATTGGGTCGACAAAATCCTAATCGCTGCAAAATACCCGCCATTTCCTGACAGAAAATTGCTCGTCATCGATTTCTCCCGTCACCGCGGTCACATGCACTCCGTTCAGCTCTGCGGCTAGCCACGAGCCAGGCAAAAGACAATTGGGTGATCGGTGAGTATCGAAGGCGACATTGCACGCTGGGCCAGGGTGATCAAGGACAACAAGATCGCCGCCGGCACAGGATCACCGAGCGGGCCCGACGGGCATCCACGCTGAGGAAATAACGGGCCTGCAAACACCGCGCCTCGGAAAAAGGGAGGACGCCATGGATCATTCGCCAAGCGCGAGCATCGGCGCCCGGTGAGTTAGTTAGGTAGCCCAGCATTGGGCCGCTGGACATCGAGAATATCCAATACGGGGCAATCCGGTGCCGTCCTGCCCGAGCACCGGGCCACCGTCTTTGCCAGCAAGCGTTCGAGTTTTCTCAAGTCGCCGAGCTTGGCCCGAATGCCTTCGAGATGATGCGCGGCAATTTCGCGGACCTCGCGACATGAGGCCTTTTCGGGTCCCCCGAGCCGGAGCAGGGCGCGGATTTCATCGAGCGAAAAGCCCAGCTCACGCGCGCGCCGAATGAAAGCCAGGATGCGAAGGTCGGTCGCGCCATAAATGCGACGGCCGCTTGCGGTGCGCGGCGGCGTGGGCAGCATCTTGATCCGCTCGTAGTAGCGGATCGTCTCGATGTTCACGCCGGTCCGCCGGGACAACTCGCCGATCGCCACATTTTCCACTCGCGAAGCCGTGATGGCGCGCATGAAAAAGCCCCTTGATCCTGTAGTCGCTACAGGATGCATCATGAACCCATGACCATCAAGGACGATCATTCGCCGTTTGACGCGCGGCGTGGACAACGCTTGATGGCCGTAGGCAGCCTGCTTGGCGCCCTCGCGGCCTCGTCATGCTGCATCCTGCCGCTTGTCCTGTTCAGTCTCGGCGTCACGGGAGCGTGGATCGGCAACCTAACGCAGCTTGCGCCCTACCACTCCTACATTGTCGCTGCCACGCTTGCTTTCCTCGGCTACGGCTACTGGCTCGTCTTTCGTTCGTCGCAAGCGGACTGTACCGGTGGCGAGGCGTGCGCAAAACCGCTCCCGAACCGGCTCGTGAGGATCGGGCTGATCGTCGCGACGGCGCTCGTGATGGCCGCGCTCGCCTTCGACTTCCTCGCACCTGTCCTTCTCACATCATGAACGGAGAAACCTCATGACCAGATCGCTCACCGCTCTTGTTCTTGGAATGGGCTTGCTCGCCTCGCCTACGGCCTTCGCCGGCGAAAAAACCGTCACCCTCGAGGTCAGGAACATGTATTGCGCGGCCTGCCCGCACACCGTGAAGGCCAGCCTCGAAGCGGTGCCGGGTGTCGCTAAGGCCGTCGTCTCTTACGAGGACAAGACGGCCATCGTGACTTATGACGACGTCAAGACCAACGTGAAGGCGCTGACGACTGCCACCGCGAACGCGGGCTATCCATCCGCGCCCAAAAGCTGAACGCCATGCGTGACCGCACCCTCATTACTACCGGCATCGTCGGTGCGGTGGTTGCGGCCGTGTGCTGCGCCACGCCGCTGCTGACAATCGCGTTCGGGGCAGTGGGACTGGCCGCTTGGATGGCCAAGGCCGATTACGTGCTGATCCCAGCGCTAATTCTTTGTGTCGCACTCGTGGTCCTCGGCCTTTACCGCGTACGTCTGCGCCCGAGATAAGGCATGGACGTCTATGACCTCATCGTGATTGGCACGGGCACCGCCGCGCAGACGGCGGCGGGACGTGTCCGCCGCGCGGGGCGCTCGGTCGCGGTCATCGATCATCGTCCGTTCGGCGGGACCTGCGCCCTCCGCGGCTGCGATCCTAAGAAGATGCTGGTCAGCGGGGCCGAGGCGGTCGATTTTGCACGGCGGATGCACAAGCGCGGCGTGGCAGGAGAGCTGCATATCGATTGGAAAGCGCTGATCGCCTTCAAGCGGACGTTCACCGATCCGATCCCGAGCGAACTGGAGGAAAGTTTCGCCAAGCAGGGCATCACCGCCTATCACGGCTTGGCCCGCTTCACTGGCCCCGATCGCGTGGCGGTTGATAGCCGTGTTCTCCAAGGAGGTCACATCCTGATAGCAAGCGGCGCACGACCCGTGCCGCTCCATTTTCCCGGCGCAGAGCACTTGGTCACGAGCGATGCCTTCATGGAGCTTGAGCATCTGCCCGAGCGCATTGTGATGGTGGGCGGCGGCTATATCGCCTCTGAATTCTCGCACATCGCGGCGCGCGCGGGCAGAAAGGTCATCGTGCTCCAGCGTGCCGAGCGGATGCTCCCGCAGTTCGACCCGGATTTGGTCGGCTGGCTGATGGAGAAGTTTCGCGAGATTGGCATCGATGTGCGCACCGGAAACACCGTCACGGCAATCGAGCACACGGGGAGTGAATACCGCGTTCACATGCAGACTCCGGAAGGCGAAGGAGTGATTGCCGCCGATGTTGTGGTGCATGCCGCCGGCCGCGTGCCGGACATCGCGGAGCTTGATTTGTCCGCCGCCAATATTGTCGTCGACGACGGACGGCTCCAGCTCAACGATTTTCTGCAAAGCGTCTCCAACCCGATTGTCTATGCGGCAGGGGATGCGGCGGCCAGGGGGCCACCGCTTACACCGGTATCGAGCCATGACGCTAAGATCGTCGCCGCCAATATTCTGGAAGGCAACTGCCACCGGCCGGATTATCGCGGCGTGCCGAGCGTCGCCTTCACGCTGCCGCCCATCTCCGCCGTGGGACTTTCCGAGGCCGCAGCGCGCAAGCAGGCACGCAAGCTGCGCGTCAATTCCGCCGAGGTGCCCGATTGGTATACCGCCCGTCGCGTCGGCGAGTCCGTGTATGGATACAAAACGCTCATCGAAGAGGACAGCGGCCGGATTCTGGGAGCGCATCTCGTCGGGCCGCATGCCGACGAGGTGATCAACCTTTTTGGCTTAGCGATCCACCACGACCTCACCATCGATGATCTGAAATCGACAATCTTCGCCTATCCCACCGGGGCCTCCGACATCGGCTACATGCTTTAGGGAAACGCCATGATCCTTGAATCCCTCATCACTTGCCCGCATTGCGGCACGGCAAAAACGGAAAGCATGCCGACCGATGCCTGCCAGTTCTTTTACGAATGCAGCGGCTGCGGCGCGAAGCTGCGGCCAAAACCGGGCGATTGCTGTGTGTTCTGTTCCTATGGCTCGGTGCCCTGTCCGCCGATTCAAGCTGAGCGCTCGGGTGAGAGGGGCGCGGCTAACTGCTGTACGCGGTGAAGGCATCAAATGGCGAACGATACCATCCAGGCATCACGCGACTGGCTGGCTAACACCCGCACCAGCGCGCTGGCGTGGTGGATTCCTCAGGTCGCCATTGTTGGCGGCCTGTTTGTGCCGGTGCCAATTCGAGCCGCTATTTGGATCATCGCGCTGATCTGGATGGGCACGGCATGCATTCTAAATGCGCGCCGCTGCAATCGCACCCACTGCCGCTACACGGGGCCGTATTATCTCGCCATGATTGTACCGGTGCTCGCGCTCGGTTCAGGGGTAGTCTCCTTGGGCTTTTACGGTTGGTTGGCATCGGCCTGTATCATTCTGCTCGGAAGCAAACTCATCTGGTGGGTCACCGAGCGGGCATGGGGCAAATTCTCGTAAAGAGATACGAGTACCTTGGTTACCTGCGGCAACGTCAGCTGTTGGCACACCGCGTCGATTCGCCGCGGTGCGAAAGTTCGGACGCGATCGGAGCGAAGCGGACATGCCGCGAACGTCGGGAGCGGGTCGATCTGACGAAAATGACCCCGAGCAGACATTGATGCGTACGAAATGCGCCGTGGTTGGCAGGAAGGCGACGCCATGATCCAATCGCGTATCGAAGAGGAGCCCGATTGGCCACGGACCCAATGCTCACGGGCTTACCACCATTGATCAATAGGCGCGTTCGGGCGGAAGATAAGGAGCCGTACATGACGGGGGCCATCTCATATGCTGCACGAGCCACCGATGAGCGCGTGACGTGTCTTCGAATTTTTGCCGATGCGAACGGCGAAACCCACATGCAAGACATCGATATCGCATTACAACCGAGGAAACTTTTCAAAAATAACCCTCCGCTGCATCTCACGGACACGCTCACAGCGTCAGGATGCAACATCTGTCACATCCCTTCGGGCATGAGCGAGGTAAGCTGGCACAACCCACCGCACCGTATGCTTGTGATCTGGCTCACGGGTGAGGTGGAATTCGAGACGAGCGATGGCGACATCCGCCGACTCGCCGCAGGCAGTGTCGTGCTTGCGGAGGATACGACGGGCAAAGGTCACATTTCCCGCCATCCCGCCGAAGGGCAATTGGTCGTCCACATCGACCTAGCTTAACGTGCCAACACGGCCTTGCGATTGAACTTCTCCTATTGGCACGTCGCGTCAGTTCCTTGCGACGCATCAATTCGGTCGCTATCGGAGGTAGAGCGGACATGTTGCGAGCTTGTTGGCTCGGGCGATTCTAGGAGCGTGCGCTCCTCCTTCGTTCCATAACCCGTCATTCTGCGAATCAGGCGTTTCCCGAACCCTGGTCGTCATCCTCACGTCTGGCCCTCACGAACTCTACGCGCATGCACGTCGGAACTTGTTCATCCTTGACGAGATCGTACTGCTCCATAGTTTTCATGAGCAAAGCGGCGTACCGAGGGTCCTTGAGCGCGCGATTAACCAGCGTCTTGAAGTACGCCTGGCGCTTGCTCATTCGTCGGTGCCTGCCACCCTCGTTGACAAAGACGACTTCATTCAATTCTTGCTGCAGTAGCGTTTTGCCATTTTTCGACCTCCTGGGGCGGCCGCTCGGGTAGCCGGATTGACCAGGCTTGAAGCGCGTGGCCTTCGGTGGCCTGCCATAACCGACCTCATAATCTCTTTTGCGGGAGCGTGGTGATTTCCTGGTCATGACGCAGTGCCTTTGGTACCAGCACCACGCTCACGGGCGACCGCGGCGTAGGGCTGCTGTGTCGCTGCAAGAATCGCGTCATCTTTCGCACGATCCTCCCAACGGCGAATTGTGCGGTCGACGTAGATCGGATCGATCTCGATCAGCCGCGCCTTACGACCCGTCTTATGTGCCGCAATCAGGGTAGACCCACTGCCGCCGAAGCAATCGAGCACGATGCCGGAGCGGTTCGAGACGTCCTTGATGGCG
>WNFN01127099.1_pt2 | contig 14159 bp, 14 predicted proteins | sample 5400161 | NCBI WGS metagenome assembly WNFN01 (sample SAMN13153353, study PRJNA577476) | soil metagenome | isolation source: 80 cm saprolite on Douglas fir-dominated hillslope | place: USA:California | collected 2013-09-17
CGAACAACGAGCTCGCCGATCATCTTGCCCTCAATGGGTCATTCCATAAATCACGTAATCCACGCCCAGCTTGTAGGCCTCGTTGTTGAGGTCGATGGCGTTGATGTTCGTGTCCGACCACTCCCAGTACTCGCTGACGTCCTGGTTGTAGTTGACGATCATCATGAGCCCTTTGGCGGGGTCGTTGTTCTCGTAGATCCCCAGGTAGTCCGGCGACACGCGGAAGTACGGATGGGGGAACGCGCGCGGGTCCTCCACCCGGAAGAACGAATCGAACACCGGATGATTGTTGTCCACCTCGACCAGGCGGCCGCCGGGCAGGACCTTGGCCATCTGCTCGGCGAAGTTGCTCCAGTGACGTCCGACGAAGTCGTCCACGATCAGGAAGCCGCCCTTCGACAGGTAGGCGCGCAGGCCGGCGGCCTCCTTGTCGCTGAGGGTCCAGAACCCGGGCTCGCACATGTAGGCGACGGGGTGCTTGAAGAGCTCGGGGTCGTCCAGCGGCAGGATGTTCCCGCCGCCCTGGTTGGGGTCGAGCGTCGTCAGCTCCTGCAGCATCTTCATGAAGTGCGCCTCGGCACGCGGATAGTCGTGATTCCACTTGAGGTCGAGCCCCCACATGTAGCGACCCGGACCCCAGTCGGACGGCCGGAAGCGGACGCGCACGAAGGTGAAGCGACCGTTGTACGCTCGTAGCCGTCCCCGGCCGCAAGCACGGCCGCCGCGCCGAGGAGCAGCAGGATCGGCACCGCCATCCTCATTGGTTGGTGCTCCTGGCGCGGGCGTCGTGGAGACGGAGCAGAAGCTCCTGGGCGCGCTGGAAGCGCGGCGCGATCTCCAGCGCGTGCAGGACCTCACGACGGGCCGCGGCGGCATCGCCGGCCTCGACCAGGGCCAGCGCAAGCTGATACAGCGCCTCCGGGCGGTCGACGGGATCGAGGGCCACCAGGGATCGACGGGCGCGCACCAGGCCGGCGCGGTCGCCGAGGCGCGCGGAGAGGGCGGCCAGCCGCTCGTGCACCGCGGGCTCGAACGGCGAAATGAAGAGCGCGCGGTCCAGGGACGCGGCCGCCCCGGCCAGGTCGCCCTGGTCCTCGAGCAGGCGCGCCAGCTCGAGCTGGGCCTGGTAGTGGCTGTCCATGATCGCCGTGAGCTGTTGCAGCTCCTTTACGGCGTCCCCCGGCCGGCCCTGGTCCTTGTCGATCGCGGCCAGGTAGAAGTGCGGGCTGTCCCGCCCGGCGTACTCGGGGAAGAGCGCCTGCGCGCGCTCGAGGTAGGGGAGCGCCTCCGCGCGCTTGCTGGCGTGGAAGAGGGCGAGGCCGGCGGCGAGCTGGGCCTCGAAATCACCGGCGTCGGCCTTGGCGCGTGCTTCGAGGTCCGCGGGCGAGATGCGGGCGGCGCCGAGGCCCGGCATCGCGACCTTCGTCGCGGGCCGGATGGCGGCCAGCGGTCCGGCAAAGCGCTGCTCGAGGTGCGCGAAGAAGGCCTTGTCGAAATCCTCCAGCGTCGTGCCGAGCACGGTCTGGAAGGCCTGGGGGGTGCTGCGTCCGTCGCCGTAGGCCTTCAGGAGAGAGGCCACGGCGGGGAAGCCGCGCTGTGATTCGATCCATTCGACGACGAGCGAGGCCTGGTAGTACGAGATGGCCACCTGCTCGGGTCCCTTCGGCCGCACGAAGCCGCGGTTGAGGTCGGCGACCGGCAGCAGCTCGCCGGACCGGAGGGCCCGGAGGAACTCGACGGTGACGTCGTCGCCCCACCCGGGCCGCGCCCGGTGCTCTTCGTGCACGGAGATCCCCTCCGTGAACCAGCGCGGCACGCGGTTGCCGGTCAGGCCGACCTCGCGCGCGGAGGGCGAGTCGATGGCGAGGACGGGGCCGAAGCATGCGCCGAGGCCCGCGAGACCGGCCAGGCCGACGGTGCGCACGGAGAAGTCCGCGTGATCCGGGTAGACCTCGACCCGGACGGGGCCGTCCGGCTGATACCCGTAACGCGCGGACAGGCGCGCGTAGGCCTCCTCGGCCAGCTCCCCCGCGTAGGGCGCGAGCAGGTCCGCCTCCTTGCCGTGCAGGAGGATCCGGAAGTGCGTCGTCCGGGTCTCCTTGTACTTCGGGAAGGTGTCGAGGAGGTCCAGCGTGTTCTTGATCCACACGTTGTAGGGATCGCCGCCGAACGAGGCCTCGAGGCTCCTGCGCCCCTCCTCGATGGCGCCCAGGCGGAGCTGGTTGAGACCCAGGATGCCGAGCCCGCGCCAGGTGCGCGCGTCGAGCGCCACCGCCTGCTGCGCGAACTCGGCGGCCTGACGGTACAGGCGATTGCGCGCGCTGATCTCGGCCAACCGGTTGTACAGCTCGGCTTTGCGGGGATTGAGGGCGAGGGCCCTCTTGCGCGCGTCCTCGTACCGGGCCGGATCGCCCTGCAGGTGGCGCGCGGCGGCCAGGGTCGAGAGCGCGGGCAGGGAAGCGGGGTTCTCCGCGAGGACCTGCTCCGACTCGTGGGCCGCGGCCTCGTAGTCCTCTTGATCGAGCCGGGCCTCGGCCAGGAAGACGCGGGCGGGTTCGAGCGCGGGGTTCACCTTCAGGCTGCGCCCGAGCATCTCCATCATGCCCGGCGCGCCGTCCGCGTCCAGGACGCGAGCCATGGCCAGCAAGGCGCCGGGGTGGGAGGGGCTCTGTTCGAGCGCTTCCCGCGCCGTCGTCGCCGCATCCGTGCGGTTGTACTTCTCGAGGAACAGCTCGACGAGCCCCACGCGCGCGTCCATGTTGTCGGGATCTTTGGCGATGGCTTCGTCGAAGGCCTTGAGCGCGTCCTTGAAGAGCTGCGGATCGTCGGCGCCGAGAGCCCAGCACGCGCGCGCGACCGCCGCGAGCGGCTCGGAGGAGAGCGGGCCGGAGTGGTTGTAGGCCTCGACGAGCCGGCGGAATCCCTTCATGGCTTCGTCGCGTTCGCCGCGGGCCAGGCGGAGGGTCGCGAGGTTCACCTCGGCCGTGAGCGCGTCGGCGGCCGCGCCCGCGATCGCCTTCCGGAAGGCGGCCTCCGCCTCCGTGTTGCGGCCGCGCGCGGCCAACACCTCGCCGAGGGTGTTGAAGAGCTCGGGGGAGCGTGGGCTCGCGGCCTGGAACGACCTCACCGCGGCTTCCGCGTCCGCGTAGCGGCCCACCTCGGCCAGCGTGCGGGCGAGGGTGCGATGGGCCGGTGCCGACCGCGGCTCTTGACGGGCCTGCCGCGTGAGCACGGCGATGGCGGCGTCGTAGTCCCCTGCGCGCAACGCCGCCGCCGCGTCCTGGGCCTGCACCGTATGCACGGAGCCGCCGCCCGCGGCGAGGAGGGCGAGCAGGCCGAGGCCGCACCGCGCGAGCCGCCGCGTCATCGGCCACCCTCGCGCTGGCGCAGGGCGGCGTCGCGGCGAGCCAGCTCCACCAGCAGCTTCTCCAGCTCCTCTTCGTACTGCGCCGGCTCCATCGCGTCCTTGCGCGCCTTGAGGGCGCCGATCTCCTGCTCGAGGGTGCGGCGCTGCCGGCGAAGGTCGGCCACCCGCGGATCGGCGGCGGCAGAGGCGGCGCCGTCCGCCGCACTGTCGTCGCCACCCCCGAGGAAGACCGTGCGCGCGACCCTTCCGTCTCCCGTGGCGGGGTCGGGGACGGCGCTGCCTACGCCGTCGCCGTTGTCGTCCAGGATGGCGTGCTCGGTGAGGAGGAGGTGGCCCTTCTCGTAGAACCGCTCGACCTCGCGCCGCGCGTACGTGAAGGCCTCGAGGACGGAAACGCGCTGGTCCTTGTCCGCGTCCGCCCCGTCCTCGCTGAAGGCCTGGACGAAATAGCTCGGGAACTCCGTCTGGTTGCGTTCCATCGCGCTCTTGGTGGCGGTCACGATGATGCGGCCCTTCGCGCTCAGGGCCTTCACGAAGTCGCCGCTGGCGCTGGCCGTGTTCACGAACACGACCTGCCGTCCGGAGAGCGCGGCCAATAGCGGCGCGAAATCGGCGGCGGTCATGTCCGGACCCGGGAGGTTGAAGCGGGACTCGCCGCCCTGGGCGCCGCCGTGGCCGATGAGGAGGATGAACACGAGATCGCCGGGGCCGGCGGTCTGGGCCAGCGTGCCCAGGGCCTTCTGCACGTTCTCGCGGGACGATCGGCCCTTGTACACGGGCACCGCCGGGTTCGCGGCCTTCTCGCCGAGATAGGTGATGTTCGAGGCCGCGACGCCCATCTTCTTCTCCGCGGCCTGGATCATCTTCAGGGCGAGCTCGTGGAAGGCGTCCGTGTACTTGGGCTCGCCTCCCAGACCGACCACGATCAGCAGATGGCTCTGTTCGGCCCCGGCCGGACCCGCCCACGCCGAGAGAAGGGTCGCGAACATCAGCGCGCGCCGAAGGGCCGTGTTCACGCGAGACCTCCGGCCTTGCGATAGGCCCATTCCGCGGAGACCAGGGCCACGATCGCGAGGTACAGCGCGGGCATGTCCCACAGGGGCTTGGTCTCCTGCACGGTCGCCCCGCCGCCTCCGTACTTGATGTCCTCCGCCAGCGCCTTCACCGTCTGGGGGGTGTAGAAGCGGCCGCCCGTCTCCTCCGCGATCCGCTCGAGCAGGGGCCGGCGCATCTCCGCTCCGAAGTACTCGGTGGCGAGGTCCGCCGCCTGCACTTGCGCGGTCTCGCTGCCCAGCGGCTTGCCGGCGCGCTCGGCTTCGACGCGCACCTCGTATGCACCCTTGTCGGGCGGCGTGAAGCGCGCGCCGTACTCGCCGTCCTTTCCCACCGTCCATTCCAGGGGCAGCTCCTGCTCGCCGCCGGAAGGATCCTTCACGTGGGCGACGACCTGGGCGTCGTTGACCTTCAGATGCGTCTCGTCCGTCACCGTGGCCAGGATCGTGACCGGCGAGCCCGGGGACGTCCGTGGGGAAGAGACGGACACCGTCACCGGGCCGGGCACGCCGCTCACCAGCCACCGCAGGAGCTGCCGCCACAGGTTCTCGTGGGTCATGTCCTCGAGCGGGATGTCGGCGTGCATCTGCCAGAGCCACGAATCGTCCACGGTGAAGGCCAGCGCCTTGCCCGCGCCGTAGCGCTGGTAGGCGAGGACGACCTGGGCGCCGGGCAGACCGGCGCCGCGCCCGAGGAGGAGGCTCACCGCCCCCGGCTTGGTCCGGCGAATGGGGTTGAGGGTGGAGAGGGGAGGCAGGCTCTTCCATCGCTCCGCGCTCTTCTCTTCGGTGGCGGCGAGCTGGGTCACGCCGTGGGTCATCCCGAAAGGCGTGGGCTCCACCTTCATCTCCGCGAAGAACGGCTGCTTGGGGTCGCGGCCGTCCTCGAACACGATGGGCAGCACGTCCGCCAGGGGCGTGGGCGCGTATCCGCCTTCGGCGAAGGAGTGGCGCCCGCCCAGGGTGAGCAGGCCTCCGCCGCGCTGGGAGACGAACTCCGCGATCATGCGGAGCTGGTCCGCGGTGAAGAAGCCCGCCTCCACGCTCCCGAGGATCAGGCCGCGGTACTTGAAGAGCTCCTCGCGGGTCTTGGGGAACCCGGCCGCCAGCTCGTCCGCGTCGTCCACGTCCAGGCGCAGGAACTTGTTCTGCGACGTGCGCTGCAGGCAGACCACCTGCAGGTTCTTGTCCTCGGCCACCGCGCGGCGGATGAACTTCAGCTCGAAGCGCGGCTCGCCTTCGAAGTAGAGGATCTTCTCGCGCCGGTCGACGACCTCGATCGGCACGTCCTGCTGGTTGTTCTCGGCAATCGGCTCGCCGGGCTGGGGGGCGATGCGGAAGCGGAAGGTGCGGGGACCGGCCTCGGAGGCGGTGAGATGAACGCGCGTGGCCGCGGACTCCCCGTCCGCGGGCAGCGTGATCTCCTGGGATTGCACCACCCGTCCCGCGTCCTCCACCTGGAGCTGGACCTTCCGCCCGCCCAGGCCGCGCTGGGCCACGCGCACCTCGGCGGTGACGGAAGTGCCCTTGAGGACCGAGGAGGGGACGTCCACCCGCGTCAGCTCGACGTCCTTGGCGAACCGCTCGCGACCCACTCCGACCGTGAAGACGGGAATCGCACGCGCGCGGAGCCGCGGAAGGAGATCGGCCACGTCCGCTTCCGCGTTGTCGGCGCCATCGGTCACGAGCACGAGACCGGCCAGGGGGACGGCGGAGAGCTCCTGGCTCGCGCGCTCCAGGGCATGCGCCAGCGAGGTGCGGCGGCCGTCGAAGGTGAGCTCCGACGTGCTGGGCAGGCGCTCGGCGGTCTCGGAGAAACGGAACAGGCGCAGCTTGTAACGGTCGGAGAGGGCCTTGAGCAGGGGAGCCTCGGGCCCGAAGCTCTGGACCGCCACCTGTCCCCTCGTGGCGCCGTCGTCGGCGATGCGCATGCTCTGCGAGTCGTCCACGAGGACGCCGAGGAAGCTCTGCTGCGGCACGACGGTGGAGAGGACGAGGGCCGGCCGGCACAGGCAGAAGAGGACCAGGGCGAGAGCGGCCGTGCGGAGGACGGCGAGGACGAGGCGCGAGGCCCGGCCCGAGCCGCCCTTCGCTCTCTGGTAGCTGACCACCACCGCGGCCGCGCCCACGGCGAGCACGATCGCGGCCGGCCAGGGCGGGGCCATCACGAACCGGCCCTTCTGGAAGAGGAAGGGACGGTACTTGAAGAGGAACTCGAAGACCGGCTCGATCCAGGGGGCCATGGGTGATCAGTGGCTCATCGAGTAGACGATGAGGTTCACCGCCATCTGGTACGCGAAGGTGGAGTACTTCAGCGGGTACTCCGGCACCTCCGCCCATTCCCAGGCGTCGCCGAGGTCGGTGTTGTGGTTGATGGCGACGATGAGGCGCCCCTTGTCGTCGAAGATGCCGCGGTAGTACGGCACGAACCCGTCCTTCTCCCAGGTGCGCCCGGTCTGGGCGTTGCCGACGTTGGGCACCTGGTAGAACTCCCTGATGTCGTAGAACGCGCTGAAGTGCCCCAGAAGTCGTCGACGACCAGGAACCCGCCCGCCTGGAGATAACGACGCAGGCCCAGGACCTCCGGCTCGGTGAGCGCCATGTGGCCGACCTCGACGGCATAGAGGAACGGGAACCGGTTCAGGTCGGGGTCGTCGAGCGGGACGGGGTGTATGTCGGGGGAAGCATCCAGATGGGTCAGCAGGCGCCGAACGCCCGCCATCAACTGGCGATCGGCCTTGGGATAGTCGATGGCCCAGTTCCGGCTCCGGTAGGCAGTGTAGACCGCGCGCGTGAAGTAGAACTCGGTGTGGCCGGAGGGGCCCGAGGAGGGGGACTCGTCGCTATCGGGCCGGAGCAGGCTTCGTTCGAAGCGTGAGGCCTGACCGGCGCCGCGGGTGGGTTGCGGAAGCTGCAGCAGGGCAGCGACGAGCGCACTCCCGACGCTGATCCTGAGGAGCGCGGTCGTCACACTTCCTCGTATGGCACGGCCGCCCTCGGCCGACGGGAATTCCCCCCGGAGCGTTCCCGTGGAGAGCTAGTCTAGCGTGAGGCTGGGCGGCGCGCCACGCTCGGCCGTGGCGCCAGTGGGGCTCGACGACCTCCGGGGCGGGGTCCGCGCATCTGGTCCAGCAGCGCGAGGCTGTGCGCCATAATATGACTTTGCAGGCATATAAATGGTAGGGTATATGTCTATCGTGGAATCATCGTTTGCCATCGTCGCGGAGCCCAACCGACGGGCCATCCTGAGCCTGCTGCTCTCGTCGGAGCGCTCCGTTGGCGAGATCGAGCGCAAGCTTCGACTGTCGCAGCCGTCCGTCTCCAAGCACCTGCGAGTGCTGCGAGAGGCTGGGTTCGTGGAATCACGAATTGAAGCGCAGCGGCGCCTGTATCGACTGAGACCGGAGCCGCTCATGGAGCTCGACGCATGGCTCGTTCCCTTCCGTCGCTTCTGGTCGAAGCACGTCGATGCCCTGGAGCAACACCTGGAAAAGATGGAGAAGGTACCCTCCGTGAAAGGAAGGAAAAGACATGAGCGGCCGTGAACAATATGCGCCGGGCGCCGCTTCTGGCGCTGAGGTCCGAAAAGATGGAGAGAAGTGGACGCTCGATCTCGTCCGCGACCTGGCCCATCCTCCGGCAAAGGTCTGGAAGGCGCTCACGGACCCCGAGCACCTCCGCGAATGGGCTCCGTTCGATTCCGACCGGAACCTCGGTACCGTTGGCACCGCGAAGCTCTCGACCGTGGGAGCGCCGACGCCTTACGTATCCGAGACCCACGTGAAGCGGGCGGACGCGCCGAAGGCGCTCGAATACGACTGGGGTGGAGGCGACATCCGCTGGGAACTGGAGCCGCGGGGAGGCGGCACTCGGCTCACGCTTTGGGCCAACATCGACCGTCGATTCATCGCGATGGGCGCCGCGGGCTGGCACATCTGCTTCGACGTGCTGGATCGGCTTCTCGCCGGCCAGCCCATTGGACGCATCGCCGGCCTCGAGGCCATGAAGGTCGACGGCTTTCAGCGATTGCACGCCGAGTACGCAAAGGAGTTCGGCGTCGAGACCCCCGGTTGGCCCTCTCGCCCCCGGAGCTGAGCATGCCCCGCTCAAAGGGAATCGTCATCGGCTTCTGGATCGCCACCGCGCTCTTCTGCCTGCAGATGAGCTTCACCGCCTACGCGGAACTGTGCCTGCCGCAGGTGGCGGAGGCGTTCACCCACCTCGGTTTCCCGGCCTACTTCCGGGTGGAACTCTCGTGGGCCAAGCTCCTCGGGGTGGTGCTTCTGCTGGCGCCGGTGCCGGCGCGGCTCAAGGAGTGGGCCTACGCCGGCTTCGCCATCGACCTCGGCTCCGCGCTCATCGCCCACCTCTCGGTGGGGGATGGCCCGGAGGCGTGGAGTTGGGCGGCGGCCACCGGCGTGCTCTGGGGGCTCTCGTACGTCCTCTGGCGCCGCCTTGAGGCCACGAGACTCTTGACGACGGAGACGACATGAACGCTTCTGAACACATCGACAAGGAGATCGCCCGTCACCCCGACTGGCGGGGACGAACGATGGCGGAAATCCGTCGCATCATCCGCGAGACGGTCCCCGACGTGAGGGAGGAATGGAAGTGGATGGGCACGCCCACGTGGAGCCACAACGGCATCCTCTGCATCTGCAATGCCTTCAAGGACATGGTGAAGGTGACCTTCATCAACGGTGCGAAGCTGCGGGACGTGAACGGCGTCTTCAACGCCGAGCTCGGCGGCAGCAAGTGGCGCGCGATCAAGACCTTCCAGGGCGAGAAGGTGAACGCGAGCGGCCTGAGGAAGGTTCTCCGCGCCGCCGTGGCGTTCAATGCCGCCAAGGGAAAGGCCAAGGAGAAGCCGGCGCCGAAGCCAAGACGCGCGGCCGCCCGCGGGTCCAGGTCGAAGCGTTAGTTCCGATAAGATATCTTATGTAAAGCTAGAGTGCGAAAAGGACGGGAAAACCAGCTTTTTCGGGGTACCGGTCCCTGACGCTAGGACCGACGCCGCGGGGTGCGCCGGCCCAGGAGCTGACGGGCCGCGGCGGCCGCGAGTACCCGAATGCCCTGCCGCTCGAGTCCCGCGAAGGCACGGGGATTGTCGGTGACGACCACACGTGTACCCGAGGACCGCGCGACGGCGGCGATGTGGGCGTCGTACAGGCGCCCACCATGCACACCTTCGCGGCCGCATTCGGTCAGGAAGGCGCGGCGCTCCTCGGGCGGCAGATCCTCGATTTCGAACCGCGCCAGCACCTCGGACTCCAGCAGCGCGACCGCATCGGTCGTCGGCAGCCGGAACTCCTGCGGCAGGCGTGTCGCCACCGAGTAGAACTCCAAGCAGCAATGCCAGGCCGTCCGGGGGCGGCCAAGCCGGCCGGAGGCGATGGCGTCGAACAGGCGCTGCGCGCTGGCGGATCGGGCTCCGAAATCGATGAGGCCGGGCAGGATGACGCTGGTGTCGAGGAACGCGCCCTTCAGGACGACCGGGCGGGCTACCACGGCCAGCGGCTGCGCTCTTCCTCGAGGAGGGCCGCGACGTCGACCTCGGGCAACGTTTCGCGCTTTGCGGTGGGCCGCGCCACGAGCCGACGGCCGACCCGGTGCAGGCGCGGACCCGGCGCATCGCGGACGAGCCGGATCGAGGCATCGTCTTCCAGGACGATGTCCAGCTCGGTTCCGGGCTGGAGGCCCGCCCGCCGGCGGATCTCCGATGGGATGACCACACGACCTGCCTTATCGATGGCAGCTTTCATGCCAGAATAATACCATGCAACTGCCATAGAGTGCCCAGTCTGGTGACATTTGCCAGTGTGGCCGCGTATCCGTCGCCAGACCGCGCCCGGATCGCGCACAATTCCGCCCATGAGCACTGCCCGACGCGACTTCCTCAAAACCTCCGCCCTCGGCCTGGCCAGCGCCGCCCTCGTATCCCCGGCCAGCGCGGACGCCCAGCCGCAGGCACCGCCGAGTTCCCCTTCGCCGGCCACGCCGCCGGGCATGCCCCCAGCCTTCGGCACCGGCCCCTCCGTCGGGCCCGAGGTCACGCCGGCCACGCTCGCGGAGGCTGAGAAGCTCATGCAGGTCCAGCTCACGCCGGCCGAGCGCGCACAGGCCGCGGGCAACTGGCGCGTCTCGATGGCGCCGTTGTACGAGCGCCGCACCGGGCCGCGCAAGGTGACGCTCGATCCCGGGCTCGCCCCGGCCAGCCGGTGGAACCCCGCGATCCCCGGCGTCACCATCGGGCCCTCTCGCGATCGATTCGTCCGGAGCGCGGGCGCGCCACGAGCGCTGCCGTCAAGAGACGACGACATCGCATTCGCGAGCGTCCGCGACCTCTCGCGCTGGATCCAGTCGCGCGCGCTCACGTCGGAGCGGCTCACGCGCCTCTACCTGGAACGGCTGGAGCGTTTCCAGCCCAGGATCAACGCCGTCATTACGCTCACGCGGGACCTGGCCCTCGCGCAGGCCCGGAAGGCGGACACGGAGATCGCCGCCGGCCGCTACCTCGGCCCACTGCACGGCATCCCCTGGGGCGCGAAAGACCTCATCGATACCGCCGGCATCCCGACCACGTACGGAGCGGAGCCCTTCCGCGATCGCGTGCCCCAGAAAGACGCCGCGGTCGTGGAGCGCCTCAATCGCGCGGGGGCGGTGCTGGTGGCCAAGCTGAGCCTGGGCGCGCTCGCCCTCAACGACATCTGGTTCGGCGGCGAGACGAAGAACCCGTGGCTACTCGAGGAAGGCGCCTCCGGCAGCAGCGCGGGGCCGGGCGCGGCCACCGCCGCGGGCGGCGTGGCCTTCGCGATGGCGAGCGAAACGGGCGGCAGCATCATCGCACCCGCGATGCGCGACGGCGTGGTCGGCCTCCGCCCCTCCTACGGGCGTGTGCCGCGCACGGGCGCGATGACCCTGTGCTGGTCGCTCGACAAGCTCGGACCCATGGCCCGCTACGTCGAGGACACGCTCCTCGTCCTCCAGGCCATCTCCGGTCCGGATCCCGGCGACGTGGCCAGCGTCCCCAGCCGCCTCGACTTCGACGCGACTGCGAGCGTCGCAGGGCTCAAGCTCGGCTACTTCCCGAAGTGGATGGCCGAGTCCCCCGCCACCGACGTGGATCGCGCGGCGCTCGAGACGGCGCGCAAGCTGGGCCTCGTCCCGGTCGAGGTCGCGCTCCCCGACTGGCCCTACGGCTCGCTCAACACCATCCTCTTCGCGGAGGCGGCGGCCGCCTTCGAGGAGCTGACCCTGAGCCGCGGCGTGGACCACCTCAAGATGCAGGTGCCCGACGCCTGGCCGAACATCTTCCGCCAGTCGCGCTTCCTCTCCGCCGTCGACCTCGTCCAGGCGGACCGCTTCCGCCGCCTCGTCGCGGGCGAGATGGCGCGGCTCTTCGACAAGGTCGACCTGCTGCTCGTGCCGTCGCTGCGCGACGAGATGCTCACGATCTCGAACCAGACCGGCCATCCCTCGCTCACGCTGCGCGCGGGCTTCGTCGAGGTCGGCCAGGCGCGCAGTGACTGGGCGCCCGACCCGGCGCATCCGCTGCCGACGTTCGAGCCCAAGCGCCGCGTGCCGCACGGGATCACGCTCATCGGCCGGCTCTTCGACGAGGGCCTCCTCGGGCGCGTGGGGATCGCGCTGGAAGCGGCGCTGCGCGTGGCGGATGAGCGGCCGGCGGGCTTCAGCGATAGAAATACGGATCGAGCACGCTGACCTGGGTGATCCGGTCGACGGGCAGCTTGTTCTTCTCCGCGACGCGGCGGATGGCCTCGGGACTGGGCGCGTCGTAGATGCAGAACGTCTTCGTCTTGTCCTCGCTCACGTAGGAATGCACCCAGGTCACACCGTCGCCCGCGTTGGTGCCGACGACGGTCCTGCACACCTGCGCGCCTTCCGCGTTGACCGGGATCTCGAGACCGCCCTTGAACGTCCTCTCCACCATGTACCTTGGCATGAGTGCCTCCTTATGGGCGAGAGGATACCGCCTTCCCCCGCCCTAAGTGCAACCCTCCTGTTGCGCGAGGGGCGGCCCCCGCCGGTGTGACGCGGGTCACGCGGGCCGGGCATTTCGCACCCGCGCCCGCCCGCCCGCGGAGGGCCGTGGTCTATTGGGTCGATGCTGATCCAGGAGCGGGGACAGCCGGCCACCATCGGCCGCTACGACATTCGCGGCGAGATCGGCCGCGGAATGATGGGCGTCGTGTACGAAGCCCTGGACACGGTCCTCGATCGGACCATCGCCCTCAAGGCCATCCGGCTCGCCTTCCCGGTCGCCCCGCACGAGCAGGAGGAGTTCGAGCGGCGGTTCTTCGCGGAGGCCCAGATCGCCGCGCGGTTGTCCCACCCCAACATCGTGGTCGTGCACGACGTCGGTCGCGATCCGGAATCCGGCACGCTGTTCATGGCCCTCGAGCACCTGGACGGCCAGCCCCTCTCCGCGATCGTGTCCGCGGCCTGCCCCATGCCTTGGCGGGAGGCCCTCCGCATCGTGCAGCGCGTGGCGGAGGCGCTGCACCACGCGCATCGACAAGGGGTCGTCCACCGCGACGTCAAGCCCGCCAACATCGTGCTCCTGGCCTCGGGCGAGCCCAAGATCCTGGACTTCGGCATCGCGCGGCTGGCCCAGGAGCAGGGAAACCTGACGCCCGGCCGGCACTTCTTCGGGACCCCGCTCTACATGTCGCCGGAGCAGGCGCTGGGCCGGCCGATCGACGGGCGCTCCGACCTGTTCGCGCTCGGGGCCGTCCTCTATTTCCTCCTCGTCGGCCGCGCGGCATTCGCGGCGGAGAACATCCCTACCATCCTCGTGCGCGTGGTCCGGCAGTATCCGCCTCCCCCCTCCTTCCTCATGCCGGAGGTGCCCGCGGTCGTGGACGAGGTCGTCGCGCGGGCGACGGCCAAGGACCCGGCCAATCGCTATCCGGACGGCCGGTCGATGGCGGAGGACATCGAGGACATCCTGGCCGGCCGCGTGGCGCGGCATCGCGTGGAGTGGAACGCGCCCGCGCGCCCCGAGGCCGCATCCGGGACGGTGGCGGACACCGACGATCCCCTCGCCTTCCTGCAATCCGAGCTCGACCTCGGCAACGCCATCGCCGGCAACGTGCCCCATGCGCTGATCCCGACGGTGGAGCTGCCCCGGCCGATCGCGCCCGCCGCCGTCCTCCTCGCGCCCACGGACGAGGCGACGTCGGACCTCGCGCCCCTCGAAGGCCGCCCGCGCCTGACCATGCTTGCCGCCACCCTCATCCTGGTGGCGACCGTCGCGACCGGTTTCTCGGGGCGGCGGATCGACTCCACCTACACGGCTCCGGCCCCCGGCGTGGCCGCGGATCCCGCCGCCCTGATCATCCGCGCGGCGTCGCCCGCGATTCCGGCGCCCGCTTCGCCCCGCGCCGGGGCCAGGTTGGCCGTCACCGTCGAGCACTCCCTCAAGCAGGGCCGCCTGCGTCTCTGGGTCGACGGCACCCTGCGGCTGGAGAAGACCCTCCGCGATCGCATCGCGACCAAGGTGGCACTGCGTCCCCAACGCGGCGGCGCGGGGGGCGTGATCGACCTCGAACCCGGCGCGCACGACGTCAAGGTCGAGGTCGCCTGGGACGACAACGTCCGCACGGAGCACCTGAAGGCGACGTTCCGGCGGGGCGACCGCCGCGTCCTGGCCGCGCGTCTGGGTGGACTCTTCCGGAAGACCCTCTCCCTCCGCTGGCAGTAGGCCCCTTCGGCCGGCG
>WNFN01036334.1_pt1 | contig 14147 bp, 14 predicted proteins | sample 5400161 | NCBI WGS metagenome assembly WNFN01 (sample SAMN13153353, study PRJNA577476) | soil metagenome | isolation source: 80 cm saprolite on Douglas fir-dominated hillslope | place: USA:California | collected 2013-09-17
TGAAGGATCAGCCGAAAGATCAGAAGAACGGCGCCAAGCCGCCCGAGACCTCCGCGGCCCCGAGCCCAAAAGCTACCGCCAACGCCACGGCGCCTGCGAAGAACGCAACGGCTACGCCGGCGCAGTCTCCCGCGGCCCTCGCGCTAACCCCGACATCTCAAACGACTGCTGCGAAAGCCGTGCCGTTGCCGGAAGCGCGACCGAGCACCGCCCCGAGCCGTGAGCTCCGTCGCCGCCGTTACTCCCGTTATTCCCGCCGCGGCCGATGAAGCGTTCCCCGACCTCGATCCCGGAATTGCAGGCATCCCCACGCCGCCGGCGCAGCCTGAGCGAAGAGGAGCGCGCGCTGTGGGAGAGCGTTGCGAAACAGACAAAACCGTTGCGGAAAAAGCCTCGCGCCGCAAAGCCACACACGGCTGCACCGGATTCGGAGGCGCCAATTGCTGCGAAGCCTGCAGTTCCACAAAAGCCGCTTCCGCTCGCTGCACGGGTGCCAAAACCCGAGGCGCCGCCGCTGGCGCCGCTCGGGCGCCGCGAGCGTTCGCAATTGTCACGCGGCAAAAAGCAGATCGATGCACGGATCGACCTGCACGGCATGACGCAGACCCGCGCCCACCGGGCGCTGTCGGGCTTTTTGCACCGCGCCCATAGCGAGGGCCTGACTTTTGTCCTCATCATCACCGGCAAAGGCAAAATGGGAGCCGAATCCGAGCGTGGCGTATTGCGCCGCCAAGTGCCGCAATGGCTGAGCCTGCCTGAGTTTCGGTCGCTGGTGGTCGGGTTCGAGGAAGCGCATATCGGCCATGGCGGCGAGGGCGCGCTGTACGTGCGGATCAGGCGGGCGAAGATTTGAGTCGCCGGGTGGGCAAAGGCGCATTTGCGCCGTGCCCACCAAATCTAGAACGCGGCCGCAAGTAGATGGTGGGCACGCTTCGCTTTGCCCACGAGAACGGTTAAACCCAAAAATCAAAACGGTCGCACGATCCCGACGCGCGGGATCAGCGTGATGATCCAGCCGAGAACAGTTGTCTTTCGATCATCCGTTGGTATCAGCGGCACGGGTTTTGAACTGGGCAGCATCTTGACCGCATGCAATATCAAAAACATGCAGACCGCCCAGTTCGAAATCCAGCGCGAATAATCAAACACCATTGCGAACATCACGAGATAAGCGAGGCTCACCATCGCGATCGCGGCGATGACGATGCGGCGGTGCAATTCATCCGACAGCGATCGAATGAGATCGGCAAAATATCGCCACAGCGGCGTATGCAGCCAGATCAGCAACGCGAATACCGGGACGCCCAGAATATTGGACGGCAGGCGCTCCCAGGTATCGTGGATTTCGCGAGAAAGCCATCGTTCCCAAAAATTGCGCGGACAGGAATAGCAGGCCGACACACGCGCACGCAGCGATGCCGGCGATGATATTTTGCCGGCTAAAACCCTGCACGAGATAATAGCGCAGCACCACGATGACCGCGATGGTCGGCACATACATCAGGAGATGAATGTGGTGGATCAGGATCAGGATCATCGAAGCCAGCGCGGCAAGCAGCACGAAAGCAACCGAGCGCGCCGGCGCCAGCAGCAGCAGCATCGCGAACGCGCAGCCATAAATGTCAAAATGCCCCAGCGTATGCATGAAGTTTTTGAGAAAGAACGGCGAGCCGGCCATGAACACGAACAGCGGCATGTGCGCATCGTCGAAACCAAACGTACGCCGAAACAATTTTATGAAGAGACCGAGCGTGATCAGCCAGACCGCGCCGGAGAGCGCAAACACCAGCCATACCGGCACTTTCGCGAAAAACAGCGCCACGATTGCGCCGATCAGCGCGCGCTTCGCGAAACCGAAATGATAGTCGACGAGCAGGTGGATGTAGGGGACGTAGGGCGGAAGCGTGATCTTGTAGAGAAAAACCCCGATGAGAACGGCGACATTGACGGCAAGCATCAGGCGCCAGGGGTTTTTCTGTACACGCAGATTCATCCGGCACCCTAAGACAGCGGCTAGATAAGGTGCGAACTTATCACATGGCAGATGCGTGGCACGCAACGCGCCATCACTCTCTTCGTCGTCCCGGCCTTGAGCCGGGACCCATAATCACAGGCTTGCGTATTCGCACAAGCTGGGGCCGCTATCTGATCTGATAACAGCCGTCAGTGGTTATGGGTCCCTGCTTTCGCAGGGACGACGACTTATTGCCGTGAAGCCTACAAAATAAACCGGCTCAGATCGGCGTTCTTGGCGAGATCGCCGACGTGCTTCTGCACGTACTCGGCATCGATCTGGATGGTCTCGCCATGGCGGTCCGGGGCAGCGAAGGAAATTTCGTCCAGCACGCGCTCCATCACGGTCTGCAATCGCCGCGCGCCGATATTTTCCACCGTCGAATTGACGGCGACCGCCACGTCCGCCAGCGCGTCGATGGCGCTGTCGGTGATCTCGAGCGTCACGCCTTCGGTCTGCATCAGCGCGACATATTGCTTGATCAGCGAGGCTTCCGGTTCGGTCAGGATGCGGCGCAGGTCGTCGCGCGTCAGCGCTTCCAGTTCGACGCGGATCGGCAGGCGGCCCTGCAGTTCCGGCAACAGGTCCGACGGTTTTGCGATATGGAACGCGCCCGAGGCGATGAACAGGATATGGTCGGTCTTGACCGCGCCGTGCTTGGTCGAAACCGTGGTGCCTTCGATCAGCGGCAGCAGGTCGCGCTGCACGCCCTCGCGCGAGACATCGCCGCCGACGCGGCCGTCGCGCACGCAGATCTTGTCGATTTCATCCAAAAACACGATGCCGTTGTTCTCGACCGCATTGATCGCTTCCTGCACCAATTGATCGGTGTCCAATAGCTTGTCGGATTCCTCATTGACGAGGATCTCGTGGGAGCCCTCGACCGTCAGGCGGCGGGATTTGGTGCGGCCGCCCAGTTTGCCGAAGATATCGCCGATCGAGATCGCGCCCATCTGCGCGCCCGGCATGCCCGGTATTTCGAACATCGGCATGCCGCTGGATGATTGCGTCTCGATCTCGATTTCCTTGTCGTTGAGCTCGCCGGCGCGCAATTTCTTGCGAAACGAATCGCGCGTCGCGGCGCTGGAGTTGGCGCCGACCAATGCATCGAGCACGCGATCCTCGGCCGCAAGCTGGGCGCGGGCCTGCACGTCCTTGCGCTTGCGCTCCCTTATCAGCGCGATCGCGACCTCGACGAGGTCGCGAATGATCTGCTCGACGTCGCGGCCGACATAGCCGACCTCGGTAAACTTCGTGGCTTCGACCTTGATGAACGGCGCGCCGGCAAGCTTTGCCAGCCGTCGCGCGATCTCGGTCTTGCCGACGCCGGTCGGGCCGATCATCAGGATATTTTTCGGCAGCACTTCCTCGCGCAGGGAACCGGTGAGCTGCAGCCGCCGCCAGCGGTTGCGCAGCGCGATGGAGACCGCGCGCTTGGCGTCGGTCTGGCCGACGATGAAGCGGTCGAGTTCGGAAACGATTTCACGGGGGGAGAAGTCGGTCATAGGTCCTAGGTAGGTTCAAAATGTTGCGAGAACAAGTTGCAATCCGCCTGCGGGAGAGGCATTAGCCGGGGCGTCATGGGTCGCGCACCATCAGCAAAGCGGGACCGTCCGGCGTATCAACCAGGCGGTCGCTATGAAAGCCGGCCTTGGCGTAGGCGCGCACCGCGCGGGCATTGTCCGGATCGGGATCCGTGACCACGCGCGGAATCCCGGTTGCCAGCAAGGCGTCGACAAACTGCCGGATGAAGCCCGAGCCGTGGCCGCGTCCGATCATATCTGATACGCCGATGAATTGGTCGATGCCGCGCGTTTTTGGCGGATGCGCGCCGAGGCCGGCATTCCAGGTGCTCAGCGCGTAGCATTGGATGTAGCCGAAGGGATGGCCGGCAAGGCTGACAATGAACTGATCCATATCGGGATGATCGAGATCGCCGCTTACCAGCGCATATTGTTCGTCCGGCTGTCCCCACCAGCGCGCGACTTCTGATGTTTCCAGCCAGCGCCGGACCATTGCAAGATCGGCCGTGGTCATCGGGCGGAAAACATAATCCAGCGCCATCGATCAGCCGCTCTGCAGCGTCTCGATGGTCACATTACGATTGGTAAAGACGCAAATGTCGGCGGCGATATCGAGCGACCGGCGCACGATGCTCTCGGCATCCTTGTCGCTATCGATCAGCGCACGCGCGGCTGCCAACGCGTAGTTGCCGCCCGACCCGATCGCCATCACGCCGGCTTCCGGCTCCAGCACGTCGCCGGTGCCGGTCAAAACCAGCGACACCTCCTTGTCGGCGACGATCATCATCGCCTCAAGCCGCCGCAGATAGCGGTCGGTACGCCAGTCCTTGGCGAGCTCGACCGCGGCGCGGGTCAATTGCCCCGGATATTGCTCGAGCTTGCTTTCCAGCCGCTCGAACAGCGTGAAGGCATCCGCCGTCGCCCCGGCAAAGCCGCCGATCACGTCGCCCTTGCCGAGCTTGCGGACCTTTTTGGCGTTGGATTTGATGACGGTCTGGCCGATCGAGACCTGCCCGTCGCCGCCGATCACGACCTTGCCAGCCTTGCGGACCGTCAAAATGGTAGTGCCGTGCCAGACCGGCGATGGGGTTTCTGATGCTTGCATGGAGGACCTCGCGTTCGGCCCAACTTAGGGATTGGCAGGCGGGGTTACAATCGGCGCGGAACAGAGCGTTTTCGAGCGAAGCATGCGCTCGGACTTGATCCGGGGGTGGCTGCCGGTTCGCGTGAAGAAAACGCGTCAATCTAAGGACTGCCCCTGATTCCGGCCACCATAGGCCGAAGTTCAGTCTTGATCGGGCCATCCCGCAGTAGCGAAGGTGGGGTGAGCCTGTTAAAAGGGCCGCGTTTTCGGCGAAGAGACGGCCAACGGAAAGCACTTTTCATGCGCAGCGCCAGCATCAAGCGCAAGACCAAGGAGACCGATATCGAGGTTTCGGTGAACCTCGACGGGACCGGCGTGTCCAACGTCGCGACCGGGATCGGCTTCTTCGACCATATGCTCGATCTGCTGGCCCGGCATTCCCGGATCGACATCTCCGTGAAGGCGGTCGGCGACCTCCATATCGACCATCACCACACCACCGAAGACGTCGGCATTGCGCTCGGACAAGCCGTAAAACAGGCGCTCGGCAACATGGCCGGCATCACCCGCTATGCCTCGATCCACATGCCGATGGACGAGACGCTGTCGCGCGTGGTGATCGACATTTCGGGACGGCCGGTGCTGGTGTTCAAGGTGGAGTTTCCGCGCGACAAGGTCGGGCAGTTCGATACCGAGCTGGTGCGCGAATGGTTCAACGCCTTTGCGATCAATGCCGGCGTGACTTTGGTTGCGATCGATCCGCGCGCCGCGGGCGAAGTGCCATCCACCAAGGGTCAGCTCGGCGGCTGATCTCTTGTTCACGGCGGAGAGCAACGATGCCGGTTTACACAGTTCATGCTCCGAAAGCGCAAGGCGCGGACTTTCGCGCCACCGACCGCTTCGTATTCGTTCGCGACGGCTTTCCCCTCTGGGCAGCCCTGCTGGGCCCGGTGTGGCTGATCTGGCATCGGCTGTGGCTGGCGCTGATCGGCTGGATCATCGTGATCCTCGCGATCGACGTCGCAATGGCAAGGCTCGGCGCCGGCGGACTGGCGATCTTTCTGGCGAACCTGCTGATTGCGCTATTGATGGGATTCGAAGCGGCGAGCCTCGAGCGCTGGACCCTGTCGCGGGGCAACTGGCGTCAGCTCGACATCGTGGTCGCCGACGATGAGGAGCAGGCGGAGCGTCGCTTCTTCGATCGCTGGACCGCCAAGCAGCGCGGGCTCGGCAACGATCAGTCATCGGTCGATCGTGGCGGGCCGCCGCCGACCCGGGACATTCCGGGCCAGCCATTTTCAAAACCGCCGCCGCCGTTGCCGCAGGGCGGCATCATCGGATTATTTCCGGAACCGGGAGCGTCACGATGAGCGTCGCCATCAATTGCATGCCGACGCAGATGCCGAAGAACGGCCGCGCCTTGTTGCGCACGGCTTCCGTCAATGCCTCGATCATGCCGTCGAGCGCATATGATCGAGGCATTGACGGAAGCCGTGCGCAACAAGGCGCGGCCGTTCTTCGGCATCTGCGTCGGCATGCAATTGATGGCGACGCGAGGCAAGGAGCACGTCACGACCGATGGCTTCAACTGGATCGCAGGCGACGTCGAAAAGATTTCGCCGCGCGAGGAAAATCTGAAAATTCCGCATATGGGCTGGAACACGCTCGATATGATCCGGGAGCATCCGGTGCTGGAGCGTCTGCCGCTCGGCCCAAAAGGTCGTCACGCTTATTTCGTGCACTCCTATCACCTCAACGCGACCAATGAGGCGGATGTGCTGGCGCGCGCGGATTACGGCGGGCCGGTGACGGCGATCGTCGGCAAGGATACTGCCGTTGGCACGCAATTTCACCCGGAGAAGAGCCAGCGCTTTGGGCTGGCGTTGATTTCGAACTTCTTGAAGTGGAAGCCGTGATTCTCTTCCCCGCCATCGACCTGAAGAACGGTCAGTGCGTGCGCCTCGAACAGGGCGACATGGCGCGCGCGACCGTGTTCAACCTCGACCCGGCGGCGCAGGCGCGCGCCTTTGCCGCGCAGGGGTTTGAATATCTGCACGTGGTCGATCTCGATGGCGCCTTTGCCGGCAAGCCGATGAACGCGCAGGCCGTCGAGGCGATGCTCAAGGCCGTTACCATGCCGGTGCAGCTCGGTGGCGGCATCCGTGATTTGCACACGGTTGAGGCCTGGCTGACAAAAGGCATTTTGCGAGTCATCATCGGCACCGCCGCGGTGCGCGATCCTGAGCTCGTGAAAGGCGCGGCAAGAAAATTTCCCGGCCGCGTTGCGGTCGGCCTTGACGCGCGCGACGGTAAGGTTGCGGTCGAAGGCTGGGCGGAGACCTCGGAGGTCACTGCACTTGAGATCGCTGAGCGCTTCGAGGATGCCGGGGTTGCTGCGATCATCTTCACCGATATTGCGCGCGACGGTCTTTTGAAGGGCCTCAATCTCGATGCCACCATTGCGCTCGCCAAACGCATTTCGATTCCCGTCATCGCCTCAGGCGGCTTTGCTTCGATCGACGACGTGAAGTCGCTGCTGGCGCCGCGCGCGAAAAAACTCGCCGGCGCGATCGTGGGCCGGGCGCTCTATGACGGCCGGCTCGACCCGTCAGCTGCATTGGCGCTAATCAAAAACGCGCGCGCCGCGGCCTAGGAGTTTCAAGAATGTTCAAAGTGCGCGTGATCCCCTGTCTCGACGTCAAGGATGGGCGTGTGGTCAAGGGCGTCAATTTTGTGAATTTGCGCGACGCCGGCGATCCCGTCGAAGCAGCCGTCGCCTATGACGCCGCCGGCGCCGACGAGTTATGCTTTCTCGACATTACCGCGACCCACGAAAACCGCGGCATCATGCTGGATGTAGTCCGGCGCACGGCGGAGGCCTGCTTCATGCCGCTGACGGTCGGCGGCGGGGTGCGCACCATCGATGACATCAAGACGCTGTTGCGATCCGGCGCCGACAAGGTGTCGATCAATAGCGCCGCCGTCAGCCACCGCGAATTCGTCAAAGAGGCAGCGGAAAAATTCGGCGAACAATGCATCGTGGTCGCAATCGACGCCAAGCGCGTGAAGCGCGGCGGCGGATCGGATCGCTGGGAAATCTTCACCCATGGCGGTCGCAATTCCACCGGGATCGACGCCATCGAATACGCCCAGGAAGTGGTTTCGCTCGGTGCCGGTGAAATCCTGCTGACCTCGATGGACCGCGACGGCACCCGGCAGGGCTTTGACATTCCGCTCACCCGGACGATCGCGGACAGCGTGCCGGTGCCGGTGATTGCCTCAGGCGGGGTGGGCGATCTCGATCATCTGGTCGAGGGCATCCGCGAGGGGCATGCGACCGCGGTGCTGGCGGCATCGATTTTCCATTTCGGGGAATTTACCATCCGTGAAGCCAAGGACCACATGGTGCGCGCCGGGCTGCCGATGCGGCTCGATCCCTGACGACTCCTTGTCATAAAAGTGGTAAATCCCACATAGGGATGGGCGCCCGATCCTTGCGGCGCGCGTGAGTTCTAAGTCGATGCCGCGTTTCACGATCCATGATCTCGCTGCCACCATCGATGCCCGCGCGGCGTCGGGAGGAGAGGCGTCCTATACGCGCAAACTCCTGGACAAGGGGCCGGAGCATTGCGCCAAGAAACTGGGCGAGGAGGCGGTGGAAACCGTGATCGCCGCGGTCGAGAACGATCGCGAGCATCTGATCGCCGAGAGCGCCGACCTGTTGTTTCACCTGCTGGTGCTTTTGAAATCGCGCGGCGTTACGCTGGGGGATGTCGAAGCCGCGCTAGCGCAGCGTACGACCATGTCCGGGCTGGAAGAGAAAGCGGCGCGCAAGCGCGAGTAGAGCATGATCCGGAAAAGCATGCCCTCGGGTCATGGATATTCGGGCACCGGAGCAACAGTATAACCCCTACCGGGTGTTTTCCCGGGAGCAGTGGGCGGGGCTACGCGACGATACGCCGATGACGCTGGAGCCGGGCGAGTTCTCGCGCCTGCGTTCGATGCATGACCGTCTCGACCTGCAGGAGGTCGAGGACATTTATCTGCCGCTGTCGCGGCTATTGTCGATCTATGTCGATGCCACGCAGCGGCTCTTTTATGCGCAGCGCCAATTCCTCGGCATCCAGGACCGCAAGATGCCCTACATTATCGGCGTCGCAGGTTCGGTCGCGGTCGGCAAATCCACCACCGCGCGCGTGCTGCAGGCGCTATTGGCACGCTGGTCACCGCGGCCCAAAGTCGACCTGATCACCACCGACGGCTTCCTGTTTCCCAACGCCATTCTCGAGCGGCAAGGCCTGATGCAGAAAAAGGGCTTTCCCGAGAGCTACGACCTGCCGACGCTCTTGGCGTTCCTGAGCGACATCAAGGCGGGACGACGCCCGGTGCGCGCGCCGGTCTATTCGCATCTGACCTACGACATCGTTCCGAATCAGTGGATCGAGATCGACCGGCCGGATATTCTGATTGTGGAAGGCGTCAACGTTCTGCAGACCGGCCGGCTTCCGCGCGACGGCCAGGCGGTTCCGGTGGTTTCGGATTTCTTCGATTTCTCGGTCTACATCGATGCCGATGAACCGGTGCTGCGCAACTGGTACGTCAGGCGCTTTCTGGCGCTGCGGGACACGGCGTTTACCGATCCACGATCGTACTTTCATCGCTATGCGCCGTTGTCCGACGAGGAAGCCACCGCAACTGCGCTCGCGATCTGGGAACGCACCAACCTCGCCAATCTCGAGGAAAATATCTTGCCGACGCGGCCGCGCGCGACGCTGATCCTGAAGAAGGGCGCCGATCACGTGGTCGAGCAGGTCGCGCTGCGGCGGCTCTAGCCAATTTCCTCGTCGTCCCCGCTTTCGCGGGGACCCATAGCCACCGATGTTTGTCGTAACAAACGGTGGCGGCTCCAGCGTTCGCAACAACTGATACCTGTGGTTATGGATCCCTGCTTTCGCAGGGACGACATCGAGATTGTTTCGACGCCTTGGCGTTAATCCAGCAAGCGCTAGGCCGCGAGATGCCGCGACGCCGCAAGGCCCGCAAGTGCGTCCGCAAGCTTCTCGCGATCGAGCGGTTTTATGAGAAAACCATCCATGCCGGCTTCAAAGCAGGCGTAGCGATCTTCCACCAGCGTATTTGCCGTGAGCGCAAGGATCGGTGTCTGGCGGCCGGGTTGGCCGGCCTCGCGCTCGCGGATACGTTTTGTGGTTTCGATGCCGTCGAGTTGCGGCATCTGGATGTCCATCAGGACGAGATCATAGGGCGCGCCGGCGGATTTTGCGGCGAGCCAGGATTCCAGCGCCGCCTCGCCATTGGTGGTGATGACGGCGTGATGTCCCAACCGCGTCAAAAGCGAGCGCATCAGAAGCGCATTGATCTCGTTGTCTTCCGCCACCAGCACGGAAAGACCGCGCGACGGAGCGGCTGTCGGCGGCCCGACATCGCCAGGCGCTTCGATCAGGGCATCGCCGGCCAGGTTCGGGGCGTGCACTTCCGGCGCCATCGTCAGGCGGGCCGCGAGCGAGGCCGCGCGCAACGGCTTTACCAGGTAACCGGTGAAGGCGGGCGAGGCGGCGGACGAGAGTTGCAGTTCATGCCGGGTGGCCGGCGTGAACATCACAATCCGCTGCGTCGCGTGAACGAGTGCCGCCTCGGCCAGCGCCTGCACCTCGGCCGCGCCCAAGGCGCGATCGAGCAGAACCGCGTGCCAGGACCGCTCCGGCAACAAGGCCTGCGCCACCGCGATATCCGAGATCATGCAGGTCTGGCCGCCCCAGCGTTGCAGGCGCCGGGCGATCAGCGAGGCCTCGATGCTCTGCGGCGCGACCAGCATGATCGATTGACCGCTCAAATCCGGCGCCGCAAACGCCTTCTGTTCGCGGTCGTTTCCGCTCGCTGCAGCAAGAGGAACCGAGACTTCGAAAGTCGAGCCGGCGCCCGGCTGGCTCTGAAGCGTGATGCGGCCGCCCATCCGCTTGACGATGCGCTCGGAGATGCTCAGGCCCAATCCAGTGCCGCCATAGCTCCGCGCGATGCGTTCGTCGGCCTGCTCGAACTCGCGGAAGATGCGCTCTCTCGCCTCGGGCGCGATGCCGATGCCGGTGTCGCGCACCAGAAAACTGATTTCATAGGGCGAAGTGCCCGGCTCGACGATCAGCGCCACGCCGCCGGCTGCGGTGAATTTGATGGCGTTGCCGGCGAGATTGAGCAGCACCTGGCGCAGCCGTGCGGCGTCGCCGACCACTTCGATCGGCAGCCGCTCATCGACATAGGCCGCGATCTCGAGCTTTCGTGCCTGCGCCCGCGGCGCCAGCAGCTCAGTGATGTCCTCGATCAAGGCGGAAAGCGCGAACGGGCGGTGCTCGAGATCGATCTTGCCGGCCTCGATCTTGGAATAATCCAACAGCTCCTCGATCAACGCGAGCAGCGCATCGCCCGAGGTTTTCACCGCCTTCGCATAGGTCATCTGCTCCGGCGTCAGCGGCGTATCCAGAAGCAAACCGCTCATGCCGATGATGCCGTTGAGCGGCGTGCGAATCTCGTGCGAGGCCATCGCCAGGAACCGCGACTTGGCGCGGTTGGCGGCATCGGCCTGGTCGCGGGCCTCGGCCAGTGCGCGTTCGGTCTCGGTGCGGTCGGTGACGTCGCGGCCGACAGATTGCATCTCGGCCGGCCGGTCCGCATCCGATCGAACCAGGCCCTCGCGCCAGGCGATCCAGCGTGGTCCCAGGGGACCTCTGATCTTCTGGTCGTAAATCCTGGTGCCATCAGGCTGCAGCGCGGTGTCGCCCTGCTCGAGCACGGAAAGCGTGAACTTGCTGCCGATCAGCGCGCCGCGCGGCAACGACGCCAATTCGCAATAGGCGTCGTTGACGAAGGTGACGCAGCCCTCGGCGTCGCGCAGCACGATCAGGTCGCCTTGGGATTCGAACAGGCTGCGGGCGCGCTGCTCGGCCTCCTGCAATTCCCAATTGCGGTCGGCGAGCCCTTCATTGTGGAGCGCGACCTTGCGAAGTTTCTGGCGCATCCAGCGCAGCCGGAAGCTCAGCGTCGCGAGCGCCACGCAGGCGATCGCGAACAGGAAGCTGATGCCGGCCGCAAAAGCGTTGGGGTCATAGCCGGAATTTTCCGGACGGCTGCCCGTGATAAATCCATACGCGCCGCCGAAGGCGGCGGAGAAAATCATGAACGAGCGGACGGCGAAAGTGAGCCAGGGATGGCGTCGGGTGAAGCGGCGAATGCGTAACCTGATCCGGAAAACCCGCCCCATCGCGTAACTACCCTGAGATTGCCTTGAGGATCGCGCTTCGGCTTCCCGCGCGGCATATTTTTGAGGCGCCCGGCCCGCGTCGAGTGCTCGCGACGAAGATGGGGTGGCGACCTTGCGAAGTGCTTGAGGCCGGGCGGCTTCACGGCGTCCGATGCGAACAGGGTTAACGCTTGGTTAAAGCGAGGCGGCCTGGAGTCGGTGGTGTCCGCCGTTGGCGCCGACAATCAGCGCCGCCGCATCGCGGGCCGAAAAATTCTTCGACTGCACGAAAATCCGGTAATCGGCGGGGCCGTCGTGCGAAAGCGGTGTCGACATCATCGACGACGGCGAAATCGGCCGCCTCGGCGTTGTCTGTCAGCTGTACCCGCACCGTTGCTGACGCCGGATCGTCGGTGAAGCTGACGTGAAGGTCGGCATTCCAGGGCAGGCCCGCGATCTGGACCGACGCCTCACCAATCGCGACGCAGGGATGCGGTCCGGCCAACAGCCCGCCGCGCGCGAACACGGCGGCGATCATCAATGGAACAACGGAGGCCAGTATCTTGAAACGCAACATGACACGCTCGCTCGCCGATAAGCCCGGTGCGGAGGCAGGGCTTATGGTTTGCAGAGCGTAAACAAAACTCGTTACCGGCTGGTTGACGCGAGGATGCGCCGCGGCGAGCTCCTTCTCCCGCTTGCGGAGGAGGGTTGGGGGTGCCTCCACAAAGCGCGCCCTTCGAGTGGATAGTCCGTTCCGCCAGCCGCCGCGGTTCTTCACAATCAGGGCCAACTTCGATCTAGAGCCGCTCCGGTGCTCCCGTGTAGCGTCTCTGTCGCGATCGGGGGGAAGGTCTGCTGCGATCGATTTGGCTGCACCCTCCAAGGGTTGGCTCGAAGATGCACGGACGGCCAACTCAATCTGCCGCGCTCGCTCTTTTTTTATTCATGGAGCTCAATGTGAAAAGACAACTGATTTCGTTTTGTCTGTTCGCCGCACTGCAATCAACTGCCGGGGCTGCCGATAAGCTGAAGATTGATGATCTTGCAGGAAAATGGTGTGGCGAGGTGACAAATTATACATTTGCACCAGGTCAGTTCGTGGTTACTCCGAGGAAGCATCAGGATCTTACGTTTGGGACCAAACTGATCATTCACAGCGCTGAGCCGACCGACGATGGAGGCCTGACGGTTGTATGGCATTCAGCAAAAGCGGATGAATCCCGTTCTACCACCTTCAAGCTCTCGTCCGACAGGCGTCTGCTTCTTCAGCAGCAGGAAAAGGATGTCAAAGCTCGCAGCTTTCATCGGTGCTGACAGCGAACCTTCGTAATGCAATTTCTGGATTTTCAAAAAAGGCGGGCCGGCGACCGGGTCGTGCCCCTTGCGTCCATGACGATCGCGATACGGCCCGCGGCGCCTCAGGCCGCGCGCCTGAGATCTTCGGCGAGCACCCGGTAGGACAGAGCTTCGGCGAGATGCAGCCGGCCGATTTTCTCGGCGCCATCGAGGTCGGCGAGCGTCCGGGCGACGCGCAGCACGCGATGATAGCCGCGGGCCGACAGTCGCATGGTCTCGGCAGCGTCGCGCAAGAGCTTTAGGCCTTGGGCGTCCGGCTGCGCGATTGTCTCGAGCACCGACGCGGGTGCTTCCGCATTGGTGCGGATATGCGGCAAGCCGGCCGCGGCGTAGCGCGCCATTTGCACGTCGCGGGCGGCGGCAACCCGCGCCGCCACTTCCGCCGATCCTTCCGCAGGCGGCGGCAGGATCAGGTCGGTCGCGGTCACCGCCGGCACTTCGATCCGCAGGTCGATGCGGTCCATCAACGGGCCCGAAATGCGCGCCTGATAATCGGCCGTACAACGGTCGATCCTGCCGCGCTTGCAGGAATAACCGGGCTCATAGGCGTGGCCGCAGCGGCATGGATTCATCGCCGCCACCAGCATGAAACGCGCAGGGTAAGTGACGCGATGATTGGCGCGGGAGACGGAGACCTCGCCGTTTTCCAGGGGCTGGCGCAGGGAATCCAGCACCCGCGGATCGAACTCCGGCAATTCGTCGAGAAACAATACGCCCTGATGCGCCAGCGAGATCTCGCCTGGCTTGGCGCGGATGCCGCCGCCCGTCAGCGCCGCCATGCTGGCGGAATGGTGCGGGCTGCGGAACGGCCGCCGCGCGGTCAGCGCGCCGCCTTCGATCTCGCCGGCAACCGACGCGATCATCGATACTTCGAGCAGTTCCGACGGCGATAATGGCGGCAGGATCGACGGCAGCCTT
>WNFN01028961.1_pt1 | contig 14138 bp, 13 predicted proteins | sample 5400161 | NCBI WGS metagenome assembly WNFN01 (sample SAMN13153353, study PRJNA577476) | soil metagenome | isolation source: 80 cm saprolite on Douglas fir-dominated hillslope | place: USA:California | collected 2013-09-17
TGGGCGAGGTGGCGGTGGTGCGGGCTGCCACTACAACGACCTTGGCAATGGGTCCTTTACGCTTGTGCGTGAAGCGCAATAAGAAGAATGCGCTTCCGGATTCAGGCGGACGACGGTCAGCGCAGTGGCGCGAGCGAGATTCGCCAAACAGTTCTTACCACCTCTGGTTCCACAGGTTAACCGCAAGCAGCCAGCCAGAAGCCTCCTGGAGCGCCGCGTGAAACGAACCCATACGGAACGCGGCGCTCATTCCTCCTCTACGCAAGCAACCAGCGTTTCGCGACCCTACCGCAGAGCTCAAGACCAAACCTGCAAATCTTGGGATCAAGGCTATTGGAATGGGAGATCATTTCCATGTGGCGCCTCAATTGGGCCTGCCGCGCCACATAAAAGGCAGATGATGTGGTATCCTGCGAATCCCCGTTTCGCCAATCGAAGATTAGATAGCCGACCGCTTCGCGGTCGCATATGACAAGGAGAGGAAAAAATGAGAACCAAGTCCATGGCAGGGGTGTTGATCGCGTTGCTTTTGACGGCGGGAGCTGCGGCTGCATCGGGACAAGAAGTGACCCAGGCGGAGAAGGATCGCGCGCTGCAATATCTGGAAACGACAAAAAAGAATGTTCTGGAGACGACGAAAGGTCTGTCGGAAGCGCAATGGAACTTCAAGCCGGCGCCGGACCGCTGGTCGGTGGCACAGACGATGGAGCACATCGCCGCAGCCGAGGACTTTATCCGAGACTTGGTGAAGGAAAAGGTCATGATGGGGCCGGCCGGGGAAGCTGGACGCGACGTGAAGAAAACCGACGAAGGGGTGCTGGCGATGGTTCCCGACCGCTCGACCAAAGCGCAGGCGCCAGAGCCGCTGGTACCGACAAATCGCTTCGGGTCACCGGACGCGTCGATCAAGCATTTCGTGGAGAGCCGCGCGACGACGGCGAATTTTCTGAAGACCACGACGGGCCTGCGCGATCACGTCGCGGACAGCCCGCTGGGAAAGCTGGATGGTTACGAGTTTATTCTGCTCATCGCAGCTCACAGCGAACGGCACACGAAGCAGATCAATGAAGTGAAGGCGGATCCGAATTTCCCGAAGAAATAAGAAGAAGCGAATTTGACACAGAGTTCGCACAGGACACGGAGTTCGCAGAGAAGAAAATAGAAAAGATGACTTGGAAGGCAACGGGTTAGGCAGAGGTCCTTCCACACGTTGAAAATGCGCCGCGCGAGGACATGGCGAAATAGTCCTCGCGCGGCGCATTTGTATTTTTGGCGAACGTCAGCGGCTGCCAGTGGTGAGCGAGGCGGCGCTAGCGCTGGTTACCGGCACGCTGATGGTGTTGTCCATGCGAATCAACATTCCCGTTTGCGCGGGAAGTTCGAGGTCCTTGCCCTTGCGCGCGACGATGTAAACGGCGCTGCCGGCAAGGCCCAAGCCGAAGCCGCGCGCGACGTGGCTGAAGCTTCTTCAATTTTCACGTCTTTGCGGCGCTTGGCGTCCGCCTGCCCGCGCGGTTGCTCGATGGTGATGATGCTCATCCGCACCGGGATGAGGCGGCTATCGACCTCGATGGAGCGGAACGTGAGGTTCATGTACGCCTGGCCGCGAAAGATGGAGAAGCGGCGGGCTTTCTCGACGGTGCCGATGATGCCGTTCACACGCGTACCAGCGGGCAGCAACAACTGGCTCCCGAGGTAGACCGGCTCGGCGACGACGGCGATGAACGGGTCACCATCCTTTGCTACGGCGCTGCTGATGCCGCTTAAGAGTGTGAGATGAACCTGCGTCCCCTGTATGACCTGACGCGGTTCGGCATAAGCCGAAGGCGCGGCGGCGCAGACGAGAGCTGCCGCCAAAAGAAATGACAAAGCGATTTTCATTGATTCCTCCTGCGCGCACGTGGAGTGCGGGCTGACCTCGTATCGTGAGGCGACACTGAGGCGATGCCTCCGTGCGTACCGCTGGCGCGGCGGACCCGGACTCCCGGCCAAGCCGGGACGCGGGGAGGATGGGGAGGAACTCCATCCGCAGCTAGGTTACTGGATTTCCGGATTGTGGTGCGTGACTTTTTCGTTGTGTTTCCAGTGGATTACGGCCATCCCGCCGGAGAGAGTGCTCGATCCGCGTCCTCGAGATTTACTGATGTTGCCGACGGCGCATGGGAGGAGTATCTTTTGGCCAGTTCGGGGCCCTATCTTTTTTCCGGAGGAGAGTTGCATGAAAAAGATTCGAGCGGGAAGTGTGTGCGTCGCGTTGATCGGTGCGGCCGTGCTTGCGGCGGCAGTTTACAGCCAAGAGAAAAAAGACAGCCCCGCGCCGCCCAAAATTATGCACTTCGGCGATTTGAAATGGACGCCGATCATGAAGGGCTGCGATCTTGCGACGGTGGCTGGGGACCCAGGCGCCGAAGGAACGCCATTCGTGGTGCGCATCCGGTGCGTTGACGGGGCCAAGATTCCGGCGCATTGGCATCCGACCGATGAAAACCTAACCGTGTTGAAGGGAACCTTTCTACCAGGCATGGGCGAGACTTTCGACGAAACAAAACTCACAACCATGAACGTCGGGAATTTCGCAATGATGCCAAAGGAAATGCGGCATTTCGCGCTGTGCAAGGGCGACACGATTGTACAGATTCATGGCGCGGGCCCATTCAAGGTGAATTGGGTGAACCCGTCCGAGGTGCAGCCGCCGGATGCGCCGATAGCAGCGGCAGCGAAGCCGAAATCCTGATCTGCGCGCGAGATTCGCGAGCGGAAGAAGGAATCAGCAAAAAGGAAATGGAAGAAGCCGAGGCCGCGCGTTCTGGCTGGGCTGGAGACGCTGTGCTAGACTTTTCTCTGCATTCGCGGGAAATGGACGCGAGTGCCGGAGCGTGGAACTTCGGGCTCTGTGCAACGAGGTCCCGCGAACCCCGCCAGGCCCGGAAGGGAGCAACGGTACCGGGATCACCTCGGGTGCCGCAGACCACCCGAAGTTCCTCTCACTGAAAACGGTTTGCAGTGTTCCGTTGCCAGTCTTCAGTGGGAAAAGCACGCATGGATACTGGTGACTTCTTCTCAGCTCTGTTTACTGAAAACTGAGAACTGAAAACTTTCCCATGAGCTACCAAGTCATAGCCCGCAAGTGGCGCCCGCAAACGTTTGACGATCTCGTCGGCCAACAACACGTAACAGAAACACTGAAAAACGCGATCAAGAATGACCGCGTGGCGCACGCGTACATTTTTTCGGGAGCGCGGGGCGTGGGAAAAACGACAGCGGCGAGGATCCTCGCGAAAGCGCTGAATTGCGTAAAGGGGCCGACAGCGCAGCCGTGCGGGGAGTGCGATTCTTGCAAAGAGATTGCGGCGGGGACGTCGCTGGATGTGATTGAGATCGACGCGGCGTCGAACCGCGGCATCGACCAGATCCGCGAGTTGCGCGAGATGGTGAGGTACGCGCCGGCGGCATCGAGAAGCAAAGTTGTGATACTCGACGAAGCGCACATGCTCACGGGTGAAGCCTCAAACGCTTTGCTGAAGACGCTCGAAGAGCCGCCGGACCGCGTGATCTTCGTGATGGCCACGACGCAACCGGAAGACCTGGTCGATACGATCCGCTCGAGGTCGCAACACTTTCATTTTCGCGCACTGACGTTTGCGGAGATTGCGGGGCGCCTGGAAGAGATCGCGAAAAAAGAAGACTTGAAGATCGAGGCCGGCGCGATGGCGGTGATTGCGCGAATGGCGGAAGGCAGCTTGCGCGATGCCCTGTCGCTGCTCGAGCAGGCACGGGCCTATTGCGGCGATACGATTTCTGACAAAGAGGTACGCGAATTGCTGGGCGTGGTGCCGGACGATGCGCTGGACGAACTGGTCGGCGCGATTTCGGAAGGATCGGCGAACCGCGCGCTGGGGCTGGTGCACACGTTCCAGAAGGAAGGACGGAACCTGCAACACTTCTGCCGGGAGGCGATCCGGCACATGCGCAATCTGCTGATCGCGCGAACGTGCGGGGCGGATTCGGATTTAATTGCGGCGACGCCGGATCAGCGTCCGGCACTGGCGAAGGCGGCGGCGCTGTTCAGCGAAGAAGACCTCACGCGATTTTTTCAGATTTTGCTGCAAACGGATGATGATCTGCGGCGGAAGCCCGATCCGCGCGTACACCTGGAGATGGGATTGCTGCGGCTGATCAATGCATCGCGGCTGGCGCCGCTGGAGGAGTTGCTCGCGGAATTGAAGAGCGGCATGCCCGCCAGCGGGATGAACACCGGAGTGGCGCGGAGCGCGGCGCCGGCTGGAGCGTCCACAACATCTGCAAGAAGCGCGGCAGCGAGTTTTGCGGCGGCGATTCCCGCGCAGCCGAAGGCGGAAACGAAAATGCAATTCTCTTCCCCGTTCGCTGCGCAAGCATCTGCGCCTCCAGCAACGAATGCTGCTTCAGCAGAAGCTAAGCGGGCAGTGGAGGCAGAAGAATCGGGAATTCCTGCGAAGACGAATGGCGCGGCGCCGCAGGCGATTGGAATTTCGCAAGAGCATGTTGCGGAGATCAAGGCGGCGATTCACGCGCAACAGAAATTCCTGGGCGAGTTGGTGGAACAGAGCAGCCGGTGGGAGCTCGACGGCGCGGAGCTGCGAATTTATTTTTCGCCGGAGAAGCGGCCGTTCGCGGAATTGATCGAAGGACGCGAGTCGCTGGAAAAGATCCGTACCATTTCGAGCAAGGTGCTGGGCCGGGCGGTGCGCGTCTGTGCTAAACTGGAGGCAGTTGCAGCGGCAGCCGCGTCGGCGGCGCGCGCGGGATCCGGTACGCAAGAGTTGCGTGCGCAGTTCGAGCGCGATCCGATGGTGCAGTCCATGCTACAGCGCTTCGGAGGAAAAATTTCCGAAGTGAAACGAAGCCAAGAGGAATCCTGATGGAAGTCAGCGCTCTCCAACAGATGCTGTCGCGATTCCGGCAACTGCAGGAAGACCTGCAGCGGCAGGTGAATTCCGTAACGGTGGAAGCCTCGGCCGGCGGCGGCATGGTCACGGTGAAGATGAACGGCCAGAAACAGATCGTGGACATACGCATTGAACCGGACGTTTTCGCAGGCAAGGACCAGGAGATGCTGCAGGACTTGGTTCGAGCGGCGGTGAATGAAGCGTCGCGGCGCGTCGATGAAGAACTCGCTAATCAGATGAAAAACCTCGCCGGCGGGATTCCCGGAATTGCCGGCATGAAGATCCCCGGACTGTTTTAGCCGGCAAAAAATTCCCTGGCCGGATTTCCTTTCCTCTTTTTACTCCACGTATTCTCCGTTGTGAACTTCGTACTCAATCCGGAAGGGCTTCTGTGTCTTGCGATCCTCCCAATGTTGCTCGGCGATAATGCGGTTGGCTTGCGCGAGGCGCTCGGAAGGGAGCGGGTGTGAACGGAAATAGCCGCTCAAACTCTGAATGGCCAGCTCGGAGAGTTCCTGGTCCGGGCTTTGCGCGTGGATGACATATTCGTCGCACAATTTGGCGAAGCGTTCGAACGTATCGACGGTGCCATAGGGAGAATAGCCGGACTGAACCGCCAGATACATCCCTTCCCGATCGGCTTCGAATTCTTCGTCCTTGTGATAGCCGGCTTCCCAGAAATCGAGAGGGATCTGCAAGAGCGCTCCCAAGATGTCGAGGTTGAGATCTTTCAGTTTCGCTTCCACCTGCACGCGCTCGACGCAGTGATAGTGGTCGATGTGCTCGATCTCGTGGGCGAGGACGTTGGCGAGCTCATCTTCGCTCATCATCAGGTCGAGCATGCCTTCACCGATGTAGACCGGGCCGCCGGGAAGAGAAAAAGCGTTGATAATGTTGTGATCGGGGAGAACGGTGAAGGTGTACGGCAAATGCCGATGCGCGCGGAGCGCCACGGTGCCTCCGACGCGGGCGACGTACCTCTCGAGGCCTTCTTCTTCAGGAGTGAGCTTGCGCGTTTGCGTTGCGTAGCGCGAAGCAAGTTTCTTGCCGATGTCGATTTCTCGTTCGTCGGAGAGGCGCGTGAAGTGCATGGGAGCGCGAGAGAGATCGCGCTGGGCATCGGCGGCCATGTTCAAGATGGCGTTGGCCGAAACCGGAGTGGACTTAGGGCGGCGCTGGCTCCAATAGAGCCCGGCGAGCGCGAAGCCCAGGATGAGGAAAAAAATGACGAAGACAACGGAGCGTTTCATAGAAACTGACGAATGGCATCGCGGTATCTGGTGTATAGAAACGAAACAAATACCAACGCCGCTCCCACGATGATCATGGTTATGTACCGGTCTCGCGCTTGAAGACCCCATACATCGAGGGCCATGACTTTTGCGACGCAGAGTAGAAGAATGCCCAGGCCGGTGAGACGAAAACTGCGCTCCTTGACGGCAAGCGCCAGCAGAACGATCAACACACCTTCAATGCCCCACGAGACAGTGACCATGCCCGCTCGCATTTTCAAAGCGAGCATGCAGGTGAGCAGGATAATGGGAACAAAAAATTCCACTTGTTCCGGGCGGCTGGCAACAATAGCAAGCGGTCTAAGCCAGGGATTCATATTCTGAGGCAGGCTGAAGCGTCCGCGCAGACGAAACGCAAAGAACATGCTGGCGAGCAGAATGGCGGCTGCAGAGCTGAGGACAAAGTAGCGGCCTTGCCAATCGCCTCCACTGAAATAGCCGGCGCCGAAAAGATTATGCGCCATGCCACGGGCGAGGACCCCGACCGTCAGAAACAATCCCTGATGCAGAAAGAGCGGGCGATCCAGAAGCAGCGCGGCGCCAAGAAGCGCAAAAACGACGGCAGCCCACGACGTGACAACCCATTCGAGCGGAGACTGGAAACGGAAAAGTGCCACGATGGTGGCCGTGCCCAGATAAGCGAGGAGAGCGTCGAAGTGCAGGCGGCGGTCGCGGCCGGTGTTTTCTTCCTTCTGGGGCAATTGCGCGTAGACAAAGAAGAAAATCAGGACGAGCGGGAGGACGGTGTACATCCGCGGACCCCAAAATTCGCCGGGCTCGCCCACGGTGAGATTGACGAAGAAGATCCGGGTGAAAGCGGCGACGAGCGCCACGTAAGCCTGGTAGCGGAACTGCGTGATCTTGCGCAACAAACCGTACTCGAAGAGCACCAGACCAAAAGCGCCCCAGGCCACGGCGATGCTGGCGGGCTGCGATTGCAATTCATACCAAAGAAGCAGACCGCCAATTGCGGATGCGGCCCAGGAGTAGACGTGGTGTATGTCGCGCCGGCGCCACTCGTCAGGCATGCGGATGAGGCGTGAAAGCGCGTAGAAGATCACGGCGACGATGGCCAGCGACAAGAGGCGCACGCTGATGCCGCGCCATGTGGCCGTAACGTAGAGATTCACGCTCATGCTGCGGAGCAGCGTCAGCCCAGCAAGAATGTGCGATTGCCAAGGCAGTTCTTCGAGTTCGAGGCGCTGGTCGACGATTGCCAGCACCAGCGCAAACGCGGCCCAGAGCGGGGCCAGCCAGCCGTTGGGAGCTTCGTACCAGGCGAGGAGGGCCAGGAGTCCGGTCGCCGCGAAAGAATGAAAGAATGCGATGGCGCGGGTGTACCGGACCTCAGGCGCGGCTTTGCGCGAGAGGAAGTACAATCCAGCAGCGACGAGAGAAATGGTGAATATGCGCAGTGAAATGGGGCCCCAGAATTTTTGCTCTAGGTCGTAGTTATAGAAGAACGCGCGGGCAAGAACGCAGAGACCGACGACGTTTGCCTGCCAAGCCAGCTGCTGGTAACGAATCCAGCGCGTGGAGAGCGCGAGAACGACGGCGAAAACGATCCAGCCAACGGCAATCCAGGGCGCGCGGAGCGCTACCTGAAGGACCCAGACCATCATGCCTGTGGCGGCCCACGTGTAAGCTACGCGCGCAAGCGCGAGATGTCGTTCGTCAGTGGTTCCAAGCCGCTTGGCGAGCCAATAGCCTCCGACAACGACCGGCAATGCACTGAAAGCGCGCACTGGAATAGTGTGCCAGACGTGGACACCGCTAGGATCAGCCGTGAGCGCAGTGAACAAGCCAAGACCGGTGAGAAGATGCGAGTGCCAGGCAAGCGCGTGATAGCGCAATGCGCGCGCGGCCTCGGACAGGAGCACCGCAAAAGCGACGAATGCGAGGGGCTGCCAAAGCTCCGGCGCTTCGAACCAGAGGAGAAGAGCAAAGAAACCGCTGCCCGCAGCAGCAAAGAGGCCGCGAATCGCGCGCTGCCCGGGATCGTCACGCAGGGCGGCCAACTTAGCGGTGAGATAAAACGCTGCACCGAGAACAGGAAGAGTAAGCAACCGCATCCGCACGTGAGAATGCTCTGGGGATTCGAGATGCAGATTGACGACGATGCCGCGATAGAGAGTAACCGCGCCGAGGAGAGCGTATTGCACTTGCAAATGGGGCGATTCGAGAGCGCGGCCAAGAGCCGCGAGAATGAGCATGATGGCGGCAAGAGCGAGCGCCGTCCAATCGCGAGAGAAAAGAGCCCAGGCGGCGGATGCGGCGGCGAACGCACCGAGATAAGAATGGATGGTCAGCAGGGGGCGATCGGGCGAGCCACCAAATAAATCTTTCCAGCGCGAGCCGACGCCGAGGGCATTGATATAGAAGACGACGGCACAAAGAGAGAAAAGTACACCGGCGGCGAGCGCTCGATCTTCATTCGCGAGACGCAAGTTGAGGAGTTGGCGGAAATCAATGCCGACAAGATGCAGGCCGACAAGCGAGCCTGTCAGGAGACCAAGACGGCGGAAAACGACTTCTTTCGCGATGATCCCAGCTGCCAGGAAAGCCTCCGCGCCGACAAGCCAGAGGATGGCCACGTTGTTTCCGGAATAGTGGAAAGGAACGGCGGCGAGCATCAGCGTAGCGCCCACCACGCTCAGGACAACGAAAGCCTGGCGACGGCGCTTGGTGATAGGCAATTGGGCCAAGCTGAATTCGAACGCTCCAACGACAAGGAGCGCGAGATAGGCGAGCTCCGGCTGGACGGATTGGAACTTCATGACGCCGAGGAGCAGAAGAACGTTTAAGAGAGCAGCGAGGGTGGAGATATGCTCTTCGAAGTCGGTTTTAATGTTGCGTGCAATGTAGGAAATGCGGAAGGTCAGCCAGTAGAAGAAAAGCAACAGCAAGCTGGCATGGTATTCCTGGAAGTGGCGGCCGTGGGCCCCTTCGATGCCAAGGATGCGGTAGAGCCAATAGAGATGATTGAGGTAACTGGAGAGAATGCCGAAAACTTCGAGTTCGAACCAACCCATTTTCAGGACAATGCAGACCAGACCGATGGCAAGAACTACTCCGGCGGACAGGCTGTAGACGGTGTCTTGACTCAATGCCACGGTCGTGTAACCAAGCAGAAAAGCCAGGCCGGTGACGAACTGCGAGCGATATCGCAGAGTGTGCGCGGCCATCGCGATAGCCACCACCAGCATCAGGATGCAATCGAGGGTCAGTGAATCAAGGACGTGCATCGCGGCGACGTGATAAATCGCGTAGGTGCTGAAAAAAAACAGCGCCCAGCCACCGCCGATGCCGGTGCGGCCGAGGAGGCGATAGCGCTCGTTCTTTTCCAGAAATATTCCACCCACAAGGAGAAAAGCGGAGGCGAGGTAAGAAATGCCGACTTTGCCGAGCGGGCCAAGAGCGCCGAGTTCGTAGATGCCGAATAGGGCGACACCCACGACGAGAATAATGATGCCAAGTTTGTTGAGCCAGTTTGTGCCGAGGGTTTCTTCGATCGCGGAGACGGACTTCATGCGTTGTTGGAGAGTCGGCTTCGATGAAAGCACGCGATAAGCTGAGACGGGCGGTGGCGCGGAGACTCGCGCGGCGGCACGAGGAATCTCTGCCGGTGCGCGCGGCGTGGGCGCCGGAATGCGCGGACCGGGCGCCTGAGTCGAAGGGACCGACGACGGAATGGTTTGTGGTGGAGCAACCGGGGCAGATGGTTTTACTTCGACTGGAGTTTTCGCTGCCGCAGGCAAGACGGGTTTGGGTTCAACAAGTGCGGGTGGCGCGGGCACCTTTTGCACAGGCGTGCTTGCTGGAGCGATTGGCACGTGAGCTGCCGTAACAGGAGCAGGTTCATGCGGCTTTTGCGGCTGCGGCGGCTCAGGCTTCTTCTCAGGAATGGGAAACGACGATATGGGCGCGGGCAGTTTAACTGGCGACGGCAAGTCGACGCGTGGTGCTGGAACGGGTGTCTCCCTCACTGCAGGCGTGGCGGGAGCGGCCGGTCGCTGCGCCGGTTCACCAGCAACTGGCGCAGCGGGATGGACTGCGGCGGTGAGTTGGCGCTTGAGATCGGCAACTTCGCGCTGGAAGGAAGTGTGTTGCTTGGAATTTTCTTCGGCGAGCTGGTCCAAATTCTCGCGTAGCTTCTTATACTTTGCGAGCAGAACGAGGGTGATAAAGGGCGTCGCGATCGCCAGAATTGCGAACAGCACAAAAACCAGCTCAGCAAGGGGCATGGGGTTTCCTTGGGGTGCGTGATCCTTTGTTCTGATGTTAGAACGGGGGTGGGTAAGAATCTTGCAATTTGTTTCCTGGACGACCCTGGCAGTAAACCCATCCGAGATAAGCGCTTTTAAATGAATGACTTAGGTACACCGCTTGAAAACGGTCCGGACCGCGAAACAGAAGCATACAAACCGTCCCGGCAATCAAATTCCCACATCCGGATTCGAGGTGTGGTATACTTCCTCTGCGCTTAATACCTCGGTTGTGTTGTGCGGTCCCTCTGGTGCAGTGCTTGATCTGAGACTCCCGCCTCCAGTTTCCTCCGTACGTTTTACGCGTAATCTAAAACAAGACTGGCAAAGTAAGCCGCCGGCCCGCCCGAGAACTCGTGTGCGAACCGCGACGGCTTCTGCTAGCAAGAAAGCAATACTGAATGTTGAATGTTTCTGAAGTTAAACCAGAGCGCTCTTCGGAGCCTCTGGCGGAATGCGCCTCAGCGCGCTTTTCCGAAATGCTGATTTCTCCTTATGTGAAGGAGAGATTGGCCGCGGCGCGATTTACCATGCCGACGCCGGTACAGGCTGCGGCAATCCCGCAAGCTCTGGAAGGCAAAGACGTGCTGGCGACCGCTCAGACGGGAACCGGCAAGACGCTGGCGTTCCTGATCCCGGTGATCGAGCAGCTCCTCAAGGATAAAACGCCAGGAATCGCCGCGCTGGTGCTGGTGCCAACGCGCGAACTGGCGATGCAGGTGGTGGAGCAATACAACGCGTTGCGCGGCAAGCAACTGTTGCCCGCGGCGCTAGTCGTCGGCGGCTTGTCCGAAGGTGCGCAGCTCCAGGCGATTCGCAAAGGAGCGCGGCTGGTTGTGGCGACTCCGGGGCGATTGGAAGATTATCTCGACCGCAGGCTGTTTCATTTTAACGCTCTCCGTATTCTCATCCTCGATGAAGCCGACCGCATGCTAGACATGGGATTTCTTCCAGCGATAAAGAGAATCGTATCGATCCTGCCGAAAGAACGGCAGACGATGTGCTTCTCCGCGACGATGGAAGGCGATATGGCCCGCATCGTGAAGGATTATCTTCGCAATGCCGTGCGTCTCTCGTTTGGCTCGACCTCGAAGCCATCGGAAAATGAAACAGCCTGCGGTCGAGATAATCTTCCAATCGCCCCGGAGTCGCCAGTTCGCGCGGACCAAGCGCGGAACCGAGCGGATTGCCGAGAGCTTGAATCGCAAGGGCTTCTCCGCCGCCATGATTCATGGCGACCGCTCGCAATCGCAGCGCACTTCGGCGCTGACGGGATTCCAGCAGGGGCGCTTCCGGGTGCTGGTGGCGACGGATCTGGCCTCGCGCGGGATCCACGTGCAGGACATCGCACACGTCATCAATTACGATCTGCCTGAAGTGGCGGAGAATTTCATCCACCGCGTTGGGCGAACGGGACGCAACGGCGGACACGGCGTGGCTTCAACTCTTTTCGTAAAAGAGCAGCGGTCGGAATTGTTCCACCTGGAGCGTTCGCTGGGCATCAAGATCGAGCGGATGCGCGCGGATGAAACTACCTCTCTTCCTGAAAAACAGGAACGGAGCCCGATCAACGTGCCGGGTCCTCAGGATCGCAGACCTGTCAACCTGCCTCGTATCGAGTCTGCGCGGGTGCAAGAGAGATTTGTGCTTCCCGGCGAAGTTTTCCAGACGCAGCTTGAAAACTAAGCGAGTCTAATCACGATGTGCAGCGCGGGCCCCCCGATCGGATCGGGGGGCCCGTCTGCGTTTAAGAGCAAACGTGGCAAGATACGAGGATGCTGATCCGGCCTGCAGGGAGCGGAGACGCGAATGCGATCTGGGCGATCATGGAGCCCATCATCCGGGCGCGCGAAACCTACACCCTTCCCCGCGACATGACCAAGGCGAGCGCGCTCGCGTACTGGCTCTCTGACGAGCGTGAGGTTTTCGTTGCGGAAGATAACGGCGACGTCGTCGGAACCTATTGCCTGCGAGCTAACCAGAAGGGCGGCGGGGCGCACGTCGCCAATTGTGGCTACATGACAGCCGTTTCAGCGACGGGCCGTGGCGTGGCCCGGGCGATGTGCGCGCATTCGCTGGACCGAGCGCGGGAGCGCGGATTCCGCGCGATGCAATACAACTTCGTGATCAGCACCAACGAGCGTGCCGTACGGCTGTGGCAGAGTTTTGGCTTTGAAATTGTCGGCCGCCTCCCCGGAGCCTTCCAGCATCCGGCGCAAGGCTACGTCGACGCCTACATCATGTATCGCGATCTCTAGCGCGTTTGCGCTGATGCGCGCGGCTGTGCTACACATGCTGCATGCCTGATTTTGCCGCTCCCGTCGAACGCCTCATCGATGAGCTGAAACATCTCCCCGGAATTGGCCAGAAAACCGCTCAGCGCCTGGCGTTTCATCTGCTGCGAGCGGCGCCCGAAGATGCCCTGGCGCTGGCGGACGCGATTCGCGACGCTAAAGAAAAAATCCGCGCCTGCTCCGTCTGCCACAACATCACGGACTCGGATCCGTGCTTGTACTGCGTCGGACCCACGCGGAGCAAGAAGACCATTTGCGTGGTCTTTCGCCGCTGTGGGGGCGCGGACCGGAGCAACTTCATATCAAGACGCTGATCGAGAGGCTAAAAGGCGGCGCCGTCGAAGAGATCATCATCGCGACGAATCCCACTGCCGAAGGCGAAGCCACGGCGGTTTACCTTTCCAAGCTGCTGAAGCCGCTGGGGGTGCGCGTCACGCGAATCGGCGTCGGGATTCCCGTGGGTGCGGACCTGGAGTATGCCGACGAAGTAACCATGTTGAAGGCCCTGGAAGGGCGACGGGATTTGTAGGGTTCGTTCGGGCGGACGGCACTTAAGACCCGCGGTCCTCGCTGCGCAAGGGATGGCTCGGTTTGCGAGGGCAATAGGCGAACAGCAACATGACTCTCAGTACTTCCAGGACGCTCTAGTCAATCCTTCCATTTGGGTATAGAGTTTAGTTTCCACGGTGGCTGTCTCCCACCAAACCTTTGGCAGCCGCGAAAAGGCTGACAGGAGGCGCGCGAATGCCGACCCTGGCGCACTACATGACGCAGTATGATCACGAGCATGAATCCGGGTGGAACAAATTCCTGCATGGCGTCGGTATCCCGATGATTTTTGCCGGGCTTATCCTCCTCCTTTTCATGAAATGGGCCTGGGGAGCGGGATTTTTTCTCGGAGGATGGGTGTTTCTATTTCTCGGCCACCGCATCGAGGGAAACCACCCGGCGTTTTTCCAGGGACCGATCTATTTGCTGGTTGGGCCAATCTGGGTTGCAAAAGAAGCATGGATGTTCCTAACGGGCACGCACCGCAGGCCGACCTCGGAAGGTACTCCGCAAAGTGACGCAATGAAGTAGATGCAGCGATCCCGATCGTCTGCGCGCAATCTTAAAATACTGAGGGACGGCGGCGGTCTGTATGAACGATTCAGGCGGCAATTTTGCCGATGAGACAATGGAAATGGTGTCTGAAGGCGCCAATAACGCCAGCGCGGAATTAAGGAAGAGGCGCAGCACGCGCATCGTGCAGGCGGTTCCTCTCGTGGTGACGGGTGTCGATGCGTTGGGACGTCCGTTCGTCGAACGCACGTCTTCACTAATTATCAACTGCCATGGCTGTCGCTACCAGTCGAAACA
>WNFN01264492.1_pt1 | contig 14135 bp, 11 predicted proteins | sample 5400161 | NCBI WGS metagenome assembly WNFN01 (sample SAMN13153353, study PRJNA577476) | soil metagenome | isolation source: 80 cm saprolite on Douglas fir-dominated hillslope | place: USA:California | collected 2013-09-17
CTCCATCCCTTCTATACCGCTGCCGCGCCTGTCCACGATCTGCTGGGCCAGGGCGTTGGCGTGCTAGGTGTGATCGGGCATTATGAAGACTATCATCCCCATACACTCGGCATGATCACTGCTGCGGCCCAGGCGCTCAGCAACCAGATCCAGGTCCAGGCCTGGCTGAGCAATGCCAACGATCTGCTGGCTGAACTCAAGACGATTGCACAGGCCCTGCCCGAAGGCGTGCTGCTCCTGCGCCGCGACGGCGTGATTTCGCAGATGAATGCGCCCGCCGGTGCAATGCTGGGCCTGGTTCCTGAACGCGTCACCGGACGTTGCCTGCGCGATGTGCTTCCGTTGCCCGCCCCGCTGGCCCATGCACTGGAGCGGTTGGAGACCTTCACAGACGAGGAACTGGTCTTCGAGACGCCTCAGGGTCGCGTAACCTGTCTCTGCTCACTGAAACTGATCGCGGGCAGCGTGCCCAAAACCGGCCTGGAGGATCTGCTCAATTCACCCGGTTTTGTGCTCTCCAGCCAGGTTACATCCGATGGCTTTGTGCTGATTCTGCGCAGCATCGAACGTGTGCAAAAGCTGGTCCACCGCATGACCGGGGCCCGCGCCCGCCTGACTTTCGCCAACGTCATCGGTGAAAGCGTGCCCCTGCGTGAAGCTTTACGCCTGGCCCAGCGAGCCGCGCAGAGCAACTCCACAGTCTTGCTACGCGGAGAAACCGGCACCGGCAAAGAGATCTTCGCCCAGAGCATCCACAATCACAGCCAGCGCGCCAGCGGCCCCTTTGTCGCCATCAACTGCGCCGCTATTCCACGCGAACTGATCAATACGGAATTATTCGGCTACGAAGGCGGCTCGTTCACTGGCGCTGATCGCCAGGGCCGGCCAGGCAAATTTGAACAGGCCAGTGGCGGCACGCTTTTTCTCGACGAAATTGGGGATATGCCGCTGGACCTGCAAACCTCGCTCCTGCGCGCGATTGAGACGCGTACCATCACGCGCATCGGTGGCCAGCGCACGATTACAGTCGATGTGCGCATCATTGCTGCCACACATAAAGATCTGCAAGAGGATGCGCGCCGGGGCACTTTTCGCTCGGACCTCTACTATCGTTTGAATGTGCTCTCGATCACGATTCCAGCGCTACGCCAGCGCGCCAGCGACATTCCTCTGCTGGCGCTCCACTTTCTGGAGCGCCAGAGCCAGGCTCAGGGCCGCCAGCTACTGATCACCCCGGAGGCTCTCCAGGCCCTGCAAACCTTCGCCTGGCCTGGCAATGTACGCGAACTGGAGAATCTGCTTGAACGCGTGACCTATCTTGTGCCTCGCAACACCATCGCGCTTGCTGACCTTCCGCCCGAAATCCGGCCAGCCGGCGAGCCTCCACCAGTTACGCCAGCCGCGCCATTGCCAGTCGGCGAGCCCTTTCTCCAGAACTCTCCGCATGATCGCGGCCTCAAGCAGCAGAATCAGCAGGCCGAGTTGGAGGCCATCACGCGCGCTTACCGCCAGGCTGGTGGCCATGTGACGCGCGCTGCCACCCTGCTCGGCATCAGCCGCACCACCCTCTGGCGCAAGATGGCGCGCTATGGCATGCTGAATGCGCACATTGAGGAATAAAAAGAGCCTTATTCCTCAATGCGCGCAAAGCGCCAGAGCGCCTGGCGCAGGGCCTCATTGCGCCCGGTTTCCAACTCCATTAACGCTGNAAGCTTTGCAAATTCCGAGTTACGCCGCTGCACTTGCACGGTAATCGCTGTTTCACAGCGCGCTTCGAGCAAAATGGCTTTGATAGCCTTCTCTTGCAGACAGCCATTCAGGTAGGTTGCCGTGCCTTTTATTTGTCATCGGGCTTTTTCTTATTATCCCAATGGGAAGGATAATTCTGGGGACGATTCTCCCGATCAGCTTCTGGCATGATGCCTTTCACTTCTCCTCGCCCTGATTGTTCAGTCGCTGGATGAGTGCGCTCCTCCACCTTTTCCTGTTTGACGGGAGGAGTTTGTACGCCAAATTGCTTTGCTTTCTTTCTGCGCATCAACTCGATAAACGCCTGCTCGCTTTTTTGCTTGCGGACCACAGGATCTTCGATCTCCTCTTTGGGTTTCTTTGCCCCGGTAAGCTCTGCGACAGCCTTATCCATGGCGCGTGCATTAATCTCAACCATTGCCTGTCTGATCAGATTGACCATATGATCGAAAGCGTCGTAGGAATTCATATCGCGTTGAATCTGTGCGAGGCGGGGCGTAAGACTCTTCACTACTTCTGGATCATCAACTCCCGTTATATCATAAATGATGCGGCGGAAATCACTGATCCACTCTATCGCTTTTTTGCAATGAGGACATATGGAGATTCCATCAGAGGAATTTTGTTCAAAAAGCGCACAACACGAGTTACAATAAAGAAGGATAGACTGATTCCACTCTTCTGCCTGGCAATAAGGACAGACGTGTGGTTTATTGAGAGTATAAGTGGTGCGATGACAATTGTAGCAGAAAAAAGGAGTAGAAGAAGAGGCAACACGCAGCACTCCGCAAGCGATAAGCTGTATAACCTGGTCTTCTGTGAGCGCGTAGCTCACATTATTGAGAGTGAAGGAAGCTGTATTTCCTCTCTGTAGTGTGACAAGCGTATAGTTCATTGTGATATCCTCGATCCTGAAGGGATATTCAACAGAAATCATCGCCAGTTGCGAGGGCAGATTTCCAAGGGGAGTATAACATTACGAATACCGATTTGTCAATAATTCGCAGTTTATCCAGGACTTTTGCAAAGTCCCGTGTTACCGCTAGAATAGACCGGGGAGAAGGGATAAAACCCCCTGGACCGGGCACAAAAGACGCATATCGGGACTTTGCAAAAGCCCTGCAGTTTATCCTTGCGGGGTATTGTGCTAAAATGGAGGAAAACATAGAGTAATCGCGTAAAAAGGTGAAAATTATGCAAGAATGCACGCGCGTGTTCACTCAGAGCGACTATCCTGCTCTCGTTGATGTCATTAATGCCTCGTGGTCTGCTTATCCCACAACGGTAGAGCAGCTCTCTGCTCAGGATGAAACCGCTCAGCGACATCCTGAAGCCAGGTTCCAACGCTATGTTATTGAGGATGCTGCAAACGTGGTTGCCTTTGGTCATTATGAGCAGCCACCGCGCTTTTATGAGCCGGGCAGGTTTCGAGTCCTGATTTTTGTGCATCCTTCCTATCAAGGGCAAGGTCTGGGTTCCCATCTCTATCAACAGATCGTGAATGACCTCCGGGAATTGCAGGCGCGCGTACGTTTTGTGAGGAAGTACGGCTTCTCTGAGGAACTCCGTATCTGGGAGTTGCGCCTGGATGTTCCTGTTTTCGATCCCGCGCCTTATACGGAACTCACAACAACTCTCGACGCGCGGGGCATCGAGATCAAGTCTTTGCGAGAACTGGACAGCGACATCGAGCGGAATCAGAAAATCTATCATCTCGTCAGGGAGGCGGGCCAGGATTTGCCACCAACCGAACATTGGACCTCTCCGAGCCATGAAGAATTCCAGCAAGAGCTGGCGAGCCGAGCACCAGAGTCATATTTCGTCGCAGTTCACGGGCAGAACTACGTGGGTTTAAGTTACCTGACTGAGCACCGCGTGGAGAAGTACTGCTCAATAGGTTTGACCGGCGTCAGGCGTGTATACCGTCGTCAAGGCATTGCCCTGGCGCTCAAATTGCACGGCATTGCCTACGCAAAGCAACATGCGTATCCAACCATCAGAACAACCGTTGATTCAGCAAACGTAGCCAGCCTTGCTCTAAACGAACGCCTTGGCTTTGTGAAACAGCCTGCATGGATTGTCTTCACCAAAAAGTTTCCCTAGAATTGAGAGATGGGTGTGAGCGGCGCCACGGCGCCGCTCACACCCATCTCTCTCAATGTTTACAGGGTGGGTGGGCGGGGCAAAGAGATTCTTAAATCGTCCCTGATCCGAAGGGATACGTTATCGAAGTATTGCCCCCATAGTTGAAAAAGCCCTGAGAATAGCGGGATTTCCATTGACGTTCGTCGAATGCACGTGTTATCATTTCACAAAGATCGTTTTTCATTGATCCGCTCGAAACCTCACCAGAGGTGTGTTGACATATACATTTCCTACCCATTGGATCAAAAAAACGAGAATCTCTTGTCCACTGGGTACTCGCTGCCTGGTCTGTATTGACACAGAAGCTCGTTGTTTTAGCTAATTCATTCGTTTTATCTAGCTTTACAAGCGAACTGAGCAAAAAATGAGCGAGCAGTAGGCTCCTGACATGAGCCGCTTACCAAGCGTATTGAGTCGTTTAATCTAACAAGCGTTAGTCCAATGGATAGGTCAGGTCTAAGTAAAGACACCTCTGGCGAGGTTTTATCCGCTTCTATCAAATGAGCGTATTTGTCATGGATGAATTTATCAACTGTTATGAGGTCCTGGGAATAGCGCCTCAAGCCAGTGAAAAAGAGATTCGCCAGGCTTTCCGCGCGCTCGCGAAAATCTATCATCCTGATGTCAATCAGTCCCATGATGCTCATACCCGTTTTATCGCCATCGAGCAGGCATATACTGTTCTGAGTGACGCCAGCCAGCGCGCGGACTTCGATGAGCGTCTGGCTGCTCGGCGCGCAGGTGAAACAGTGCGCCCACGCAAGCCCGTCCCAAAGGCATTCTCTGTCTATATTTTCCCCAATTTCCAGCAGGGTATGCCGGCGCACTTTATTGTCCGTGGGAGAGTCTATGGCCTGACCGCTGCCGAGGTACGGAGACTGGAACGCGATGGGATGTTGCGTGGCAGAACCGAGAGCGCAAAAGAGTACCTCTTGATGTATTGTGTCAAATGCCATGCACTCTTTGACACCGCTCACGCGCGCGATCTGAATAATTTTCTCTATTATCCCTACGAGCTTTTCTCCGTGTGCCCTCATTGCAAAACCATCGACTGGTGTCCAGCCGATGAAGTACGCGAGGAGAAGGAAAAGCAAGACGAGACTGTGCGTGAACAGGAGACCTGGGCCAGATTAGAGGAATTCAGGCGGCAACAGGAGGCTGCACGTGTGCGGGAGGTCCAGGCCAGATTAGATGAGGTCAAGCGGCAACAGGAAGCTGCCCAGGCACAGGCAGTCAGGTTCGACGAGACGCTGCGCCCAAGAGCCAGGTCGCAGCAGAGCGGGAAGAGAAAGGGGCGCCTCACCAGACCTGCGATCATCAAAATCACTGTGGTCTTGTTGACCCTGTTCGTCATAGGAGGGAGCCTTGGCGGCTGGTTTTTCTACAGGAGTATAGAACTCGCCCAAATAGCATCTCAGGCTCGGGCTACGGCTACAGCCATCGCGCGGCTCAATCCTGATCCCTCATTTCATACACTCGCATACACGAATAATCTGACATTCAACTCAGGCGACTGGAACACTTCGACTCAATCTTCTCTTCTCCAGACATATGGCTCTTGTGATTTTACGAATAACGCATATGATGTTATCGCTACCCTGCACGGCTCCTTTTCCACTTGTTTGCTTCAGGGCTCTTTCTTCACGAATTTTTCCTCTGTCGTGCAGATGAAGATCCTGACAGGTGACTGCGGTGGTCTGGTTTTCTCCTCTGAGGGAGAGGTTCTCTCATATGCGAGCGTATGCCAGAATGGCGATTACGGAATCGTGTACCAGGAGAGCAATATAGAAAACCTTCTCTCTCTTAATCGCATCCTCGCCTCCGGTTATAGTAGCTCGATCAAGCAGGGGCCAGATCAAACGAATTTGGTCGCGATTTCCGTGCATGGTTCAACGGTCACGCTCTATGTCAACGGGGAGCGTATTACCCAGGTGACAGATGGTGCAGCTGTGAGCGGAAACATTGGCCTGGTCGCCTACAAAGGTTCTGGTTCAAGTTCTCCTCAAGCCGAAGCAGCCTTCAATAATTTGTATATCTGGACATCATAACACGCAACTGACAATTGTGTTGAGCGCTATGAACCCTGGATAACGTATCCCTCGCTAAGTTGCGCCGTTGTGTTTGTGCAGACGAAGCTGCAAGAGTGCAGCCTTGCTCGGTTCCAGCAAGGCTGCACAAACACAACGGCGCAACTTAGCGAGGGATACGTTATCTCCGAAGGTTTGAGATTGACAAAAAAGGTGGAATATGATATCTATTTGGAATAGTAAACGTTTTCTTTTTGAGAAGGGTTCGCTTGAGAGAGCTCTGACGAGGAGGACAGAGAGATACAATGCGTACAATTGGCATTATTATGAACGGTGTGACCGGGCGCATGGGGGAAAATCAGCATCTCGCGCGCTCGATTGTGGCTTTGCGCAAACAGGGTGGGCTGGTTTTGCCGGGAGGTGAGGTGCTGTGGCCCGATCCAATCCTGGTGGGACGCAACGAGCAGAAATTGCGGCGCCTGGCGGAAAAGTATGGTCTTGAACGCTGGAGCACCGATCTGGCGACCAGCCTGGCTAATCCCAATGATCAGATTTACTTTGACGCGCAGGTGACTTCTCTGCGCAGCGAGAGCCTGCGCGCGGCCATGCAGGCGGGTAAGCATCTTTATTGTGAGAAGCCAACCGCGCCTACGCTGGCGGAAGCGCTGGAACTGGTGCGCCTGGCTGAGCAGGCGGGTGTGAAGCATGGGGTTGTGCAGGATAAGCTTTTCTTGCCGGGACTGCTCAAGCTCAAACGTGTGATCGATAGCGGTTTTTTGGGGAAAATCCTTGCAGTACGGGGTGAATTCGGTTATTGGGTTTTTGAAGGCGATTGGCAGACGGCGCAGCGCCCTTCCTGGAATTACATGAAAGAGCAGGAAGGGGGCATTATTGTCGATATGTTCTGTCACTGGCGCTACGTACTGGGGCACCTGTTCGGTGATGTACGTGCGGTTTCCTGTTTGGGCACAACTCATATTCCTGAGCGCGTAAACGAGCAAGGCCAGCGCTATATAGCGACAGCAGATGACGCGGCGTATGCGACTTTTGAACTAGATGGCGGTATTATCGCGCAAATGAATTCCTCCTGGGCGGTACGTGTTTACCGAGATGAGCTGTTGAATTTGCAGGTGGATGGCACCGACGGGAGTGCGATTGCGGGACTGCATCACTGCAAGGTCCAGAGCCGTGTCCATACGCCACGTGCCGTCTGGAATCACGACGAGCCGCTGGCGCACAATTTCTTCAATGATTGGATTGAAGTGCCGGCGAACGCGACCTTTGATAATGGCTTTAAGGTGCAGTGGGAGCGTTTCCTACGTCACGTAGTTCTGGACGAGCCTTTTCCCTGGAATCTGCTGGAAGGTGCGAAAGGCGTACAACTGGCAGAACTGGGCCTGCGATCCTGGCAGGAGCGCCGCTCTGCGCGAGCCGGGCACATTCGCTCCCACGACCAGTGCGCCGCGCAGTCGTGTGGCCTACGCCGCCGCTCACGTGGTCTGCGATCCGCTGGTGACGACCAGTCACGAAGCCAGCGCGAACCTGGACTGGGACGCCACGCTGGCCTATCGCCGTCATCTCTGGTCCTACGGCCTGGGAATTGCCGAGGGTATGGACACGGCCCAGCGTGGCATGGGTCTGAACTGGTCGATTGCCAGCGAGCTGATCAGCCGTTCCCTGGCGGAGGCGCGCGCGCTTCCGGGCGCGTGTATCGCCTGCGGGGCTGGTACGGACCATCTCATTTTCGACGCATCGACAAGCATTGACGATATTATCAACGCGTATGAGGAGCAGTGCGGTTTCATTGAGGAGCACGGTGGGCGGATTATCCTGATGGCCAGCCGCGCCCTGGCCGCGTGCGCGCGCTCGCCCGAGGACTATACCCGTGTTTACAACAAGATTCTGAGCCAGGTCAGGCAGCCGGTGATTCTGCACTGGCTGGGGGATATGTTCGATCCCGCGCTGCGCGGCTACTGGGGTTCCGCCAACCTGGATGCCGCTATGCAGACCTGTCTGGGCATCATCTGGGAAAACGCGTCGCAGATCGATGGTATCAAGATCTCCCTGCTTGACCGCGAGCGCGAGCGAACGATGCGGCGGCTCCTGCCGGACGGCGTGCGCATGTACACTGGCGATGATTTCAACTATCCTGAGATGCTGCAAGGTGATGACCAGTGCTATAGCCATGCGCTGCTCGGCATCTTTGACGCCATTGCACCCGCCGCCGCTGCCGCGTTGCAGGCCCTCGACTCCGGTGATCTGGAGCGCTACAGCGCCATTTTCGCGCCCACGGTCCTGCTCTCGCGCCACATTTTCCAGGCGCCCACGGTCTATTATAAAGTGGGCGTGGTCTTTATGGCTTATCTCAACGGGCACCAGGCGCATTTTCACCTGGTGGGTGGCCTGGAGAATGGGCGCTCGCTCTTGCACCTGGTGGAATTGTTCAGGTTGGCCGACCAGGCTGGCCTCTTGCGCGACCCTGAGCTGGCGGTAGTGCGCATGCGCCAGGTGCTGGCGGTCGCGGGCTACGCGTATGGCAGTATCCTCAACGGATGATCCCTCACGAGAAGGGTAGAAAAAGCCAGAAGTTCAGATCGGCCAGCACCTATCTCAGTCTAGCAGATGGGTCAAGACTTCTGAACCGTGCTCTAGGAGGCGCATATTCTATGGAAGTCCTGAACGACTTTTCCCGGCTGAGTCATAACCAGATCACCACCAATGGCTGGGATCTGCGCGAGGCCGTCGAGGGCTGCGCGCGAGCCGGTATCCCCTGGATTGGCCTCTGGCGGGATAAAGTGCGGGCCTATGGCCTTGAGGCCAGCCGGCGACTGATAGACGACACCGGCCTGCGCGTCTCCAGTCTGTGCCGGGGTGGCTGGTTTCCCGCCGCGAGCAAAGAGGAGCGCCGGGCGCGCATTGACGACAACCGGCGTGCCATTGAAGAGGCTGCCGGGTTGGGCACGGATGTGCTGGTCCTGGTTTGCGGACCCGCGCCCGACCGCGATATCACGGCTGGCCGCGCGATGGTCGAGGACGCCATCGCGCAGTTGTTGCCTGAAGCCCTGGCCGCTGGCGTCAAGCTTGGCATTGAGCCGCTACATCCCATGTTTGCCGCCGACCGTTCCGTCATCGTCACCCTGGCCGAAGCCAATCGCCTGGTTGGGATCTTCCAATCGGACGCGCTCGGCGTGGTCGTGGATGCCTATCATGTCTGGTGGGACGCCGATATCTTCGCGCAAATTGAGTGTGCGCGCGGCCACATCCTGGGCTACCACGTCTCCGACTGGCGCGTGCCATTGCCCGATATGCTGCTGGGCCGGGCCATGATGGGCGATGGTATGATCAACCTGCGCCCGCTGCGCGCGGCTGTCGAGGCAGCGGACTATCACGGCCCGATCGAAGTCGAAATCTTCAACCGCGCCACCTGGGACACCCCCGGCGATGACGTGCTGGCCCTGATCAAACAGCGCTATCTGGAGCACGTTTAATCAGAGACCCGCTTCATCCTTCGCTCGCGAGACCCAGTCGAGCGTCTCGTCGGGGATGGCGTGCTGTCCGAGAAAGAGGCTCAGTTGGGCCGCATGTTCCTGGACGTGGCGCATGGTGTACAACTGGAGCTCGAAATAGCTGATCGGATTTTCCCTGTCCCAGGGGAAATAGAACGGTTGGTGCGCTTTCTCGTCTGACAACTCGGTGATCGTTGACTGGCACTTCTTCCGCAGATGCTTCAGATAGGTGTGTAGCTCATCCCTGGTATAGGGGTGTTTGGCAAGGACATCATCAGACATCTTCTTGAAGGGCGCAAGGGGAGTGAATTCTTCTACTGAGCAGCCTGTGAGATACAGGTCGAGCCAGGAGAGTGTGTGGTAGGTGATATCCCAGAATGTCCCATATTCCGGTCCCTCAGACCAGAGATGCTCTTGCAAGAGCGTATCGGGGCAGGCCAGCAGGGCGTTTTCCAGCATATCGATGGCCGCGCCGAACTGCTGCCACAGAGCAGTGCGCAACGTCGTCTCCATCGGTTGTTCAGCCATAACGTGTGCTCCTTTCTGCTTCTTTTCTCGACATACTACCACCAAAAGCGGTCAGAAGCTACCCTAATATCGACAGTTTCATTTTCCAGAGTGACGTTTTTTGCCCAATTCGAGTGCGCACCCCTTTCAAGAATCATATGGCGAGGTGTCCTCTCCTCTGTATCCCAATTTTCTTGCTCATCTAGTTTGTTATTAGTGATGGTGAGTGGAAATCAGGGCGCTCTAACACTAGTACTTTTAGCGAAAAAAACGAAAAGAGGAGGGCTGATTCGTGGGAAAGAATGTTTCTTTGGAGAAAAAAGCAAGGTAGTATCATAGAAGGAGATCAGGTTCGTGAGAAAGGATTTTTCGCTGGTCATGTCCTCACAGCGGATTGCCAGCCAACCATATGCGGAGCGCCCGCGTCCTGCGGGTGTATCTCTTCTAAAACCGCGCAAACCAGGTTATTTTCTGTTTGTTGTCTCTCTACTGCTGATGCTGCTGCTCAGCGGATGCAGCCTCTTGCCGTCTCAACAGGGCAATGCATCGACGACTCCCCCGGCGGGGCTTTCCCCTACACCGACTATCAGTACCATGCCAACGGCGACGTCAACATCTGCCACTAATGCAACTGGTGATTGGACCACCTATCATCAGAATAATAACCGCACCGGCTACGTGGCCAACGCGCCCGATCCCACTACACTGACAAAGGCCTGGAGCAAGCAATTGGATGGCGCGGTCTATGCTGAGCCGCTGGTCGTAGGTGGGCGCTTGCTGGTGGTGACGGAGAACGACTCACTTTACGCCTTCGACAGCCAGACGGGCAAGCTACTCTGGCACACTCACGTCGGCACGCCGGTCCCACAGTCCGCGCTGCCCTGTGGTAATATCTTCCCATTGGGTATCACCGGCACTCCTGTCTATGACCCGGCCACTGGCCTGGTCTTTGCTGTCGCGGAGATCACGGGGCCTGCGCATATTCTGGTTGGTCTTGATGTCGCCACTGGCAAGGTGAAGGTTCGCCGCTCAGCCGATATCTCTGGTATGGACGCGCGTGCCCACCAGCAGCGAGCGGCCCTCGCACTGTGGAGTGGGATGGTCTATATCGCGTATGGCGGCCTGGACGGCGATTGTAGCGACTATCGCGGTACCGTTGTCGCCACGAAGACCGATGGCAGCGGCGCTTTGCTCTCTTACCGTGTACCAACCTCGCGGGAAGCCGGGATCTGGGCGACCCCAGGCCCATCCGTCGACAGCCAGGGCCACCTCTATGTCGCGGTCGGCAACGGCGCGCAGACCAGCGGAAGTTGGGATCACAGCGATTCTGTTCTGCGTCTCTCTTCGACGCTGCAACTGGAAGATGGTTTTGCGCCAGTCCACTGGCCAACCGAAAATGCCAATGACGCCGACCTGGGCTCTACGGGACCAATTCTCCTGCCACATGGCTGGATCTATGCCGACGGGAAATCAGGTCTGGCCTATGTACTTAAAGCTAGCAACCTGGGAGGCATTGGTGGGCAGACCACAGTTGTTTCGGTTTGCCGCGCTTTTGGCGGAGATGCGGCCATTGGCTCGCAGGTCCTCGTTCCCTGCACCAGTGGGCTGCGCTCGCTCAAAGTCTCCTCAACTGGCAAGGTCACGTTGGGTTGGCAGGCATCCTCCACCCTTCAGAGCTCGCCCATCGCAGGTGGCCACACTGTCTACGACGTGGACATCCATGGCACCCTTTACGCCCTCAACAGCGCTACTGGAGCCGTTCGTACTAGCATCTTCGTTGGCAGCGCCACGCGTTTTGTCACACCCACCCTCTCTGGTCATCTGCTCTTCGTCGGCACCTATGCGGGGATCGTAGCGATCAAGATATAGTTTTATGTGTTTGCCCACCGTTTCAGTGCTATCCTATTTTTGCGCTCATCACAACTACAAACATTTCTTATAGCCATAATAAAAGAGCAGAGAAGAGAGAGGGACTGTCATGGAAAACCCACCTATTTTGCGCAAAGTCAAGGTTGAGGGTGGCTATTTGCGCTTCAGTTCGGCGCATTTTATTACTTTTGGCGGCAAGTGCGAGCGCCTGCACGGGCATAATTACGGAGTGCTGGTAGAGCTGGAGGGCACACTGGGCGAGGATAAGCTTGTTTTTGATTTTACGATCCTCAAACAAATCACGCGCGAAATCTGCCGGCGCCTGAATCATCATTTCCTGCTGCCGCTGTATAATCCGCATTTGCAAGTCAACGAGCAGGAGGACGCGTGGGAGATTCGCTTTGGCGCTAAACGCTACATCTTCCCACATGAGGATGTCATCGCCCTGCCCATCGACAACTCAACCGCCGAGCGGCTGGCGGAATATATCTGCCAGGAACTGCGCCGCGAGCTGGCCGCGTACAACACAGCCAATCTGCAAATCATCATGGTTGGCGTCGAAGAGGCTCCTACCCAGATGGCCTACTATCGTGTTGCCTTTCACGATCAGTAAGGCTTTCGAGCAGGCGCGTTCGATCAGCCTTGTTCCTCACCGTAAAAACCTTCGCTTTGTACTTTTCGAGATACATGAGCGAGAAATCCTTTGTAAACGGAATATCCTTCAGGCACGTTTTCCAACGTGCGACTAGCGTTTCCGTATCAGCCAGGGCTGTAGGTGCAGAATGATTTGATGTGTAGAGTATATATCAGAGCGTTCCCAAAGTAAACCTATTTCTGCCTGACTACCTGACCTCGGTTTTATGCTTCATCGACTATTCCGCATAGCAAGGTGCAGGCGCTCCTGGCGGCTGATGTGCTTGTGGGGGGAGCGATAGGCGGCTTTGTAGACTGAGAAGTCCCAGGTGGTGAAGAAGCGTTCTGCTGCGGCCTCTCCGTTGTGATAAAGTTGATCGATTTGGGCGCGGCTCAGATCGAATCGGGTGCCGCTAATACCGTTGACCGGGATAGCGATTGTACGTACATAGGCGTGATCGTCCAGGTAGAGACGGTCATGCGCGTTGAGCATGGTCTTGAGCAAGTCCTGTCCAAACTGGACCAGGCTTTCCTGTGTGCGTGGTCGCGCGGTGTACCCCGGCTCCGGCGGGTTCTCGACCAGGCGGAAGCCGAGTGTGGGATAGGCTGGTATACCTGTGCTATCGAAAATTCCGATGGGAAAATTGCTCAGCAGACCGCCATCCACCACGCGATAGGGGTATCCGGCACAGTCGCGACATAGAATGGGCTTGTAGAAGAGCGGTATGCTTGCGCTCATACGCACGGCCAGGGCTATGTCCAGTTCATCGGGGTTCTGGCCATAAGATACCAGGTCCTGAGGCAGGCGCAGCACGCGCCCATTTGTAATATCCGAGGCGACAACCACCAGGCGATAGCGCAGAAACGAATGCTGCGGCTCATGTTCCATGCCTGCGCAGACCAGATCACCGAAAGTATATTTTCCCTTTGCCGCCAGGTGGACGCGTAAAAAGGCTTCCAGTGCATCCCCTGTATGCAGCCCGCCTTTGCAGAGTAGCCGGGCCAATTGCATGCTCCAGCAGCCACGCAGCCCTTGATCCTGGGCGAAACGCGCGAAATTGATCTGCGTCAGGATCTCGCGCATCTCTGCCCCCGTGTAGCCAGCCGCCAGGAGAGCCGCGACCAGTGCGCCCGCTGATGTGCCCGCGCAATGTCGCCAGCGATATCCCCTTGCCTCGGCGGCACACAACGCCCCGACATGCGCAATGCCGCGCATTCCCCCGCCCTCAAGCACTGCATCAGCATAGCTCACAGGAGGCGCGGTCGTATTTTCCTGATCAAACATAGTGGTATCTCCATTGTAATAGCGAAAGAGTTTGTAGAGCTATTCTTGAGATATAAAGCATGGCGGATTTTTGCATGAAAAAAGTTGAAGTCTTTTTTCGCACAAAAATCCGCCATACTTTATATCTCAAGAATTTAAGGTTGAGTTAGTAGAAGACTGCGCTTGCAGGTTGGCAATTTGCTTTTGCAGCGTGGTGAGATCTGCTCGTAATTGCAACAATTCTGGCCCCATATTGCCCTTGAAGACACCGCGCCTGGGTGTCCACTCCAGCATAGTATGGGTGAAGATTTGCTGTGTGCCGGCTCCTAGAGCAGGATTAGACTCCTCCAGCGGGCTGCGACCATTCTCCTCTTGTAGCGGCAGATTGGTCGCATCCCAGGGCTGAGTGAGCACATAGTGGCGGAAGCCCAGAAC
>WNFN01020750.1_pt1 | contig 14129 bp, 13 predicted proteins | sample 5400161 | NCBI WGS metagenome assembly WNFN01 (sample SAMN13153353, study PRJNA577476) | soil metagenome | isolation source: 80 cm saprolite on Douglas fir-dominated hillslope | place: USA:California | collected 2013-09-17
CGCCGGTTTGGATAACGTAAATAATCGCGCCGCCATCGAAGGGCGATGGACTTCGAATGGGACCGGCACTTTCACCAACGCCGCGGGAGACGTCAATGCTTATGGCACGGATTATGCGATGAACTTTACGGCGGCGAATTACGCGGTGACCAACACGGCCACGGGGCGCGGCACCATGCAACTCGCTTTCACGTTCGGCGGAACACCCGACACCCTGAATTTCGTTTTTTACGTCGTGAATTCCGGAAAGTTGTTTGTGATGGAGAGTGACGTGGTTACGACGGCCACGCCGTTGCTCAACGGCGTAGTGGTGCAGCAGCAGGTTCCCGCGGGAGGTTTCACCAACTCCTCGCTGAACGGTAACATGGTGATTTCCCTTACCGGACTCTCTTCGTGCAGCAGTGGATCAGGCGTGCCCAAAGCCGGCGCAGGTTTGCTCACGGCCAACGGGAGCGGGGCCTTTTCTCTGACCTACGACGAAAACTTCTGCCGGGCCCCCAATTCCTTCACCAATGCGCCGGGGACGTACAGCGTGTCCAGCAATGGGCGTACATCAATTACCATTGGAGGATTCAACTTAGTTGCTTACCTGGTGAACTTGAATCAGGTTTTCCTCTTCGTCTCCGATGTCAATGTTTTGTTCGGGACTGGCGAACCCCAGGCGGCGGGCTCGTTCACCAATAGCACGCTGAAGGGTACGTATGCGGGCTTCGCGACCAACCCGATGAATTTCGGAGTGGTTGTCTTCTCCGGCGAATTTTCAGCGGACGGCGCCACCCCCACCGGCAATATGACCGGCGCGGAAGACATCGGCGCCCCGAGCGGACCGGTTTCGGGCGCCGCCTTCAAGGCCACTTATTCTGTGACTCCCTCGCCCACCAATGGCCGGGGGACCATGACGGTTACTTCCGGGACCGGAGGCAACGCTGTCCTCTACATGGTCTCTGCTTCGAAGTTTGTGGCGGTTTCGCTGAACGATCCTAATCCCGCGGTCTTGGAATTCGACCTTTCTTCTACTGGTCCTGCCTCCGTTACTCTTTCTTCGCTCTCGGTGAATCCAGCAAGCGTTACGGGCGGGAATTCCTCTACGGGTACAGTGACGTTGAGTGGCGCAGCTCCATCAGGCGGCGCGGTGGTGACGCTCTCCAGCAGCAATACAACCGCGGCGAGGGTGCCATCCAGCGTGACAGTTGCAGCCGGAGCTACCAGTGCGACATTTACGGTCAGCACCAGCGCCGTCGCTGCTTCGACTACAGTCAGCATCTCCGGAACCTACGGCGGCGCGACCAGATCGGCTTCGCTCAGCGTGACGCCTGCGCCTCCACCAACTCCGACACTCTCCTCGCTGACGCTGAACCCGACAAGCGTTGTCGGGGGCACGCAATCTTCTACGGGCACGGTGACGCTGACTGGAGCAGCCCCTGCAGGCGGCGCAGTGGTCACGCTTTCGAGCAGCAACACCAACGTGGCCAGGACACCCTCCAGCGTGACGGTTGCTGCCGGAGCTACCAGCGCCACGTTTACGGTTAGCACCAGCGTCGTACTTGCGTCAACGACGGTCAGCATTTCTGGAGCTTACGGTGGCGTGACGAGATCGGCCTCGCTCACCGTGACGCCTGTGCCGCTTCCGCCGCTTACTCTCTCTTCCTTGACGCTGAGTCCTTCGAGTGTTGTTGGCGGGCTGCAATCGTCCACCGGCACAGTAACCCTGACCAGAGCCGCTCCCGCAGGCGGCGCAATCGTCGCGCTTTTTAGCAGCAACGGGGCTGCCCGGGTGCCTTCGAGCGTGATCGTTCCTGCCGGAGCGAGCCGCGCGTCCTTCACGGTCAGCACGTCTATCGTGCTCATCTCAACTTCTGCGACGATCTCGGGTTCGTACAATGGCACTACGCGAGCGGCAACCCTTGGGGTGCTCTTGTAGCGGGAATAATTTCAAAACGTAGGCGGCTAGCCAACAAGGGCGAGCCGCCAAGCCTCGCCAGACCGGGCGGCTCGTGAGTTCAGTCCCTCGCCTGCCGTCCATCCCAGTTCCAGATGGCCCCTGTTACACTCTGACCGTGCCGGTTGAAGCCCAACCCGAGAGAAGCCCAACCCGAGACGCGTGAACTTCTGGCGATTGGTACTGACGCTGGGACGCGGCTTGACCGGTTCGTAGCCGTTCACTGTCCAGAACTCTCGCGCTCGCGCGTGCAAGAACTCGTCGACGCCGACCTGATCCTCGTCAATGGCCAATCCGCAAAATCTTCGCAGAAACTTCGTGGCGGAGAACTCATCACCGTGAGGGCCCGTCCGCGGCCAGCGCCTCACGCGGCGGCGGAATCAATTCCACTTGATGTGCTTTACGAGGACGACGACGTCATTGCCATCAATAAGGAAGCTGGCATGACGGTTCATGCCGGGGCTGGAAATGTCTCCGGCACACTCGTCAACGCGCTGCTGGGTCGTGGCCAATCGCTATCGCAGGCAGGCGATCCGCTTCGGCCAGGCATCGTGCACCGGCTCGACAAGGAAACTTCCGGCGTGATTCTGGTTGCCAAGAACGATGCCGCGCACGCCAAACTCGGCGAAGCGTTTCGCCTGCGCGCCATCAAGAAAACGTATATTGCGCTGGCGCAGGGAGTTCTTGGAGAAAAGAGCGGCCGAATCGAGCTGGCCATCGGGCGCGACCCAATCCACCGCACGCGCATGACCACGCAGCGCAAATCTTGGCATGGTGAAGCCATCGCCAATCCCCGCGAGGCGCGCACAGACTGGAAAGAGCTCGCCAAGATCGACGGCACGACGCTGGTGGAGGTCCAACTCTACACCGGGCGCACGCATCAGATTCGAGTGCACTTCTCCGCGCTGAAACACCCAGTGGTTGGCGATACGCTATACGGAGCGGCACGGGAGCTGCGTGTCGGAAAGCTCGACTTGCCGCCGCTGGGGCGCAATTTTCTTCACGCTGCCAAGCTGGGCTTCGCGCAGCCGCGGACCGGTGCCTGGATCGAGGTGCGCGCCGCGTTGCCGCTTGAACTGCGCGACTACTTGAAGACACTTTGCGACGCTGCGGGAGAACCGCAGAGTCGAATTGACGCTGCACTGGCGGGATACCTATAATCGATGCAAATGCGACGGACAATCATTTCGATCTTTTTGACCTTGGCGCTGCTGCTCTTTCCGCTCACCGACGGGGCCCAGCAATCTTCACCAGATAGCAAGCCCCAAACGCCCGCACCGGCACAGTCGACTCCTCCGAAGCAGGACCCGGCTCAAAAGAGCGACGAAAAACTTATTTCGATCGTCAACCTTGTCGACGTGCTCTTCACCGTGCTGAACCGCCGCAACAAACTCGTCCCCGAACTGGAAAAGGGCGACTTCAAGATTTGGGACGATAAGTCGCCGCAGGCAATCCGTTATTTCAGCAAGCAGACAGATCTGCCGTTGCGCATCGGCATGCTGCTGGACACTTCCAACAGCATTCGCGACCGTATCAAGTTTGAGCAGGACGCTTCCGTCAATTTTCTATACAGCGTCCTCCGGCGCAACAAGGATGAAGCATTTGTGATGACCTTCGACGACGAGCCGCAAATCGTCCAGGCTTTCACCGGCGATGCGGGCGCCCTGCGCGACCAAATTACCAAGACCCGAGCGGGCGGCGGCACCGCCATCTATGACGCGATTTATGATGCCTGCGTGAAAGAGCTGAGCCATCCGCCGCGGCCGCCGGGCGACCAGCCGGACGTGGTGCGCCGCGTGATGATTCTGATCAGCGACGGCGAGGACAACTTATCGTCGCACACACGCGCGGACGCCATCGAAATGGCCCAGCGCACCAGCGTGGTTATTTACACCATCAGCACCAGCACGCAATGGGTTTCTCTCTCGCAGACCGATCCGAACAAAATGGGTGACCGCAAATACCACCTTACGGACGGCGACAAAATTCTTCAGGAGTTGGCCGAGGAAACCGGCGGGCGCGCGTTTTTCCCTTATCACGTCGATGACCTCGATCAATCGTTTCAGGACATTGGTGACGAACTGAGAAACCAATATTCCATCGCTTATCTTCCGACTAACTATGTCCTCGATGGCCGCTATCACAAAATCCGCATCGAAGTGCCCGACCATAAGGGCTACCAGGTGCGTGCTCGCCGCGGCTATTTTGCACGCGCCAACGCCAACGTGCCAAACACGCCAAACCAGCCTGGCGGGACGATTCAGTAATCTGCTTTCAGCCTCTATTGCGGAGTTGCGTTGCTCAGAAGGACCGCGTCAGAATCCACGTGCCCGCGCTCTAGCGCGATTTTCGTTCCGTCTTGAGAATACCGGAACGCCGAAATCGATTCGGACGTAAAGTGGGTTAACTGGCGACCCGGCGAGCCATCCAAAGGCCGCACCCAGAGATTGTCCACCGCTTTTTCACGAATTACGTAGGCAATCGACTTGCCGTCGGGCAGAAAAGTGAGCCCCAGCAATGCCCGCTGGTCGTATTCAATGTAGGTCTTCTTCTTATCCTCGATAGAATAAATGGCCAGCATCAGCTTGTGATCGGAATCCCGGACTTCGTCTCGAATGATTTGCTTTCCATCAGGGGACAATGCGTATGACCCCGTCGGAATATTGATGATGGTCTCTGGAGTTCCGCCCTCGACAGAAATCCGTTTCAGGTTCATGTTGTCCGCGCGATCCACGTAATAAACCCACTTCCCGTCGCGCGAACATTCGGGGTCCGCTTCGTTCAATCCAAAGGTGAGTTGCTTGAGATTTAGGCCGGTGGCGTCCATGCGCCAGAGGTTGTCGGCGACACCATTGGTACCTCCAAACTGGCGATACACGATGTACTTTCCCTCACCGCACGAGGCGGACTGGTCCGCAGGATGCTTCATGTTGGAGGCAATAACGTTTTCACCTCCCGTGGGGTTCACAATGCGGAGGTCAGGCCCTTGTGGAACAAGCAAGCGCCCGTCCGGCGTCCAGTCCCATCGCCAGATGCTCAGCCGTGACGACAGCGGGACTGGATGGATGGAATCGGGAGAGGAAGCGGGAGCGACGTCGAGCCCGAATTTGTACTGTGCCTGGCTGGCGGCAATGGTCCGACCATCCGCAGCAACGCTGGGATATAGATATAAATTCGTATCCGTCGTGAGCAGGCGAAATTCGCCGCTTGGATAGGAGACGATTCCGATCTGCCGCCGTTCGAACGCGGTTTCGGCCAGTGATGCCGCAACCAGGACACTCTTTCCGTCGGGCATCCACGCCGGATCGAAATAGCCCCTATCTTTGGCGAGCGCGACCAGTTTTTGCTCGCCACTGGCAACGTTTACAGCCAGAAAGCCCCCGAAATCGGTTGGTGAGGGTTGTGCTACCGGTATCAAAATCGTTTTCCCATCCGGCGACCACGCCATCGTCAGGCTGTTCGTGGCAATCGGCTTATGCCTGAACAAGGCGCGATCCGGGGTGCCGTCTTTGTGCACGAGATACAAATCCGTCAGCGCAGAGTCCTCGTGGCGATGAAGATAGGCGAACAATTGTCCGTTGGGGGAAAACTCGATCGGACTGTCGACGTCCTTGATCACCAGCCGCGGGATGCCTCCCAGCACTGGAGCTTGGTAGAGAGAAGCGATGGATTGTTCCGATTCATCGCGCCGCACGAAGTAGATGTAATTGCCATCAGGTGAAAACGTCAGGCCAGTGTAGCGGGTGGCAAAAGGTGCGACCACTTGCGTGTTGCTGCCGGTTGGAATGTGGCGGAGCCACAGCGATTGAAGCCCGTTTTCCTGGCGGACGTGCAACAGGTACTTTCCGTCAGGAGAAATCCTCGTAAGAAAAACATTGCCGCTGTTGGTGAGATTTTCGATCGACATTCTCTCGACGGGCAATTCTTTCTTGTGTGGCAAGAGTGAATAGACGCCGAAAGCTGCCGCCGCGAGCAACAGCACGACGACAGTAAGAGCGACTCCGGTCCCAAATTTATTCTTGGTGGAAGCCGCGATGAAAATCTTGGCGCTTGAGCTGATCGCCGGCCGGGACGGCTCCGCGGCGGCGCGCGCAACCCCTGCCTGCGAGACCGCCACGCGTGTGGAGGCCGACGAAACCGCCATCGACTTGCCGGAATCGAGTTCGCGTTGCAAGCGCTTCAGGTCGGCGCGCAATTCGGCGGCTACCTGGTAGCGCACTTCGCGATCTTTTTCGAGCGCCTTGTTCAAGATGCGTTCGAGCTCGGCGGGGACTTCCGGATTCAGGGTGATGGGAGCCACTGGGGCGTTGTTTAAAATTTTGTCGAAAACCACCGCGCTGGTGCTGCCGGGGAAAGGCAGCCTGCCGGTGCTCAACTGGTAGAGGACGCAACCAAGCGAGAAGAGGTCGCTGCGCGGATCAATATCCTCGCCGCGGGCTTGCTCCGGCGACATATAAGAAATGGTGCCCACGGCGGTGCCGGGGCTGGTGAGGAGCATCGTTTGAGTATCGCCAACAGTTTCGCCGTCAAAGTTGGCGTGATGTTCGGGGAGAAGCTTGGCAAGTCCAAAATCGAGGATCTTGATCGCCCCACGCTCGGTGATGAAAACGTTGGCAGGCTTGATGTCCCGATGGATGATGCCTTTCTTGTGAGCGGCATCGAGGGCGTCCGAGAGTTGGATGCCAATGTCGATCGTGCGCGGAATCGGAAGTGCCCCGAGAGGAATGAGCTGGTCCAGGGTCTGGCCTTCGAGCAACTCCATGGCGATAAAAGTGCGGCCATCGTGTTCTTCGATGGCGTGAATCGTGCAAATACTCGGATGATTGAGCGCCGAGGCAGACCGGGCTTCGCGCAGGAAGCGTTCCAGTGTCTGCGGGTCGCGCTGGGTGCTTTCGGGAAGAAACTTGAGGGCCACGCGCCGCCCGAGCTTGGAATCTTCGGCTTCATAAACGATGCCCATTCCTCCGCTGCCGAGCTTGCGGAGGATGCGATAGTGGGCAAAGGTCTCGTTGATCATGAGCGCGGCATGAATAAAGGATGGTAGACGGTCGGGAGAGTGGGGTCAATTCGTTCCCTAACTCTGGAGCCGGCGGTGCTCGAAAAGCTCGCGGGAGAGTACCTGACTCCGACCAAGGTCAAATTCCAAGTACTCTATCAGCCCGGTGCCGGCGTTTCGGCCCCCCCATCAAGCTGATTCCCATCAGGGTCTGAAGTTCAGGACGCCGCAATTCGCGGACGACATCTACGAGTTCGTCATGGAAAACGACATAGTGACTGGATTGAAGGAGCGCGACCCGTCCGGCGAATTCACCTTCCCGCGGCAATAGAGCGGCGACGGGCCGCATTACGCTTGGCTTGCTGCGGTCGGACGCGCTTCAAGCGCCTGAATAAAATGCTCGGAGTGGGAAACCCATCCGAATAAAGTCTCAACCAGCATAAGAGATGCTTCGTGATTACTCGTCGGTAAATCGTAGCCAATCGGCTCCGCGGTGCAATCCGCCAGCAAGACCGGTGAGTAGTCTCGGAAGGTCGCGTCCCTGATGGTGGACTCTACACAGACGGACGTAGTGCATCCAGTGAAAATGAGGACTTTGGCTTTCAGGCGTTTGAGCGTGCTGTCCAACTCGGTTTGATAGAAGCCGCTGAAGCGATTTTTCCAAATGACAATATCATCGGGCTGGGGCTGAAGTGAGCTCACAATGTCCGTGCTCCATGTGTCGCGAATCAGGATTCGGCTCGGCGTCCCGTCCGGCGCTTGAACCGCCTCTCCAAAGTGCATCCTTGCGTGTTTTATCCAATTTGCAGAATCAGGAGGCCCGGCGTCGGAAAGGTCGGGACGAAACCCCATCTTTAGGTAAATAATCTTGATGCCTGCCCTGCGGGCAGCGGCTACCGCTTTAGCTGTAGGCCCGGCGGCACTTCGGATCTTAGAGATATCGACTCCGGCACGATCGAACATTCCCCCCTTCGTCCCAAAATCATTCTGCATGTCGATCACGAGCAGCGCGGTTCCTTGGGTATCAAAGTTAATAGGCTCGGGGCGAGCGTCAAGCCGCATATCGAAGCTCCTCAGCGATTGGTTTAAGTAGTTGGAAAAGCATTACCGCGGCCACAGCCAGCCGAACGTGCCAGCGGTTAGTAACGCGTAGATGAGGCCATCAAAGGCCTCCTTGAAGACCATGCTCCACGGCTGGCCCTTCCAAATGCCGTTCACCAGTGGCCCCAGGCCATAAGTCATAAACGCGACGCTGCCCGCTACCCGAAACACCGCCGGATAGTGCGCACCGGGCGCAACCGTGCGTCCTGCGATGTAGGCTACGAAAAGACCAATCAGCAGGCAGTAGGCGAACCACAAACCGAGAAACTTCCCCATGTTGGGCGGGGCGCTGGGATACATAGTCAGGAACCCAACCGGTCCCTGCTTATATTTTTCCTGCATGGCTGGCGTGTTCATGTCCTTATGTGTGCAAAACGGGAAATGATAGAGGCCCGGAGTCAGTCCAGCCGGCCGCAGGGCGGCCAGAAGTTTGTCCTCTTCGGGAAGCTGGCGGTAGTCGCTCGCGTGATACTTCAGCACCATGTGAATCAGCGAACTGGCCACGAACACGATAACGGCAGCGATCAGTATGGGCAGCAATAGAGAAGTGAGCGGAACCATGCGCAGCCTCCTTGGAAGCAAAGACCGATGCGGGAAATTAGGCGTGACGCTACCGCCAAACGGGGCGGCGGTCAAGAGATTAGGTGCACGGGAGTGGAGACGAAAAAAAGTGCTTGACATATTCTTATATGGGAATGGATTGTATGAGCATGGCACGAGCGGCGACAACTTCGGATGCTTTTAACGCCGTGGCGGAGCCGCGCCGCCGGGAGATCCTGAACTTCATTGCGTTGCAGGAGCGCCCGGTGGGGGAGATCGTCGATTCGCTCGGAATGGAGCAGCCGTCGGTCTCGAAGCACTTGCGCGTTTTGCTGGAGGTGGGTCTAGTCAACGTGCGGCGCGACGGGCGGCGCATGCTTTACCGCACCAACGCGGAGGCCATTCGTCCGCTTCATGAGTGGACGGAAACATTCGAGCGCTTCTGGCGTCATCAATTGACCCGCGTTAAGGAACGTGCCGAACGCAAGAGTAGTCCGTCGAACGAGAAGGGACCGGAATTCATTTCAGGGAGGACGAATGATTTTGACCGGAACAAAAATTGAGGATTTGACGTTGAATATCACGGAGGAAATCCAAGTTCGCGCGCCGCTGGATACGACTTTCGCGGCGCTCCTCGAACAACTCGGGCCGTACAACGAAGCTCCGAATGTCGGACCCATGCCAATGAAGCTCGAGCCTTGGCCGGGCGGCAGGTGGTATCGCGACCTGGGCGACAATAACGGCCACTTCTGGGCGGTCGTCCAAGCGATCAAGCGCCCGACCTTGCTCGAATTTGCCGGGCCGTTATTCATGTCCTATCCCGCCGTTTCGAACGTGCAGTACCGGCTCAGCGAGGCGAACGGGGTGACGCTCATTAAGTTCCGGCACTCTGCCATGGGGATTATTTCTGACGAACACCGCGCGGGCGTCTCAAAAGGATGGGGTTATATGAACGAGGGCGTACGCAAGAGGGCGGAAGCGGCTCGGTCACACTGACTCCGGTCGCAAGGGAAGGAGGGCGCTTATGTGTCCAGCGTGCCTGGCGAGTGTGGCCACGATGATCGTAAGCGTGTTGTCTACAGGCGGGCTGACTGCGGCCGTGATAAAGAAAATCGGCCACAGGAACGGCGCAAAAAAATCGGTCCAGTACCAAAATCCAAAGGAGGAAACATGGGCGAAGTAACGAATGAGCAAGTAAACTTGATGTTGCGGCTGTTCGAAGAGCGGCGCGAAACTAAGTTGAGGGAAGCGCGCGACTGGTTCGGGGCAAACTTCCGCGTGAAGAGTGCCGACGACTTGATGCGCATGTGTCCTCCCGGCAGCAAGGAAAGCTTATACGTGCGCATGGTGCTCGGTTACTGGGAGATGGTGGCGAGCATCGTAAACCGCGGCCTTATCGACGAAGAGTTCTTCTTCGAAAGCAACGGGGAACAATGGGTTGTGTTTGAACAGGTGAAGCCGGTGATCGGCGCGTGGCGCGCCATGTTCAGCAGCCCAAACTTCCTCGCCAACCTGGAAAAACACTGCAACCACCTGGAAGCGTTTCGAGAGAAGCGCAGCCCCGGGTCCAACGAAGCCATCCGCAAAATGCTCGCACAAATGCAGCAGGCGAGCCAAGCTCCTAAGGCACAGGCGGCGAGCAGCTAGAGTTCCGGCTCAACCTTGTACTACTTTGGCGAAATGCCCGTGAATGCGGGAGTGTTTGGGCTCCCGTATTCACGGCTCGGAATACTTGCCTAATAGCTGTGGAAATTGACGTATTTTCCTCAGTATGAGTCTTGGTGAAAGGAGAATCAGTCATGGCAACAAGAGCGATGGAACAATCAAAAGTGGTGTCGCCGGCAGAATGGCTTGCAGCACGAAAGGAATTGTTGAAGAAAGAGAAGGAGTTCACGCGGCTGCGCGACCAGTTAAGCCAGCAGCGCCGGGAAATGCCCTGGGAAAAAGTCGAGAAGGCCTACGTGTTCGATGGCCCGAACGGCAAGGAAACGCTCGCGGACCTTTTCGGCGGCCGAAGCCAGCTCATTGTCTATCACTTCATGTTCGGCCCGGACTGGAAGGAAGGCTGCCCGAGCTGCTCGTTCATTTCCGATCATATCGACGCGAGCGTGGTGCACTTGGCGGCGCGAGACGTCCGCCTGTCAGTCGTTTCGCGCGCCCCGCTCTCGCAGATCGAAGCCTTCAAGAAGCGCATGGGATGGCGGTTTCACTGGGTTTCATCGAATTCCACTGATTTCAATTACGACTACCAGGTGTCCATGACCAAAGAAGAGCTTCAGAAGGGCGAAGTCTACTACAACTACTCAACGCAGAAGTTTCCAAGCGAGGAACGGCCCGGCACCAGCGTGTTCTACAAGGATGCCGCCGGCGACATCTTCCACACCTATTCAAGTTACGCCCGCGGCCTGGACATTCTCATCGGCGCTTACAACTGGCTGGACCTCGCGCCAAAGGGCCGCGACGAAGAGGGTCTGAAGCACGGCATGGCTTGGGTCCGCCACCACGATAAATACGACGCAGGGTACAAAGTGGACGCGCAGGCGGAGTACGTTCAACCCGCAAAGACGACAGACGCCGCAGCCGGTTGCTGCGAACATCACTGATCGTGAACAAATTTCGGGCATTAGCTGGGGCTTGGCGTCTAATCAAGCGAATTGCAGGCGCCTCAGTTTGATCCGGTCTGCACGCACCTGGGCGAGATCGTGATGCGCTTGCTGTGTGAGCCAGCTTTCGGCGCTGCCGCCGAAAACCTTGGATAGCCGCACGGCCATAACTGGCGAGATTCCGCGCTTGCCGTTGACCAACTCCGAAAGGGTAGTACGCGTAACACCCAATGCAGCGGCCGCTTGTGTGATCGTGAGGCCCAAAGGTTCGATGCACTGGCGGAGCACTACTTCACCAGGATGCGGAGGATTCTTCATCGGCATGGTGCACCTCGTTCAATGGTAATCCACATAGTCGACATCCAATGCCTCGCCTTGTACGTACCGAAAAATGACGCGCCAGTTCGCCCGAACTCTCACAGCCCAATAGCCTTTCAACTCACCCTTGAGGGGATGGAGGCGGAAGCCGGGCAAATCCATATCCGCGATCGTGGTGGAAGAATCAAGCCGCGCAAGAATATCGCGCAGTCGTTCGGTGTGCTCGCCAGCAATCCCGCGGCGGTCGTCGTCCTCGTAAAGGCGTTTCAGCCCCTTGTGGCGGATCGACCGGATCACGTCCCATCGTAATGCGTAACGTAACGCGTGTCAATCGGGCGACGCCAGTAACTATCCTTTTGGCGCGTAGTAGCCCTTGCGGGTGAGGACCTTGAAGTCCTTATCGGCCGTTTCGACTTTCAGCTTGCGGAATTTTCCGTCCTGCGCCGCGTTTTCAGCTTATGCGCCGCGCCTGCGTTGCCGCCATAGCGCGGATCAATCACGAGTAGGATGTGGATCACGGTATCTGTGCGTTGCGCGGCTTCAATCGCTTCCTCCAGCCTTACCTTGCTGCCCGTGTCTTCCGCGTCAGTGACGATAACAATTGCTTTGCGCCCAGCCTCCGTAGCAAGTTTTTCGCTGCAAGCCAGGTAGATGGCGTCGTAGAGAGCCGTACCCGTGATTTGCCGCGACCCGATCGGACCTGGATTCCCTCCTCTAGCTCCCTGATCCGGCGCGTTGATCCTCGTCTTATGGATGGCGCGTTCCAACTGTGTACGCTCGTCCGTGAAATCGGAAAGGAGGTCAACATTGGCATCGAATGACATCACCAGTGCTTCATCGCCCTTCCGAATGATGCGCGAGATGAACTGGCTACCCGCGTCTTGAATCGCGCCTAGCATGTTCTCCTCGCTGATGGAGGTGTCCAGCAGCAGCGCCAGGGTGATAGGCAGTGCCACTTCTTTCGAGAAAAATGCGATTTTCTGGTCCTGATTATCCTCCGAAATCCTGAAGTCTTCCTGCTTCAAGTTGGGCACAATCCTCTTGTTCTTATCGCGCACGGTCGCAAACAGGTTCACCAGGCTCACCTGCGACTTGATGGTGCCGCCTTGCACCACGGGCTCCTGAGTCATGGCAGGAATGGCCAAACTTACCGCAACCGTTGCGGTCACACATTGCATCAAAAGCTTGTGCATCGATTGCATGTATACTTTCCTCTGCGAGAGATGCCCGACCAGAAAAGCTCCGCGGGGTATTGTCGCCTTGTAGGATGCCGCGAAGCGGTGCGATGGATGCGTGGCCGCATTCACCCGCGCGGATAATTTCACTAGGAAGTTTGGCTTGAGGACCATGAAAAGTCTACGGAAAATGCTTCCTTTGGTTTGCGGACTGCTACTTACAGCGCTGCTCGCCCAGCTTGCCGCGCAAGCGCCGCAATCGGGCACTACCCCTCCTGCCGCGGAACAAAACCCTTCCACGCCTCCCCAACAGGGCGGGCAAGGCAAAATCGTCTTCAAGGTCAACGAAGTCGTGGTGCCTGTCACCGTGAAGGACAGGTCCGGCAGGCTGGTCGCCGACCTCCGCCGCGACGAATTTCGCATCTTCGAGGACAACGTCGAGCAAAAAATCGTTCATTTTGCCGCCGATCCCACGCCCATTTCCATGGTCTTGCTCGTCGACAACGACTTGAAATCGAAAGATGCCCAGCAAGTTACGGACAGCTTGCGTGCCGTTGTTGGGGGCCTGAGCTTGAACGATGAGGCTTTCGTTTGCCGCTTTGACCAGTTTTTCCACGAAGGCAAAGGTTTCATCGGCGACCCCGACAAGCTTCTCACCGAGCTGAAGCGCACGCGCTTGGACGATGAACCCTCCGTGGCGCCCTCCAGCCCGGCCGTCGGCACCGGACCTTCCATCAACGGCCACTCCGCCACGGGAGACGCACCGAACATCACTGGCGGCCTGCTCAACATCAAGGGCCAGCCGACCAAGGCCTTGGATGATGCCGTGTACAACGCGGCGCAGTTGCTGAAGGACCGCGACCCGGAACGCCAGCGGCGCAAGATCATTTTTCTGATTTCCGACGGCGTGAACGGGCCGAAATCTAATGTCAACAAGTACGACACCGTGCTGAAGGATCTTCTGCGCTACGACATTGGGGTGTACGGTGTCGGTGTAGGCAGCGCCTATTTCGAACGACGATTCGAACGCCTTTCCAAATACGCTCACGACACCGGCGGCGACGTCTACTACGGGATGAAGAGCCGTGCTATGGAGGAACTGTATAAGCGCGTCACGGAAGAGGCTCGCAACCAGTACACCCTGGCCTACGCCCCGAGCGGAACCGACCGCGGCGCGGAGTATCACGCCATCGAAGTGCGCGTGAAACGCGAAGGCCTGACCATCCTCGCCCGGGAAGGTTACTTCGCCGGAGCGGCCCCGCGCTGAGTGCTTGACTGCTTCTCTTCTAGCGCGCCCTCGCGAAGATACAGGAAAAGTGGCAGCGCCAAACTAACTCCCACCGCGCATAAACTGGCAACTGGCAGCCAACGGAACCGCACCGGCGTCACTTTTCCCTCCAGGCGCATAAACACCAGAAGTACGGCGGACGATACGAGCACATCCAGCCCGAAAAAAG
>WNFN01243034.1_pt1 | contig 14127 bp, 11 predicted proteins | sample 5400161 | NCBI WGS metagenome assembly WNFN01 (sample SAMN13153353, study PRJNA577476) | soil metagenome | isolation source: 80 cm saprolite on Douglas fir-dominated hillslope | place: USA:California | collected 2013-09-17
GTATAAGATGCAAAGGCGGCTACCAGAATGGACAGCGCGACGAGATGCGGATTGTATGTTCCGGTAACGACCATCGGGACGGCCCTAATTTTGGAACAGAGACCAGTGGACGACACGCCCGCGGATTGACAACCTAAGGTACATCATTCCGGTCTCCGGCGTCATCGGCTCGACCGACGATACGAGCCCGTTCGCCGTCCGATATCGCGAGCCCTGCCTGACGTTGGTCGCCAACTCCTACAGCTCGCAAGCGGACGTTTAACGAGATTTCGGCTCGCCGCCGCCTCGAGCCGCATCGAAGCATCTCGGTAGCTAGATCTCCGTCGCGGCTGGAGCTGCGGCGGGAGGCTCTCCGTTATTTTCGACCTGGTATCAGGCGCACGTGTGGTAGATCGGTCAGTAGCCTGCTTCTTCTACCGATTCTCTACCACCCAAAATTCGAGGAACGCCAAGCGGGTGATTCTACAGCATTTTCTGCTTTACCCAAACGGGTTAGGCGTAGTCAAGCTCACTCCTTTGCGGACGCGTCGTAGTCAACCTCCCCGAACTGCAGGGTCTGCTTTTCATTGGGCAGTGCTTGTTCAGTCCATCCGCCGCCCAGTGCTCGAATCAGCGACACCGCCGCCTGCATCTCGCGAACCCGTACTTGCACCTCGGCGGTTTGCGCCGCGAGTGCCTGCACCTGCGCAACCGACACGCTCAGGTAGTTGTCGAGTCCGTCCTCGTACAGCATCGTCGAGATGGACAGCGCCTGCGCAGCCTGATCGCTCGCCTCGCGCTGTTGCGTGGCCTCGATGGCCAGACGTTGCGTCAAGCTCAGCCCGTCTTCCACTTCCTGGAAGGCCGCAAGCACCGTCGCCCGATAATTGTCGCGCATCTGCGCGTATTGCGACCAGGAGCGCCGCAGTTGAGCGCGGCGCAATCCGCCATCGATGAGCGGCAGCATGGCCCCTGCCCCAACCGACCATAGGCTATTCGGCAGGCTCAGCAGACTGAAAGCGGAATCCTGGAATCCCGCCGTTCCGCTAAAGGTCACATGCGGATAGAACGCGGCGCGCGACACACCAATCGACGCGTTTGCGGCTGCCATCTGCCGTTCGGCGCTTGCGATGTCGGGCCGGCGCTGCAGCAGCTCCGAAGGTACGCCCGGGGGAAGCTGCGGCGGAATCAACCGTAATTCGCTGACCGCTCCGATCGAGAAGGTGCTCGGGATCGCACCCACGAGCACGGCAACTGCATGCTGCATCAGATCGCGTTGCAGCGCGGTCTCGCTCGCTTGAGCTTGCGCAGAATCGAGTTGGCTCAGCGCCCGAGCAAGATCCAGGCCGGAAGCGATCTGCCCTTCCGAACGCAGCCGCGCCACTTCGACCGCGTTCCGGTACGCGGCGATCGACTGGCGCAGGACCTCAAGTTCTGCGTCCAATCCCCGCACGGCGACATAGTCGTTCGCCAGTTCCGCCTGGAGACTCAACCGCGCTGTCGCAAGGTCCGCGGCGCTGGCCTGCGCAAGGCGCTTCTGCGCGTGTGCGCTGTTGCGTATCGCGTGCCAGAAATCCGGCTCCCAGGATGTCGCTGCCCCGATCTCGTTCGATGCCTCCTCGCTCGGCCCGCTGCTGCTGCTGTTGCGGAAGAGACGATGCGCGGATTGCTTGTTCTCCGACAGCAGTGCCTGAGTACTCACCTGCGGAGAGAGCGCTGACTGCGCCTCGGCTGCCAGGTTGCGCGCCTGAGTGTAGCCTTCCGCAGCAGCCTGGAGAGTCGGGTTCGCACTTCCCAGTTGCTCCTCGAGCTGGTTGAGCTGCGCGTCACCCAACAGCGTCCACCAGTCCCCCCGCGGTGACAACACATCTTCCGGACGCGCCACCCGGAATGGGCCGGTGCCCTGATAGGATTCCGGCAGCAGGAAATGCGGCGGATCATAGACGGGCGCCAGATCACAGCCCGAGAGCAGCCCCACCCCGAGCGACGCGAGCAGCATTGCGGCACGCATTCTCATGGCGTAGTCGCGTGCCCATCCCCGATGGCGGAACCCGGCGGGGCCGGCGGCTTCGGCTGCGCAGGCGTCCTCTGCGCCATGGCATAGCCTGGCGCCGGCGTTACCGGTCGCACCGTCTGCCCCTCCAGCAGGCCGGCGGGTGGATTGTTCACCAGCCTGTCGCCCGCCGCCAGGCCGCTCGTGACCTGCACGGTCTGCCCTAGGTTCTGTCCGAGGGTCACACTGCGCAGATGCACCCGGTTCTCACCGTCGACGATCGCGAGCTGCGCTCCCGCCGCACGAAAGATCAGCGCCTGTTCAGGCATCGTCAGCACCGTCGGATCGGTCGGCACTTGGAACTGTACGTCCACGTACGTACCGGGCCACAGCAGATGCTTCGAGTTATCGACCGTCAGCTCCGTCACCGCCGTTCGCGTGTTGGGGCTGAACGCCCGCGCCGTCGTCAGGAACTTCGCCTCGATGAGTTTGCCCGGTTGCGACGGCAGATGGATCGTCGCGGTGAGGCCAGCCACTAACTGGTCCGCATAGTCCTGCGGTACTGACACGAACACCCGCATCTCATGCACGTCCGCCACGGTAAATAATTCAGTTGAGCTGCCGCGGGCCGACACATCGCCTCCCGCTGCGTTGACGTAGCTGCCGACATCGGTGAGACGTGCCGTCACCACGCCGTCGAACGGAGCGACCACACGTTTGAATGACTCGAGCGCCGCATAGCGCGCGACGTTCTGAGCCGCCACCTCCAGCTCGGCCTTGCGCGCCGCCGCTCCGGCCACCTGTACGTCCACTTCCTGCTTCGAAACGGCCACCGTACCCGCCAGGGCTTGCCAGCGCTCAGCCGTTGTTGTCGCCAGCCGATAGTTCGCTTCTGCCACGCCGAGAGCTCCCTTCGCAGCCGCGTACTGCGCGTCCAGTCCCGGCGTGTCGATCGTCGCCAGCAGCTGTCCCGCCTTCACGATCGCCCCATAGTCCTCGTTCCAGCTGTGCACATATCCCGCGACCTGCCCGAATATCGGTGCCTCGTACCAGGCGCGCACCGTTCCCGGCAGGACCAGCGGGCGCGTGGATGGCCCAGGTTGCGGCGTGATGATCTCCACCGGGAGTGCGGCCTGTTCCGTCGAGACGTGTTCAAGGGCGGTCAGCGCCCATTCGCGCTTCGCAATGCCATAACCCATCAGAGCCACCACCGCCGCCGCCGGCAACCCGAACATCAGCATCGTGCGTCGCTTCATCCCGCTTCTCCTCCGGCAGCTCGCTTCTGGTGCAGCAGCGCGAACACGCAGGGAACAAACATCAATGTCGCGAATGTCGCTACCAAGAGCCCGCCGATCACTGCGCGCCCGAGCGGCGCATTTTGCGTGTTGGCCATCGACATCGGCAGCATGCCGATCACCATCGCCAGCGCCGTCATCAGCACCGGACGCAAGCGCGTATACCCCGCCGTCACGGCCGCCCGGATCGCATCGCCATGCGAGGCAAGCTCGTCGCGGGCAAAGGAAACCACCAGGATCGAGTTGGCCGTCGCGGTGCCCATGCACATGATTGCGCCGGTCAGTGCCGGTACGGACAACGTGGTGTCGGTCAGGAACAGCGACCAGACGATTCCGGTCAATGCGCCCGGCAGCGCGGTGATGATGATGAAAGGATCGAGCCAGGACTGGAAGTTCACGACGATCACCAGGTACACGAGCAGGATCGAGAACGCGAGCCCCGTCAGGAGTTGCACGTAAGCAGCCTTCATCGTCACCGCCTGACCCTGCACTCGCACGACGGCCCCGTGCGGCACGTCGCCTTTCATCCGTTGCAGCACCTGCTCGACGGCGTTGCTCACCGCGCCCAAATCGCGCCCCTGGTTGCTCGCGTAAATGTCGACTACCGGCATGATGTCCCGGTGCGACACCTCGAGCGGCCGTCCGATCTGAGTGATCAGGCTCAAACCGCCGAGGATTTGAGCATCCTGCCCGCTCGGATCGCCGTCGCCCTTGTCGATGGGAATCGTCTCCAGATCGTTCATCGAGGTCAGCTGTGTCTGCGGGGTCTGTAGGTTCACGAGGTGCGAGACCCCGGTCTCATGATCGAGCCAGTAGGTAGGCGCCACTTGCCCGGAGCCTGATAGCGTTGCCAGCGTGTTGTTCGCGATGTCGGCCTCCGTCAGCCCGGCGCCGAGTGCGAAGGCGCGATGCGCAGCAATCAGCAAAGTCGGCTGAGCGAGCGTCTGCTGGATCGTCACGTCCGCGATGCCGGGTATGCGGCGCATTTCGGCGACCACGCGCTGCGCATAGGCCATGTTGGCTGCGATGTTGCGTCCGACGATCTGCACGTCGAGCGGGGCCGGCAGCCCAAAATTCAGGATTTTCGCCGTGATATCCCCGGCTGGAAAGGTGAAGATCGTGCCGGGAAACAGCTTCGGGAGTTGATCGCGCAGAGTCGCCCGGTACGCATCGACCGGCGAGGCCTGGTCTTTGAGGCCGATGGTGACGTCGCAGTCCTGCGGTCCGATCGTGCCGCTCGCGCTGTAGGCCTGGTTGATGCCGCTGCTGGGCATGCCGCAATTGTCGATGATATTGGTGACCTGGCCCGGCAACAATTGGCGCAGGGCCGTATCCACGAGCGCTGCAACTTTGCTGGCCTCCTCGAGGCGTAGCCCGATGGGCGCGCGGAAATGCATGTCGATCTCACCGGACTTGATACCGGGGAAGAAATCCTGCCCCAGCCAGGGCACCAGCAGGATCGAGAGGAGCGGCACCGCCAGAAATGCGAGGATGAACCGGCCGCGCCGCGCAACCACCTTGGCCAGCAGCTCGCGGTAGCTGTCGCGAAACCGATCGAAACGCTGCTCGAAGCCCGCCTGGAAGCGGCCAAAGAAGCCCTTCGGCTGTCCGCCCGCCCTGGGCGCCGCGACCTGCGCGCGCAGCAGGTAGGCCGCCATCGTCGGCACCAGCGTGCGCGAGAGGATAAAGGAGGCGATCATCGCGAAAATGATGGCCTCGGCGAGCGGCAGGAACAGGTAGCCTGCGATGCCCGATAACTGAAACAGCGGCAACCAGACGATGCAGATGCAGAGCGTGGAGACGAAGGTGGGGATCACGATCTGATTCGCGGCTTCGATGATCGCCGGCTCCAGCTCCAAGCCGTGCTCCAGATGCGCGTCGATGTTCTCGATCATCACCGTGGCGTCATCGACGAGGATGCCCACCGCGAGTGCCAGGCCGCCCAACGTCATCACGTTGATGGTCTGCCCGAACCAGGCGAGCGCCATGATCGAGCAGAGGATCGAGAGCGGGATCGAGGTCGCGACAATCAACGTCGAACGTCCGGAGCCCAGGAACAGCAGGACGACCAGGCCGGTCAACAGCGCCGCCATCACCATTTCTTGTACAACGTCCGCGACCGATGCTCTCACGAAGGTCGAGGCATCGTTCAGGGTCGTGATCTTCACGCCGGCCGGCAATGTCTGCTCGAGCTGAGGTATTTTGGCCTTCACTCCCGCCACGACCGCGAGAGTCGACGCGTCGCCCGCCTTCAGGACCTCGATCAGCACCGACTGGTGTCCGCGCACCAGCACGGCGTTGGTCTGTGGCGGCCCGCCGAGGTGCACGTGGGCGACATCGCCCACGGTCACCACAGTACCGCCCACTTGCTTGATCGGCAGCGAGTCGAACGTCGCGACATTCACCGGCGAGGCATTGGTCTCGACCAGGAAATCCAGCGCCCCGATCTTCTGGTCACCCGCCGGCAGCACGATGTTCTGCTGTGCCAGAGCGTGTGCCACGTCCTGCGCGGACAGGCCGTGCGCCAACAGCTTGTGCTGGTCGAGATCCACCTCGACGTTGCTCGAGGTCCCCCCATAGGGTGCAGGGATGGCTACGCCCGCCACCGAAACCAGCGACGGCCGGATCAGATTGGAGGCCAGGTCATACAGCTCCGATCCGGTCATCTGGTCCGCCGAGACTTGCAGGGCCAGCACCGGCACCGACGAGGCGTTGTACGACAGGATTTGCGGCGGAGTGATCCCCGCCGGCATCTGCTTCAGCACGGTTTGCGAGACCGCAGTGACCTGTGCCTGCGCCGCCGCCACGTCGGTCCCCGGCTGGAAGAAGATCTTGACGACGCCGCGGCCGTAGAGCGACTGGCTCTCGATGTGCTCGATGTTGCTCACGGTGGTCGTCAGCGAGCGTTCGTAGTAGTAAATGACGCGTCCCGACATGTCTTCCGGCGTGAGGCCGTTATAGGTCCAGACGACCGCCACGACGGGGATCGCTATATTCGGGAAGATGTCCGTCGGCGTGCGCAGCGCGGCGCGTCCGCCGAAAACGAGGATGAGGATCGCCAGAACGACGAACGTATAAGGCCGCTTCAGGGCTATGACGACAATCGCATTCATGCGTGCGCGCGCGCGGGTTCATCAGCTCCGACGGCGACCACGGTAAGCGGTCCTAACGCGCGACCATCCCCCGCCGCATGACGCTGCCATCGCAGCGACACGGCTCTCCACGAATCATTCGACCGTCTCGATCGGAGCACCCGATACCTCCGAGATTCATTTCCCATTGCGTCATCGTCATCTCCCGGGCGGAGTTAAGGGAGTCCCCGGGACGCTGAAACACCTTCACGAAGCTGAGTGTCACTGTCGATCCCGCTTTGCACCCTCAGGAGCCCTTGCCGTCAGATATCAATCGCGACAGATAGGCGGCCAGTGCATCAACCTGCTCGGCCGGCAGCGGCGCGCCATACGCGCTGCGCATCTTGTTGATGGTCTCTTTCCATTGTTCCTGAGTCCGCGCGGGTTGGCGCAACACCATGCCCGCGGAGTGGCAGATCAGGCATTGGGCATTGGCGATGACTGCACCCTCTCCGGCGGGAAACGGAGTCAGACTCGTGGGCAATTCCACGCTGACCTTGCTCCAGTGGGCGTCAGATTGCTTCGCAGTCTTCTCAGGCGAGCTGCCCGTATTTTCTGCCCGCAGGTGCGGAGCGCCGACGACCAGCAACCCGGCCAGCGCGACAGGTATTGTCCGCATTACCGCATATCTTCGCAGTCCGGAATCCCTGTGAATGCTTCCGATGCTCATGACACCTCCACGGCAATCGACTCGATCACGTTGCGCATGAAGCCGCCTCCGTTCCAGTTGGGACGATCGGGCTGCGTCACCCCCGCCGCGTTGACTGTCTTGACCATCAGCCTCTGCCGACCGGCAGTGGCAAAACGCAGCGGAAACTCCCATTGACGGAAGCTGTACTTCCCGTAATTCGCGCCGAGCCGCGCCTCTTGCCATCGGCGCCCCTGGTCCGCCGACACCAGCACCTTGGCGACGCCCGTGTCGCCGCCGAAGGCGATGCCACGCACGTTGAGCGTCTGCCCGCGCCCAACGGCGGCACCGTCCGTGAGACTGGTAAAGAATGAGCGCGGCACCATGCGATTGATCGGTACCATCTTCACGCCCTTCTGCTCCGGCGTGACGTTCGCCCCAGGCGTATCTGGGATCAGGTACGCCTTGCTCGTCCAGTAGTTGTCGTCCGGCTTGTCGAGCACTTCGATGTCCTCGAGCATCTTCACCCAATACGTGGCGTACCAACCCGGGACCACTAGTCGCAGCGGGAACCCGTTCAGTAGCGGCAGCGGCTCGCCATTCATCTCATAGGCGATCATGACCTCTCCATCGCGGGCGTGGTCCACGGCGAGCGACTTCATGAAGTCCGGTGTTTGCGGCAGCACGCCGGTGTCGAGTCCTTTGAAGCGCACCTGAACCGCCCCGGCGCCGACCCCCGCACGGTCGAGCACGTCCTTCAAACGGACCCCCCGCCAGAGCGCGTTACCCATCGCACCGTTGTCCCATTGGCCGCCGGTCACGCGCGGACTGAATAGCCCGCGCGAATTGCCGGAACATTGATTGACGGCAGCGATCTCAAACGGCTGGAAGTCATGCAGCAGATCGTGCAGTGTCAACGAGATCGGCTGCCGGACCTGTCCGTGCACCTTCAGCCGGAAATCCGCCGGGTCGATGGACGTGGGAATGTTGGGGAGGTGCCAGCGGACGTAAAAGCGGTCGTTGGGCGTGAAAACACCCTGGTCGAAGACTTCGAACGGAGTCTCCAGCAGCGGCGGTCGCGTCCGTTGCAGGATCATCGCACCCTTCTGCGGAAAGTTCGTCACGAGTTCACGCCGGCCGTTCGCAAATGGCAGCTCGATCAGTCCGCCTGCCCAGGCCGGCCAGCTCGAGGCCCCGAGCAAACCCGCCAAGCCGAGCCCACTCGCCCCTGCGAGAAAGTGCCGGCGCGGTAGCGAGGCCGGGTTCGCAACCGAGCGCTTCACCACGCCTCCGACGCAATGGAATCCAGGGTAGGTGCGCTTGCCACTAGGTTTTCTCCGTCGCTGAGTGCATGTACTGATACAAAGCCACGCGTGACGATACGAGGCATTCGCCTATTCGGTCGCGTATCAGACTGAGCAGGCTCGGATGCAGAATGGTTCCGAATCGCCGCCGAAGAGTCACAATTGTCATCGCGGCGGCATGCGCCGCAGCGGCAGGCATCCACGGCGCAGGAAATGTACGTCTCATCGGTGCGCCAGGACGTACCGACAGGTCGAGAGAAAAGAGTGCTACGAATGTCGCCGACATTCGTGTTTCTGAAATCGAAGCGTAACCTGGTCTAGATAAATTTTTGGTCCCGGACTTCCTTAATACCCGTCGCAACGCGCTGCGTTGCGTCAACTGAAAAGGTCTTGAGCGGGTTCGTTGCCTGCGAATAGATTCCTGAGGGGGAACTGATCATGGCCGCAATTGATACCTATGATGCCGTGGTGCTCGGCAGCGGCGAGGCGGGGAAATCGATCGCGTGGCATCTCGGCGGTACCGGCAAACGCGTCGCGGTCGTAGAGCAGCGCTATGTGGGCGGTTCCTGCCCCAATATTGCCTGCTTGCCGAGCAAGAACATCATCCACGGGGCAAGCATCGCTCATACTGCAGCCACGAGCGAGGTGCTCGGAACTCGCGTCGCAAGGAATGTGTCGATGCGGGAAATTCAGGCCCGCAAGCGGACGATGGTGGAAGGCCTGATCCAAACGCATCTGAATAAGTTCGCTGCCAGCGGTTGCGAACTTGTGATGGGACGGGGCTGCTTTATTGCCGAGCGGACCATCGAGGTCGCGCTCAACGGAGGAGGAACGCGCACGCTGCGCGGCGACCAGGTCTTCCTCGACGTCGGCGCCTTCGCAAGCCTCCCGGCGCTGCTCGGGCTCGCCGAAGCCGCTCCACTCACGCATGTCGAGCTACTTGACCTTGACACCGTTCCCGAGCATCTGTTGATCCTAGGGGGCAGCTACGTTGGCCTTGAACTCGCGCAAGCGATGCGCCGGCTAGGCAGCCGCGTCACTGTCTGCGAGCGCGAGGAGCGGCTCCTACCCCACGAGGATTGCGACATCGCCGAAGCGATCCGCCAGCTGCTGGAGGACGAGGGGATCGCCATCATCACCTCAGCCCACGTGGACCGCGTCTCCGGGCGGTCCGGTGACAGGGTGGCACTCCACGCCATAATCGGCGGCTCACAGAGGATAATAGAGGGCTCGCATCTGCTGGTTGCGCTGGGTAAGACGCCGAACACCAACGGGATAGGCCTCGAGTGCGCTGGCGTCGAGCTGACCTCCTCGGGCTACGTGAGCGTGAACGACAGGCTGGAGACGACGGCTCCCGCCGTATGGGCGATGGGCGACTGCGCGGGAAGCCCGGCGTTCACCCATATGGCGTTCGACGATTTCCGTATCGTCAGGGACAATCTCCGCGGAAGGAAGCGCAGCACCACGGGGCGGCAGGTGCCATTCTGTCTGTTTATCGAACCCGAACTGGCGCGCGTCGGACTGAACGAGGTCGACGCCAAACGGCAGGGCGTCGCCTATCGGCTGACGGAACTCCCCATCTCGTCGATCCTTCGCACCCGCACGACCGGCGAAACGCGTGGCAAGCTCAAGGCACTGATCGGGGAGGACGACCGGATCCTCGGATTCACCGCGTTGGGCCCGCGAGCAGGCGAGCTGCTGCCGCCGGTCCAAATCGCGATGCGGACGGGGCTTTCCTACCATGCAATCGAGGAGTTGATCGTCGCCCATCCCACTTACGCGGAGGGGCTGGTTTCGCTTTTCTCAAACATCAAGCCACCCCTCGAACGCCACGGCACAATCAACGCTTGAGTACGGCAACAATGCCGTATCTGCCGAAAAATACGTGGCCAGATCGCGCATGTCAGTGTCGCTCAAGTGTTGATCTCGGGAATCGTAAATCCGGTTACATCGGTGACTTGTGAAAGGCCGCAGCTAACATGAATGCCGCCAGCACGCCACCGAGATACAGCACTGCGAACCAGCCGAGCCGCGATCGCAGCGAAGAGCGCGCTCGCCCGTCTTTCATCAATGATAGCCCTCGTCGCCGTGCACTTTGCCGCGGAACACCCAGTAAGACAGCGCCGTGTAGGAAAGAATGATCGGCAGGATGATCACCACACCGACGAGCACGAAAATCTGGCTCGAGCGAGGTGCCGAGGCCGCCCAGATACTCAGGGTCGGCGGCACGATGTTTGGAAAGATGCTGATCAGCAGCCCACTGTAGCCGAGAAAAATGATGGCTTCCATCAAGATGAACGCGCGCGCCTCGTGGCCGGAATCCGCCGAGCGGAAGATACCGATGACGCAGGCCAGCACGAGCAGCGGTACCGGCGCAAAGTAAACGAAATTGTGTCCGCCGAACCAACGTTGCGCGACGGCCGGTTGACCGAGCACGGTCCACAGGCTGATTACTCCAATGAATGCAAGCAGTACTAACGACGAAGGCTTCAGTAACGTCCGCGTGCGCCGTTGTAAATCGCCATCGGTCTTCATGACGAGCCAACCGCAGCCGAGCGTCGCGTAGGTGGCCAAGAGTCCCAGCCCGCAGAACACTGAAAACGGCGACAGCCAGCCGAATGCGTCGCCGGCAAATCTGCCATCGACGATCTTGATGCCCTGGAGCAGCGCCTTGGCGCGAATCTCGAACGCGACGCCGCGGAAAATCAGGCCGCAAAGCATCGCTATCACCGGAAGATAGACAGCCGGAAGCAACGTGGAGTACGCGACGGGAAATACTCCGTAGAGGCAAGCGCCGCCGAGCACCAGCCAGGTCTCGTTGCCGTCCCAGACCGGAGCGACCGTGTTCAGCATGACCTCTCGCTCGCCTTCGCGATCAAAGAACGGAAACAGAAGGCCGATGCCGAGATCGAAGCCATCCAGCAGCAGGTAGAGGAACACACCGAGGCCGATGATGCCTGCCCATATAATTGGAAGATCGATTGTCATGAGTGCCTCACTCGTCGATCGGATCGGTGGCGCGCGACATCGGTCGGCTGTCGAAGCCTGCAATGCTCTTGCCGACGTCGCCCCGTACGTCGGCCGCCTGGTCGCCGACATCCGGTCCTTTCACCATCAGCTTCAACATGTAGTAGATGCCCGTACCGAAGACGAGGAAATAGACAATGATGAAGACCAACAGCGACGTCCCCACTTGTTGCGAAGACAAAGGCGAGACGGCATCCGCGGTGCGCAGGACGCCGTAGACGACCCAGGGTTGGCGTCCAACTTCGGTAGGGATCCAGCCCGCGAGCAATGCGATCAGGCCCGACGGCCCCATAGCCAGGGCGAAGCGTTGGAACCAGCGCGTGTCATAGAGTTTGTTGCGCAAGCGCAGTACCAGTCCAAGCACGCCGAGCAGGAGCATAAGCAGGCTCATGCCGACCATGATGCGGAAGCTCCAGAACACGATCGCCGAATTGGGACGGTCCTCGGGCGCGAACTCCTTCAGGCCACGGATTTCGCCACTCCAGGTGTGCGTCAGGATCAGGCTGCCGAGATGGGGTACCGATAAGGCGTATTTCGTTTGCTCCTCCTGCATGTCTGGCCACCCGACGAGATTCAGTGACGTGCCACCCTTCTCTGTTTCCCAAAGGCCTTCGATCGTGCCGGCTGCCATCGAGAATGACTTCCTGATGCCCTCGCCGCGGCGGCCGTTGAGTAGATGCCACGCGGCGCAGCCCGCCACGATGGTCGCTGCCACAATGAAGGCCGCAAGCGACATATGAACGAGCCGGAACGGGAACGAAGGGTTGAAGACGATTTTCAGCCAGTCGAGCGGCACAACTCGGCCGTCCACGATGTGGAAGCCTTGAGGCGTCTGCATCCAACTGTTCGAAGCAAGGATCCAAAACGCCGAGAACAACGTACCGAGTGCGACCAGGGTCGTGGCGAGAAAATGCAGGCGTGCCCCGACGCGCTTCCAGCCGAACAACATGATGCCGAGGAAGCCGGCTTCGAGGAAAAACGCTGTCAGGACCTCGTAGGTGAGCAGCGGTCCGTTGACGGAACCGGCGACGCGGGAGAAGCCGGCCCAGTTTGCGCCGAACTCGTAGCTCATCACGACACCGGAGACGACGCCCATGCCGAAACCGACTGCGAAAATCTTCGACCAGAAGAAAAAGAGTTCGCGATAAACCAACTTGCCGGTTCGCAGCCACAGGCCCTCGAGCACGGCGCAATAGTTCGCGAGTCCGATGCTGATCGCGGGAAAGATGATGTGGGCCGAGATCGTGAACGCGAACTGCAGCCGCGCGAGTACCAGAACGTCACTCGTCTGGAGCATCCGACTTGCACTCCTCTCCCAACCGCACCGGAGTCTGCTTTCGCGTGTCGACGTGTAAGCCGAACACATCCGGCGGCGCGTAATGGCCGACGATATCGAGATGGTGCGTGTATATATCGATCTCCTTGATCGCTTCGCGGTTAATCATTTACATGAGGGGTTGAACGCGCCTCCGGCGTCTTGGGTCTTCCGGATGGTTGTCCTGACTTCACCGATTTCCTCGGCTCGTCGCAACATCGCCGGCTCCGATAGATTGCTCACGCTGGAATTCGCCGCTTTGCGCTGGAAATTCGCATGAGAATTCTTGGCTTTCGTCCTCATACCGCTTCGCGTGGATGCGACGCCATCTGCCGGGAGTTTCCCCCACAATTTTGCGGAACAGATTGCTGAGGTGAGATTGGTTCACAAAGCCGCATTCCGCCGCGACTTGGCTAAGCGGGTCGTTGGTCATCAATAGGAGGCTTTGAGCACGCTCGATCCGCCTTCGCATGACATATTGATGCGGCGTACAACCAAAGCTCTCCTTGAACACCCGATCGAACCTATTGGCGGAGAATTGCACCACCCGAACAAGATCCATCACTCTGATGGTGCCATGCAAATTCGCGGCAATGTACCCTTGGATGCAGCGCGCTTGCCACGGTGCCATGACACCGCGCCTCAATGCAATCGCCTCTACTTCCGGACGCGGTTGATCCGCAGTTGTGACCGTAGTGTCCGCACCGGTTTGAGCCAAAGTGCGCATGCGTGTTCTGCTCCTTGACAACGTGCTGCAAGGATGGCGCGCTTCGATCTCCAAATGGTTTCGATTCCCCTGGCTTGAGTCGCGATTGTAACCATTGGGTTGCTCGGCACGGCAGCGCGCAGTGCGACCAACCGGCGCCGCCGGGATGGTGACGATTTAGCTTTCGCTGCTGCAATGCTCTCGCGCCGCCGGTCACCAGGTCTTCGCTTCCGTCGCCTCAGCCACGCGACTCGTGAGCGCCAACAGGCGATCCGCTGCGGTTTCACATGTAACAATTTGACGGCCGACCGGAACCAATTCGTAACTGCGCCTCGGTCACATCCGTAACGTCAGGGTGGTGGCGCGAAACCGGTCAGTGACCCGGCGTGCTTAGTGTGATCCACGACCTAATATGCAGAAACACACTGCGTCTTAGTGATGTCGAGAAACGCGGAGGTCATCATGCAATTGCTACTTTCTGTCGTCGTCGTATTCGGTTTTGCTGTCGTTGTCGTGCTTGGCGTACTGAGCGTTGGTAGGGATCTACTGGCATTGACCAAACATCGGCCACCCTCGGTTTTCGACGAATTGCGTGAAGATGATCAGGAATCAGAGGATCGGAATCGCCGAAGTACATCACCTTACGCCGTCGATGCACAGGCGAGCCGCACGGCTGCCACGAATATCAATGCAGCTCATTGACCTCCTGAAAAGGAAAAATACACCATGAATCGCTATGCCCAAGTCCT
>WNFN01212268.1_pt2 | contig 14124 bp, 14 predicted proteins | sample 5400161 | NCBI WGS metagenome assembly WNFN01 (sample SAMN13153353, study PRJNA577476) | soil metagenome | isolation source: 80 cm saprolite on Douglas fir-dominated hillslope | place: USA:California | collected 2013-09-17
ACGCCCCCGTTGCGCAGCATCGCTCCCGGCAGCAGGCCCGCCTCGCCGCCGCCGTTCCGCTCGTCCATGCCGCGGACGTCCTGCACTCGTCCTGGATGCCGGCGGTGATCACGGCCGCGGCCGCCGTCGCGATCTGCGCCTGGCTGTGGCGGGTCGCGCGCGACCCCGTCCGCACCCGGGCCCTGGAGTAGCTACTTCTTGGCCGCGGCGGCCGCGGCCTTCTTGCAGGTCTCCTCGAACGTCTGCGTCCACTTGCCGTCCGCCTGCATCTCCGACGTGTGCTTCATGGCGCCGCCCGCCGCCTTGGCGAAGTTGTCGCGGGTCGTGAACTTCTTCCCGCCCATGTAGGAATCGCCGGAGAACACGATCGTGTCGCCCTCCCACCCCGGCGCGGTGGACTGCGCCCAGCCGCCCGTGTTGTCCACCCAGAACATGACGTGATGTTTCGCCCCCGGGTCCCAGGTCATGTGGAACATGCCCTCGAACGGAGGCATGCCCGGGCTCGTCCCTTTGACGACCCCCGACTCCCAGAACCCGCCAAGATCCGAGTGAGTGCGCACCGTGGACGTCATCTTCCCCGCCGGACCGAACGGGCTCGCCGACATGGTACCGGCGCACGTCCAGTTCCCGTCGAAGAACTTGAGCTGCGCCATCTCCGCCGCCGGCGGGGGCATCGCCATGTCCGCTTTCGCCGGCTTCTGGGCGGGCTTGCCCTTCACCTCCTGGGCGAACGTGGGCACGGCGGCCAGGCACACGGCAACCAGCAGTAGAGTCGTCGACTTTGCGATCATGCGGTCCTCCTCGATAGGAGGAGACTATCGCGGAACGGAGACGAGGACGCGAGCCAGGGCTTCAAAGAGCGGCCGGCCGTCCGCCGAGCCCAGCTCGGGCTCGGAGGCGCGCTCCGGATGCGGCATGAGGCCGACCACGTTGCGGGCGGCGTTGCACACGCCCGCGATGGCGGCCGTGCTGCCGTTCACGTTGGCGGCGGGATCGAGCCGTCCGTCCTTCGTCGTGTAGCGGAACACCACCTGGCCCTCGCCCTCGAGCCGGGCGATCTCCTCCGGCTCGGCGTAGAAATTCCCCTCGCCGTGGGCGATGGGCATGGTCAGCACGCGGCCGGCGGGGATGCCGGCGGTGACGGGCGTGTCCGTGCGCTCCACGCGGACGTGCACGGGCTGGGACAGGAACTTCACGCCCCCGTTGCGCAGCATCGCTCCCGGCAGCAGGCCCGCCTCCTGGAGGATCTGGAACCCGTTGCAGATGCCGAGGACGGGGCCGCCCGCGCGCGCGAATTCCCCCACCGCCTTCATCACCGGGCTGAAGCGCGCGATGGCGCCGGTGCGGAGATAGTCGCCGTACGAGAACCCGCCGGGCAGGATCACGGCATCGAGGTCCCCAAGGTCCGAGTCCTTGTGCCAGACCAGGCGCACGTCCTGGCCGCACACGTCGCGCAGCACGTGCTCGGTGTCGTGATCGCAGTTCGAGCCGGGGAAGACGACCACTCCGACCTTCACGGCTCCACCTCCACCCGATAGCTCTCGATGACGGGGTTGGCCAGCACGCGGCGCGCGATCTCGTCCACGGTCTGCCTTCGTAGCCCATGGAGCGCAGCGCCTCGTGGATGGTGCGACCCTGGGGATCGAACACCGACTTCTTGAGGGTGACGTACACGCGCGCCTTGGGCATTTCTATTCCTGAATGATTCGTGGCGTGGGCCGCGGGATCTCGATCCCCGCCGCGGTCAGGCCGTCGTGGACGGCCTCGTAGACCTCGGTGCGGGCCAGGCCCTGCTCCGCGTAATCGCGGGCCCAGAACATCACGACGAAGTTTACGGCGGATTCGTGCAGGCGCGTAATCAGGACGACCGGCTCATGCTCGGAATCGACGCGGGGCGAGCTCACCGCGGACCGGCGCAGGATCTCCTTGACCCGGCCCAGGTCGCTGCCGAAGGCCACCCCGACTTCGACCCGGGTCACGATATGGCGCGTGGGCCGACTCTGGTTCACGAGCCGCTCCTTCACCAGGAGGCTGTTGGGCACGATGACGACGGTCTCGTCGCCCGTCTTGATGATGGTGGCGCGCATGCCGATCGACTGCACGTCGCCCACCTCGCCCGTCGCGAGCTGGATGCGATCGCCCACGCGGAAGGGGCGGTCGAGCAGGATCGTGAAGCCCGCGAACATGTTCGAAAGCGTGTCCTGGGCGGCGAGGCCCACGGCCAGCGAGCCCACGCCGAGCGAGACCACCAGCGAGGCCACGTTCACGCCGAAGTGCTGGAGCAGCATGCTCAGCGCGATGAGGGTGATGAAGACCTTGCCCACCTTGGAGAAGAGGGGGTTGAACTCGCGCGCGAGCTCCGTGGCCGCCGCCTCTGGATGCGAACGCGCCGCGTACCAGTCGAGGAGGATGGAATAGGCGCGGGCCAGGGCCAGCGTCACGAGCAGGACGCCGAAGGCGAAGATCACGCCGTCCACCAGGGTGTCCACGCGCGCGGAGACGGGCATGCGGTTGACGGCCGCCCAGGCCCCGAACAGGAAGAGCGCGTACGTGATGGGCCGCTTCAGGGCGGAGAGCAGGCGCTGGTCGATCCCGCCGCGCGCCAGAGGTCGCTCGATGGCGACGCCGATCAGGTACGAGGCGAAGCGCGCGGCCAGGTAGGCGGCGGCCAGCAGGGCCAGGCTGATCAGGAACTCCCGGAGCGCGGGATGGTCCGTGAGGAAGGCCACGCTCAGGACGCGGCGCCGCCGCCCGCCCCGAACGCGCGGGCGAAGATCGCGTCCACGTGGCCCAGGTAGCGCTCGAGGCGGAAGACCTCGTCGAGGTCCTTCTCCGTCAGGACCGCCCGCACGGCGGGATCGGCGGCGACGCGCGCGCGGAAGTCACCTTCCGTCTTCCAGGCTTCCATGGCGTGTTCCTGTACCACGCGATACGCGTCCTCGCGCCGCATCCCGCGCGCGGTCAGCTCCAGGAGGAGCGGGCCGGAGAAGACGAGCCCGCGCCCGGAGTCCAGGTTCCGGCGCATGCGGTCGGCGTGGACGACGAGGCCGCTCACGATCTTCGTCATGCGGCGCAACATGTGGTCGAGGGCGAGGAAGCTGTCGGGGATGATGACCCGCTCGACGGACGAATGCGAGATGTCGCGCTCGTGCCACAGAGCGACGTTCTCGAGAGCGCCGACGAGCCCTTCTGACCCTCCGCGAAGGGCTCCTCGACCTCGCGCACCTCCGTCTTCTGCAGGGCGCGGATCTCGGTGGCGAACTTCTCGAGGCTGGCCCCGGTCAGGGCCAGGGTGGCCATGACCTCCGCATGGCGGTCGCGCTGGAGGACTTGCGAGGCCAAGGGCGCGGGCCGGAGGCCCAGGCGCCGGCAGACCTCCTCCTCGACCTCGGGCGGCAGGTGCGAGAACGTGCCCACCGCCCCCGAGAGCTTGCCGACGGAGATGGTGTCGCGCGCCCGCTCCAGGCGGGCGAGGTCCCGCTGCAGCTCCGCCCACCACAGGGCGAGCTTGAGGCCGAAGGTCATGGGCTCGGCGTGCACGCCGTGGGTGCGGCCGATCATGGGCGTCGTCTTGTGCTCGTGCGCGCGCTTGCGGACGGCGTCGGCCAGCGCGCGGGCGTCTTCCAGGATGAGCCCGCAGGCTTCCTTCATGAGCAGCGCGAGCGCGGTGTCCACCACGTCGGACGAGGTCAAGCCCCAGTGCACCCAGCGCCCCTCGGGGCCGACGTTCTCCGCCACGTTCGACACGAACGCGATGACGTCGTGCTGGACTTCGCGCTCGATGGCGTCGATGCGCGCGACGTCGAAGCGGGCGCGGGTGCGGATCGCCTCCAGCGCTTCCTTCGGAACGACGCCGCGCTCGGCCAGGACCTCCGTCGCGGCCAGCTCCACGCGCAGCCAGGTCGCGAACTTGTTCTCGTCCGACCAGATACGGGCCATTTCCGGCCGGGAATACCGGGGAATCATGAAAGGGGCCCTCGCTAGGCGTCAATCATCGCTCAAGCGAGCGCGCCCCGCTCACCGCTCATCTTCGGACACCGAACAGCGGCCAGCGGTCCGCGGGGATGATCACGTTGATCGGATCGAACCCGCCGGCGAAGAGCACGACCGCGAGCCCCGCCTGCAGCGCGAGGGGAACGAGCCACACGACCGCGGCTCGACTCCGTCGCGGGGAGCTTAGGAGCGGCGCCAGTCCCTGTCCGGCGGCGAGGGCCAGGGCGGGGACCGCGAAGTACTCGAAGCGGAAGGCGATCGGCGTGAGCACGGCCAGCAGCGCGAGCAGGCCCGCGGGGATCAGCCAGGCTTCGAGGAGGCCCCTCAACACGTCCGGGGCCCCGGGCTCCCCGTGGATGGAGGTCAGCGTGCGAACGGTCAACTCCGCCGCGGCGCGATAGTAGACGAGCCAGGCCAGCAGCGCGCCCGCGGTGAGGCACGTGGCGATACGCGCGGCCAGCGTCGCGCTCATCCTCCCTCGCGCGAGACCCCAGAAGAGCCAGCCGGCGAGGAGCGCGGCCAGGCTGGCCGCCGCCCCGGGGTGCGCGAGCAGGGCCAGGGCGGCGAGGAGGGATACGGTCACCGCACCCACCGGCGCGAAAACGGCGACCAGCGTGGCCAGCGAGAGCGCGGAGCCGGCGATGTTGGCCGCTACTCCCTTCGCCAGCACGAGCATGCCCTCCGGCATCACTGCCGCCGTCGCCGCCGCCGCCGCCGCCGCATCCATCTCGCCCCCGGCCGCGCGCAAGAGGACAAAGACGAGCAGCGGGCTCGTCGCTTCGAACAGGCCCATGGCCAGGCGCACGAGGAACTCGCCGCGCACGTAGTCCCCGGGCGCGACGAAGGGCGCCAGGACGGCGTACAGGGCGGGAGGGTAGGGGATCGGCTGCTCCCGTCCCTCGGCATCGGAGACGGCGCTCGCGATGAGCTGGCCTTCCTGGAACCGGTGCACGTTGTGGGCGTGGAACAGCGCGTCGATGGACGGGAAGGCGGGATGGAGCACGAAGGCCAGCCGGAGAAGGCAAGAGGCGGCGACGAAGGCCGCGGCGAGGGTGTCCATTCGCATTGCGCGGACCGCAATGACGGAAACGGCCGCCGTCGCCGCCACCGCGACGAGGGCGCTCGGGAGACGGTCGGCGACGAGCACGGGCCAGCGCCACAGGAGCGCGCCCGTCATCGCGGAAACGGTCGCGGTCAGGAGGAAGGTCCCCGCGGGACGCCGCGACGCACGGAAGACGGCGCCGGTCGCGAGCGTGAGCGCCACCAGCCCGACCAGGTACGCGAACACGCGCGCGCCCGGCCATCGGGGGGTCCATTGGACCTCGACGGCGCCGACCCGGTAGGCAGCCAGGCCCGGCCTGTCCTCGGCGGACAGCCCGAGGTCGAGCCGGCCGGAGGCGTCCGTCGAAGCATCGAACGCCGCCGGCCGATACACCGCGCCGACGAGCTGCCGGTGAACGGGGACGTCGTTCGCGGTGACGACGAGCACCTGCGCGCTCGGCAGCGCGGACCCGATGGCGAGGGCCACGTGGACGCGCGTCCCTGGCGGCAGGCCGCGCAGTGCGATCCGCGCCTGAGGCGACGACACGCGGAAGCCCCGGATGAACGGGAGCTGCTCCGCGCCGGCGGCCCGGCGCGGCCGCCCCGGCTGTGGCCGAGGGGTGAAGGGGCTGAACCCAGCGAAGAAGGGAGTGTCCCAGCGGCCGTCGGCGGCGATCTCCGCGGAGCCGGCCAGGCGATAGCCGAGGACGCTCAGAAACAGCGCGCCGGCCCCCAGGGCCGCGGCACGGAGCGCCCTCGCGGGAAACGCTCCGCGCGGAAGAGGCATTTCGCGCGGAGTCTAGCACGCGGCTCCGCGCCGTCCCGAGGGCGGATGCTCTCGCGCCGAGGTTGCAGCGCCCCCACGGGCGGAGCAACACTCCCGCCATGGAGCGGTACCGCATCGAGGTGGACGAGGCCGGACCGCGCGTGGCCGTGCCCTATCGGGGGCCGCAGCTCCTCAGCCATGCCATGTACAACAAGAGCACCGCCTTCACGCGCGAAGAGCGCGCCGCCTTCGGCCTGGACGGTCTCCTCCCGGACGCGGTGAGCACGATGGAGATGCAGGCCGCGCGCGTGCACGGCAACATCGTGCGCAAGGACGACCCCGTCGAGCGCTACATCGGCCTGGCCGCGCTGCAGGACCGCAACGAGCATCTCTTCTATCGGGTGCTCGTGGACCACCTCGAGGATTACCTGCCCATCGTGTACACGCCGACGGTCGGGCGCGTGTGCCAGATGTACAGCAAGATCTTCCGCCGGGCGCGCGGGCTCTGGATCACGCCGCGCCAGCGCGGCCACATCTACGAGGCGCTCGGCAACGCCCCCTACGAGGACGTCCGCCTCATCGTGGCCACGGACAACGAGAGCATCCTCGGCCTCGGCGATCAAGGCGCGGGCGGCATGGGCATCCCGATCGGCAAGCTCGCGCTCTACACCGCGGCCGCCGGCATCCATCCCGCGCACACCCTGCCCATCAGCCTCGACGTCGGCACCGACAACCAGGCGCTGCTCGGGGACGACCTCTATATCGGCTGGCGCCAGCCCCGGCTGCGCGGCGACGAATACCACGCGCTGGTGGACGAGTTCGTGCACGCCGTCCGACGACGGTTCCCGAAGGCGGTGCTCCAGTGGGAGGACTTCCGGAAGGGCACGGCGTTCGCCCTCCTCGACCGCTATCGCAAGGTCTTGCCGTCCTTCAACGACGACATCCAGGGCACGGCCGCGGTCGCGCTGGCGGGGATCCTGGCCGCGTCGCGTCTTCTCGGGATGCCGCTGCGGGCCTCCGCGGCGACGAGCTGCGGCGCGCGCTGGCCGTCCTCGATTCGCACGGCCTCGTGATCGAAGGCGAAGGTCCCGCCGAGGACTACCGCCGCGAGCTGGCCTGGCCGGCCGCCCTGGCCGCGGCGGACGGCCTCGAGCCCGGCCACGATCTGCTCGCCGTCGTGCGCGCATTGCACCCGACCGTGCTCATCGGCGTGTCCGGGGCCACCGGCGCCTTCACGGAGACGGTCGTGCGCGAGATGGCGGCCCACGTCGAGCGGCCGCTCGTCTTCCCGCTCTCGAACCCGACCAGCCAGGCCGAGGCCTCGCCGGCGGACGTCGTGAAGTGGACGGAAGGGCGTGCGCTCGTCTCCACGGGCAGCCCGTTCCCGGCCGTGGTCCACGCCGGCCGCACGCGCCGCATCGGACAGGGCAACAACGTCTTCGTCTTCCCGGGGGTCGGCCTGGGGGCGCTGGTGGCGGAGGCGCGCGAGATCACGGACGGGATGTTCCGAGCCGCGGCCGAGCGCCTGGCCGACGAGCTGCGCGAAGAGGACATGGAGGCCGGTGCGCTCTACCCGCCGATCCCGGCGCTGCGCCGCGTGGCCGCGCACATCGCGGAGGCGGTGGTGCGCCAGGCGCGGGCGGATGGCGTTGCCGCGGACGTGCCGGGTGACGACGTCGCGCACCGCGTGGCGGAGGCGATGTGGGAGCCGCACTACATCCGGCTGGTGCCGGCGTGACACGCCTGGCCGTGCTAGCCGCACTCCTTCTGCTCGTGCCGGCGGCGACGGGACCAGCGCCGGCGCAGCCAATCAGCCCGTTGGTGGCCGGTGACCAGCCAATCAGCCCGTTGGTGGCCGCTGAGCAGGACATCCGCTTTCGCGACCGGGTGGACGTCGAGAGCGTGGTGGTGGACGCGCGGGTGGTGGACGGCGCCGGCCGTCCCATCCTCGGCCTGACTCCGAGCGACTTCCGCCTGAAGGTCGACGGCCGAGCGGTGCCCGTGCAGTCGGTGTCGTGGGTGGACGACAGCGCTCCTCCGGATCCGGAAGCGACGGTCGCGGCCGGGCAGGCCGGGGCCCCGCTGCCCCCACGCGGGCGCCTGATCGTGTTCTTCTTCCAGAAGGACCTGGAGTCGTCGCGCGTCATGGGCTTCCTGCAGATGCTGCGGCGCGCCCGCACGATGCTCGACGGCCTGGGCGAGCAGGATCGCGTGGCCGTCGTCTCCTTCGATTCCCATCTCAAGGTCTGGACCGACTTCACCACCGACCGCGCGCGGCTGCGGCACGTGCTCGACCGATCGATCCTCTTCGAGCGCCTGCCCCTGCTCGGCCCCGGCGACGCGCCCTCGCTCGTCGAGCATCTCGAGCCGGGGGCGGCCAAGCGTGCGGCGGCACCGGAGACGGCCCTGCTGCAGCTCGGCGAGGCGCTCAAGGAGCTGCCGGGGGCCAAGAGCCTGGTCCTGTTCGGATGGGGCATGGGACGCTGGTCGCCTGGCTTCGGCGTGTTCCTGGAAAATGATTACGGCCCGGCCCGCCGCGCCCTGGTCGAAGGCCGGGTCACCGTGTTCGCGCTCGACGTCACGAGTGCGGACTACCACACGCTCGAGGTCGGCCTGGAGCAGGTAGCGGAGGACCCCGGTGGCTTCTACGCGAAGACGCATCTGTTTCCGGGCCAGGCCCTCGCCCGTCTCGAACACGCGCTGGCCCGCCACTACGTGCTGACGTTCACCAAGCCGGATCTCCCGCGCGGGGAGCACGCGATCGGCCTCGACCTCGTCCGCCGCAAGGGCAACGTGCTCGCGCGGCCGTCCTACGAAGGGTAGCGGCTCAAAAGAGCCGTAGCTGCTCGGGCCCCTTGGCCGCCCGGTGCGGCGCGGTCACCGGGATCCAGTCCATCCCGTCCGGCTCCGCGATCTCCAGCCGCACTTCCGTGCGGTTGCGGCGCCGCAGCGCGTGCTCGGCGCTCATGCGCGCCAGCTCCGGGTGGTTGTTCGTGCGCGAGAGATGGGCGAGCACCAGGGTGCGGCAGGCCTCGCCGAGGCCGCGCACGATGTAGTCGGCCACGTCATCGTTGGAAAGATGGCCCAGGCGCCCGAGGATCCGCTCCTTGAGCGACCACGGATAGGGGCCGTCGCGCAGCATGGCCGCGTCGTAGTTCGATTCCATGACCACGGTGTCGCAGGGCTTGAACGCATCCACGAGGGCCCGGGGCACATGGCCGAAGTCGGTCGCGTGCCCCATGGAGACGCCGTCGCCGGCGATCACGAAGGCGACGGGCCCCGCGGCGTCGTGGGGAATCGGCACCGCGGTCACGGTGAGCCCGCCGAACGCACGCGGCTGGCCGAGCTCCAACACGTCCCAGCCCTTGATGTCCACGGCGCCGAAGCCGCCCGCCGCGTACGTGCCGCGGCTGCCCGCGACGCGCACTCCCCATTTCCAGGAGAGGGAGGGCGCGCCCTTCGAGTGATCCTGGTGTTCGTGGCTCAGGACGATGGCAGCGATGGAGCTGGGATCGATGCCGAGCGATTGCAGGCGCTCGGCGGTCTCGCGTGGACCCAGCCCGGCGTCGATCAGGAGGAAGGTGCCTCCGGCCTCCACCAGAGTGGTGTTGCCCGAGCTGCCCGACCCCAGGACGCGGAAGCGCACGCGCCAGGATCATAGGCCAGGGCACGGTCGCGCGGGGGAAAATCCACGACCCGAACGATTCCCGAAGGAGAACCGAGAAACTCTCACCCCCAGCCTCCTCGTAGAGGTCTCCATGCGGCGGGGAGCGATCGCTCCACTCGCCGAAAAAAGGAGGTTGTCCATGCGCAAGGTTCTTGCTTCGATCCTGGTCCTGGCCTTGGCGGGGTGTGGTGGCGGCGGCAGCTCGCCCACCGCCCCCTCCGCTCCCACTCCCGCCCCGGTGCCCAGCGCCGCGATCACGGCGACGGGTTCGGGGTCGCTCGTCCTCCACCCCAGCCGGGTGTCGGCATTCGCCGTGGCCCTGGAGACGCCGATCCGGATTACCGAATCCGCGGGCGGCTCCGCCGATTGGGGTTTCGCCCGGATGCAGATCTTCAACCGCGGGTTGGAGGTCGAGCGGACGGAGCTCACCGCGACCGACATCCAGCGCGCGGGCGCCGGCCGCATCGACGCCAACAGCAACCAGGTCCACCGCGTGATCTTCCGGTTCAACTCCTCCACCTTCGACCGGATCGACATCACCCTCGGGTTCAGCGACGTGAAGGACGCGCGGCAGTTCACCACGACCGTGCCCTTCGGCTCGTTCTCGGACGTCGACCTTTCCCTGACGCCGGCGAGCGTCGCGCACTCCCGGACCCCGCTCTAGGCGGCGGCGCCGCGCGGGCACGCGGCCTTCGCGCAACCGGGCCCTCGGGCGCTCGGAGCTCTTGCGACCGGATTCGCTTGCCCGCGCGGATGCTAAGCTCCGCGCCGTGGCCACGGCAGTGGAGAGGGGAGGCCGCGCCGTCGGTCCGCGCGCGGCGACGGGCGCGCTCTGGGGCGTCGCGGCCGCGGGGCTGATCGTCTCCCGGCTGTCGCCGCCCTACACGTTCGTCGTGCTGGCCCTGGGGGCAGCGCTGGGCGCCGGCCTCGCGCTTGCGCTTCCAAGCGGCGAGTCCCTGCGGCACCCTGTCCTCGCTTTCGTCGGCGCCCTCGCCGCCGCCCTGATGACGGTCGCCCCCGAGCCGACCTTCTTCCTGCTCGTGCCCCTCGTCGCCGCCGCCGCCGCCTGGCCCCTCTCCGCGCCCCCGGAGAGAGAGGCCCCGCTTCCACGCTGGGTCCTGCCCGCGGTGTTCACCGTCTCCGCGGCCGCGCTGTTCGCACAGTCCGCGCATCGCCACTGGACCTTCGCCAGCGGCGGGCGCGACCTCGGCCTCTTCTACCAGACGCACTGGCTGATGGCGCACGGCCAGCCGCTGCTGAACACGGTCATGGGGATGCCCGTGTTCGCCGACCACATGACGTTCGACGACTTCCTCGTCGCGCCCTTTCTGCGCCTGCACGACTCCGCCGCCACCCTGCTCCTCGTGCAGGCCCTGGCCGTCGCCTCCGCGGTCTTCCCCATCCAGGCCATGGCCGTGCGCCTGCTCGCGCGGCCGCGGCTCGGCCTCGGCCTGGCCGCGGCCTGGGTCCTCGCCCCCGACGTGCACATGGGCGTGATGTTCGACTACAACCAGACGCCGGCGGCATCGGCGCTCCTGCTCTGGGCGGCATGGGCCATGACGTGTCGCGGGCCGATGGCGGTCGCGATCATGACGCTGCTCGCGTGCGGGGCGAAGACGAACTTCTGTCTCTACGTGGCGATCCTGGCCATGGTGTTGTCGCTGCGTGTGATTTCCTGGAGACGGGGATCCGCGGTGATCGGCCTCTCCATCGTCGTTTTCGTCCTGGAGCTCGCGGTTTTCTTCCCCTGGTTCCGCGCCGGCGGCTTCCGGCACTGGGAATTCGAGGAGCTGGGCGAAGGCCCGCGTGAGATCGCGGTGTCGATGGTCACGCGCCCCTTCCACGCGGCCGCGCTGCTCGTGGACCATCCGCAGAAGCGGCGGTCGCTTCTCCTCCCCCTGGCCGCGACCGGCTACGTGGCCATGGCCGACCCCGCCACTCTCCTCCTGCAGCTTCCGAACTGGGCGGAGCGCTTCCTGTCTTCGCACCGCACGCGTTGGTGGGGCTACTACTACGGCATGCCCGCGGTGGCGACGGCGCTGGTGGGCGCCATGCTGGGCGCGCGCCGCCTGCAGGCGGCCGGGCGCGCGGGGCCCCGACTGGGTGGCTACGTCGCCGTCTGTGCGCTGATCGCGGGCGTGTTCCCGCCCTACAAGACGCCGGACGGCGATCGCATCAGCCCGCTCTACACGTCACGGCGCCCCTATGCGGCGGAGGACGAGGACGTGCGCACCCAGCAGGCGGCCGTGCGCTTCATCGGCCGCGATCCGCGGCTCAAGGTCGCCGCCCAGTACCACCTGCTCCCGCACCTGGCCGGCCGGCCCTTCATCTACGAGCTCGACCAGGCCGCGGACGCGGACGTGGTCGCGCTCCAGCTCAACGGCGGCACCTGGCCCGACGGACGGCCGTCGTGGCGCCGGCTCGTCGCCGCGGTCTGGGCCACCGGTCGGTTCCACGTGGCCTTCTGCCAGGGTCAGACGGTGGTGCTCTTTCGTGGGCCGGAGCCTTCGGTCCCCTGCCCGTCGTGGGACGCCTTCCGCGCCGGCGCGCCGACACCGGCGCCCGCGGAAGCGGCCGCGCCCCCCGAGCGCTGACCGCGGTCAGCGTCCCCGCGCGAGCTCGAGGCGCAGCTTGATGAGGTTGGCCGCCCCGGAGACGATCTGCCGGACGCCCATCTTGCTCTTCCCGCGGGTCCGATCCACGTAGCAGATGGGCACTTCCCGCACGCGGCGGCCGGCGCGCGCGCTCCAGTACAGGATCTCGACCAGGAAGGAATAGCCGGTCGAATGGAGGCGCGGCCAGGGGATGTGCTCCACCACCTCGCGCCGGTAGGCGCGGAAACCGGAGGTGCAGTCCTGCACGGGCAGCCGGAAGAGCGCGCGCACGAACGTGTTCGCGGTGGCGCTCAGGCCGGTGCGGTAGGCCCCCCAGTTGCGGATGGCCCCGCCTTCCACGTAGCGCGAGCCGATGACCACGTCTGCGTCCCCGAGCGCGGAGAGGAGCGACGGCAACGCGGACGGGTCGTGGGAGAAGTCGCAATCCATGCTCGCGACCACCTCCGCCCCGGAGTCGAGGGCGGCCCGGAAGCCGTCCGTGAGCGACTCCCCATATCCCTTCTTCCCGCGGCGATGGAGGACGCGCACGGCGGGGTCGGCGCGGGCCAGGTCATCCGCGATCTGCGCGGTGCCGTCCGCGCTGGCATCGTCGACCACCAGCACCTGGGCGTCCGGCGCCACCGCGCGCACGCGTGCCACCACCGCGGCGAGGTTCTCCGCCTCGTTGAGCGTGGGCAACACGACGCACGCGCGGGTCAGATACGCAGCTGGGTCGCCCGCGGGCGATAGCGGCCGAGGTTGCCGAGGATGCTCACCCCGAGGCCGCCGGAGAAGATCGTGTCGGCGATGCGGCAGACGTCGTCGTCCGTCACCGCCTCGATCCCGCCGAGGATCTCGTCGAGCGAGAAGCGGCGCTCGAAGTAGATCTCCTGGCGCGCGAGGTGGCTCATGCGGCTGCCCGTGTTCTCGAGCGAGAGCATCAGGCTGCCCTTGAGGTGGTCCTTGGCCCGGCGCAGCTCCTCCGCCGGAAGCCGGTCGCCCTTCAGGCGCCGGAACTCCTCGATGGTCAGGCGTACGACCTGATCGACGGAGTCGAGGCTGGTGCCCGCGTACACGGTGAGGACGCCCGCGTCGGAGTAGGAGGTCACGCCGGAGGAGATGGAGTAGACGAGCCCGCGCTTCTCGCGCACGTTCTGGAACAGCCGCGACGACATGCTGCCGCCGAGCACGGTATTCATGATGTACATGCCGTAGCGGTCGGGATGCGTCTGGCGGAAGGCGGACGCGGCCAGGCAGAGATGGACCTGCTCGAGCTCCTTCTTGGAACGCGTCACGATCCTGGAGGCGGCGCGGGGGGGGCCGCCGTTCTTGCCCGCTCCTCCCGGAGCCAGCTCGCCGAAGTGGCGATGGATGAGCTCGGAGGTGGCCTTGTGATCGAGGTGGCCGGCGGCCGAGATGAGGATGTTCTTCGGCCGGTAGACCTCGCGGAAGAACGTGGCCAGCTCCGGCCGCTTGAACTTCGCGACGCTGCGCTTGGTGCCGAGGATGGGACGGCCGAGGGGATGGTTGGGCCAGAAGGCCTCGGTCAGGAGCTCCATGACGAGGTCGTCCGGAGTGTCCTCGACCATGTTGATCTCCTCGAAGATGACCTTCTTCTCCTTGGTCATCTCCTCGGGATCGAACAGGGGGTTGGCGACGATGTCGCCCAGGATGTCGACGGCCAGGGGCAGGTGCTCGTCGAGCACCTTCAGGTGGAAGGAGGCGTACTCCTTGGCCGTGAAGGCATCCATGTGGCCGCCGATGGAATCGACCTGGGCGGCGATGACCTCCGCCGGGCGGGTCTTGGTGCCCTTGAAGACCATGTGTTCGATGAAGTGGCTGATCCCGGTCTGGGCGCTCGTCTCGTGACGGCTGCCGCGCTTGAGCCAGACTCCGATAGCCACGCTGCGCACGTGCGGCATGGACTCGGTGACGAGCGTGAGGCCGTTGGGAAGGACTTCCTTGACGATCATTTTCCTAGATGGCGCGGCTACGCGCGGGAAAGAAAGTACAGACTAACACGCTCAGAAGCGGCCGGCCAAACGGACGGGCACGGAGACGGG
>WNFN01212268.1_pt1 | contig 14119 bp, 13 predicted proteins | sample 5400161 | NCBI WGS metagenome assembly WNFN01 (sample SAMN13153353, study PRJNA577476) | soil metagenome | isolation source: 80 cm saprolite on Douglas fir-dominated hillslope | place: USA:California | collected 2013-09-17
GAAGACGCTCGCGATGGCCGGGCGCGCGGCCAGGTGCGAGTAGTCCTGCTGGGCCTACACGCGCAGGACGAGGGGCGCGTCGGGACGGCCCACGCGCACGGGGGTGACGAGGGCGTCGGAGGCGTCGGGCGCAGAGGCGGCGGCGGACACACCCACCGAGAGGGCCAGAGCGGCGACGATCCCGGCGGACTGTCTCATCGTTTCGATCCTCGCGCGCCCGGCACCTCCAGATACACGGGGTTCGTCACCGCCACCGGAGATCCGTCCACGGCGTGGACGTGCACGCGAAGGTAGGCGTCCTTCACTACCGTGCGCTCGAACCGGATGGGCGCGGAAGCGATCGGAGCGGAATCCACGATCGCACCGTCCTGGACGAGATCCACCCGCCCACGTCCGAGACCGGAGGGAATCGTCACCTCGACGATGGCGGTGGCCCCGCGCGCCACGGGCAGGCTGTCACCGATGCGCGCCTCGGCGCTCCCGGAGCGGACGAGGAGCTCCGGTGGAGGCGTCGCCCCGTCGGCCATCACCACGACGCGCCCGGCGCGGATCGCGTCGAGGATCGCCCTCTCCGAGAGCTCGGCCGCCCACACGCGCACGCTGGCCGCGCCGATGGGGTGGTCGGGCCGATGCCAGTCGGAGGACCCGATGCCCACGATGCGCCTTCGGCGCTGGAGCAGCGAGTCCCACAGCGCCATCGCGGCCGCGCGCTCGCGGGTGATTGATCGCGAACAGCGCGCCCCGCTCGTTGGCGGCCCGGACGAGGTCGCGGATCCGCTCGTCGCCCGCGATGAGGCGGAAGTCCACCTGGTCGCGCCAGCCGCCGATGCCGAGGACGCTGGCGTGCCCGCCCGGCGTGGTGACCTCCTCGCCCACGAGGCGCAGGAGTCCGGGTACGTCGACGGGGTCGAGCTGGTGGGTCGTGTTGTTGTGATCCGTGATCACGACGAAGTCGTGGCCGGCCTCGCGCGCGCGGCGGCACACCTCCTCCGTCGAGAACTCGCCGTCGCTGTGGCGCGTGTGCAGGTGGACGCCACCGCTGAACCAGGCCGGGCCCGGACGCAAGGGGCCCGTCGGCCTTGGGGCCAGCGTGGGGACGGGAGCCGGATCGGCGACGGCGGACGTCTCCGCGGTGAGCGTGACGTCGACGCCGGCGGGCCCCACCTTGTACAGGCCGAGCAGGACATGCCACTCGCCCTCGGGAAGCGGGCCCGGCCAGTAGCCGGGCGAGGCCGCGCTCGTGCCGACGAAGATCTCGGCGGCCGCCCCTCCGCTCCATCCGCGCTGCGCCGGCGTGCCCAGATCGAGGGGGCCCGGCTCGAACAGGCCGAGGTCCACGACGTTCGCACCTCCGGCCTTGTCGTAGGCATAGGCGATGGTGAGACGCGTCGTCCCCGCGGGCACGGTCACGGGCACGTACTGGTAGCGCCCCACCTCGCGGTCCTGCGCGGTGAAGTGGAGCCGCTGCTCGCGGCGCGCTTCCGGAACGGCCGGCGACGGCGCCGCCACCAGGTCCGCGAGCCCGGCGAGAAGAGCGAGCCCGAGGAGGGACAGGCGCATGGGTGGCCCGGACGCTATCGAACGCGCCTGCGCGGTGTCAAACCCCGGCGCTCCGTGCCTGGGAGTATGCTCACCGCGCTTCCGGAGGATCGCATGAGACTCGAAATCGCGGGGCGGGTCGCCCTCGGCGCGACGATGGTGGCGCTGGCCATCCCCGCCGCGTCGGAGGAGACCGCTTTGCGCACGTTCTTCCGCCGCACCATCGGGCTCACGGAGGCGCAGATCGCGGAGGTGGACGCCGGGCGCGTGGTGACCCGCCAGCTTCCCGGCGCGGACAAGCCGGAGATGGCCGCCTTCGGTGCGGTGCGCGTCACCTCGAGCAAGGACACCTTCCTCCAGCGCCTGCGCGACGTCGCGCGCTTCCGCCAGGGACCGCCCAGCCTGCAGATCGGCCGCTTCCACACGCCACCGGTTCCGGCGGACCTCGACGGCCTCACCCTCGAGGACGGCGATTTCGACGCCGCGCGCCAGTGCAAGCCCGGCGACTGCGACCTCAAGCTCGCGCGCTCCGCGCTGGAGCGCATCCGGCGCGAGATCGACTGGAAAGCTGCGGACGCGCGCGCTCGGGCCAGCGGGCTCATGAAGCAGATGCTGGTCGACTACCTCGGCGCCTACCAGCGCGGGGGGACGGCGGAGATGGCGACCTACATCGACAGCTCCGTGCCGCTGGACACGCCTGCGGAGTTCCGCAAGGTGCTCGCCGCGTCGCCCTACCTCGTGCAGTACGCGCCCGAGCTGCAGCGCTACCTCGAGGAGTACCCGAAGGGCGCGCCCGCGGGCGCGGAAGACTTCTTCTACTGGACCAAGGACAAGTTCGGGCGTGGCCTCCAAGCAGATCTACGCGAGCCACTACTTCCAGGCCGGCCTCGACCTCACCGCGCTCGTGGACGCGCCGGGCACGACCGGCGGCTTCTACCTCGTGGACCTCTACCGCGCGCGCGTGGATCCGCCGACGGGCATGCTGTCCGGCGTCCTGCTGGGAAAGATCCGCGGGGGCATCGAGCAGGGCGTGGGCGACGGGCTGAGGAAGGCGAAGCAGCGCGCAGAAGCCCAATAGAACGAAACGCGACCGATACGGTTAGCAGATTAGAGGCTGTGGCCAGGTCGGTCTGTCATCAGACGGTCGGTCATCATTCTTCCGCGGATGCTGCCAACAAATCGACCACAAGCGCCGTCCACGAGAAGTCCCTCGCCCCGTTCCCCTCCCCCGTCGCCGGGTGGTAGTACTCACGAAACCCGTCCCTCTCCACCAGCGCGCCGGAGCGATCCTCGATATGTCGCGCGAGATCCGGGCGCCCATGCCGTCGCAACCCTCGCGCGAGGTACCAGTTCGTATTCATCCAGGTCGGTCCCCGCCAGACGAGCTTGGTGCCCACCACGCCCGGCGCATAGCTGGGCTCGTTCATCGCCACCGAGGGCACCGGGAAGGGCGCGGCATACTCGCGCTCGTCCGTGACGTGCCCGACGATCCGCTCCGCCACCTTCGCGGGCAGGTCGGGCAGGGCCAGGGGCAGCAGCGACGAAACGGTGTTGACGCGCAGCCGCTCCTCGCGCCGTCCGGCCAGATCGAAGAAGAGGCCGGCTTCCGCGTCGTAGCACTTGGACACCAGGCCTTCCGTCGTGTGCGCGGCGCGCGCGCGCATCGCGGAGGCCCCCGCCGCATCCCCGACCGAATCGAGCAGCTCGCCCAGCACGCGCTGGTTCTCGCCGTAGATCGTGTTGACGAGCACGTCCTCGCAGATGAACCGATCCAGGGCGAACATCTTCTCGGGATCGCGCCCGACCGTCGCGTACGGTCCGGCCACGCGCTCCCACGCCGCCGTGTAGTCCTCCAGGTCGGTGCCGTGGATGCCCAGGTACGCGTCGTACTTCGGGGTGTGGTCGAGCCCGGACTCGTCGGGCTGCAAGGTGGCAATGAGGCCGTCGCGGTCGGGATCGCGCACGCGGTCCAGCCAGTCGTAATAGCGCCGCACCCTGGGCAGCACCTCGTCCAGGAACGCCCGGCCGCCCTCGCCCCGCGCCGCCGCCTGCACCGCTTCCGCCAGCACGGGGGGCTGGATGCAGTCGCTGAGGTAGGGCGTGCGGTACGCGATCGAATACGTCTTCAACATCTCCTCGAAAGCCTCGCGCTGCCAGAACGTCACGTGGGCCACGAAACCGTCCGGCTGCGCGTTCTTCAGGAGCGAACGGACCTCGCGGCGCGCGCGCTCGCGGTCGAAATGCGCGAGGGCGACGGTGTGGAAGCAGGAATCCCAGAACCACTGGAAGGGATAGGTGCCCATCGACGGACAGACGAAGTCGTAGTCGTATCCGCACCAGGCGGCGTGGCCGCGCTGGCGGTTGCGGTCGTAGAGCGCGCGCACCGAATCGCGCATGCGCTCGAAGCGCTCGCGCCCTACTCCTCCCATTCCCCGTCCTCGACCAGCCGGTCGCGCTGCTCGATCCTTTTCATGATCTCGGCCCGGTCGCCCAGGGTCGTGGTGGCCAGACCCTCCACCACGCAGGACGCGGCGCAGCACGCGAACACCGCCGCCTCCGACGGGTTGCCCGTCTCCCGGTAGCGGATCAGGAACGCGGTCGCGAAGACGTCGCCCGCCCCCGTGGGATCGACCTCCGTCCGGGGGAAGCCCGGGATCTGCTCGACGCCCTCGCGGGTGACCAGCGACAGGCCCCGCCATCCGCTGGTCACCGCGATCATGGGCACGTACGAGAGCAGGTCGCGCGACCGGCGCAGCGCGTCCGGGATGTCGTGCTCGGACAGGAACAGCGCGTGCACGCCGGCCAGGCTCTCGTCCGGCCGCTCCCATTCGCAGGGCGTGACTTCCCCGCCCGGCCCGAACGCACGCACCCAGCCCTGCGCGTTGGCCCCCACCACCTCCGCCTCGAAAGCCTCGGCCGCGCGGCCATGGATCTCCGCGGCCACGCCGCCCAGGAGGAGCACGTCGGGCCGCCGCCACTCCTCGGGCACGAGCGAGAGCGCGACGTCGGCCGCGCGCGAGGAGAGGACCTGCGTGCGGGCGCCGCCCTCCCCGTAGTTGTTGACGAACCGCGTGGTCGCGTCACCGCGCGCGACGAATGCGGTCACGCCGGGCAGGTCGCGTTCGGGCTCGAAGTCGGGCCCGGCCGAGGTGAGGGAGGCCGCCTCCCAGCCCAGCTTGCGCGCGGTCTGGGTGGCATAGGTGACGGATCCGCCGAGCACGGTCTGACCCTGCAGGCGGTCCCAGGTGACGTGTCCGACGGCGAGCAGGCGAGGCATCCGCGGATTCTATCGGCTCGGGAGTCGGCGGTCAGCCCGGGTCAGCGGGCGGCGCGCGCGGAGTCGAGGGTCGCGCGTCGGAGCTTCGCCTTGAGCGCCTCCGCCGTGTCCGCGGGCGCGGAGCAACGGCCGGCCGTGCACAGATAGGCGGCGGGCCGGCTCCGCGGCGGGAAGCTGACGTCCGCGTGCGGGAGTGGTCCCTCGGCCGGATCCCACAGCTCGACGCGCTTGTAACCCGCGGGCTCGCGCAGCGCCGTATCGAGCAGGGCACGCGAGACGGGCTCGGTCCGCGCGCCCACCACGGTCACGTGCAGGGGATCCCGCGCGCGCTCCCAGTCCGCGAGGAGGACGCCGCCGGTGTTGAAGCGCCGCGCCACATCTGGGCGCGCCAGGTAGCGCAGCGCCTGGTCCGCCAGCTCGCGATGGGCGGGGTTGGCGGTGTAGTGGAACGCGAGGTTCGCGACCCGCGCCAGCGTGATGTTCTCGTCGCGCTGGGGAGCAGCCAATTGGCCGGGTGGTGGCCGCAGTGCCGGACGGTCGAGGGGGCCGGCGGCGACCGCGGTCACGAGGCCGGCCACGCCTTCGCGCCGGAAACGCGCGGCCACGAACGCGAGTGTCGTCTCGGCGCGCTCCAGCCAGGGCCGCTCGCCCGTCGCCGCGTACAGCGCGAGGAACAGGCGGGCCGCGGCCACCGAGTCCCCCAGGTACGGTCCGGCCACGTCCGCGGCATCGTGCCGGAAGCCGCCCCCCTGGAGGGCGCGATTCGCCAGGATCCATTCCGCGGCCTGGACGGCGCCCCGGAGATGCGCTTCCTCGCCGGTCGCGGCATGTAGGGCGAGGAGCGCCGTGGCCCCCCACGCGGTCTCGCGCGTGTAGAGATGCGTGTCCACGCGCGGAACACCGCGGGCCCGCCGCTGCGCGTCGCCGAGGGCAAAGTAGCCGGCGGAATGCTCGCCGCGCACCACGTCCGCGTCCTGGCTGACGTAGAACGCGCCGTCGGGCCCACGCAGGAACGCGGTCAGGAATCGATGGATGTCGCGCGCGGCCTGCAGGTAGCGGGGCTCGCCCCATTGCGCGTAGGCCTGCGCGTAGAGACGCAGGTCCTCCGCCTGCATGGACATGATCTTCTCGAAGTGCGGATGGTCCCAGTCCCCGCTGTCCGAGTACTGGTAGACGCCGCCCCACACGGGGTCGATGAGCTTGAGCTGCCGGTCGAGGGTCTCACGGGCCATGCGCTCGGCGCCGCGGTCGCCCTCCCGGGCGCGCAGCAGGCACCATTCGACGCTGTCCCAGTCCAGGTACTTGTGCGAGGTCCCCCATCCGCCGTGCTTGGTGTCGTAGCGGTTCACGAGGATGGCCTGGAGCTCGCGCCGCTCCGCGTCGGTGAGGGCGGCGCCCTCCCCCACGGACGGGCCCGCCGCAGTCTCGACGGAAGGCCCGGGGGTGGGGTCGGCGATCACCGCGCGCAGCAGTCCGCGCATGCGCTCGGGCTCGATGTAGCCCTGGAACTTCACCAGCTCCTGGCCCGCCGAATCGAAGACGACGGTCGCGGGCCAGCCGTAGTCCTCGTAGCGATTCGACAGGTCGGGCCGCGCGTCCTGGTCCACGCGCACGGGTACGAAGCGCGTCTGGATCAGGGAGACGACTTCCGGATCCTTGTAGGTCGTCTCCTCCATCACGTGGCACCAGTGGCACCAGACCGCGCCGAGGTCGAGGAGGACGAGACGGCCGTCGGCCCGCGCGCGCTCGAAGGCGCTGTCGGACCAGTCGGTCCAGGCGATGGCGCCGGGCGGCTCCGCGGCACCAAGTGGAACGGAGAGCGCCACGAACAGCACGGCCGCGCTCGCCAGACGGATGCGCACGCTCGCTTCTAGGCTCGGACTTTCTCGAAGAGCTTCAACTGCCAGTCCTCGGCCTGGGAGACGGCAACCGGGTAGCGGCCGGAGAAGCAGGCCGTGCAATGACGGTCGCCCTTGGCGTCGCCGATCGCGGCCAGGAGGCCCTCGTGTGTGAGGTAGGCGAGGCTGTCCGCGCCGATGCTCTGGCGGATCTCTTCGGTCGAGTGGGAGGACGCGATCAGCTCCGTCTTCAGCGGCGTGTCGATCCCGTAGTAGCAGGGGCCGGTGGTGGGGGGGCTGCTGATGCGCATGTGCACTTCGCGCGCGCCCGCCTCGCGCACCATCCCCACGATCTTGCGCGAGGTGGTGCCGCGCACGATCGAATCGTCGATCAGCACCACGCGCTTGCCCTCCAGGACGCTGCGCACGGGGTTGAGCTTGATCTTGACCCCGAAGGACCGGATCGACTGCTTGGGCTCGATGAACGTGCGCCCGACGTAGTGGTTGCGGATGAGGCCCCACTGGAAGGGCAGGCCACTCTCCTCCGAGTATCCAAGGGCCGCTCCCATCCCGCTGTCGGGGACGGGCACCACGATGTCGGCGTCGGCGGGAGCCTCGCGCGCGAGCTGCCGGCCCAGGCGCTGCCGCGTCCCGAGGACGTTGCGTCCGAATACCTCGCTGTCCGGGCGCGCGAAGTAGATGTGCTCGAACACGCACTGCCGCACGGGCTCGGGCGGAAAGGGGTGGAACGACCGCAGCCCGTCGCGGTCGATCACGATCAGCTCGCCCGGCGCGACCTCGCGCACGTACTCCGCGTCGATGAGGTCCAGCGCGCACGTCTCGGAGGCCACGATGGTCGCGCCCTCGAGCTTCCCGATCACGAGGGGCCGGAAGCCCCAGGGGTCGCGCGCGGCCACCAGCGCGTCCTTGGTCAGGAAGAGCAGCGAGAAGGCGCCCATCACCTTGGAGAGGCTGGCCGCGATGGCGTCCTCGAGCGTCTCGCGATGGCTGCGCGCGTAGAGGTGGAGGACGACCTCGGTGTCGGAGGTGGACTGGAAGATGGAGCCGGCCGCTTCCAGCTCCTGGCGCAGGATGCTCGCGTTGACGATGTTGCCGTTGTGGCCGAGCGCGATGGGGCCGCGATGGCACTCGATCAGGATGGGCTGCGCGTTGGCGGCGACGGTGTCCCCCGCCGTCGAGTAGCGCACGTGTCCCATCGCCTTGTCGCCGACCAGCGCGTCCAGGCGCGCGTCGTCGAAGACGTCGTTGACGAGCCCCATCGCCTTCTCGAGCCGCAGCTTCTGGCCGTCGGAGGCGACGATCCCCGCGGACTCCTGGCCGCGGTGCTGCTGGGCGTAGAGGCCGAGGTAGGTGAGGCGGGCCGCTTCGGGGTGGCCGTAGATGCCGAATAGGCCACAGTGGTCCTTGAAATGGTCGTCGAGAACAGCGGTGGCGGCGGCCATGATCGAAGGCTCTCGGAACCTCGATGATAGCCGACTTGGCCCCCGATCCCTAGGGCAGCGGCGCCCGCGTCGGCCCGCGCAACCCTACAATCGGCATCATGCGCGGGACGGTGACGAACGCTTTCGATCTGCGGCACGCGCGCGCCGGCGATCGCGAGTGGCTCTACGCGCTGCACTGCGCGACCATGCGGGACGTGGTCGAGCGGACCTGGGGCTGGGACGAGGCCTGGCAGCGTGCCCATTTCGATTCCCGCTTCGCGCCCGCCGGGATCTCGGTGGTCACGGTGGAGGGACGAGACGTGGGCGTCCTGTCGCTGCAGGCGCGGCCGTCCGAGCTCTACGTCGCCGCGCTGGAGATCGCGCCCGAGATGCAGGGGCGCGGGCTCGGCACCGCGGTGATGCGCCGGGTGTTGGCGGAGGCGGCGTCGCGCCGCCTGCCCGTCACCCTTCAGGTCCTGAAAGCCAACGAAGGGGCGCGGCGTCTCTACGAGCGGCTCGGCTTCCAGGTCACGGGCCAGGTCGAACACCACCTGCGCATGCGCCACGCCGGCGCCGAGCCCTGAGCGGGCGCCTTCGCTAGAACGACGCCGCCAGGCCGGTGCTTCCGCGGCCGAGATCGAGCCGACGGGGGGCGGACATGTCGGCATGGCGCGCCCCGGGGATGCGGATGCGGCGGCGGGCGAGGGCGACCACCGCCTCGTAGTTCGCGCGCTCCTGCCGCGTGCGCGGAGTGGCGACCTCGTCCGCGCCACCTTCGCAGACGTAGAAGGCCACGTTCGCGGGCAACGGCGCACGGCGGTCGTGGATGAAAGGCGTGGCCGAGCCGACCTCGAATCCCATGGGCAGCTCCAGCGCCTGCGAGATCCGGCGGGCCAGGCCGGGCGTGGGAAACCACCGCAGCTTCCAGGCGAGGTTGGCGCGGTCGAAGCCGCCCCATGGCGTGGCCAGCGCGACCAGCTCGACGGACTCGAACTCGCCGATCGCGCCGTCCGCCACCATCCGGTCGATGGCGGCCTTGGCGATCCAGCCCCCCATGCTGTAGGCCGTGATGTAGAGCCGGCGCACACCCTCGCGGCGCAAGCCGAGGAGCGACACCTCGAGCGTCCCCGCGTTGGTGGTGAGATCCGTCCGCGTCTGGTCGTAGGCGAAGCCGACCACGCGGCGGCCGGCGGCGGCGTGCAGCGGGGCCCATCCGGCCAGCTGCCGCCAGGATTCGTTGATCCCGCCGATCAGGATCGCCGCCGAAGCGGGATCCCGCGCCGGCAGCGACGTCGCCGGAACGAGAGGGGCAGGGACGAGGGGCTTCGCTCCGGCCAGGCTCGCGCACAGCGCCAGAGAGGCCGTCCACGCCACGCGCGCCCTCCACGCCGTCGCGGCCATGGGAAGAGTGTGCCTCATCGGCCGGCCATCGCGGGTCAGCGCGGTTGCAGAAGGCGTTCCAGGCTCATCCAGGCCTGGTGCAGCTCCGCGACGGGGAGGTCGATCAGGGTCGTGCCGCCGGACGCGAGCGCCAGCCGGTCGCCGCCGACGGTGCCGATGCGCGCCCAGCGCACGCGGTGGCGGCGCGCCAGCTCCGCCATGCGCAGCTCGTCGCGGGTGGTGACGATCGCGCGCGACGGCGTCTCCGAGAACAGGAGCACGTCCGGGCGCCGGCCGCCCGCAACTTCGAGACGCGCGCCGAGCCCCGGCTCCTCGCCGGCGAAGCAGCATTCGGCGGCGGCGGCGCCGAGGCCGCCGTCGCTGAGGTCGTGCGCGGAAAGCAGGATCCCGCGCGCCGCGCCTTCCGCGAGCAACGCGTGCAGGCCCTTCTCCGCGTCCATGTCCAGCCGCGGCGGCCGGCCCGCGACGCGGCCCTGCACGACCTTCAGCATCTCGCTCCCCCCGAGGTCGTCGCCGGTCTCGCCCAGGAGATAGACGAAGTCTCCTTCGGACCGGAACGAGCGGCGCAGCACATGGGCGGCGTCCTCGATCAGGCCGACCACCCCGAGCACCGGCGTGGGGTAGATCGGGCGGCCGTCCGTCTCGTTGTAGAGCGAGACGTTGCCGCCCGTGATCGGCACCTCCAGGGCGCGGCAGGCCTCGGCGATGCCGCGCACGGCGGCCACGAACTGGCCCATCACCTCCGGCCGCTCGGGGTTGCCGAAGTTCAGGCAGTTGGTGGCGCCGATGGGGACGCCGCCGGCCGCGGCCACGTTGCGGCAGGCCTCGGCCACGGCGAGGCGGGCGCCCTCGTAGGGATCGAGCCAGCCGTAACGGCCGTTGCCGTCCACGGACATGGCGAGGGCGCGGCGCGTGCCCTTCACGCGCACGACCGCCGCGTCCGACCCCGGGCCCACGAGGGTGTTCGTGCGCACGGTCGAGTCGTACTGGCGGTAGACCCACCGCTTGTTCGCGATGTTGGGCGAGGCGAGGAGGTCGAGCAGCGTGCGCGGCAGGTCGGACGGCGGCGACAGGGCCAGCACGTCCTCCTCGGCGGCCGGATTGCGGGGCGCGGTCCAGGGGCGGTCGTAGACGGGAGCGGCGTCGGTCAGCGCCTCGTTGGGGACGTCCGCCTCCAGCCGCCCCTCATTGAAGATGCGGAGGCGCTGCCCCTCCGTGACCTTGCCGATGGCCTCCGCATGGAGGTCCCACTTCTCGAAGATGCGGACGATCTCGTCCTCGCGCCCGCGCTCGGCCACGAGCAGCATCCGCTCCTGCGATTCGGAGAGCATCACCTCGTAGGCGGTCATGCCCGTCTCGCGCTTGGGGACGCGGGCGATGTCGATCTCGATGCCGGTGCCCGCGCGCGCGCCCATCTCGCAGGTCGAGCAGGTCAGGCCGGCCGCGCCCATGTCCTGGATGCCCACGACGGCCCCGCTGGCCATGGCCTCCAGGCAGGCCTCGAGCAGGATCTTCTCCATGAAGGGATCGCCGACCTGGACCGTCGGCCGTTTCTCCTCGCTGCCCTCGCCGAACTCGGCGGAGGCCATGGTGGCGCCGTGGATCCCGTCGCGGCCGGTCTTGGCCCCGACGTAGAAGACGGTGTTGCCCACGCCTTCCGCGCGGCCCTTGAAGATCTCGTCCGCGCGCGCGATGCCCAGACAGAAGGCGTTGACCAGCGGGTTCTTCGCGTAGCACTCCTCGAAGACCACCTCGCCGCCCACGGTCGGGCAGCCGAAGGCGTTCCCGTAGCCCCCGATGCCGGCCACCACGCCGGAGATGAGGCGGCGAGTGTGCGGATCGGTGGGTGGGCCGAAGCGCAGCGAGTCCAGGATCGCGATGGGCCGCGCGCCCATGGTGAAGATGTCCCGGAGGATCCCGCCCACGCCGGTGGCCGCCCCCTGGTAGGGCTCGATGAAGGACGGGTGGTTGTGCGACTCGATCTTGAACACGGCGGCCAGGCCGTCTCCGATGTCCACCGCACCCGCGTTCTCGCCGGGCCCCTGCAGCACGCGCGGCCCTTCCGTCGGCAGCGTCTTGAGATGGACCCGGCTGCTCTTGTAGGAGCAGTGCTCGGACCACATGACGGAGAAGAGGCCCAGCTCGGTCAGGTTGGGGTCGCGGCCCAGCGCCTTGCGGATCCGCTCGTACTCGTCGACGCTGAGGTTGTGCTGGGCGAGCAGCTCCGGGGACACGGTGGCCATGCGCAATCTTAGCCCGGGGGCCGGCTCACCTCAGCTGGCGACACACGTCGGCGCAGCGGATATCGGATTGGCCGGGCGAGCCCGCGATGAGCTCCTCCCTCGAGCCGCTGGAGACGGCACAGACGCGGCCGGTGGCGTCTCCGCAGAAGGCCCGGACCCCGGTCTTGCCGGCCGCGACCGGATACGCGATCACCGCGAATGCGTCCGTGCTCGACGGGGAGATGCCCTTGGCGGCCGCGGCCCGCGCCCCGCCCTGCAGCTCGTGGACGTAACCCGAGCGAGATCCCGCGAACAGGGCGGCGTCGATGAACGTCGGTCCCGCGTAGTCGGGGATGCAGGTCTGCGGACCCGAGAGGCACTCCCACCGGCCGTCGTAGAACCCCTGGTTCACGGTCTGGTAGGCGGCCTGGGCTGAGATGACCGTGCGCACGTTGCCGATGGCGCTCGCTTCGTTGGCGGCGACCCGCGCGCGCAAGAGACTCGGGATCGCGATGGCGGCGACGATCCCGATCATCATCGGCACCACGAGCACGAGGGCGACGACCACGGCCACCAGAACCCCGACCGGAATCGTGCCGGAGGCAGGGGGCGCCGCCCCCTCGCGGCCCTTGGCCGCGAGCAGGTATATGAGGAACACGAGGCTGACGCAGGGGACGAACGAGACCAGGGCCAGCCAACCGGACTGGCCGAGGTCATGCAGCCGCCGGACGGTGGACCCGACGTTCACGATGAAGGCGATCGGGATCCAGACCAGCGCGAAAAGACCGATGGCGATCCAGGCGCCCTTGTTCTTGTCGCCCGCCGCCGACAGCAGCGCCGCGCCCACGCCGAATACGACGAGGCCCACGACGACAAAGCCGAGGTGGGCCACCGCGAACTCCGAGCGCGAAAAGCGCCCGCTCCAGGCGAAGCATCGGCGCCAGAGGACGAGCGGGTTCAGCGTGTGCGGCTCGCCGTCCCTCGCCGGCAAGGCCACACCCGGAACGGACGGCCGCCCTGCGGGGGTGGCGGGCCCGGGCGTGGGGACAAGCTCCGGCACCGCCTCCGCTCGTACCCATCCCTCGAGTCCGGCCCGCCAGACGAGGGTGGCGGGGCCGAGCCGGCGCACGACTTCGACCAGCTCCGCCGCGGTGTACGGCCCTCGCTGTGCCCCCGCCTCCACGTAGAACCATTCGCGTTCCTGCATGCCCGGGGAGAATAGGCGAATTCGCTTGCCGCCGGAAGCCCTCTTGCCTATGATCCCCCGTCGCCCCCACGGGAGAGACGCCCTTCATGGTGACTGTCTGCGCCTGGTGTGAACGCTATCTCGGTCCCCACGATGCCCCCGTCACGCACGGCATCTGCGCCGCCTGCACCGCCCGCCAGCATTGGCACGACCCTCCGGTCCTGGTCGTCTCGCGTCACCGGGAGGCGCTGATCCCCGTCTTCCGCCAGCTCCTCCAGGGCAGCCCCGAGGTGAAGATCGTCCTCGAGCGTCGGCAGGACGAGCGCCGGCAATCGGAACTCGTGCCCGTGCCCGGGGGGGAGCGCCGCCGCGGGGGCGATCGGCGCAAGCGCGGCGACGTCCGCCTCATCTGACTCCCGGCCTGCCGACCGGCCCGCGTTAGAATCGATCGGGCCGGGCCATGAACTACGTCGTCCTTGCCGTCCCCGTCTTCTTCCTCCTCATCGGCCTCGAGCTGCTGATCGCCCGCCTCCAGGAGAAGGACTACTACTCCCTGAGCGACTCCGTGGCCGACCTCGGCTGCGGCCTCGTCTCGCAGCTCGTCGAAGTGGCCTTGAAGACGTCCCTCTTCGCCGGCTACCTCTTCCTCTACCAGCGGTGGCGGCAGTTCGAGATTCCGGTTCATTCCGTCGCGGCCTGGGCCGGGTGCCTGCTCGGGTACGACTTCCTGTACTACTGGTTCCATCGCAAGAGCCACGAGGTGAACGCGTTCTGGGCCGCGCACGTCGTGCACCACCAGAGCGAGGAGTACAACCTCGCGGTCGCGCTGCGCCAGGGGGCGTTCCAGGGCGCCATCTCGTGGATCTTCTATCTCCCGCTGGCCGTGATCGGGTTCCCGCCCCTCATGTTCCTGACCGTGTCCTCGATCGACACGCTCTACCAGTTCTGGATCCACACGCGCGCGATCGGGAGACTGGGGCCGCTGGAGTGGCTGCTCAGTACGCCCTCGAACCATCGCGTGCACCACGGACGGAACCCGAAGTACATCGACCGCAACCACGGCGGGATCCTGATCGTCTGGGACCGCCTGTTCGGGACGTACGTCGCCGAGCAGGAAGAGCCCGTCTATGGCATCACGACGCCGCTCCGGAGCTGGAATCCGGTGTGGGCCAACCTGCACTATTGCGCCGACCTCATCGGGAAGGCGCGGCGGG
>WNFN01185443.1_pt1 | contig 14103 bp, 16 predicted proteins | sample 5400161 | NCBI WGS metagenome assembly WNFN01 (sample SAMN13153353, study PRJNA577476) | soil metagenome | isolation source: 80 cm saprolite on Douglas fir-dominated hillslope | place: USA:California | collected 2013-09-17
GCGGGCTGTCCTACAACCGTATCGCCGAGCTCACCAGCCGCAATCCGGCGCGGCGCTTCGGGCTCAACAACAAAGGCGATATCGCCGAAGGGCTGGACGCCGACGTCGTGCTGGTGGATCCGAAGGAGACCTGGACCATCCGCGCCGGCGATTCCGCGTCGACGCAGGGCTACACGCCATTCGAGGGCGTCGAGCTTACCGCGCGGGTGAAGTCCACATTTCTCAGAGGACAACTGGTGTGCGAGAACGGCAACATCGTCGGCCAGCCGCGCGGTAAGTATCTGCACAGGCCGACGGTATGATGGACGTGCGCGACGGGCTGGTCGGCGCGATCGGCAACACGCCGCTCATCCGCCTGCGGCGCGCTTCGGAGCTCACCGGCTGCGAGATCCTCGGCAAGGCCGAATTCCTGAATCCAGGAGGCTCGGTGAAGGATCGCGCCGGACTCTACATCATCCTCGATGCGGAGAAGCGCGGACTGCTCAAGCGCGGTGGGCTGATCGTCGAAGGCACCGCCGGCAATACCGGCATCGGCCTCGCGCTCGTCGGCAATGCGCGTGGCTATCGCACGCTGATCGTGATCCCCGATACGCAGAGCCAGGAGAAGAAGGACATGCTGCGCCTTTGCGGCGCCGAGCTGCGCGAGGTTCCCGCGGTGCCGTACAAGGATCCAAACAACTACGTGCACGTCTCGGAGCGCCTGGCGAAGGAGCTCGGTGCGTTCTGGGCGAACCAGTGGGACAACACGGCCAACGCCGACGGCCACTACCAGAGCACCGGCCCGGAAATCTGGCGCCAGACCGGCGGCAAAGTGGACGGCTTCACCTGCGCCATCGGCACGGGAGGGACGCTCGCCGGCGTGAGCCGCTACCTGAAAGAAAAAAACAAAGACATCCGCATCGCCGCCGCCGATCCAGTGGGCGCCGCGATGTACAGCTGGTTCAAGCGCGGCGAGCTGAAGTCCGAAGGCTCATCGATCACCGAGGGCATCGGCCAGGGCCGGGTCACCAGGAACGTCGCGCAGGCGGTCGTCGACGACGCCTACCAGATCCCCGATGCCGAGGCGCTGCCGATCATCTTTGACCTGGTGAGAAACGAAGGGCTGATCCTCGGCGGCTCGAGCGGCATCAACATCGCGGGCGCGATCCGCCTGGCGCGCGATCTCGGGCCGGGCCACACCGTGGTCACGATCCTCGCTGACTCCGGCACACGCTACCAGTCGAAGCTCTTCAATCGCGCCTTTCTCGAGCAGAAGGGCCTGCCAGTCCCAGACTGGCTTTAGTTGGCACCCTCGACGATCACCATGTTGAACTCGGCAGCGCCGGCGCGATGCTTGCGCGCTTCCTGGTACTCGGGGGAGTTGTAGAACTTCTTCGCCGCTTCAGCGTCGGGAAACTCGCTGACCACGATGCGTTGGAACGGGATGTCGCCCTCGAGCGCGGTCTTCTTGCCGCCGCGCACCAGGAACCTGCTGCCGTGCTTCGCGTTGGCAGCGCCGGCCCGTTTCGCATATTCCTGGTATTTCTCGGGGTTGGTGATGTTGACCAGCGCGATGATATAAGCCGGCATCGACTCCTCCTCTTGATTGGAACGCCAATGGACCTGCGCCTGAAGGGTAAAGCAGTCTTGATCACCGGTGGCTCTAAAGGCATCGGCCTCGCCTGCGCCAAGGCCTTCGCCGCCGAAGGCTGCCGCGTGCATCTCGCCGCAAGAGACAAGGATCGCCTGGCGCAGGCTGCCAAGGCCCTGGGTGGCGATGTCAAAACGCATTCGGTGGATCTGCGCGACGGCGCCGCGCTGCGAAGCCTCGCCAGGGACTGCGGCGACCTCGACATCCTGGTGAACAACGCCGGCGATATTCCCGGCGGCACGATCGAGACCGTGGACGAGGCCAAGTGGCGCCATGCCTGGGAGCTCAAGGTGTTCGGCTTCATCAACCTGACCCGCGAGATCTATCCGCGGATGAAGGCGAAGAAGAGCGGCGTGATCGTCAACGTGATCGGCATGGCGGGCGAGAGCCATCCCTTCGAGTACATCTGCGGCGCGGCGGCGAACTCCGGGCTCGCCGCCTTCACCAAAGCGATGGGCAAAGGCTCGCGCGAGCATGGCGTGCGCGTCGTCGGCGTGCATCCGTCTTCGACGCGCACCGACCGCATCGTCACGTTGATGAAGGCCGCGGCGAAGGCGAAGTGGGGAGACGAGAGCCGCTATGAGGAGCTGATCGGCAACGTGATCGAGCCCGAGCAGGTGGGCGACACCGTGTGCTTTCTTGCTTCGCCGCGAGCCGGACAACTCTCGGGCGTGGTGCTCAACATGGGAAGCTAGATAAATGAGGTCAGATCAACTGTCTTAAGCGAGTCTCTCTGGTGCAGCGCGTCGTAGCGATTGGTGGTGGCGGTTTCCTGATGGAAGACACGTCATCGCCCATCGACCACTATCTGCTTAGCCTTGCAAAGAGCGATGTACCGCGGGTGTGTTTCATTCCGACTCCAAGCGGTGATTTGCTAGAACACCTGGACAAGTTCTACCAGGCCTATTCGACTCCTGGCTGCCACCCCAGCCATCTTTCGTTCTTCCGAAAGCCCTCGCATGGAAGCGTCCCCTTAGAAAACTTCGAAACGCAACTTCTCTCCCAGGACATCATCTTCGTTGGAGGCGGGAACACCAAGTCGGCGCTCGCGGTCTGGCGGGAATGGGGGCTGGACATCGTCCTAAGAAAGGCTCTTGAGGCTGGGGTAGTGCTATCCGGCATGAGCGCAGGTGCAATGTGCTGGTTCCAACAAGGGCTGACCGATTCGTTTTGGGGACCGGAATATCGGCCTTTGAAATGTCTCGGATTTCTTCCTGGAGGTTGCGGAGTCCACTACAGCAGCGACCCTAAGCGCCGCTCAGATCTCCACTCTGCGATAGAGGCGTCAGCTATAGGGCCTGCGATCGCGATCGACGACTATGCGGCTGCGCTGTTCTGTGATGGTCGAGTCGCCCGCGTCCTTTCCTGGCGCAACGGTGCGACCGCATTTCGAATTTCGCTCGAACGAGGCCGAGCTGTGGAGGTGGCCTATACATGCGAGCACATTGCGACAGCGAAACCCGACCTGTAATCGCAGGGGTCTGACCCCGATCAAAGCGGCTTTTTGATCAGGCGCGCGAGCTCGCCGATCACGCCGCGGCGGAAGGTGAGCACGCAGATCACGAAGATCACGCCCTGGGTCACGGTCACCCAGGCACCGAGCTGCGCCAGGTAGTTCTCCATCGCGATCACCACCAGCGCGCCCACCACCGGGCCGAACACGGTGCCGAGGCCGCCGAGCAGCGTCATCAGCACTACCTCGCCCGACATGCTCCAGTGGACGTTGTTGAGCGCCGCGAGCTGGAATACGAGCGCGTTCATCGCGCCGGCGACGCCGGCGAGCGTAGCCGAGAGGACGAACGCCACCAGCTTGTAGCGGTCGACGTCATAGCCCAGCGATGTGGCGCGCGCCTCGTTCTCGCGGATCGCCTTCAGCACCTGCCCGAACGGCGAATGCACGATGCGGTAGATCAGCAGGAAACCGGCGAGGAACACGATGAGAACCGTGCCGTACAGCGCCCACACGTTGGTCAGGTCGATGAAGCCGAACAGGCGCCCCCGCGGCACCGCCTGGATACCGTCCTCGCCGTGCGTGAACGGTGTCTGCAGGTAGAAGAAGTAGATCATCTGCGCGAGCGCGAGGGTGATCATCGCGAAGTAGATTCCCTGCCGGCGGATCGCCAGCAAGCCGGCGACGACCCCCAGGCCGCCGGCCGCCAAGGCCCCCGCGAGGACCGCGAGCTCGGGCGGAAAGCCCCAGACCTTCGCGGCATGCGCAAAGACGTAGCCGGCGGTGCCGAGAAACATGGCGTGGCCGAAGGACAGCAGCCCGACGTAGCCGATCAGCAGGTTGAAGGCCGCGGCAAACAGCGCGAAGCACATCACCTTCATCAGGAAGATCGGATACAGCACCAATGGTGCGACGAGGAAAAACGCCACCATCAGCACGAAGGCGAGCTTTTGATGCTTCAACGCGTCCCGCTCATTTCTGGGTGCCGAACAGGCCCGCCGGCCGGAACATGAGCACGATCGCCATGATGATGAAGATCACGGTGTTGGAGGCCTCGGGATAGAACACCTTGGTCAGGCCCTCGATCACGCCGAGGCCGAAACCGGTGACGATCGAGCCCATGATCGAGCCCATGCCGCCGATCACCACCACCGCGAACACCACGATGATCAGGTCGGAGCCCATCAGCGGATTGACCGAGTAGATCGGCGCCGCCATCACCCCGGCGAGCGCCGCGAGGCCGACGCCGAAACCGTAGGTGAGCGTGATCATGCGCGGCACGTTGATGCCGAAGGCGCGCACCAGCTCGGGATTCTCCGTCGCCGCGCGCAGGTACGAGCCGAGCTTGGTCTTCTCGATCACGAACCAGGTGCTCAGGCAGACCACCAGCGAAAAGACGATCACCCAGGCGCGGTAGTTCGGCAGGAACATGAAGCCCAGGTTCTGGCCGCCGGCGAGCTGCGCCGGTATCGCGTACGGCATGCCCGACGAGCCGTACTGGTTGCGGAACAGGCCGTGGATGATGAGCGCGAGACCGAAGGTGAGCAGCAGCCCGTAGAGATGGTCGAGCTTGTAGAGCTGCTTGAGCATGGTGCGCTCGATGATCATGCCGAACACGGCGACCGTGAGCGGCGCGAGGACCAGTGCCCACCAGTAGCTCAACCCCGCCTGGTTGAGCAGGAACCAGGCCACGAAGGCGCCCATCATGTACTGGGCGCCGTGGGTGAAGTTGATGATGTTGAGCAGACCGAAGATCACGGCGAGCCCGAGCGACAGGAGCGCATAGAACGAGCCGTTGATCAGGCCGATCAACAGCTGGCCGAAGAGCGCCTGCGTCGGGACGCCGAAGATCTCGGTCATGGGCGGTTACTTAACGAGCTCGCAGCCCCCATCTTTCTCGGGACGGAATGCCTGCGCCGCCGGAATCGTGCTGCGGATCTTGTAGTAGTCCCACGGTCCCTTGGACTCGGAAGGCTTCTTCACCTCGACCAGGATGGCGTCGTGGATCTTGCGCCCGTCCTTGCGCACCATGCCCTTGCCGAACAGCGGGTCGTCGGTCGGCAGCTCCTTCATCTTCGCGATCACCTTCGGGCCGTCGTCGGTCTTCGCCGCCTCGATCGCCTTCAGGTAATGCAGCACCGCCGAGTACACGCCGGCCTGCACCATGGTCGGCATGTTGCCCTTGTACTGCGGGGCGAAGCGCTTGGCGAAGGCGCGCGTGCGGTCGTTCTGGTCCCAGTAGAAGGTCTCGGTGAAGATCAGGCCCTGCGCCTTGTCGAGCCCGAGCGCATGGATGTCGCTGATGAACACCAGCATCCCGGCGAGGTTCTGACCCTTGCCGACGATGCCGAACTCGGCCGCCTGCTTGATCGAGTTGATGGTGTCGCCCCCGGCATTGGCGAGACCGATGATCTGCGCCTTGGACGACTGCGCCTGCAGCAGGAAGGACGAGAAATCCTGCGTATTGAGCGGATGGCGCACCTTGCCGAGCACCTTGCCGCCCTCCTTCACCACCACCTCTTCGGTATCGCGCTCGAGCGCGTGGCCGAAGGCGTAATCCGCGGTCAGGAAGAACCAGCTCTTGCCGCCGGTCTTCACGATCGCGCTGCCGGTGCCGTGCGCCAGCATCCAGGTGTCGTAGGTCCAGTGGATGGTGTTCGGCGAGCACGCCTTGCCCGTCAGATCGGAGGTCGCCGCGCCCGAGACCAGAAACGCCTTGTTCTTCTCGCGCGTCACCTGGTTGATCGCCAGCGCCACCGAGGAAGTCGGCACATCGACGATCACATCGACCTTGTCGACGTCATACCACTGCCGCGCGATGCTCGAGCCGACTTCGGGCTTGTTCTGGTGATCGGCCGAGATCACCTCGACCTTCATGCCCTTTTTCGCCGCGCCGAAGTCCTCGACCGCCATGCGCGCCGCGACCGCGGAGCCCTGGCCGGCGATGTCGGCGTAGAGGCTCGACTGGTCGTTCAGCACGCCGATCTTGATGATGCCGTCCGAGATCTGCGCATGGGCTGGTCCCATCGCGAGGGCCACCGAGGCGGCCAAAGCTAGTTTACGCAATGCCATTACATCCTCCTGGTTGAAAAATCAGACGCCGAGATACGCGTGAATCTTGTTCATGCTCGATTCGAGCGCGGTGTTGGAAATCATCTCCACCACGCGGCCGTGCTCGACCACGTAGTAGCGGTCGGCCACGGTCTGGGCGAAGCGGAAATTCTGCTCGACCAGCAGGATGGTAAAGCCCTGCTGCTTGAGGCGCGCGATGGTGCGGCCGATCTGCTGCACGATCACCGGCGCCAGGCCCTCGGTCGGCTCGTCGAGCATCAGCAGGCGCGCGCCGGTGCGCAGGATGCGCCCGATGGCGAGCATCTGCTGCTCGCCGCCGGAGAGCTTGGTGCCCTGGCTCTTCAGGCGCTCGCGCAGGTTGGGGAACAGCTCGTAGATCGCCGCCAGGTCGAGCCCGCCGTCGCGCACCTTCGGCGGCAGCAGCAGGTTCTCCTCGACGTTCAAGCTCGAGAAGATGCCGCGCTCCTCGGGGCAGATCGCAATCCCCAGGCGCGCGATGGTATTCGAGGGCAGCCGGATGATTTCCCTCTGCTCGTACTTGATCGAGCCCTCGCGCCGCCCGACCATCCCCATGATCGACTTGAGCGTGGTGGTCTTGCCGGCGCCGTTGCGGCCAAGCAGCGTCACCACCTCGCCTTCGCGCACCTCGAAGTCCATGCCATGCAGGATGTGCGATTCGCCGTACCAGGCGTTGAGGCCCTTGACCTCGAGCAGGCTAGGCATGCCCGGCTCCCAGGTAAGCCTCGACCACGCGCGGATCCTTCGACACCGTGTTGTAGTCGCCTTCGGCGAGGATCTCGCCGCGCTGGAGCACGGTGATCCGGTCCGACAGCGTGGAAACCACCGAAAGGTTGTGCTCGACCATCAGCACGGTGCGATTCGCCGAGACGCGCCTCACCAGCGCCGTGATGCGCTCGACGTCGGCGTGCGCCATGCCCGCCGTCGGCTCATCGAGCAGCATCATCTCCGGATCGAGCGCGAGCGTGGTGGCGATTTCCAACGCCCGCTTGCGCCCATAGGCCAGCTCCACTGCGACGGTGGATTCGAACTCGGTGAGGCCGACCGCCTCGATCAGCGAGCGCGCCGCGTCGTTCAGCTCATCGAGCGCGCGCTCGGAGCGCCAGAAATCATAGGAGTGCCCGCGCTTGCGCTGCAGGGCGACGCGCACGTTCTCGAGCACCGTGAGATGCGGGAACACCGCCGAGATCTGGAACGAGCGCACCAGGCCCATGCGCGCGATGCGCGAGGGACTTGCGCCGGTGATGTCGCGGCCCTTGTAGAAGATCTGACCGCGCGTCGGCGAAAGAAAATGCGTGAGGAGATTAAAGCAGGTGGTCTTGCCGGCGCCGTTGGGGCCGATGAGGGCGTGGATGCTGCCCCGCCGCACCTTCAAAGACACGTCCTTGACTGCGACGAAGCCTTTGAATTCCTTGGTGAGGCCGCGCGTTTCTAGGATTATTTCTTCGGTCAAGGCTTGCGCTTTTCCAGGAAGGCTTCCATGCCTTCGCGTCCCTCATCATGGGCGAAGCTCGCGGAAATCACGCCCGAGGCGAGCTCGTAGGCCTGCGCGGCACCGAGATCCATCTGCTGATAGAAGGCGCGCTTGCCCGCGGCGACCTGCGCGGGCGGCTTGTCGGCGATCTGTTGCGCCAGCTTTTCCGTCTCCGCGGCGAGCGCAGCGCCGGCTACAACGCGGTTGACGAGGCCCCACTCCAGCGCCTTGTGCGCGTCGATCTGCTCGCCGGTGAGCAGCATCTCCATCGCGCGCTTGCGCGAGATATTGCGCCCGAGCGCCACTCCCGGGGTCGAGCAGAAGAAGCCCCAGGTCACTCCCGGAGTGGTGAAGCGCGCGGCATCGGAGGCGACCGCGAGATCACATTGCGCGACCAGCTGGCAGCCGGCGGCGGCCGCCGCGCCCTGCACGCTGGCGATCACCGGCTGCGGCAGCGCGGTGATCGTCTGCATCATGCGGCTGCACTTGGCAAAGAGCTCCTCGATTTTGGGCCGCTCCTTGAGCGCGCGGATTTCCTTGATGTCGTGCCCGGCGCAGAAGCCCTTGCCTTTCGCCGCGAGCACCACGACGCGCACGCGACGGTCGCCGGCAATCGCCTCGAAGGCCTCCTGCAGCGCTTCGAGCATCTCGGTGGTGAGCAGATTCATCTGCGCCGGCCGGTTCAAGGTCAGCGTGCAGAGTCCGTCGCGGTCTTCGCGCAACAGGATGGACTCTTCGCTCTTCGGGATCGCGCTCATGTGTCGATGGCAGCGGTCGACTTCGCTTTTTCGCGCAGCACGAACTTCTGGATCTTGCCGGTCGAGGTCTTCGGCAGCTCACCGAAGATCACGGCGCGCGGCGCCTTGAACCTCGCCATCTGGCCGCGGCAGAACTCGATCAGCTCGTTCTGCGTCACCTTTGCTCCCGCCTTGAGCTCGACGAAGGCGCACGGCGTCTCGCCCCATTTTGCATCCGGCATGGCGACCACCGCGGCAGCGAGCACCGCGGGATGGCGATAGAGGACGTCTTCGACTTCCAGCGAGGAGATGTTCTCCCCGCCGGAGATGATGATGTCCTTCGAGCGGTCGCGGATCTTCACGTAGCCGTCAGGCTGCATCACGGCGAGGTCGCCGGAGTGGAACCAGCCGCCGGCGAAAGCTTCGTCGGTCGCTTTCTGGTTCTTCAGATAACCCTTCATGGTGATGTTGCCGCGGAACATGATCTCGCCCATGGTCTCGCCGTCGGCGGGCACGGGTTTCATGGTCTCGGGGTCCATTACCGTCAGGCCCTCCTCGACGTGGTAGCGCACGCCCTGGCGGCCATTGAGCCGCACCTGCTCCGCCAGCGGCAGCTGCTCCCATTCCTGATGCTTCGCGCAGACCGTCGCCGGACCGTAGACCTCGGTCAACCCGTAGACGTGCGTGATGTTGAAGCCCATCTGCTGCATGCCCTCGATCATCGACGCTGGCGGCGCGGCAGCGGCGACCAGGCCGCTGACCTGATGCTCGATGCCGCGCTTCAGCTCGTCTGGCGCGTTGATCAGGGTCTGGTGCACGATCGGCGCACCGCAGTAGTGCGTGATGCGGTGTTCCTTGATGAGCTGGAAGATCGTCGCGGCTTCCACTTTGCGCAGGCAGATGTTGGTGCCGGCATTCGCCGCCATGGTCCAGGGAAAGCACCAGCCGTTGCAGTGGAACATCGGCAGCGTCCAGAGGTACACCGAGTGATGCGGCATGCCCCAGACGAGGATGTTGCCGACACCGTTGAGATATGCCCCTCGATGGTGGTACACGACCCCTTTGGGATTGCCGGTGGTGCCCGAGGTGTAGTTAAGCGAGATTGCCTCCCACTCGTCGGTGGGCCAGCGCCACGCGAATGCCGGATCGCTTTCGGCCAGCAACTGCTCATAGGTGGTATCGCCAAGGCGCTTGCCGCCGCTGAACTGCGGATCCTCGGCATCCACCACGGTGATCTTGCGCTTGACCAGCTTGAGCGCCGCCTCGACGGTGGGCGCGAATTCCTTATCCGTGATCAGCAGACGCGCCTCACCATGGTCCAGCATGAAGGCGATCGCCTCCGCGTCGAGCCGCGTATTGAGTGTGTTCAGCACCGCGCCCGCCATCGCGACGCCGAAATGCGCTTCGTACAGCGGCGGCGTGTTCGGCAGCATGGCCGCCACCGTCTGGCCGACAGCGATGCCGCGCTTGGTGAGTGCCGAAGCCAGGCGCCGGCAGCGCGCGTAGGTCTCGCCCCAGGTATAGCGCTGCGTGCCGTGGATCACCGAGACGCGTTGCGGATACACGTAAGCCGCGCGCTCCAGGAACGAAAGCGGGGTCAGCGGAGCGTAATTGGCCGGGTTCTTTTCAAGATTGTGATCAAAGATCGTGCCAACCATGAGCCAAGTATAGCGGTCCGGGGGTAGACGATTCACACGGCGGCCTTTGGAATGAGCACATGCGTAAAACCCTACTGATCATCGCGGCCATCGTCGCCGCGTCGCTCGCGGTGGCTACGTGGCTTGGCCAGGCGATCCCCCAGTCCGGCTCGCTCGCGTTGGGCCTGGCGCTCGCCGCGGTCGGCATCGCCGCCTTCGGCGTCTACAAGGGCGCGCTGCTCGAGTTCACGCCCGAGGTGCTGGCCGGCGACGTCATCGTGCCGCGGCCGAGCCGCGCCGGCGGCGACGTCAAACTGTTGCTGCCGCTGCAGTTCACCAATTCAGGCTCCGCGGACGGCATCATCGAATGGGTCGCGCTGCGCCTCACGCTCGACGGCGATATCCAGCGCTCGGTGCTGCTCTCCCCGGTGGCCGAAGTCGACATGCAGCGCTTCATCCAGTCGAAGCGCCGCCTGGACGCCGAGAACGCCATCGACCCCTTCACCGCCTTCGCGCTCGAAGGCAAGCGATCGCTCGCCAAGTTCGTGCTCTTCGACCTCGCCGAGAAGGCACGCAACGAGCCGCTGCGCCTGCGTTCCGGGCGCTGGACCTTCGAAGTGTTCGTGAAATCCACCGCCAACCGCTCGCCGAAGCTCGAGCGCAGCTTCGAGCACGTGGTCGAGAAGAAGCATATGGACGAATTTGCCGCCGACGCCCCGGTCTACCTGATCAACTACCAGATGACCCTGCCCGGCGCCCGCCGCGAGATCGCCGGCGCCGAGTGGATGCCGCGCACCGCCAGGTACTCAAACTAAGCCGCGAGCTTGCGCCAGACGCTCGGGCGCCTGGCTTCCTTCTCCATGGTGTCGAGGTACTGCTCATGGAGCGCGATCTCCTCCGGTAGCGCCGGGAGGAGGATCAGGTTGGAGAGGTCGATCTGCAGGCCCGCCGCGGCGGCGGCGGCTTGCGCCGGCGTGTCGAGCTCCATCACCAGGCTTTCCTGGCCGCGCGTCATCGCGAGGTAGCACTCGGCAAGGAGGCGCGCATCGAGCAGCGCGCCGTGCACGGTGCGGTTGGCGTTGTTCACGAAGTAGCGCTCGCACAGCGCATCGAGCGAGTTCTTCCTGCCGGGGTGCAGCTCGCGTGCAAAGGCCAGCGTATCGGTGACCTTGGCGACGTGCTCCGCGAGCTTGCCGAGCCGGGCGCGGCCGAGCTCGAGATCCAGGAACTCGACGTCGAACTCGGCGTTATGGATGATCAGCTCGGCGCCGGCGATGAAATCCAGGAACTCCTTCGCCACCTCGGGGAATTTCGGCTTGGCGCGCAGGTCTTCGAGCGTCATGCCGTGTACCCGGGTCGCGCCCAGGTCGACGTCGCGCTCGGGGTTGAGGTAAGTGTGGAACTGCCGCTCGCCGACGTTGCGCGAGAGGATCTCTACACAGCCGATTTCGATGATGCGGTCGCCGAGCTTGGCGTTGAGGCCGGTGGTTTCGGTATCAAGGACTACCTGGCGCGTCATTCTTTGGAATCCCTTTATTCGCCAGAGCGTCTGCGCGCTCATTTTCCGGATGCCCGGCGTGGCCGCGCACCCAGTGCCACTCTACCTCATGTTGGGCGGCGAGCTCGTCGAGCGTTTTCCAGAGGTCGATATTCTTCACCGGTTTCTTGTCCGCGGTGCGCCAGCCGCGGCGCTTCCAGTCGTGGATCCAGGTCGAGATGCCCTTTTGCACGTACGTCGAGTCCGTATAGAGGCGCACCCGGCTGCGGCGCTTGAGCGCCTCGAGCGCGCGGATCACCGCCATCAGCTCCATGCGGTTGTTCGTGGTGTCGGCCTCGCCGCCGTAGAGCTCCTTCTCCGCGCCTTTGGCTCGCAGCAGCGCGCCCCAGCCGCCGGGGCCGGGATTGCCGCTGCAGGCGCCGTCGGTGTAAATCTCCACGACATCGTCAGCCATGGTTGTTCTTGTGGCTGCGCTGCGATACCGGGGCGAGCGCCCGGCGCCGCGCGCGCTCCATGCGCCACGCCGGCGTGACGATGCGCATGCCGTGCACGCGCTTCACCGCGCGCACGACGTAGATGCCGCCGAGGAGCGGCCACCAGCGCGCGCCCGCCTTGTCCATGAAAGCGAAGCGCTCGAGCCAGGCCTCCTGGCGGAAGGGCGGCGCATAGCAGCCGAACTTGCCGCCGTTCAGCTCGAAGCCCAGCACGCGCAGCCAGTCGCGCAGCCGAAGCAGGCCGATGAAGCGCGCATCCCAGGGCACGCCGGCATGGCGCGAGGTGAAGAGCTGGCGCGCCCGCCACAGCGATGCGGTGTTGAAGCCGGAGATCACGACCTGGCCCTCTGGCATCAGGACGCGCTCGGCTTCGCGTAATACTTCATGCGGATTGGGATGGAACTCGAGCACATGCGGCAGCGCTACTAGATCGACGCTTTGCGAGGCGAGCGGCAGCTGTAGCGGATCGGCGGCCACCGCGGCGCCGGGCTCGAGCGCGAGCGAAAAGCGGAAACCGATGCGGTTCTGTCGCAAAAAATCGACCTCGGGTAGGCCGACCTGTACTGCCCTGAAACCGAACACATCATCTACGGCACTGTCAAACTGAGCGAGCTCCCAGCCGAGTACATACGCCCCTTGGGGCGTGCCAAACCACCCGGAAAGAGATGAGCGCTCGCCGTTATACTTTGGCGCCCCGTTTTGCACGAAGGACGGACGCATGGATGTCGTGCCTGTCAAAGCGTTCAAGGATAACTACGTCTGGACGCTGCGCAACGCCAGCCACGCCGCGGTCGTCGATCCCGGCGAGGCGCGGCCTGTGCTCGACTACCTGGCGAGCGAAAACCTCAAGCTCGCCGCGATCCTCGCCACGCACCACCACCCCGATCATGTCGGCGGCATCGCCGAGCTGGTGCAGCACTACCGTGTTCCGGTCTTCGGGCCGAAGAACGAGCCCATTCCGACGCTCACGCAGCCGGTTTCCGAGGGAGACCGCGTCGGCATTCCGGAGCTCGGCGTGAGCTTCTCGGTGCTCGACATCCCCGGCCACACTCGCGCGCACGTGGCCTATTATGGGGCAGGCGCCGTTTTCTGTGGCGACACGCTCTTCGCGTGCGGCTGCGGGCGTCTCTTCGAAGGCACCGCCGAGCAGATGTTCGCGTCGCTCGCCAAGCTCGCCGCGCTGCCCGACGACACCAAGGTCTACTGCGGACACGAATACACGCTCGCCAACATCGGCTTCGCAAAAGCGGTCGAGCCCGGCAACCGCGCGCTCACCGCGCGCGAAGCGCGCGATCGCAAGCTGAGCGAAGCGGGCAAGCCGACCTTGCCGAGCACGCTCGGCGACGAGAAGGCCACCAACCCATTTTTACGTTGCCGCGAGCCGGCCGTGGTCGAGTCAGCGAATAAATACCTTGGCGCCCGCGTCGCGGATCCAGTAAGAGTGTTCGCTGCCATCCGCGATTGGAAGAACCGCTTTTGAGGATTAAAACCCTCCTGGTGCTCGCCGCACTGGCCGTGACGTACGGTTGCGCTACGCCGTCGTCGCAGCAGACGAGCGCGACGGTCAAGCCGCGCCCGCCGATCGCGCTGGTCGATCGCACGAGCCCGCCGCCGGACCTCTGGCAGCGCATCCGCCAGGGCTTCGGCATGCCGGACATCGACAATGCGCTGGTCCGGGAAAAAACCGCCTATTACGCGGCGCGCCCGGAATACCTGCAGCGCATCTTCGACCGCAGCCGGATGTATCTCTTCCATATCGTCGATGAGCTGGAAAAGCGCGGCATGCCCACCGAGATCGCGCTGCTGCCGATGGTGGAGAGCGCGTTCAACCCGATGGCCTATTCGCGCGCGCATGCCTCGGGCCTGTGGCAGTTCATTCCCGGCACCGGCAAGCGCTTCGAGCTGCAGCAGAACTGGTGGTACGACGGCCGGCGCGACATCGTCGACTCGACCAACGCCGCACTCGACTACCTGCAATACCTCTACGACATGCACGGCGACTGGCAGCTCGCGCTCGCCTCGTATAACTGGGGCGAGAACGCCGTGGCACGCGCCATCGCCAAGAACCCCGCCGCCGGCCGGCCCACCGATTC
>WNFN01233605.1_pt1 | contig 14098 bp, 12 predicted proteins | sample 5400161 | NCBI WGS metagenome assembly WNFN01 (sample SAMN13153353, study PRJNA577476) | soil metagenome | isolation source: 80 cm saprolite on Douglas fir-dominated hillslope | place: USA:California | collected 2013-09-17
GAGTATGAGGACCTTGCCGCCGTCGCGGCGGCGACCGGGCCCGAACCGCCGTTCGTGTTCGGCCACTCATCCGGCGCGGCAATCGCATTGCGGGCCGCCGCGACCGGCCTGCCGGTCGCGGGCATCGTCGCGTACGAGGCACCATTCCTCAACGAGGACACGCCACCGCCGGCCGTCAGTGCGGCGGATCATATTCGCGAGCTGGTCAGCTCCGGCCGCAGGGACGAGGCCGTTACCTTCTGGATGTCCGAGGTCGTCAGGCTGCCAGGCGAAATGCTCGCGCAGATGGACGGTGCCCCGTGGGTAAGAACCCTGGAGCCCCTGACCCCCACGCTCCCCTACGACCTCGCCGTCTCCGCGGGCGGGGTACCCACAGCCGAGCTGGGGAAGATCACCGCGCCCGTCCTTATTCTTGGCGGCAAAAACAGCCCGGCCTGGTTCCAGCGCTCCGTCGCGGAACAAGCCGCTGCCACGCCAGGTGCGCGGCTCAAGATGCTCGACGGGTACGACCACAACGCCCCGCCCGAGGTAATTACCCCCATCCTGATCGACTTCTTCGGCGCGCACCGATAGCGCGGCGGGGCCGGGACCGCCACCTAACGCGGGTCAGGACCAAGGCGAAGTCGTGGCCCTGGCCACGGCGGAGCGACGCGATGGCCATCCGCCGGCACGACCGCAGCCAACGGCCAGCCGGCCGATGCCGGAGGCGGCCGGCGGGGAGCGCCGGTACGTACAGACCGGCCGTCTGGACATCCATATCGCCGCGGCGGGAAGCGGGCCGCCGTTGCTGTTGCTGCACGGCTGGCCACAGCACTGGTATGCCTGGCGGAAGCTGATCCCGTTGCTCGCGGGCTCTCACCGACTGATCTGCCCGGATCTTCGCGGCTTCGGCTGGACCGATGCCCCGGCCGGAGGCTACAAGACGGCAGACCTCGCCGCCGACGTGGTGGCGCTACTGGTGGACTCCGCTGGTGGAGACGTCACGGCTGGGCCGGCGGGTGATCAGGCATCTGTCGGCGGTGTCACGAGGGCGGTGCTGCGCGCCTCGGCCGCCAGCCCGGCAGCGCTGAGCGAAGCGGTGATCGAGGAATTCGTGGCCTCGGTGCGCCAGCCGGCCCGGGCGCGGGCGAGTGAGCGGCTCATGCATGAGTTCGCCTACCACGAGATGCTGCCGGTGATCGGGGGGGCGAACCGGTCCCGGCGGCTGCGGGTTCCGGTCCTGATGCTCAGCGGCGAGCGTGACTTCTTCATCCCGGCCCGGGCGCTAGGCGGATACCAGTCATACGCCGACGACCTGCGCGTCCAGGTCATGCCAGCGGCCGGCCACCTGCTGGCCGAGGAGTGCCCGGATAGGGCCGCGACGGCCGTGCGCGCGTTCCCGCAGTCAGGTGGAATCATCGCTCGCCGGATCACCGGCCGAGCTGAGGTGAGCCTGATCGACGCGGCCGAGAGCGCGACCACCGCTGGCCCGCTGCCTGACCTGGTGCGGGCCGCTCAGGCCGGCGACAGCATGGCAATGGCCGAGCTGCTCGACGCTCCCCGTCTCCGCGGGGACTGCCAAATCCCGGCTCCACCGGGCCCGGCGCCGTCCGGCTCGACCGCCTCCAAGCCGACGTCCACGACACCTCATGTCGATTACCATGATGCGATGCAGCAGGACGGGCCGATGAAGACGTTCGGGGACGTGCGCGCCTGGCTGAGCGAGGACGGGGTCGGGACGGCCGAGATCGCCCGGCCGCCGGACAACTTCTTCGACGTCGGGCTCATCGCCTCACTGGCCGACGCCTACGCGTGGCTGGACGAGCAGGCGGGGGATCGCGCGATCGTGCTCTGCTCGGAGGGGAAGCATTTCTGCGCCGGGGCCGACTTCTCGGGCCGCAGCGCGCGGGCCAGGCCGGGCGCGGGCGGCGCGAGAAACCTGTACGTCGAAGCCGTGCGGCTGTTCCGCGCGCAGCTGCCGGTCGTCGCGGCGGTCCAGGGTGCCGCGGTGGGCGGCGGGCTCGGCCTCGCGTGCTCGGCCGACTTCCGGGTGGCGAGCCCGCAGGCCCGGTTCCTGGCCAACTTCGCGCGCATCGGGCTGCACCACGGTTTCGGGCTCACGGTGACGCTGCCCGCGATCGTCGGCCAGCAGCGCGCCCTGGAGATGCTGTACACCGGCCGGCGGGTCGGCGGCGAGGACGCCGCGCGGATCGGCCTGGCCGACCGGCTGGCGGACCCGGACGAGCTGCGGGCCGCCGCGCACGAGCTGGCCGCGGAGATCGCCGCCGCGGGGCCGCTCGCCGTGCGCTCGATCCGGGCCACCATGCGCGCCGGTCTCGCGGACCGGATCCGGGAGGCCACGGACCATGAGGTGGCCGAGCAGGAGCAGTTGCAGCAGACGGCGGACTTCGCCGAGGGCGTCCGCGCTTCGGCAGAGCGCCGGACCCCGCGGTTCGAGGGCCGGTGACCGGTCGGCCAGCGCCCGAGGCGGCCAGCGACCAGGCTGCTCCGGGGGGAGCCACCGGCCAGCACGCGCCCAAGGCGGCTGGCGGCGGGGCAGCGTCGGAGGCGGCCCGCGGTGCGGGCGCGGTGGAGGAGGCCAGCGTCCGGGCGGAGGTGCGGCGCTGGGTCGAGGCCAACTGGGATCCGGAGCTGAGCCTGGTGCAGTGGCGCGGGCTGCTGGCGGACTCGGGCTGGGCGTGCCCGGCGTGGCCGCGCGGGTGGTGCGGGCGGTCGCTGCCGCCCGGCCTGGCCGAGGTGGTGACCAACGAGCTGGCGGACACGGGCGTCCCTGGACCGGCCGAGGGTGTGGGCCGCACGCTGGCCGCGCCGGTGCTGCTGTCGCACGGCAGCGATGATCTCAGGCGCCGGTTCATCCGGCCCGCGGTCACCGGCGAGGTCACCTGGTGCCAGCTGTTCAGCGAGCCGGGCGCGGGGTCGGACCTGGCCGGGCTGGCCACGCGGGCGGAACCGGTGAACGGGGCTGAGGCGTGGCTGGTGACCGGGCAGAAGGTCTGGTCCACGGGCGCCGCGACTGCGGATTTCGGGCTGCTGCTCGCGCGCACCGACGCCGGCGTGCCCAAGCACCGCGGGATCACCTGCTTCGTGCTGCCGATGCGCCAGGCCGGGGTCGAGGTCCGGCCGCTGCGGCAGATGAACGAGCACGCCTCGTTCAACGAGGTGTTCCTGGACCAGGCCCAGGTCCCGGCCGGCTACGTGATCGGCGAGCCGGGCGGCGGCTGGACGGTCGCGCTGTCGATCCTCGCACATGAGCGCCGGCTCGCGGCCCACCGGCCCGCGCCGGTGCCCGCGGGTGCCACCGGGCGGGCCTGGCGGGAGGCGATCGCCGAGCGGACCGCCGCGGCCGAGCCGCACAAGTGGTACCCGCAGCGAGCCGGCCGCCCTGATCTTGTCGTCGCGCGGGCGGTGGCCGAGGGCAAGGCGCGCGACCCGCTGGTGCGCCAGGAAATCGCCCGGCTGATGGAGCTGACCTATACCGCGCGGTGGACGGCGGCCCGGGCCGCCGCCGCCCGTGCCGCGGGCCGGCCGCCCGGCCCCGAGGGGTCGCTGGGCAAGCTGGCCAGCAGCGCGATCGCCCGGCAGGCGGCGCGGGTGCACTCGCTGATCGCCGGGGCGTCGGGCATGCTGACCGGCGCAAGCTCGCCGGCCGGCGGCACGATCGCCGAGATCTTCCTGTCCGTGCCGGCCATCTCGATCGCCGGCGGGACCGACGAGATCCAGCGGACGATCATCGGCGAGCGCATCCTCGGCCTGCCAAGGGAGCCCGATGCCAGCCGGGACCTGCCGTTCCGCGACGTGCCGACCGACGGGAGCCGGTGATGGCCTACCTCGACCGAGACGGCGTCCGTATCTACTACGAGGTGGCCGGCGGCCAGAACGGGAACCTGCCGGTGCTCCTCAGCCACGGCTTCGCCGCGTCGTCGCAGATGTGGCGGCCTAACATCGGGGCGCTGTCCGCCGACCGGCCGGTGATCACCTGGGATCTGCGCGGGCACGGCCGCAGCGACTCACCGGACGACCCGGCGGAGTACTCCCAGGAGGCCAGTGGCAGACATGGCCGTCGTGCTCGACGCGTGCGGGATCGCGAGGGTCGTGGCCGCCGGGCTGTCGCTCGGCGGGTATCTGTCGCTGGCGTTCTGCCTGGCCTGCCCGGACCGGGTGGCCGGGCTGGTGCTGTGTGACACCGGCCCGGGGTTCCGCAGCGACGAGGCGCGGCAGCGGTGGAACGACCGCGCGGTCGCGCAGGCAGGCCGTCTGCACCGCGACGGGCTGGCCGCGCTCGGCGACAGCCCCGAGATCCGCGCCGCGGGACACCGGTCCGGGGCGGGCCTGGCCCATGCCGCGCGCGGCATGCTGACGCAGGGGGACGGGAGCGTCATCGGGTCGCTGCCGTCGATCACGGTCCCGGCCCTGGTGCTGGTCGGCGCGCGCGACCAGGCGTTCCTGGCCGCGGCCGAGTACATGACGGCCAAGATCCCCGGGGCCACCCACGCGGTGATCCCCGACGCCGGCCACGCGAGCAACGTCGACCAGCCGGATCTGTTTAACCAGCAGGTGCTCGCGTTCCTTCGGCAGCCGGGCCTTCGCTGAGCAGTCCCGCCTCCTCCAGCCGGGCGATCTCCGGCTCCGTCAGCCCGGCCTCGGCCAGCACCTCGCGGGTGTGCTGGCCGGCGAGCGGCGCGCGGCGGCGCACGGACGCGGGAGAGGCCGAGAACCGGGCCGGCGGCGGGATCAGCTTGTACGCTCCGGCGGCGGGGTGCTCGTCGTCGGGCAGCGCCTCGATGAGCTCGTCCAGGCCGGCGGCCGCAGCCGCGGGGATGCCTTTCGCCGAGCAGAACGCCAGCCACTGCGCGGTAGTCCTGGCCGCCAGCACGCGGCCGAGCGTGCGTACCCGAAACCGGGTTCGAGCCAGATGCCCCGGCGGGACAGCCGTGGGTCGCCGATCAGGTCTTCAAGCCCCGCGGCGCGCAGCAGCGCCGCCCAGTGCGAATCGCGGTGCGGCTGCACGACGATCCAGCCGTCGGCGGTGCGCAGCGCCCCGCGCAGCGGAGTGAGGATGCGCTGATACCCGGCGGGGCCGCGGGGCGGCCGGGATATCGCGGCGCCACCGTGCTCGACGAGCAGGAACGCCAGCATCGCGTCGGTCATCGGCACTTCCACGCGCTGGCCCTCGCCGGTTCGCTCGCGATGAAAGAGCGCGGCGATGATCGAGTAAGCCAGCACCAGGCCGCACACCTTGTCGGCGAGCAGCGTCGGCACCAGGCCAGGGGTCCCGCCTGCCCGGCGCAGCACGTCCGGAACCCCGCACGCCGCCTGGATGATGTCGTCGAACGCCGGCGCGTCGGCCTGCGGGCTGTCCGACGGGAATCCGTGTGCCTGGCAGTAGATCACGTCGGGCCGGGCCGCGGCGACATCCGGGTAGCCCAGGCGCAGGCGGGCCAGGGATCCGGGCCGCAGGTTGCTGACGAACACGTCGCAGCCCCCGGCGACCCGCAGCAGCGCGGCCCGGCCCTCCGCGTGGCCGACATCGAGGGCGATGTTGCGCTTGTTGCGCAGCAGGTTCAGCGACACGCCGGACAAGCCAGGGCGCGGGCCCGGGCCCATGATCCGGCCTCCTGAGTTATCGCAGCATCGCGCCGGGAGCCCGGCCGTGAATCGACATTGATGTCGATAATATCAGCAAGTCGCATTACCGATATTCGTGTCGATGACTTCGGGTAACTGCCGGCCGGGACCTGCAGGCCAGAGCGACCAGGCCGGGGCTAGGGCGAACCGCCACGTAATCTGGGCTTGTGAAGGCGGCAGGAGCCCTTGTGCTCACCACGGACCCCGACGAGGCGGGGCGCCGGGCCGCTGGTCAGGCGCGGGAGTCGCTCGGGGGCCTGACGCCCTCGTTCGCGGCGCTGTTCGCGTCCGCCCATTTCCTCAGCTCGGCGGAGGCCCTGGTCGCGGCGGTCGCTGAGGAGACAGGCCCGCTGCCTCTCATCGGCTGCGTGGCGGACGCGGTGGTAGGCGGGATCCGCGAGGTCGAGTCCGGGCCCGCGGTTTCGCTCTGGCTGGCTGCCGGCCTGGGCCCGGTCGAGACGTTCGCCATGGAGTTCGTCGCGACGCCCAGTGGGGGCGCCTACGGCGGCTACCGGTTCGAGCCGGGCGAGGCGGGGGTTCACCTGATGATCTGCGATCCGCTCACGTTCCCGGCCGGGGACCTGCTGGCGCACCTGAACGCCCGCGTCCCCGGGGTGGTCGTGATGGGCGGGCTGGCGAGCGGCGGGCTGGCCGTGCGGCAGAGCCGGCTGTTCCTCGACGGCCGGGTGCTGTCCAGTGGCGCCGTCGGCGCCCACCTGCCGGAAGCCGAGGCCCATCACCTGGTGTCGCAGGGATGCCGGCCGGTCGGTCACCCTTACACCGTCACCGGCGCCGAGGGCAACGTGATCCACGAGCTGGGCGGGCGCGCGCCGCTGGCGCGCCTGCGGGAGCTGGCCGCGGCGCTGCCCGGCCGGGACCGGGAGCTGCTCGCCCGGGGAGCGCAGGTGGGGATGCTCATAGACGAGTACAGCGCCGAGCCGCGCCAGGGCGACTTCCTTATTCGCCGCATCGTCGGTGCCGACCCCGAGTCCGGGGCCATCGCGGTGGCCGATGAGGTGGAGGTAGGCCAGACGGTGCAGTTCCATGTCCGGGACGCGGACTCAGCCGACGCGGACCTGCGGCGTACCCTGCAGGGCGAAGTCGCCACTCTCGGTGGCCGCCGGGCGGCCGGGGCGCTGCTGTTCACCTGCAACGGCCGCGGAGCGAGGCTGTTCTCCGAGCCCGACCACGACGCCGGGCTTCTCGCGAGGATGCTGGGCGAGATCCCGGTGGCGGGGTTCTTCTGCGCCGGGGAACTCGGACCTGTCGGCCGGCACAACTTCCTGCACGGCTACACGGCGTCTATCGCGCTGTTCCCGGAGACGACGCCCGGGCACAACCGTTCCTAGACACTAAGCGCGAGTGAGTCCTGCCCGGCGGGCGGCCGCGAGCGGTCCTGGGTCGCCTGGTTGCCCGGGGATGCCTGTTCAGCGACAGCCGGTCGTTTCTGTGGGTGCGGCACCGGGCACGTCTCAGGGTGCGAAGGAAACAGCCGCCGGTAACCCGGAGTGACGGTGACACCGGCCGCGGCGCGGGTTCCTGACTGAACCCATTTGGTTGCCGCGCCGCCGCGATCAGAAGAACACGATGAGCGCGTTCGAGTATGTGCTCGATGTTCCGCTTCCGCGTCGTCGTACGCGGAACGAGGTGCCGCTGCTCGCTCCGGGGACGAGCTGCTGGCAATTGTCCCGATCCGCAGAGGAGCGCCGATGAGTTCCACGCGCAGCGCCGCCAAGAAAGGGGCAATCCCGCAACACGACACGCTCCGGCCGCGGGTCCCGCCGAGCCTGTTCAGCATCGCGCTGGGGCTAGCTGGCCTTGGCGTGGCGTGGCGCGCTGCCACGCCGACGCTGGGGACACCCCAGGCGGTCCCCGACGCTGTTAACATCCTGGCCGCCGCCGCGTGGCTGGTTCTGGTTACGGGGTACGCGGCGCAAGGTCCCAGGCAGGTACTGGCTGACCTGCACCACCCGGTCCTCGCGCCGTTCGTTCCCCTGGCCGCGATCACCGCGATGATCCTGGCCGCCGCGCTGGCCAGGGACGCCTTCGCGGCCGCACGGATCCTGGTGATCGTGTTCCTGGCGGTAACGATCGCAGCCGGCGGGTGGCTGACGGGTCAGTGGTTCGCCGCGGGCCCCGGCCAGGACTCCGCGCATCCCGGCTACTACCTGCCAGCCGTCGCCGGCGGGCTGGTCGGTACCTCCGCCGCCGCGCAGGTCCACTTGCATGCCATCGCCGAGGCATCGTTCGGGATCGGCGTCCTCTGCTGGATCCTGCTCGGCTCCATCGTCTGGAACCGGCTGTTCTTCCGGCCCGGCCTGCCCGCTGCGCTGGTGCCCACCCTGGCAATCGAGCTCGCTGCGCCCGTGCTCGCCGGGCTGGCGTACTTCGCCCTGACCGGCGGAGCCACGAATCTCATCGCCGTCGCGCTCGGCGGGTACGCGGTACTCATGGCACTGGTCCAGGTCCGGCTGATGCCGGTCTACGCCAAGCTCACGTTCACGCCCGGATTCTGGGCGTTCACCTTCCCCGCCGCCGCTGCCGCCACCTATGCCCTTCGGTGGATCACGCTCAAGAAGCCCCCCGGCGCTACCGCCTACGCCATCGTTGTCGTGGCGCTGCTGACCGCGCTCATCGCAGCGATCACCACCCGCACCGTGATTGCCGCCACCCGGGGACAGCTTCTTGTCGGCGCTCACGCCGCTGTCAGTCGCAGTCCCGGACCACCCTCCTACCCGGCCGGTCGTACAGCAACTGCTCCCAGGCCGAGGAAGGAAGGAAGCAGCCCGCTGGCGCAACCCAAGGAACGAGGCAGCGGCAGCCTGCCGCCATGATCGGACGACTCACCGCCCAGAATCGCGTCCGACCACGCAGCGATCGCGCGCTGATCACGCGGCGAGCCTGCAGCAGGCCGCGAACTTCCCGGATGATCTCCCGGTCGCGCTCACCGACAGCTACTACTCCGCAGACATGGCCGGGGGCACGCCGATCGAGCAGCCTGCACCTAATAAGGGGGCGGAGTTCACGCGCTCATCGAGGATGAGAACGGGCCGATCCGGCGCAAGATCGCACGTTCGGTTGACGACAGCGCGGGCAGGATGCCTGCGCCGGATGAGGGCGGGCTGAGAATGCCCCCCGGCGTGCCGGTATTGCGCGTCCGGCTGCGCATCGGGGCCTGCCTGTCGCTGTCGGGGCGGTTCGCGCAGTTCGGCCAGCATGCCCTGCGGGGCCTCGAAGCCTGGTGCTCGCTGGATGGCGCGGCGGAACTGCTGGCCGAGGATGACCGCAGTGACCGGCGCGCGCTGGAGGCGGCCCTGCCAGAGGTCGCCGGGCGGTGCGACCTGCTGCTCGGGCCGTACTCCACGGTGCTGATGCGCGCGGCCGGGCGCGTGGCCGCCGGCGCGGACTGGCTGGCATGGAACCATGGCGGCTCCGGGCACGACGATCGCGCCCATGACACCAGGCCCAGCGCGGATCCGTGGAACTACCGAGCCAGCGCGCGCGGGCCTAGGTCCTGATCGAGGCGGTCGGGCGACCCGGCTGGAACCGGGCCGAGGAACCCGCACGGAACAAGGGCTGGAAAAATCCAGGCTGGGATGTCCAGAACCAGCGCGGCCGCTCCGACCAGGGGGTAAGCGCCCGCTCTGGGCGCGGGACGAAAGGACCGAGATGAAGTACATGATCATGATGTTCGGGGGGCTCGGCGCCTCGCTGGAGAACCGATCGCCTGAGTGGATCAAGACCATGGGTGAGTTGCTGTTGAAGCTCGACAGCGAGTTGAGGGAGAGCGGCGAGCTGGTGGCGGGAGGGGCGCTCGTGGACCCGGGCCAGGCGAAGACGGTCCGTTTCACCGGCGGTGTCCCGGTGCCGACCGACGGACCGTTCGCCGAGGTCAAGGAATCGCTGGCCGGCTACTGGATCGTCGAGGTGAGCGAGGACCGGGCGATCGAGATCGCGTCCCGGGTGGTCGCGTACACCGAGTACCCGATGGAGGTCCGGCGGATCAGGGACGAGTCGCCGCAGAGTGAGCAGTCTCATTAGCGCGGCGCGGCCGTCACCGCGGTGAACGCGGAGCGCCGGATCGAGGATCTGCTGCGCGAGCTCGCGCCGCAGGTCCTCGGCACGCTGGTGCGCAGGCATGGGCAGTTCGACGCCTGTGAGGACGCCGTGCAGGAAGCGCTGCTCGCGGCTGCGCTGCAGTGGCCGGCCGAGGGAGTGCCGGACCGGCCGCGGTCGTGGCTGCTGACCGTGGCGGGCCGGTCACTGGTCGACGCGTGGCGCAGCGAGAGCGCGCGGCGCCACCGCGAGCAGGCCGCGATGTCGCTCGAGCCGGCCGGCCGCGAGCTGGACACCGATCCTCACCGCGCCGGCTACCATCCCGCCGGCCAGGACGACATGCTCGTGCTGCTCTTCCTGTGCTGCCATCCCGCGCTGTCACCCCCGTCGCAGCTCGCGCTCACGCTGCGCGCCGTCGGCGGCCTGACCACCACCGAGATCGCGGCTGCGTTCCTGGCTCCCGAGGCCACGATCGCCAAGCGCATCACTCGCGCGAAGCAGCGCATCAGGAATGCCGGGGCCCGCTTTGAGCTGCCGCCGGAATCGGAACGGACCGAGCGGCTCTGCGTGGTCCTGCACGTGCTCTACCTCCTGTTCAACGAGGGCTACACGGCCACCGCGGGACCGGAGCTGCGCCGGGCCGACCTGACCGCCGAGGCCATCCGGCTTACCCGTGTGCTGCACCGGCTGCTGCCGGGCGAGGGGGAGGTCGCCGGTCTGCTCGCGCTGATGCTGCTGACCGACGCCCGCCGGGCGGCCCGGACCGATACCGACGGATCGATCGTGCCGCTCGACGAGCAACGCCGGGAGCTTTGGGACGCCGTCGCGATCGCCGAAGGCGTGGCGCTGGTCAGCAGGACCCTGGGCACTTTCCCGGTGGGCCCTTACCAGCTGCAGGCGGCTATTGCCGCGGTGCATGATGAAGCATCGGCCGCCGATGACACCGACTGGCCGCAGATCCTGGCGCTGTACGGTGTGCTCGCCGACGTGGCGCCCGGACCGGTGGTCACGCTCAGCCGCGCGGTCGCCCTGGCGAGGGTGCACGGCCCGAAGGCCGGGCTCGCGCTGCTCGGCACGCTCGATAACGACAGCCGGATGGCGCATACGCACCGCCTCGAGGCGGTACGGGCCCACCTGCTCGAGCAGGCGGGCGACACCGCCGCGGCACGCGAGTCCTACCTGCGGGCGGCGAAGATGACCGCCAGCGTGCCCGAGCAGCGTTACCTGACGCTACGCGCCGCCCGACTGCAGCAGCTCGCCCGGCCCGCGGACCCGGCGGGCTGACCCGGTCGCCGCCCGCGCCGGATCGCTGTCCACCCTGGTCGCCAGCCCGATGACCAGGAACGCGCACAGCGCGCCCAGCCCCAGCCAGGCGGAGCCGCGCGGGAAGTCGCGGCGAAGCCGTCGGCGGTGCTGACCGTGCCCGCTGCGCCCGATCCGGGTGCTGGCGCTAAAGGCTAGCGAGTGAGCGTGTCCTTGGGACGCACCACGCAGAACTCGTTGCCTTCCGGGTCGGCCAGGACAGTCCAGGACTCCTCACCGGTCTGGCCGATGTCGACCCGGCGCGCACCGAGCGCCAGAAGCCGCTCAATCTCCTGGTCACGGTCCACGGCGCTGGTGGTGATGTCGAGGTGCACCCGGTTCTTGACCGTCTTGGGATCAGTCACCGGCATGAAGCACATGCCGACGGGCGCGTGCTCATCGGTCCCGATGACGATCTCGAGCTCCCGCTCGGAGAGGACATTCCAGCCGAGCGCCTGCGTCCAGAACCGGGCCAGTCCGGGCAGGTCATGACCATCAACGACGATGTGGTGAAGTCGCACAGGCATGCCGTCAGTATGCGCGGCAAGCCGAAAGGCCGCCCGGTTATAGAAACGGCGCGGCGGCGCTGGCGCTCGGGTGACGTGCTCTCCTCGTTACGCTTGCTGAGCCGGATGACACCGAGTGCCCGCAGGGACGACCCATGACGCAATACGCCCGTGAGACCGCACTGGACCTGATCAAGTTCCTCGACGCGTCACCATCCCCGTACCACGCGGCGGCCGAGGCGCGGCGGCGCCTGATCGCGGCGGGCTTCGTCGAGGGGCCGCTGACCGGGGGCTGGCCGCCTGGCGCCGGGCGTTACGTTACCGGGGACGGTGGCTCGTTGTTCGCCTGGGTGGTTCCCGGCGGGTCCGCGCCGCATGCGCCGTTCCGGCTGCTCGGCGCGCACACCGACAGCCCGACGCTCCGGGTTAAGCCGCGCCCGGACACCGGCCGGGCCGGAGTGCGTCAGCTCGGCGTCGAGGTCTACGGAGGCCCGCTGCTCAACTCCTGGCTCGACCGGGACCTCGGCCTGGCCGGGCGCGCCGTGGTGCGCACGGCGGACGGCCCGCTGGTCAGCCTGGTCCGGGTGCATCGCCCGGTGCTGCGGGTACCGCAGCTGGCTATCCACCTCGACCGCAGCATGCCGGAACAGGGGGCGTTCACGAACTTCCTCGCCAAGGAGCTCGGCGTCTCACCAGCCGATCTGCTGAGCCACGACGTGGTGACCTACGACATTGCCGGCGGCACGCTGGCCGGGGTCAGCGAGGAGTTCGTGAGCTCGGGCCGGCTGGACGACCTGGCCTGCGCGCACGCCGCGGTGACGGCGCTGGCCGCGGTGGCCGATCAGCCGGCGCCGCGGCACGTCAGCGCGCTTGTCCTGTTCGACCACGAGGAGATAGGCAGCCAGTCGGCGACGGGCGCGGATGGCGCCTGGCTGGGGAGGCAGCTCGAGCGCGCGGTGCTGGCCCGCGGCGGCACGCGCGATGACTTCCTGCGCGCGGTCGCGGGATCTATCCAGGTCTCGGCCGACATGACGCACGCCACGCACCCGAACTATCCCGACCGGCACGAGCCGGAGCACCAGATCGCGCTCAACGGCGGCCCGGTCATGAAGGTGAGCGCGAACGTGTCGTACGCCACGGACGCGCCGACGCACGCGGCGTTCCTGCTCGCCGCCGAGCAGGCCGGCGTGCCGGTGCAGTATTTCGTCAACCGGAGCGGCGCGCGCAGCGGATCGACGATCGGGCCGATCGTGGCCGCTGGACTGGCGTTGCCCACCGTCGATGTGGGCAACCCGGCGCTGGCCATGCACTCGGCGCGCGAGCTCTGCGGCGCCGCCGACTCCGAGATGCTCATCGCGGCGCTCAATGCCTTCCTGGCCCCCGCGTAGCCCCGGCTGAGGCCTACGGCTGATGGATGTGGGGAGGCCTCCCCATCGGCCGTTATGGACCTCGGGGATGGGCCGCCGGTCAGGTCAGGCCCGGCCTTCCAGCGACAGCGTCATGAAGGTGCTGGTACGGCTCGGGCGGTAGTCGCCGAACCGCGCTCGCGGGCGACGCCGATCAGGTGATCGAGCATCGCCCGGCCGATCCCGCGACCCCGAGCCGCCTGGGCGGTGTGCATGGACTTCAGCTCTCCGTGGTGCCGGTCAAGCTGCTTCAGCGCGCCGACTCCGAGGAGCGCGCCGTCCCGGCGAAAGCTGAAGAACGTGACGGCCGGATCGAGGAGGCCGTCCATGTCCAGGGCATGGACGCCCTCGGGCGGGGTGTTCGCACGGGCGAACGCCAGGTGCCGCTGCAGCAGCTTGCGAACGTCGTCGGCTCGCGGGTCATCTACCGAGATCTCACCCTCAGGCACAGCACGACGCTACATGATCCGAACCCGGCGCCCTCGTCGGTCCAGGACGCCCGGCGGATGCGGGGGGTGGTCACGCTGCCGTCGAAGACCTCTCAGACCAGGGTCTGGCTGCGCAGCAGGCGCAGCCGGGCGGGTCCCCGGGCATGGCGGATGACGTTGGCGACCAGCTCGCTGGCGAGCATCTCGGTGTTCATCGCCTAACCGCATGCTTGACGGACGTGCCCGCGCACTGCACGATATGAGCGTTACGCGTAGCAGCATGAGCAGTCCCCGACGGACACGATGGAGTCCCCGTACCGGTCTTCCTGGGCGGGCACGATGAAGCCCCGCACTGGACCCCCGGGTGCGGGGGACACGCGTCCGGCGCTCGGTCCTCTGGGGGTGGGGAACGACCGTAATGGTGGAGCTCAATGTCACGTCTCGTACGTAGATTAATCGCACTCCTGTCGCTGTTGTCACTGCCGGTCGCGCTCCTCGTGGTCTCCGGAGGAACGGCGTCGGCCCGGGTCGCCAAGACAACCAGCACCGTCAAGACAGCCCGCACCGTCAAGTCATCCTCCCTGGGAACGTTCTCGCCGACCTTTACCGGGCCGGCCGCCACCGGCTGTACCTCGCCTGGTTGCGCTCTGCTCACCGGCCCGTTCCCCACGCCATCCACGGCGGGCCTGTCCGCTTCGTCGCCTGCGGTGGCGGCCGGCGCGGCTGCCGCGAAGCAGCTAGCCGCGGCGACGGCGGCATCGGACGCGCATCATGC
>WNFN01179402.1_pt1 | contig 14096 bp, 10 predicted proteins | sample 5400161 | NCBI WGS metagenome assembly WNFN01 (sample SAMN13153353, study PRJNA577476) | soil metagenome | isolation source: 80 cm saprolite on Douglas fir-dominated hillslope | place: USA:California | collected 2013-09-17
CGATTCTGATCCTTCAGTTTCTTTGATCCGCTTTTCATCTGCGGCTCCGACAGATGTCGGAGACATTTTATTACGGAGCTCGTCTTATTACGGAGTTCGTCCGTTTCGGCGCAGGGTGCCGATCGCTTGACACCACGTGCCAGGCGACAATCACAAGGCTGCGTCCATCTCCTTTGGGCCGTTCCGGCTGTTTCCCAATGTTTCGACTCTTGGAAAACGACGGCGTGCTGCTGCATATCGGAGGCCGGGCGCTCGACCTTCTCCTCGTCCTTGCAACGCGCCCTGGCGAGGTCGTAAAGCGTTTTCCAGTTCAGGCGTGACGAATATGACCGCCACCCACGAGAGTTTCAGGTCGAGAAGTGACTTTCGCACTTTTCGCCTCAGACGAGCAGTATGTGCCAATCTCAACCAGAATCCGGACCACCTCCGCCGACCGCGACGTCCAGCTCTCCTCCCTAAGGTGGACTGGTTCAAAGAACTCCTGCGCCGCAGTCGCAAATGCCTATAGCGAATAGGTCAGCGTTTCAGACGCACATCCCGTCGAGCGGCGAACTGTCATGACGCTAGAGGGATGGGTCGTTGCTTCTCCGAAGAAGTCGCGCTACCAGTGGGCAGGTGCGCGCACGGACCTTGACGGCGTTGACGATAGAGATGCCTTAGTCCGAAGTGTGCCGAGTTCAGTTCTTTCCGCCGCACGCGCCGGCAGGACGAAGCTGAAGGGGCGAGACCATGAGCGCCGTCCTTCCGATCATTTGCCTTGCAAGGCATGGCGAGACCGCGTGGAGCCTCTCAGGCCAGCATACTGGCCTCACAGATTTGCCTCTCACTGAGCGCGGCGAACTCAATGCGCAGAGTTTGGGCTCGCGGTTGCTGGGTTTCACTTTCGCAAAAGTGTTCACGAGCCCCCTGAAGCGAGCGGTCCGGACGTCTGAGTTGGCTGGCTTCGGCGTCGAAGCGGAACCCGACTGCGATCTGCTGGAATGGAATTACGGTCAATACGAGGGGCGTCGCACCAAGGAGATCCATGAAGAGCGTCCGGGTTGGCAATTGTTTCGCGACGGCTGTCCGGGAGGAGAAGCACCGAATCAAGTCGGCGCCCGGGCCGATCGCATTGTGGAGCGCGTTCGCAACGTCCCAGGTAACGTGTTATTGTTTTCGAGCGGACATTTTCTCCGAGTTTTGGCGGCACGCTGGTTAGGCCTCGATGCGGAGGCCGGACGACTCTTCACGCTCGACACTGCAAGCCTGAGCATACTCGGGTACGAATACGATCAGTCAGAACCAGAGATCCGGCTGTGGAATGATACCGGGCACGTCGAAGGTCGGTTCGCACCAGCCTTCGCGCACTAAGATAGAAGCGCCAGTCGGAGTCCCGTGCGTGCTAGGCGCGCACGCTGAGCATATTGCAGAGAGTTGCGTAAGGGTAAGACCGATGAACCAGGTTGTCTTTCTGGTCGACGTCGACAATACACTTCTCGACAACGACCACATCCAGGCTGACATCAAGGTCCACCTCGAGCGCCAGTACGGTGCCGCCTGTCGCGACCGGTACTGGGCAATTCTCGACGACCTGTTTGTCGAACTGGGGTATCGAGACTATCTCGGTGCACTGCAGCGGTACCGTGTCGAACACCCGCAGGACATGCATCTGTTGTCCATGTCTTCGTTCCTGGTCGATTACCCGTTCGCCAATCGTCTGTACCCGGGATCGCTGGATGTGCTCGAACGACTGCGTCAGTGGGGTCCAACCGTCCTACTCACTGATGGCGACGTTGTTTTTCAACCGCGTAAGGTTGAGCGCTCCGGCCTTTCAGAGGCAGTCAACTCGCATGTGTTGATCTACATCCACAAGGAACTCGCGCTCGACGATGTCGAGTCCCGCTATCCGGCACTGCACTACGTCCTAGTGGACGACAAGCCGCGAATCCTCGCCGCGGTCAAGGACGCTTGGGGCAGTCGCGTCACCACCGTTTTTCCGCGACAGGGACAATATGCGCATGACGCGAAGGCGCTCGCCTCCTTCGCCACACCCGACGTGACCGTGGATCGGATCGGAGACCTGCTCGACTGTGATCTGGGTAGCCTGCTTATGGAACGCGCTCGTCTCGAAGCTGTCCGGAGGTGAAAGCCATGAAGGCAACGCAAAAGCTCCACGAACTCGGACAGAGCGTCTGGCTGGACAACATCACCCGCGACCTGCTGACCAGCGGCACCTTGAGGCGCTACATCGACGAATTGTCGCTGACGGGGCTCACATCGAACCCGACAATCTTCGACCAGGCGATCAAGAGCAGCTCTGATTATGATTCAGCGATCCGCGGCAAGCTCAAGGAAGGAAAGTTGGGTGAGAGCCTGTTCTTCGAGCTTGCAATCGAAGATCTGGCACAGGCAGCAGACCTGTTCCGCCCGACCTGGGACCGCACCAACGGAGTAGACGGCTGGGTCTCGCTCGAGGTCTCGCCACTTCTCGCGCACGACACGGCCAGCACAATCGCAGCTGCCAAGGAGCTGCATGCACGGGCAAAACGCCCCAACCTCTTCATCAAGATACCGGGCACCAAGGAGGGGTTGCCCGCCATCGAAGAAACGATCTTCGCCGGCGTACCCGTGAATGTGACCCTGTTGTTCAGCCGGGAACACTACCTCGCTGCAGCCGAGGCCTATCTGCGGGGCGTCGAGCGGCGCATTGCAGCCGGTCTGAATCCAAATGTTGGCTCCGTTGCATCGGTCTTCGTCAGTCGCTGGGATGCCGCCGTCGCCAACAAGGTTCCCGCGCCTCTACACAACAAGCTCGGTATCGCAATCGCGAAACGAACATACAAGACAGCCTGCGAGTTGCTCGGCTCAGCACGCTCGCGGCGTATTTACAACGAGGGTGGGCGGCCACAGCGCCTGCTATGGGCGAGCACGGGAACCAAGGATCCAGCGGCGTCCGACGTCCTGTACATCAAGGCGCTGGCTGCGCCGCTTACCGTCAACACCATGCCGGAAGGCACGGTGAGGGCCCTCGCCGATCACGGCGAGATTGGAGAGATGTTGCCGGCCAATGGCGGAGACTCCGAAGAGGTGCTGTCGCAATTCGCAAAAGCCGGCGTTGATGTCGACGCGCTGGCAGCGACGTTGCAGGACGAGGGTGCCAAGTCGTTCGTCAAATCCTGGAACGAACTGATGAGTGTGATCTCTGCCAAGACCGAGGTGCTCAAGAAGGCAAGCTAACTCCCAATCGAGACAAAGGTCCCCCAATGAATATCCTGGTCATCGACGTGGGCGGCACCCACGTCAAGATTCTCGCCTCCGGCGAAAAAGACAAACGAGAAATTGACTCCGGGCCGACCTTGACGGCCCGCCAGATGGTATCGAGCGTCAAGAAACTGGCCGACGGCTGGGAGTATGACGTGGTGTCGATTGGTTATCCGGGCCCGGTCGTGCATGACCGGCCTATGGCGGAACCTCACAATCTGGGAAAAGGCTGGATGGGCTTCAACTTCGCTGCGGCATTCAAACTGCCGACGAAAGTCATCAACGATGCGGCGATGCAGGCGCTCGGCAGCTACCGGGGCGGCAAAATGTTGTTTCTCGGGCTAGGGACGGGACTCGGCTCGGCGATTATCGTCGATGGCATCGTGCAGCCGATGGAGCTTGGGCACTTACCGTACAAGAAGCGGACCTATGAGGACTATGTCGGCGCCCGCGCGCTGGAGGAATTTGGCAGGAAAGCATGGCGGAAGCACGTCGAAGATGTCGTTGAATATCTGGTTGCGGCACTCCAACCGGAGGACGTCGTGCTTGGCGGCGGCAACGCCATACTATTGAAAAAACTGCCGCCATTATGCCGGCTTGGGGATAATGCCAACGCATTCAAGGGTGGATTCCGGATGTGGGAAGGTCCGCTAAAGGGAAAGATCACTCCCTCGCGCAAACAAACTGCGCAAGCCGCCATGGCGCGTTAACAGGAGCGATGAATGGCAACGGCCACGAAAACGGTCACCGAGCTTCCTGCCTGGAAGGCCCTGTCCGCCCATTTTCAGAAGATCGACCGCTTGCATCTGCGCGAGCTCTTTGCTCAAGACCCCAAACGCGGCGAGCGCTTGACGGTCGAAGCAGCCGGACTCTACCTCGACTATTCGAAGAACCGGATTACCGATGAAACGCTAGCTCTGCTGTTGCAACTGGCCGAACAGTCCGGGCTCCGCGCGCGGATCGATGCGATGTTCGGAGGCGAGAAGATCAACGTTTCCGAAAAGCGGGCCGTCCTGCATGTCGCGCTTCGCGCGCCGAAGGGGCAATCGATCCTGGTTGATGGCGAGGACGTTCTGCCGCAGGTCCATTCGGTGCTCGACCGCATGGCCGATTTTTCCAATCGCGTACGCGGCGGTGCGTGGCGCGGCCACACCGGCAAGCCAATCCGCAACATCGTCAACATCGGCATCGGCGGCTCCGATCTGGGGCCGGTGATGGCCTACGAGGCGCTCAAGCATTACAGCGACCGCGCGATGACGTTCCGGTTCGTCTCCAACGTGGACGGCACCGATTTTGTGGAGGCGATCCGCGATCTCGATCCGGCGGAGACGCTGTTCATTATCTCTTCCAAGACTTTCACAACACTAGAGACCATGACCAACGCCAGGAGCGCGCGCAATTGGTCGCTCGCGGGACTTGGAGGTGACGAGAAGACTGTCGCGAAGCATTTCGTCGCGGTGTCAACTAATGCCAAGGAAGTGACGAAGTTCGGCATCGACACCGCCAACATGTTTGGGTTTTGGGACTGGGTTGGCGGACGGTACTCCATGGACTCCGCGATCGGCCTCTCGACCATGCTTGCGATCGGTCCGGACAACTTTGGCGCCATGCTCGGCGGCTTCCATGAAATTGACGAGCATTTCCGCACGGCGCCGTTCGAGCGCAACCTGCCGGTGTTGATGGGGCTGCTCGCCATCTGGTACAATAACTTCTTTGGCGCGCAGACGGTGGCGGTGCTGCCTTACGAGCAATACCTGAAACGGTTCCCGGCATATCTCCAGCAGTTGACGATGGAGAGCAACGGCAAGCACGTCACGCTCGAGGGTAATGCACTCAGCTACGACACGGGTCCGATCTATTGGGGTGAGCCCGGGACTAACGGTCAACATTCGTTCTACCAGCTCATTCACCAAGGCACCCGCCTCATTCCCTGCGACTTCATTGCCTTTCACAAGACCTTCAACCGACTTGGAGAGCAGCACGACATGTTGCTCGCGAACGTCTTCGCACAAGGCGAAGCGCTCGCATTCGGCAAGACACCTGACGAAGTAAGGGCGGAGGGATCGGCCGATTGGCTCGTTCCACATCGCGTGTTCAAAGGAAACCGCCCGTCCAATACGATACTGCTGGAACAGCTGACGCCCGGGGCGCTCGGCAAGCTCGTCGCATTGTACGAGCACAACGTCTTCACTCAAGGCGCAATTTTGCAGATCGATTCATTCGACCAATGGGGAGTCGAACTCGGCAAGGTGCTGGCGCAACGCATCATCCCGGAACTCACCAACGAAGCCGAACCCAAATTTGGACACGACAGCTCGACCAACGCATTGATCCGCCGACATCGCGCGTTCAGGGAGAAGTCGCACTAGACACTGTTATCGACACGCCAGGCTACCAGCGCACCAAGGGAGCAAATCACGCCGCAGCATCGAAAACGGGAGCCACTCATGCAACTGGGAATGATCGGCCTCGGCCGAATGGGCGCCAATATGGTGCGAAGACTTATCCGGCATGGTCACCAATGTGTCGTTTTCGACATGTCGCCGAACGCCGTTGTGGAACTGGTGAAGGACAACGCGACGGGAAGCTCATCGGTGGCGGATTTCGTGAAGAAGCTCGAAAAGCCGCGCGCGATCTGGTTGATGGTTCCTGCGGCAGTCGTGGATAAGTCGATCCGCGATCTGCTGCCGCTGCTCGAATCCGGCGACACTCTGATTGACGGCGGCAACTCCTACTACATCGATGACATCAGGCGTGCCAAGGAATTGGCGCAGAAGGGCATCAACTATGTGGATGTCGGCACCAGCGGCGGTGTGTGGGGTCTTGAGCGCGGCTACTGCATGATGATCGGCGGCCCTGACGAGGCAGTGCGGCGGCTGGATCCGGTCTTCAAGACCCTCGCTCCGGGTGTGGGTGAAATCCTACGCACGCCGGGACGAGAGCACGCTCCCGCCGGCACCTCCGAGCATGGCTATCTCCACTGCGGGCAGAACGGAGCCGGTCATTTTGTCAAGATGGTCCATAACGGCATCGAGTACGGGCTGATGGCGGCCTACGCTGAGGGGCTTGGTATCCTGCGCGCAGCGAACATTGGCAAGCAGGCGCACGCGGCGGACGCCGAAACAACACCCCTTCGCATTCCCGAGCACTACCAATACGACCTGAAGCTGCCCGACATCGCAGAAGTGTGGCGGCGCGGCAGCGTGATTGCCTCGTGGCTTCTCGATTTGACAGCAACAGCGTTGCTGGAAGATCCGGCGCTGTCCAAATTCGCGGGGCGCGTCTCCGACTCTGGCGAAGGACGCTGGACCATCGCAGCAGCGATCGACGAGGCAGTCCCCGCGCCGGTGCTGACGACGGCGCTTTACGAGCGGTTCAGTTCTCGCGGCGAGGCTGATTTCCAGAACAAGCTGCTTTCGGCGATGCGCTACGAGTTCGGTGGGCACTTGGAAAAGCCAACCAATGAGAGACCCAGATAGCCATGAGCGAAACCAAATCCGACGCATTGGTGTTTTTCGGCGCAACTGGCGATCTCGCCTACAAGAAGATCTTTCCATCGCTCCATTCCATGCTGAAACGGGCGGCGGCCTCGACGCTGCTGCGTTTGACAAGCTAGCCGGTCTTTTACGTTACGTAGACGGCGACTATGCCGATCCGACCACGTTCGACGCCCTTCGCAAGCAGCTCGGTTCGGCGCAGCGGCCGGCACACTATTTGGCGATCCCACCGGCATTGTTTGCAACCGTAGTGGAACGGCTCGACAATGCCGATTGCACCAACGGCGCGCGTGTCGTTGTGGAGAAGCCATTCGGGCATGATCTCGCCTCCGCACGCAACCTCAACAGGATTCTGCTCGCCAGGTTCGACGAAGAACACATCTTCCGCATAGACCACTATCTTGGAAAACGACCTGTTCACAACATGGTCTTCTTTCGCTTCGCAAACGCGTTCCTGGAGTCGTTCTGGGACCGCAAGTTCGTGAGCAGCGTGCAGATCACAATGGCGGAGAATTTCGGCGTGCAGGGTCGTGGCGCGTTCTATGATCAAACTGGCACAATTCGCGACGTGATCCAGAATCATCTGTTTCAGGTGTTGGCCAACCTGGTGATGGAACCACCAGCGCGATCCGACAGCGAATCGCTGCGTGACGAGAAGGTCAAGGTCCTGAGGTCGATTCCGCCGATCGGTGAGAACGAGCTAGTGCGCGGACAGTTTCACGGCTACCGGCAGGAACCGGGCGTTGCTCCGGACTCGCAGGTGGAGACGTTCGCTGCGCTGCAACTGGAGATCGACTCCTGGCGCTGGCAGGGAGTGCCATTTTACATCCGTGCCGGAAAATCGCTTCCCGTGACTTGCACGGAGGTAATCGTACGCCTTCGTGACGCACCGCGGATCTTTCCCCATTGCGCCGCGATACCTAATTATTTGCGGTTTCGCATCAATCCCGACATGGCCATTGCCCTTGGCACGATGGTGATGGACGAGGATGATCGAGAGGTCGGCGAGCCGGTTGAATTGTTGGCGAGCCGGCGCCCTGGCGCCAACGAGATGGATGCATATGAACGCGTGCTCGGCGACGCCATGAACGGCGACCGGACGCTGTTTGCACGACAGGATTATGTCGAAGAAGCATGGCGGATCGTCGATCCGGTCTTGAAGAAGGCGACTCCTGTCTACGAATACCAAGCCGGAAGCTGGGGGCCTCACGAAGTGGACAAGAATGTCACGCCGCCGGGCGGCTGGCACAACCCGACGCTAGTGTAACGCAGAGAGTGAGGAATGTAGATCGAAGTGCTCCTCGATCCCGGCTCTGTTGCTCGATGGGCGGCAGCCTATCGCTGACGATGCACGCACAGCGGTTGCCGTGCGCAAGCGGCCTGTAATCGACACCCGCGGGAGGAAATCAGCCATGACAGACGCCGAACTCGACCAGCTCGCGATCAACACCATCCGCACACTGTCGATCGACGCGGTGCAGGCCGCGAACTCCGGCCATCCCGGCACGCCAATGGCGCTTGCGCCGCTTGTTTATACGCTCTGGAACCGAGTCATGCGTTTTGATCCGCAAGATCCGATCTGGCCTGGTCGCGACCGCTTCGTGCTGTCGAACGGCCACGCGTCGATGCTGCTGTGGTCGGTGCTTTACCTTACGGACACGCAGGCCGTGAATGCGGAGTACGAAACATTGGGCAGGCCTGCCATCACCCTTGACGATATCCGGCGCTTTCGGCAGCTTGGGAGTCATGCGCCAGGGCATCCCGAATACCACCTGGTATCCGGCGTGGAGACGACCACCGGTCCGCTCGGACAAGGCATTGCGACCAGCGTCGGTATGGCAATCGCGCAGCGCTGGCTCGCTGTGCGGTACAACAAGCCGGATTTTGCCATCTTCGATTACGACATCTATGCCGTATGCGGAGACGGATGCCTGATGGAGGGCGTTGGCTCTGAAGCGGCGTCGCTCGCCGGCCACCTTGGCCTCGATAATCTGTGTTGGATCTACGACAACAACCACATCACGATAGAAGGCAGCACGCGGCTGGCGTTCACCGAAGATGTAGCCGTTCGTTTCACCGGCTATGGTTGGTATATAGTTCATGTCGGAGACGCCAACGACGTTGCGGGGATTGAACAGGCCTTGGCAGCGTTTCGCGATACGAAAGGCCGACCGACGCTGGTGATACTCGACAGCCATATCGGATATGGCTCGCCACACCGCCACGATACGGCCGCGGCGCATGGCGAGCCGCTCGGTGTTGAAGAAGTCAAACTCACTAAACGCGCCTATGGTTGGCCCGAAGACTCGAATTTCTTGGTGCCTGACGGCGTTCTCGAACACTTCGCCGCTGGTGTCGGCGTGCGAGGCGCTGAAGCCCATCGCAAATGGCAGGAGCTGTTCGCCGATTACCGTTCGAAGTATCCAGCATTGGCGACTGAGATCGACCAGATGCAAGAGCGCAAGCTTCCGGTAGGCTGGGACCGCAACCTGCCGTCATTCCCAGCAGATTTGAAGGGCCTCGCGGGTCGTGAGGCGTCGGGAAAGCGACCAAGACGCTGCTAAACTTTGAAGGCGCAGGCGATGTTCAGGCCGCCACACCGGGCGGCAAGAATTTGCATTTCGGCATCCGCGAGCACGCGATGGCTGCAATCCTGAACGGACTGGCGCTATCGAAACTGCGGCCGTTCGGCGCGACCTTCCTGATTTTCAGCGACTACGCCCGGCCCGCGATACGACTGGCGGCGCTCATGGAGCTACCGGTGGTCTTCGTTTTTACCCATGATGCCATGGGCGATGGCGAAGACGGCCCAACGCATCAACCGATCGAGCATCTCGCCTCAATGCGGGCAATGCCGGGTGTGACGCTGTTCCGGCCGGGTGATGCCAACGAAGTGGTAGAGGTCTATCGCTACGTCCTGCAGCTTCGTCATCGGCCAGCCTTGCTGGCGCTGTCTCGCCAGCCGTTACCGATCCTCGATCGCAGCAAATATGCCTCGGCATCCGGGGCCGCACGAGGCGCCTACGTGCTTGCCGACGCCCCTGACGGTAAGCCGGACATAATCTTAATTGCCACCGGCAGTGAGCTGAGTCTCGCGGCCGACGCCCATGAGAGACTTAATTTGGATGGTATCCCCTCGCGCGTAGTCTCGATGCCTTCCTGGGATGTCTTCGAACGCGAGACGCAGGAATACCGCGACGCCGTCTTGCCACCTGAGGTCACGGCCCGCGTTGCGATTGAGCAGGCTTCGACGTTCGGCTGGGAGCGTTACGTTGGCTCGACTGGTCGGGTCATCGGCATGCACACTTTCGGCGCTTCCGCCCCGCTGAAGGCCCTGCAGCAGGAGTTCGGATTCACTGTCGATAACGTTGTGACGACGGCCAAGGCGCTCTTGCGGCCTGCGAAAGCCGCATAGCCATGAGTAATTTTGCGAAGCGAAAACCGCTATCGGCGGAACACGCGCGGCTTGAAGATTCGTCGCCGGATACGCCCGGCAACTGGAAAGCAATCGGGCCGTACGTTAGCGAGCGCGCCTGGGGTACCGTGCGTGAAGACTACAGTGCCGATGGACAAGCCTGGCAATACTTCCCATACGAACACGCGCGCTCGCGCGCCTATCGGTGGAACGAGGACGGTCTTGCCGGCCTTTGCGATCGAGCGCAGCGCCTGTGTTTTGCTCTAGCCTTTTGGAATGGAGGTGACCCCTTCCTCAAGGAACGTATCTTCGGTCTCAGTGGTCCAGAAGGAAATCACGGCGAAGACGCCAAAGAGTACTGGTGGTACATCGACGCAACACCGACCAGCTCGTGGCTTCGTTGGCGTTACCACTATCCCCACGCGGAGTTTCCCTACGCGTTGCTTCGGCAGGAGAACGCAAGGCGCAACAAGGACGAGCCCGAATTTGAGCTAGTGGATACCGGTGTTTTCGAGGGGGATCGTTACTGGCAGATCACGGCGGATTACGCCAAAGCATCACCTGATGACGTATGCATGCGCATCAGCGTTCGTAACGCGGGACCCGATCCGGCTGAGCTTCACGTGCTTCCGACTCTGTGGTTCCGCAACCGCTGGTCATGGGAGGCTGGTGTCGCGCGGCCGATTATCCGGGCGACTGCTGAAACTGGCAACGTCGGCGCGATCGCTGAAGAAGAACTGCTGGGCCGCTGGCGCTTCACTGCCGGGGCGGATCCGGCCGGAAAGCCGCCGCCGCTGCTGTTCTGTGAAAACGAAACCAATGCCCGGTACCTGTATGGCGTCACCGCTGAGCAGACGTCCTATCCAAAGGACGGCATCAACGACCACGTCGTTCACAAGGCGGCGACGGTAAATCCTGCGAGGCAGGGTACAAAAATGGCCTGCTGGTATCGCCTCAAAGTCGCTGCCGGCGAAACGGTCGAGCTCCGGCTTCGCCTAAGACGTGATGGGCTCGGCCCGACTGCGAACCTCGGGGCAGACTTCGAGCGGATCCACGCCGACCGGAGCCGCGAAGCTGACGAGTACTATACAGCGCTGACCCCTGACAGCGCGAGTGACGACGAGGCCGCAGTGATGCGGCAGGCGTTCGCTGGAATGCTGTGGAGCCAGCAGTTCTACCATTACGACGTCGCGCGCTGGCTCGACGGCGACATCATACGTCCGCCCGAGGCACGCACGTCCGGTCGCAACGCGGACTGGCGCCATCTCAACAACCACGACATCATCGCCATGCCCGACAAATGGGAATATCCATGGTATGCCTCATGGGACCTCGCCTTCCACTGCGTGGTGCTGGCGCACATCGACCCCTCAGCAGCGAAGCATCAACTGCTGCTGCTGGCGCGCGAATGGTACACGCACCCGAACGGCCAGTTGCCGGCGTATGAATGGAATTTCGGAGACGTGAATCCTCCAGTTCAAGCATGGGCCACGCTCGCGGTGTTCCGGATCGATGGCGGCACCGATTTCGACTTTTTGGCTCGCGCTTTTCAAAAGCTCTTGATCAACTTCACCTGGTGGGTAAATCGAGAAGACGCCTGTGGCGACAACGTGTTCGAGGGCGGCTTTCTCGGACTCGACAACATCGGCCCGTTCGACCGCTCGCAGATGCTCCCCGACGGCGATGTCCTGGAGCAGTCGGATGGCACCGCCTGGATGGCCAAGTTCTGTCTCAACATGCTGGAGATGGCTCTGCGGCTTGCCAACCATCAGCCTAGCTACGAAGACCTCGCGGTAAAGTTCTTCGAGCATTTCGCTCTAATCGCCGCCGCCATGAGCAAGCTCTGGGACGACCAAGACGGCTTCTTCTACGATCGGCTTCGCAAGCGCGACGGCTCGACTTTCACGGTGCGCGCGCGTTCTATGGTGGGACTGCTGCCAATCTTTGCGGCCGTACAGCTCGATGCGGCGCTGTGGGAACGACTGCCGATGTTCCGCGAGCGCGCGCTCTGGTACATCGAGAACAAGCCGGGCCTTGCAGAATTCCTGCACATGCCTCCGACCAATGAACTCCCTCGGCTGATCTCGCTGGTGGGCAAGTCGCGCATGAAGCAGATTCTCGCGTGTATGCTCGACGAGTCGGAATTTCTGTCGTGTTACGGGCTGCGATCGCTGTCGCGTTACCACCGCGAACATCCGCTCATCCTCAACATGGACGGACATGTCGCTCGTCTCGACTATGAGCCGGGCGAATCTCGGACCGGACTGTTCGGCGGCAATTCGAACTGGCGCGGACCGATCTGGTTTCCGCTCAATTTTCTCGCAATCGAATCACTACGACATCTGCATACCAACTTTGGCGAAGACTTCACCGTTGAATTGCCGACAGGATCAAGCAAGCAAGCGAACCTCGAGCAAGTCGCCGACGAGCTCGAGCGCCGACTACTCGGATTGTTCCTCCGGAATGCAGAGGGTCAGCGACCAGCACTCGGATCAAATCCCCGCTTTCAGCGCGGCGGGGCGTGGGGCGATTTGTTGCTCTTCCACGAGTATTTTCAAGGCGATACCGGCCAGGGGCTTGGCGCCTCGCATCAGACCGGTTGGACGGCTCTCGTCGGCGCCCTGGTGGCTAATCGGCGTTTGCGACATGAGAGGAGCTCCTCCTGAGCCACGCCAAAACAGCGGAAATTCCGCCGACATTTCAAAGGCGTTTTTTGAAATGGGAATATCGAAGTTCGAATCCTCCCAGGTCAGCCAGGCAGTCCGGTTGTCGGACACGCCTCCCTCTGAAGACGAGAAAGGGCCGCAAACAGCCGAGTTTTCCTTGTTCGGCCTCTGTCTCCGCACTCCCATTTTGCCGTATCAGGCGGCCGAATGCCGAAAAGTCTCCGGCTGAACTCGCAAATATTCCCGTTTTGCGGAGACCGCGGCCGGAGACATTGTTTCGATCGCCACTGCGTGCTTTCGCGCACTGATAAGGTTTCCAACAAAAGCTTGCGAGTTAGCGCGCAAAATTGCGCGAATAGTTACTTCTGAAATCGCGGCGTCCAGCTTTCGATCATCTTCTCTTCGTCGTCCTCATCTTCCGCTTCTTCAACGCGCGCCGTCAGGCTGGTGCAAGTGAGTACGGTCAAAGTCCGTCCGTATTGTCCAAGCCCAATGACTTCTTCCGTAATGGAGTATCCCCGCTCGGTATCCATCCAGTCGCGCAAGTTTCCATCGCCTGAATCCTTTTGCCCTGTTCGAACGTTTTCAGCCCGTGCGTTGAACGACTCGGTCACGGTACCGCCCGGCACCGGCGCGCCCTTGCGCATCCACTTCAATCCTTTCGCTTCCTTCAGTCCGTCGGACATGAAGCAGTAATCGACTGACTGTGCTGTGCTCAGGATGATAGCGACGCCGTCGCGCGTGAAGCCCGAATACCGAATTGCGGTGGCCGTCAGCGAAGTCTCACAGGCCTTTGCCAGCGCTTCAATGCCTACGAGTCCTGTTGGGTGATCATCGATGGCTCTCTTGAATGGCCGCTCAGGCATCAACAGAGCGGCGGCGAAATAGTCCGCCTCCATCTCATACGGATCAGCGGATTGAAATCCCGCACGGGAGTAGTGCGCGCCTTTGCTCAGCAGCGCATCAACATGACCGCTGATGCAGTAATGTCCAATTTCGTGGGCCACGCTGAATTTTTGGAAGCCTTTGCTCGGGATGTTAGTTGCATACATGATCCCGAACTGGTCGCCTACCTTCACCAGCATCCCCGATACGCCGTCTACCGCATCTGGCTTCTCTTTGACGAGAATTCCTTTGTCGGTGGCGATGGCTATAGGATCAACGCGCAAGCCGTCAATCTTCATCTCGCGCAAGACGAGATTGGCGGCCCCTTCCGCGATCGACTTGCGGGGGACTGTGAGTTTGGCGGTCATTTCTTTTCTAGGGATTGTCCGCGTC
>WNFN01047611.1_pt1 | contig 14074 bp, 12 predicted proteins | sample 5400161 | NCBI WGS metagenome assembly WNFN01 (sample SAMN13153353, study PRJNA577476) | soil metagenome | isolation source: 80 cm saprolite on Douglas fir-dominated hillslope | place: USA:California | collected 2013-09-17
ATCGGCAAAGCCTTCCCAAGGAATGATCGCCTTGAGCGACGGCGGCTGGTGATTGGCGACGAACCATTGGTTGATGGCGAAATAGGATATGCCCAACAGTCCGATCTTGCCCGAGCACCACGGCTGCGCCGCCGCCCACTCGATCGCGTCGTAGAAATCGATGGATTCCGCGAGCGACCATGGTTCGCATTGGCCCGGGGATTTACCGCTGCCACGCCCATCGACGCGCACAGCCGCGTAGCCCCTGGGCACCCACCAGTGCGGGTTGACGGTCTCCCAATTCATCAGCGGGTTCGGCTTTTCCTCGAGCGTGCTCGGCACAATCCACAGCCTGTCTTTCTGATAAGGACCCAAATTCAAGACCGCGGGAAAAGTGCCGGCAGTATCAGGCCGGAACACATCGGCTTTCAGGCGCGCGCCGTCCCGCATCGGGACGTCGACATCCTTCTCGGCGGTGATGCCGTAGGCTGGCGTTCCTGGCGCCGGCTCCATCTTCATCGCTGTTCTTTCCGGCCGCCGTTGCCGCGTTCAGTCCGGCAGCTCGACCTTCACCTCGTCGGTGACTTTCTTCCAGTACGCCAGCTCGGCCTTATTCCAGGCCTGTGCGTCTTCAAACGACGCGCTCGGAAACGGCCGGATCATTTGCTGCCTGAAGGCCGTGGTCACTTGCTCGGTGGCGAGCGCCTGCACGGCTGCATTGCGCACGATTTCGAGTACGTCGCGCGGCGTTGCGGCTGGCGCATATAACGCCGACCACAGGCCCTTCGCATTGGGATAGCCCAGCTCCGTGAGGGTCGGGAGATCGGCGTATTCGGGGACGCGCTGTTCGGACATTACCGCCAAAGCCCGCACCTGCCCCGCCTTGACCACCCCCATCGAGCTTGCGGCGTTGAGGAGTGCGACATGGGCATCGCCGGTGACGAGATCGTTGGTAATTGCGGCGCCGCCCCCTTTGTTGGGCAGGTGCGTGAGCACGATGCCGGCCCATTGGGCGAAGGCTTCCATATCGTAGTGATTGTTGCTGCCGACGCCGACGCTGGCATACCGCACTTTGCCGGGATTGGATTTCGCGTAGGCGATGAACTCGGCAAAGGTCCTGGGCGGGAAGTCCTTGGTCGTGGCGCCGAGCACGAGCGGAATCTCGCTCAACCGCGTCGCCAAGATCACTTCCTTGTCGTAGTCGATCCTGAACTTTTTCTTGTAGATGATGGGTGTGAGCACGTTGGTGCCGGGGTTGCCGATTTGCAGCGTGTAGCCGTCCGGCTTTGAGCGAGCCATCTCCTCGATGGCAAGGATGCCGAAGGCCCCGGGCTTGTTTTCGACCAGCACCGGCTGGCCTAGAATCGGCCGCATCTGCTCGCCGACGATGCGCATGACGATGTCGGTGGCACTGCCCGGCCCGAACGGTACGACGATCTTGATCGGTTTCGAAGGATAGTCTTGCGCCGCGGCCGTGGTGGCGGCCAACACGAGCAATATCAAAATCGTCAGTCGTTTCATGAGCGTCATCCAGCGCCGTTGCGGCCGGGCTAATCGGTCAAGTCGATCTTCACCTCGGCGACGGTTTTTCGCCAGGCGGCAAGCTCGCTCGCGAGCCACGCCTGCGCCTCCTCCAATGACGCATTCGGCTTGACGCTGACGAGCTGCTTCTTGAACGCATCCTGCAGCTGCGGAGCCTTGGCCGCCTCGACAATTGCGTTGAAGAGCGTCGCCAGAACCGCTTTCGGCGTATGCGCCGGCGCCAGCATGCTCTGCCAATGCAGCGTGCCCACCCCGGGATAGCCGGCCTCCGCCAGCGTCGGGACATCTGGATAGTCGGGCAGCCGGCTCTCCGCGAGCACCGCGATCGGCCGCAGCTTGCCGGCCTTAATCATTGAGGCCGTGCTCGCGGCGTTGATGAAGGCGACCTGCGCGTCGCCCACGACCAGATCGTTGATCATGCCGGCGGCGCCGGCCTTGTTGGGAATGTGCAGCATCTCGATCCCGGCCCGCCTGGAAAAGACCTCGGTGTCGAAATGTGGGAAACTCCCGACGCCGGCGCTGGTGTAGCGCACTTTGCCCGGATTCTTCTTCGCATAGGCGATCAGCTCGGCCACCGACCTGGGCTCAAAATTGTGCGTAGTGGTGAGGAGAAAGGACGGGTAGATTGCGAGCCGAGAAACCGACACGACGTCCTTCTCGAAATCGATTCCTAGCTTCTTCGGGAAAAGGACCGGCGTAATGGCATTGGTCGTGACGTTGCCCACCATCAGCGTGTAGCCATCCGGCTTGGAGCGGGCCATTTCTTCGATCGCGAGAATGCCGAACGCGCCCGGCTTACTCTCGACCACGAACTGCTGGCCGAGGCTTTGTCGCATCTGTTCCCCGAACAAGCGTGCGGTGATGTCGGTCGCGCCACCCGGAGCATAGGGCACGATGGTCTTCACCGGTCGTGACGGATATTTATCCTGCGCCGAGGCCGTGATGCCGCTCGCTGCGAGGCAAAGCAGCGCCAGAGCCAAGCCGAAGCGTTTCATCGCATCCTCCCGCTGAATCATTTAGGCATGGCCGCCGTGAGCGGTGCCAGTTCCTATGAATTGTAGCGCAGTCGCCTCGGACGGAAACAGGACAAGGCGCCGCGCGAGGCCGCCCCCTCAGGCGAACGCCCGCGCCGAGACCTTGTCGAGCAGCGCCCGTGCCCGCCCACCGAGAATAGCCGCCTGATCGGTGGCCGAGATCGATAGGCTGCGCACCTGCGACACGCCATGCGGCATGCCCATGTCGAAGGGATAATCGCTGCCGAGCAGCACGCGCTCGGCGCCCGCATTCCCGACCAGGAACGCGAGCACCTCCTTCGAGTGCACGATGGTGTCGAAGTAGAAGCGCTTGAGCGACTGCGTCGGCGGCTCGGCAAGCCTGCGCTTCGGCTCCTCGCGCACGTGCCAGCCGTGGATGAAGCGCCCGGCTTGGTAGGGCACGAAGCCGCCGCCATGGGCGAGGCAAATCTGGAGCTTCGGATGCCGCTCGAGCACGCCGCTGAACACGAGGCATGCGGCGGCGATGGTGGTGTCGAGCGGATTGCCGATCAGGTTGGTGAGATAGTAGGACGAGAGCCGATCGGCGCCCGCCACGTTGATGGGATGCAGCAGAATAAACGCGTCGAGTTCCGCCGCCGTGGCCCAAACCGGCTCGAACTCTGGGTCGTCGAGGTTTTTGCCCGCGATGTTCGAGCCGATCTGCGCTCCGCGCAGCCCCAGCGTGCGCACCGCGTGACGGAGTTCGTCCGCGGCTTGCTCTGGCGCCTGCATTGGCAAGGTCGCAATCGCAAGAAACCGGTCCGGGCGTGCCTTGGCGAGCTTGGCGAGTTCTTCGTTCTGGATGCGTGCAAGAGCCGCCGCGAGGGGAGCCGGCTGCCCATAGAGGAAGGTCTGTGGGCAGACCGAGAGCACCTGAGCGTCGACTTTGGCTGCCGCCATGTCCTGCAGGCGTTGCTCGAGATCCCATCCGCCGCGGGGGAACTGCCGATAGATGTTTCCGGCAACATCAAGGCTGGCGAAGCGCTCGCCCATGTTGGAAAGCCTCGGCCCTACCGCGGGCGCCTCACGCTGCATGAGCCGGATGGTCTCTTCACTGAGAATGTGCGCGTGAACATCGATCGTTTGCATCGCTTGGCTCACCATCGGATTTGCTGTTGTTGGTGAAAGGGAGGGGCCGGAGAGAGGGAAAGCGTAGTCCATTCTGCCGGACAGATCGAGTCGCTGATGCGGCTGGATCGTCATAGGTCGCGTGAGGAAGCAAGCAGAATTGGAGGCCCGCCGAGGCTGGCCGCATCCTACACGGCGACTGCCAACCGATTACTTCTCGTCCACCACGCGGCTGCGCAGCGTGCCGATTCCGGAAATCTCCACCTCGAGCACGTCGCCCGCTTTCATCCACAGCGGCGGATTGCGGCGATGACCGACCCCTTCCGGCGTGCCGGTGGCGATCACATCGCCCGCGGCGAGCGAGGTGAAATCGGAGCAGAAGGCGATGATCTGCGGCACGGAATGGATCAGGAGATCGGTGCTTGATTTCTGTACTTCCTGTCCATTGAGCCGCGTGACGAGCGTGAGGCGTTTCGGATCCGCAATCTCGTCGGTGGTCACGATCCATGGCCCGAGCGGTCCGGTGGCGGGGAAATTCTTGCCCGATGTCACGGAGAATTTCTGGTAGTCGCGCACGCTGCCGTCGACGAAACAGGTATAGCCGGCGACATACTCGAGCGCGCGCTCGACCGCGATATGGCGGCCGCCGCGACCAATGACGACCGCCAGCTCCCCTTCGAAGTCGAAGCTTTGCGACACCGAAGGACGGATCATCTCGCCGTCATGGCCGACAAGCGTGTTGGCAAGCCGAACGAACATGCTCGGCTGCTTTGGCACCTCGCGCCCGGTCTCGGCGGCGTGCGAGCGATAATTGATGCCGGCACAGAGAATTTTTTCCGGGTTCGGGATCGCCGGCAGCCATTTGACCTCGCCGAGCTTGTGATCGGGCTTGGCCGTCTCGGTGGCCTTCCTCATCTCGGCAAGCGCGCCGGCTGCGAGCGCGTCACGCAAGGTCGCGGCGCCGAGGCGATGGTTCAAGGTGACGACGCCATCGCCCGTCACCACGCCGAAGCACGGCTTGCCATCGGCAATATAGCTCGCAAGCTTCATTCACGGCTCCATGGGGCTCGAGCAGCTGTTAGCGTCGCGTTTCCTCTTACGTCATTCCGGGTCCTAAACGAAAGCGTATTGTGCGTAGGGCGCAATAGCGAAGCATATTGCGCCATGACAAGGAGATGATTGGAGACCGTTTTGAAGCCTGTCGGATTACGCTACGCTAATCCGCCCTACATTGTGCCGATGAGAGGCCCAAGCGATGGCGAGCCTGAAGCCGCGCCGCGAGTTGCGCAACATGCTCGTCCCCGGCGCGGCCGTGCTGCTGCCCGGCGTCGCCAATGCGCTTGCGGCGCGCGTCGTCGCCGATCAGGGCTTTGCCGCGGCCTATGTCACCGGCGCCGGCATCGCCAACACGTTTCTCGGCGTCCCCGACATCGGCCTCCTGACGGTGAGCGAGCTTGCGGCGCATGTGGCGGCGATTCGCGAAGCCTTTGCGGGACCCCTCGTGGTCGATGCCGACACCGGCTTCGGCAATGCCGTGAACGTGGTGCGCACGGTGCAACTGCTCGAGCGCGCGGGCGCCGATGCATTGCAGATCGAGGACCAGGTCTTTCCCAAGCGCTGCGGCCATTTCGCGGGGAAAGAGGTGATCCCCGCCGCGGAGATGGTGGCCAAGATCAAGGCCGCGGTCGACACCCGCCGCGACGGGGATCTTTTGATCATCGCGCGCACCGACGCCATCGCTCCGGAAGGCTACGCCGCCGCCATCGAACGGGCCGGCGCCTATCGCGAGGCGGGGGCCGACGTCACCTTCGTCGAAGCGCCCACGTCCATGGACGAGATCGCCGACATCCCGCGCCGCTTGCCCTGGCCGCAACTGATCAACATCGTCATCGGCGGCCGCACGCCGGAATTGCCCAACGCGAGGCTCAAAGAATTGGGCTATGCCGGAGTGATCTACGCCAACGTCGCGCTGCAATCGGCGCTCAAGGGCATGCAGGCGGCGCTGGGCGAGCTTCGCCGCCGCGGGCATATGGGCGAGGCGACGAAGCTGGTCATGGACTTCTCGGAACGGCAGCGCTTGGTGCACAAGGACGAGTTCGATGCACTGGAGCGCCAATATGTCGCGAAGGAGTAGGCGACGGGCGCCTGTGACGATCGGTTCACCCGCTAAAGCGGCGACCAAACTCACGAAGGCGAAGTTCCGGCTCTCCCGCTTGCGGGGGAATGAGCGGACGAGCAGCGTCCCCGAAACCAGATCTGCCTTAATGCATCGCCTTTCCGCCGTCGACGTTGATGGTCTGGCCGGTGATGAAATCGCTGGCAGCTGACGATAGAAACATGACGGCGCCCACCAGATCGGCGGGCACCTGCACGCGTTCGATTGCGCGGCCGGCGATGCGCGTGGCGAGGTAGTTGGCCGACGAGGAGGCGACCTGCGTCTCGCTCTGGGTCATGCCGGGCGTGACGGCGTTCACGGTGATGCCGAATTCTCCGACTTCGCGCGCCAAGGCGCGGGTAAAGCCGATGACGCCGGCTTTCGAAGTGGTGTAGTGCAGCCGGTTGGGCGTTCCTTCCCACACGCGCGAGGAGGAGATGTTGACGATCTTGCCGCGCTGCTGCGCCTTCATTGCCGGGAACACCGCGCGGCAGGATAGGAACATGCCGCGCAGATTGACCGCCATGACACGATCCCATTCCTCGACCGGGATTTCGAGCCACGAGCGCCGCGGCAGGGCGCTCATGAGCGAGGCATTATTGATAAGGACGTCGACCGCGCCGAAACGGTCGAGGGCAGCCTGCGCCATCGCCTTGGTGGACTCCTCGCTGGCGATGTCGGTCGCGAGGCCGAGAGTGGCGAACCCTTCTGCAGCGAGCGCCTCGGCTACGCTTTTGGCGGCCGCTCCATCGACATCCACCGCGACGACGCGGGCCCCCGCCTTCGCAAATTCTTGCGTGTATACCTTGCCAATGCCCTTCCCGCCGCCCGTGATGATGACGGTGCGGCCGGTCAAGTCAAAGCGCTCGTTCATGTGCGTTGCCTCGCTTGTGAGCAGGTTCAAGCAAACCGGAGATGACCGCAGGCGATTGCCTCCGTCCCCGTCATCGCCGGGCTTGACCCGGCGATCCATCTTTTTCACGAAGAAGATGGACCCGCGGGTCAAGCCCGCGGGTGACCATGGTGAGATGCCTCAGCCCGCGCCCCCGTCCTTCACGTATAATGCGGTGGTTGCATCGCATTGTTCATGACCATTCCTGCACATCTCGAACTGTCCACGCAGAGCAAGCGCCGGCGCTCGAGCCTCGCGCGGCTCTACCTCGCACACGAACGGACGGCGATCGCCGGCGGTACGCTGCTTGCCCTGCTGCTCGTTTGGGAAGCGCTCGGGGCGAGTGGCCTCGTCGATCCCTTGTTCATCTCCTCCCCAACGCGGGTCGCACGGGCCGCCTGGTTATTGAGCCACGATCGCGACTTCTGGACCGACCTTCAGGTCAGCGCAACCGAATTCATGCTCGGTTATGGCGCGGCGCTGGCGGTCGCGATTCCGCTCGGGCTCGCGGTCGGCTTGTCCAAGCGCCTGCAATACCTGATCGGCCCGTTCGGCGACACGCTCAACGCGGTGCCCCGGGTGACGCTCTTGCCGCTGATCATCATCTGGTGCGGCATTGGGATCTGGTCGAAGGTCGTCGTTGTTTTTCTCGGCGCCGTGATCCCGCTCCTCATCAATACCCATTCCGGCGTGAAGGCGAGCGAAGCACGCTTCATCCGCGTGGCGCGTAGTTTCTCCGCCTCGAGACGCAAGATTTTTTCCAGCATTATTCTGCCCGGTATCGTGCCCTTCATCTTCACCGGCGCGAAATACGGCGCCGGCCGCGCGCTGCTCGGCGTCGTCGTCGGCGAACTTTACGCGTCGACGGCGGGCCTCGGCCATCTGATCGCGGACGCCGGCAACACGCTTCAGGTCGACGTCGTGTTCGTGGGCGCGCTCCTGTTCATGGCCGCGGGGCTTATCGTGGTGGCGCTGCTCGACGCTCTGGAACATCGCTTCGAGCGATGGCGGCCGCAACCGCGTTGAACCGATCATGACGGACACCACGGATGGCGAGCGCAGCGGCATGAGTTCGACCGGGTCCGTCCGCGCGGCAAGCAGCAGGACGCAAATGCCCGCCGCCGTGCGCTTCTATTTCGCGCACGAGCGCGCCATTCTCGGCACGCTCATGGTGCTGTTGGTTTTGATCGCCTGGGAAGGTCTCGAGCGCGGCTGGTGGGCGGACGCTTTTCGCCCGCTGCTGGGAGATTCGGCGGAGCGGTTCAAGCTCAAGCCGATTTTCATTTCCTCGCCCACGCTGATTGCAGCTGCGGCCTTTCGCATGTTCTTCGTCACTGGGGAGATCTGGCGCGACCTCGCCTGGAGCAGTGTCGGCTACTTTTTCGGTCTCGCTCTGGCGATCGCAATCGGCATTCCGCTCGGGCTTGCCGGCGGCTGGTACCGGCGCTTGTCCTACGCGATCGAGCCGTTTCTCGCGGCGCTCAACGCCACGCCGCAGGTGGCGTTCCTGCCACTGATCGTCATATGGGTCGGAACCGGAGTGAGCGAGCGGGTCTTGATCGTTTTCCTGCTTGCGGTGCTGCCGCTCGCGATCAACGCGCACGCCGCGGTTCGCACCACCGATCCGCGCCTGGTCAGGGTCGCCGGAAGCTTCGGCGCGAGCGAGTGGCGGCTGTTTCGAACCATCATCCTGCCGAGCTCGGTCCCCTTTCTGCTGGCGGGACTGCGGCTTGCGATCGGCCGCGGCATGATCGGCGGTCGGAGTGCTCACCATCGTCGCTGTCGGGGTGATATTGGTCGAGATCGTGCAGCGGATTGAGCGCCGGGTCGAGATCTGGCGTACGCCCGCCTGACGACGGCCGCAGCATGATTGTCAAGCTCGAGGCACAGGACGTTTGCCTGGATTACCTCCAGCCGCGCACCAATACCCGGCTGCCAGCGCTCGCTGGCGTAGACCTGAAGGTCATGGATGGCGAGTTCGTCTCGATCGTGGGGCCGTCCGGCTGCGGGAAGACCACGTTTCTCTCAGTCGTCGACGGCCTCATTCCGGCGAGCGCGGGCCGCGTCCTGGTCGACGGGCGAGCGGTGACGAAGCCGGGTCCGGACCGCGCAGTCGTGTTCCAGGACGCCTCGCTGCTGCCGTGGCGCACCGTGCTCGGTAACGTCCGCTATGGCCTAGAATGCCTCAACGTCGGCGCGCGCGAAGCCAAGGAGCGTGCGACGAACTTTATTGACATGGTTGGGCTGTCCGGCTTCGAGCATCACTACCCCTATGAGCTCTCGGGCGGCATGCAGCAACGCGTGAACCTCGCGCGCGCGCTCGTCGTCGATCCAAAGATTTTGCTCATGGACGAGCCGTTCGCATCGCTCGACGCGCATCTATCTATCGGACCGCGTCATCGTGTTCTCCGGCCGGCCGGGAATGGTGAAGCAAAGCATCCCGGTCACGCTCGAGCGGCCGCGCCGGCTGGCAGTAAAACGCGAGGCGCGTTTCCACGCCATCGAAGACGCCGTCTGGAGCCTCATCGAGGAGGATGTCAGGGCCGAGCGCAACCGGCGTAGCGTTGACCGGATCGATCACAGTTCTTAGAGCACTCATAGCGGCCCTCGATTTAGCGAGGGCTCCGGAGGAGCCAATGCGTTTGACGAAGTTGAGCATCGCAGCGGTAGTGCTCGGCGTCGCGCTGCAAGCGGCGGCGGCACCCGCCCAAGCCGCCGATGCCATCCCGTTCAAGATCGGCATCTCGGCGCCGGTTGTGACCATCTTTCCGGTTTGGATGGGGGAGGCCGGCGGTTTTTACGAGAAGGAGGGCCTCAAGGTCGAAGTCGTCAATATGGAAGGCGGTACGCGCGGTCTCCAGGTGCTGCTCTCCGGCGAAATTCAGGCCATGCATGTGGGGCTCGCGCCCGCCGTCCTCGCCAACAAACAGGGCGCCGACCTGCGGCTCATCACCTCGACCTGCAATACCATCCCGATCACCATGTTCACGAAGCCCGGCGTCGGCATGGGCGATCTCAAAGGCAAGACATTCGGCATCAGCACCTTCGGGTCCGAGACCGACGTCGCCATCAGTATCCTGCTCAAGCAGCTCGGCCTCACGCGCTCCGACGTCACCGTTTCGCAGATCGGCGGCAGCTCACAGCGTTTCGGCGCGCTGATTGCCGGCCGCATCGACGTCGCGCCGCTGATCGAGCCGGCCATCACGCCGGCCAAGGAACGCGGCTTTAATCCCATAATTGATTTGGCAGCTGCCAAGACACCGTGGATTTTCGATTCCGTCGTCGTCTCCAGCAGTTATCTGAAAGCCAATCACGCCACGCTGACACGTTTCGTGAAGGCCTACGTCGCCGGCGCCTACCTCGCCCTCGCCGACGAGGCCAAGGCGAAGGAGGTGATCGCGCAAAAGTTCAAGACCAGCGACCCGAAGGTGGTCGCCGCCACCTATGCCGATTTCAAGCGCCTGATGCCGCGCGACGCCGCCCCCTCGCGCGCGGGCGCCGAAAACGTGCTCGCCCAGCTCGAGGCAATCGGGACCGACATCGGCAGCCGCAACGCGGCAGATTATCTCGATCTCGGCATCATCGAGGCGCTGAAGCAGGAGGGGTATTTCGCGCAGCTGGAGAAGCTCTATCCGGTGAAGCTGTAGGGCGCCCGCTTGCGCGCACGCGACGAGAAGGCCGCGGCCGTGAACGCCATCGACCTCGAGGTCATCTATCAGTCGACCCTGCAGATCGCCGGCGAGCTCACGCTCAATATGTTGCGCACGGGCTATTCCACCATCATCAAGGAAAGCCAGGATTTCACCTTCGCCGTCTTCGACGCCGCGGGCCGCATGGTGGCGCAAGGCATCCCGCAGCCGCTCCACATCGGCCCGCTGGCGGCGCAGGTGAACGAGATCCGCCGCCGCTTCGGGCAAGCCATCGAGCCGGGTGATGCGTTCATCGTCAACCACCCGTACCAGGCATGTCAGAATCACGCGACCGATATCACCGTCATCTCGCCGATGTTCGCGGGCGAGCGTCTCCTCGGGTTCATCGGCAATATCGCCCACAAGCCGGATCTCGGCGGCAAGGTCCCCGGGACCAACAGCGGCGATGCCACCGACCTGTTTCAGGAAGGCTTGCTGATTCCGCCGCTCAAGATCCTGCGCCGCGGCGAGCTCAATCGCGACGTGGAAGCGCTCATCTGCGCCAACACGCGCACGCCGGAAGTCACCTGGGGCGACATCAAGGCGCAGATCAACACCAACACTTATGGCTTGAGCAAATTTTCCGATTTGTTCGGAAAATACGGTGTCGATGAGGTGCTCGCCTGCTGGACGATCTGGATGGACATCTGCGAGACGGAGCTGCGAAAGCGGATTGCTGCGACGCCGGACGGGCGTTACGGCCCGCAGACCGACTACCTCGACGACGACGGCGTCGACCTCTCGACGCCGCATCGCATTTCGGCATCGCTCGAGATCAAGGGCGATACGCTGCATTTCGTCCTCGACAGTGATGCCCAGGCACGCGGCCCCATCAATCTGCGCCCCTGCGTCTCGCGCAATTTCATCGAATGCCTGGTGAAGATGATCTTCATCCCGGACCTGCCGGTGAACGACGGCTTGTCGCGGCCGGTGCGGGTCTCCTATCCGCCGGAGGGCTCGCTGCTCAATCCGCGCTTTCCTGCGCCGGTGAACATGTACGTGCGGCCGAGTCAGGTCACGACCTCGGTCATCATGCGCGTCTTGGCGCAGGCGCTGCCCGGCCGCGTGCCGGCGCCGGGCAGCGCGGCGGGCGGCTCGCTGTCGAGTGCGGGTCGTCATCCAGACTCGGGCCGCTGGTACTCGCAATACGAAATCCTCAACGGCGGCACGGGAGCGCGTCCAGACGGCGACGGGGTGAGCGCCATGGACGAGTTGGTCGTCAACGTGATGAACACGCCGGTCGAGGCGATCGAAACCGAATTTCCCGTTCGGGTTGAACGATACGAACTCGCCTGCGACTCGGGCGGACCCGGAAAATTTCGCGGCGGCCTCTCCTCCCCCGGCGTATTCGGCGCCAAGGCCGCGCGCGCCTCAAAGGCGGTGTTGAACCCCGGCAGCGCCGCGGAACGTGAGCTCACCTCGAAAGTCGCCGGGCTATTGCTCAAGCGCGGCGATCTCCTCTGCGTGGAGTTCGCTGGTGGTGGGGGCTGGGGCGACCCGTTCGAGCGCGACATTCATCGGGTGCGGGAGGACGTTGTCCGCGGCTACGTCTCTCTCGATGCGGCGCGGGGGGATTATGGCGTCGCGCTCGATTCCAATCTCGCCATCGACTCCCAAGCCACTGCGCGGCTGCGCCGGCAAAAGAGTCATCGATGAACTTGCGCGTCGGCATCGACGTCGGCGGCACTTTCACCGACGTCACCGCATTTGACGAAGATCGGCGCGAGCTCGTAGCCGTTCGCAAATATCTCTCCCACCCTGCGCAGCCAGCCGCGGTGATGGAAAGCATCACCGCCGACTTGGCGCGCGATTTCGGTGCCGATGCCGTCTCGCTCGTCCTGCACGGCTCGACCGCGGCGCTCAACACCCTGCTGGAAGGCAAGGGCGTGCGGGTGGGGCTGCTGACCACGCGCGGGTTCCGCGATGTCTACGAGATCGGACGACAGTGGCGCGGCGAGCACGTCTTCGACATCTTCGCGCCCGCCCCGAAAATGCTGCTCACGCGCGATCGCATTTTCGAAATTCGCGAGCGGGTGGATGCGCGAGGCGAGATCATCGAGCCATTGGTGGCGGAGGACGTTCGCACCGCCGTTGCAAAGCTCGTCGCCTGCGGCATTGAAGCCGTCGCCGTCTGCTTCCTGTTCGCCTACGCGAATCCTGTCCATGAAAAAGCGGCGGCCGAGATCATCCGCAGCCTTGCGCCCGACCTCTACCTGTCTTTGTCCCACGAGGTGAACCCGGAATGGCGCGAGTACGAGCGCACCGCGTCGACCATCGCCAACGCCTATATCGGCCCGCCGGTCTCGCGCTACCTGCGCACGCTGGAAGCGATATCGCTGCAGCGGTTCCCGCGATCGCGCGCCTTGATGATGAAATCCGACGGCGGGGCGGCGAGCGCAGCAATGCTCGCGCCGGCGCCGATTGCGACCGTCATGTCAGGACCGGTGGCGGGCGTCATCGGCGGGCGTTATCTGGGCGACGTCAAAGGCATCGATAATCTCATCACCTTCGACACCGGCGGCACGAGTTGCGACATGGCGGTGTTGCCGGGCCGGCCGCTGTTCAAATCGGAGGTGAAGGTCGCAGGGCATCCGCTGCGGACCCACACGGTGGACATCGAGACGATCGGCGCCGGCGGCGGCAGCATTGCCGGCGTGCACCTCGGACACGTCCTCAAGGTCGGACCGCAGAGCGCCGGCGCCGATCCGGGCCCGGCGTGCTACGGCCGCGGCGGCCGCGAGCCGACATTGACCGATGCGCTCGTGCTGCTCGGCCACCTCAATCCCGGGGCGCTGCTCGGCGGCGCCATGCCGATCGTCGGCGCGAAAGCGCGCGAGGCGGTCTCGACGCGCGTCGCCGAGCCGCTCGACATGACCGCGATCGAGGCGGCCTGGGGCATTTTGCGCGTGCTCGTCACCAACGTGACGGTGGCGATGCGCACCATCACGGTCGAACGCGGCTACGATCCGCGCGAATTCACGCTGGTGCCGTTCGGCGGCATGGGCCCGACCATCGCCGGAATGGTCGCCGCCGAGCTCGGCATCGGCCGCATTCTCGTTCCCCGCGATCCCGGCGCCTTCAGCGCGCATGGCATGCTTGTGACGGACGTGCAGCAGGAGCGCAGCCTCACGCGAATTACGCCGGTGGACAGGGCAACGGCGGGCGAACTCGACGCCATCTTTGCCGAGCTGGAGAACGCAGCGCTCGACGATCTGACGCGGGAGAACTTCCCGCGCGAGCGTTTGCTCAGCCGCCGCCACGCCGGCATGCGCTATCGTGGCCAGTCCTACGACGTGGCCGTACCGGTTCCGCACTTGCGCTCGCCGCAGGACTTGGCCGATCTGGTCAGGCGGTTTCACGACGCACACCAGCGGCGCTACGGCCACATGGCCGAGGTCGAAGCCGTGGAAATCGTCAATTTCCAGGTGACGGCGGTCGGGATCATTCCCAAGCCCAAGCCCAAGACGTTCGCCGAGCCGGCGGAAACGCCGGAACAAATTCCATCCGCGCGCCGGCAAGCCTATTTCAGCGCAACCGAGGCGAGCGACGTGCCGGTGCTCCGGCGCGCCGCTTTAGGCCCGGGCACATGCATCGAAGGGCCCGCAGTCGTCGAGGAGAAAACGTCCACTCTCGTGCTCTATCCTGGACAGCGCGCCGAGGTCGACGCTCATTTAAATATCGAAATTAAGCTGCCATCCTGATGAGCACGCGGGCC
>WNFN01211238.1_pt1 | contig 14062 bp, 10 predicted proteins | sample 5400161 | NCBI WGS metagenome assembly WNFN01 (sample SAMN13153353, study PRJNA577476) | soil metagenome | isolation source: 80 cm saprolite on Douglas fir-dominated hillslope | place: USA:California | collected 2013-09-17
CAAGATCACGATTAGCTATGTCGAGACCCTGAAATACGAAGACGGCGCCTATGAATTTGTTTTCCCGATGGTGGTGGGGCCGCGTTACATTCCCGGCTCGGCCACAGGCGCCCCAGTTAGCTCCAAGGGTAACGGTTTTGCGCCCAACACCGATCGCGTGCCTGACGGTTCGCGGATCACGCCGCAACCCGTACCCGAAGGTACGCGCGTCGGTCATGACATTTCGCTGGACATCACCCTTGATGCGGGAGTCCCGATCGATGCGCTCAGTTCAAAGACTCACGAGGTCAATGTCGAGCGTCCTGACGACCACCGGGCCCGGGTCACGCTCAAGGACCAGGCAGCGATTCCCAACAAAGATTTCACTCTTCGTTACGATGTTGCGGGCAAGAAAATCGAAGATGCTTTGCTCCTGCACAATTCGGACAAAGGCGGTTACTTCACACTGATTCTGCAACCGCCGCTGCGAGTCACCGCGGAAGATGTCATGCCCAAGGAACTCGTGTTCGTGCTGGACACCTCGGGCTCGATGTCCGGCTTTCCCATCGAAAAAGCCAAAGAAACGATGAAGCTCGCGCTGGATAATCTTTACCCTTCCGACACTTTTAACTTAATAACCTTCTCTGGGGATGAACACATACTGTTTCCGGCGCCGGTGCCGGCGACAAAGGAAAATCTGGCCAAGGCACAGGCGTTTCTCGAATCTCGCAAAGGTAGCGGCGGCACGGAAATGATGAAAGCGATAAAGGCTTCGATGGATCCGTCCGATTCTTCTGATCACGTGCGCATCGTTTGTTTCATGACCGACGGCTACGTCGGCAATGACATGGAAATCATCGGCGAAGTTCAGAAGCATCCGAACGCGCGCGTGTTTGCGTTTGGCATCGGCAGCAGCGTCAATCGTTTCCTGCTCGACGGCATGGCGAAGTATGGCCGCGGGGAAGTCGAATATGTGGCGCTGAACGATGACGGCTCAGCCGCAGCGCGCCGCTTTCATGAACGCGTGCGCAATCCTTTGCTCACCGACATTTCGGTTGACTGGAATGGCTTGCCGGTGGCTGACGTTTACCCAAAACAAATTCCCGATCTGTTCAGCGCTAAGCCGGTGATTCTCAGCGGCCGCTACACTGGTGCAGGCAAAGGGACCATTCGCTTGAAAGGAAAAATGTCGGGCGTCGATTTCGTGCGCGAGATTCCGGTCGACTTTTCGAAATCGGAATCACAGAACGATGTGCTCTCGACCCTTTGGGCACGGACGCGCGTCGATGATTTGATGAGCCAGGACTTCAAAGGCGCGCAGCAGGGCGCGATGAAGGATGATGTGAAACAGGCCGTCATTCAACTCGGTCTCGACTTTCGCCTGATGACGCAATTCACTTCGTTTGTCGCGGTCGAAGAAATGATTGTCACCGACGGCGGCCAGCCGCGCCGCATCGATGTGCCGGTGGAAGTGCCGGAGGGCGTGAATCGTGAGGCCGTGTTTGGTCAGGATTACGGCACTACGATTCAGAGTAGCCAAATCCAGAATCTTCCCATGGCGGGCCGGGCGATGGCTGGTTTGGTTTACCTGAATCCAGCAAGGGCCGCTAGATCGGGTTCGAACGCGGCCAAAGCTAAAGCGCCACGCGCTGGGAGAGGAGCAGGCGGCGGAATTGGACAAGGCAGCGGTGCGGGGATCGGTCCTGGCCGAGGCGGAAATGTTGGCGGAACCCCTCAAGCGTCACCAGGCACCGTAAATGGAGCGCCTCCGGCAGCAGCGCCAGCCCAGGTTTCTTCGGGCTTGTTCGTGATTGATGGCACAAGCGAAGCAGACGCCGCAAGAAAACTCTCGCCGGCAGAGCAGAAGCGAGTGGCGCTGCAATCAAGGTTTCATCCGACGGTACTGGCGGTCATCGATCGTTTGCAGGACAGCAAACTCAAGGCCAGTCCTGATGAAGCCAAATTCATTCACAACGGCAAGGCCGAGATTCAAATCTGGTTGACTGAGAAGTCAGCCGAGACTCTCGCCAAACTCAAGGAACTCGGCTTCGAAGTTGTGCTTGATCCGAAAACTGCGAAGCTCGTAATCGGTCGTCTGCCGATCGAGAAGCTGGCGGCGCTCGCGGAGCTGAAATCGGTGCGTTATGTTGCGCCGCAGATGACGGGTAACTGACGGTACGGAACCCCGAGCGGTAGCGAGGGGATGCAATGGCTTAGTTGAGCGTGGCACGCGGTCGCTACCGCTCCCGGTTCTGTAACAAATTTCCTCCTGCTCGCTACCGCGTGCGGTTCCGTACCGCGTACAATGCTGCCGGATGAACCTGAACCTGGCACGCGGACTCTCAATTCGCAAATCACCAATTAACGGCAAAGGTTGTTTCGCGACGATTAGTTTTCGCCGCGGCCGCAAGATGGGCCAAGCTGCGCATCTGCGATATCGATGGTCACTGGAGTCTGGACGGCAGCCGCGGCGGCAACGGTACCCACTACATCAATCACTCGTGCGAACCAAACGCTTACATGAAGACGATCTACGGTCACATGTTGTTTTTTGCGTTGCGCGACATTCAGCCGGGCGAAGAGATTACCGTCGATTACGAAGAGACTCTGCACCCGGATTCAAAGCGTTGTTACTGCGGCGCGCAGAGTTGTCGCGGGACGATCAATCGCGGCCAGAGCCAGTCGCGCTAAGGAGGCCAGGAATGAACGCAGTTTTCAAATCCGCTCATCCGTATGCCGGGGACAAAATGAATCTTCCGGTTGAGAGCGTTGACGCCGCGATTCCTTTCTACCAAACGGTGATGGGATTTCGGGTTATCTCGCGCAATAATTCTCCCCAGAAGTCCGCGGTCCTGGGACGAGATGGAATTCAGATTGGCTTGGCAGAAAACGGAGGCGATCCGACTCAGGAAGGATGCTTCTTCGAAGTCGACAATGCCGAAACGGCGTTCTCTGAACTAAAGGCGAGTGGGTTGAAAAAGGAGGAAGCGGGCTTTAGAGTCGACAAGCACGGAGACACTTCTTATAAAGTATTTTTCGTCGTCGCGCCCGATGGATTGTGTTACTGCCTGGGTGAACGACAGGGTTGAGGGCGGCGGCGGTTGCTAAGTACCGCACCTTGGCTGACGTCCTTTTGCGACCGAATTAGCTGGCCGATCAGGAAGAGATGTTGTTTATTATGAAGCCAAGAATCGACGGGAGATCTCCTATGAAGAAGCTGGTTTCAGTTTTCGTGGTCGCGATAGCCTTCGCTTTCATCCCGCAAGCGTCCGCGAGTGCCCAATCGCAGGAGCTCCAGCGCTGGGAGCAACAGGCCCGGAGCGTCCGCATCATCCGCGACGATTGGGGCATCGCGCACATCTCTGGTAAGACGGATGCCGATGCCGTGTTCGGCATGATCTATGCCCAGGCCGAAGACGATTTCAATCGTGTCGAAACAAACTACATTAACGCCATGGGACGACTGGCCGAGGCCGAGGGCGAGGGCGAGAGTGCGGTGTGGCGCGATCTGCGCATGAAGATCTTCATCGATCCCAATAGATTAAAGTCGCAGTACGATGCGAGCCCGGCGTGGTTGCAGGCTCTGATGAACGCATGGGCCGATGGTCTGAACTTCTATCTTGCGCGGCATCCGGAGGTGAAGCCCAGAGTCATCAAGCACTTTGAACCCTGGATGGCGTTGAGTTTCACAGAGGGCAGCATTGGCGGAGACATCGAGACGATTAACCTAAGTCAACTTCAGGCTTTTTACGGAAACGGTCCGGCGCCAGTCCCACGGGACGATAGTGGCACGGTCTCGCGCCTGGACCGCGAGCAAGATGCGCGGGCCACTGATGAACCCGATGCGCTCGCTGAACCCGCGGGGTCGAACGGCGTGGCCATCTCACCGGCGAACACAATCGCGCGCCACGCGCTGCTGCTGATCAATCCGCACACGTCCTTCTTCTTTAGATCTGAGTTGCAAATGACCAGCGACGAGGGGCTGAATGCCTATGGTGCGGTGACCTGGGGACAGGTCTTTATCTATCAGGGCTTCAACGAGCATTGCGGTTGGATGCACACGTCGAGTGCGGTTGACGCCATCGATGAGTATCTCGAAACCGTCGTGAAGAAAGGCGATCGGTTCTATTACAAGTACGGCAACGAAGAGCGGGCAGTGATGACGTCCGTAATCAAGGTGCCCTACAAGACCGACACCGGGATGGCCGAGAAGACCTTCACGGTATATCGCACGCAGCACGGGCCCATCGTCCGGGCGGTGAACGACAAATGGGTGAGCATTAGTCTGATGCAGGAACCGGTGAAGGCGCTGACGCAGTCGTACGCGCGCACGAAGGCGACTGACTACAAGGCATTCAAGCAGACTATGGAGTTGCACGCGGACTCTTCGAACAACACGATCTACGCGGATGCCGACGGCAACATCGGGTATTTCCACGGCAACTTTATTCCCAAGCGCGATCCAAAATTCGACTGGACCAAACCGGTGGACGGCAGCGATCCGGCGACGGACTGGCGCGGCCTGCTGTCCGTCGACGAGTCACCGCTCCTGCTGAATCCTGCCAGCGGCTGGCTCTATAACAGCAACAACTCGCCATGGTCGGCTGCGGGTCCGAGCAGCCCGAAGAAGTCCGATTATCCAAAGTACGTCGATAACAACCTGGTTTGAAAAACCGATTCCCGCGCTGGTCAAGGCTTGGGATCAAACGCCCGCTACCGATCCTCTCAAGGCTAAGTTAGCTGATCAGATCGCGCTTCTGCGCGCGTGGGATCTGCGTTGGTCACAGGCGTCCGTGCCGACGGGGCTCGCCGTGTTCTGGGCCGAAGATATTCAAAGGAAGTTGGCCGCCGACGCCAGACGTGCGGGCGTGCCCACCGACGAGTACATCGCGAGTAGAGTCCCGCCGGAGCAACTGCTCCAGTCGCTGTCGGCAGCTTCCGACAAACTCGCCGCTGACTTCGGGACCTGGAAGACGCCGTGGGGCGAGATCAATCGCTTCCAACGCCTCAACGACGACATCGTGCATCCATTCACCGACGCGGGCCCAAGTATTGCGGTTGGCTTCACGTCTGCGATCTGGGGCTCACTCGCTTCGTTCGGTGCGCGTCCGTGGAAAGGGTCAAAGAAGATTTACGGAACCAGCGGCAACAGCTTTGTGGCCGTCGTCGAGTTCGGGAAAACTGTGCGGGCCAGGGCCGTGACGGCCGGAGGAGAGAGCGGCAATCCGACCTCGCCGCACTTCAATGATCAGGCGAAGCGATACAGCACCGGCGATCTGCGCGACGTGTACTTCTATCCTTCGCAACTCAAAGGTCACGCCGAGCGAGAGTACCATCCGGGAAATTAGCAAGATCGGTAGTTCTCGGGATGAAGTACCGGTTTTGCTTTTCATGATTTTTCGTGTGATTTGGTGAATCGTCTGCTGCGGGTGCAAGACTCGATCCACGAAGAAATCACACGAAGCCGCACTAAAGAGACTTCTCTAACGTCAATTTAGAGGCGCTGCGTCACCGTCGGACAAGACTCTCATGAGTTCACTTCAGAAATTCGTCACCTCGATCATTCCTGCCAGTTTGGGCTCAAAGCATGGCGGCCGAGTCGCGCAGTTGGATGATGCGCTGCCCATGCGGCTTTGAAAGATCGGTTTGAGACGCCGGCGGCATTCGGAAGGCAGCCGTCGGGTCATTAGTCAGATCCAAATTCGTCTGCAAGGATTGGACGGTTGGCTCGTTCCTCAAAGCAGGAGGCCAACCTATGAAATACCGACTGTTCCTTTTGACGCTGGCGATTCTGTGGGTAGTTCCGGTTGCAAACCCGCAAAACAAGACGGGCATCAAGAACCCCGCGATCGATATGGAAGGATACCTGCGGGTATCGGCGGAAGCTGCGAAGCATAGGGAAGCGCGCCGGGTGTGTGAAGACGAGTTTATCCGGATGAGTAGCGAGCCCGGCACCGTCATCCTGGACGCGCGGAGCAGGGAGAAGTTTGACGAGCTCCATATCAAGGGCGCGATCAATTTGAGTTTTCCCGACATCGCGGTTGACAGTCTCAAGCAAACCTTTCCGGACAAGAATGCCCGCATCTTGATCTACTGCAACAACAACTTCCTGGGTGCGGAAAAAGCGTTCCCGACAAAGATCGATGTCGCTTCGCTGAATCTTTCTACTTACATCGCGCTCTACAGCTACGGTTATATGAATGTTTACGAGTTGGGACCACTCATCGATGTGAAGAATTCCAAGCTGGAATTGGTGGCAAGTTCAACTCACTAAAGGGTCGCGTTGCTGGCAAGTCTTTCACTATTCTCTAAAGCAGGGGAACTCGCCCGATCAAACTGAAAAAGGCCCTGATGATTCAGGGCCTTTCTTATTCGTCGCTGCCAGAGCTGACCGAGGCTCCCGCAGAATCACTTTGGCAATAGGCTGCAGGGAACTGGATGGAAGTTGCCCTCGAAGTTGGTGCCCACCGCAATCGGCTGATCGGAAACAACCCTGACCGTCGTCTGTACTTTGGTCTGGTCGAGACCAGGAGGATTCGTATAGCTCTGCGGAGTTTGCCAGGTCACGATCAAGGTGTTCGCGGCCCCGACAGGTACCGTGGCGGCGCCCGTCTGACCCGGGTAGTTCGCGGGCGGCGCTGTTCCGGGAATGACCTGGCCGAACAGGTTGACTCCATCTTTGTTCAGCATGTGGACGGCGACGTTGGCGGTAGATGTACTCCCGTTGAAGACGTACAGGTCGGCACGAGAATTACTTCCCATGTTCGGCCAGTGCGCCGGCGTGCACACCCAAACGTAGGGCGGTCCGCCTCCGGAACCAGAAGGGCCTGGCGGGCCGGCGGGTCCCGGCGGTCCCTGGCACCCAATCAAAAGAACAAGGGCGAGAAAAGCTAAGCAGGCAACGCCGGCTCGCTTTACGGAGGTAATGCTCATAGCAAACTCCTTTCGGAGGCGGCGGCCGCCCCGCGGATTCAAGAATGGTAAGTCACGGCGAAATCTATTTACTCGCGAATGGGTTGTCAAGATTCTTGCAAAGCCGGTTCTCACTTGGGTGAAACCAACTCCGGGGACTCTCCCGATTGCGATGACCCGCAGCGCTCGACGATCGCCAGTCCACGACTCATGACGCTGAAAGGTTCAAGCCCAGCTGATTTTGCGCTAAACTCTGCCGGCATTCCGCTGATACTTAGTAATCGCAATCGCCGAACACATTCTTTTTGGGAGGCTCTCATGCAACTTCGTCTGGCCCGTCTGGTCGTCGTATTTGTTTTGCTGTTCACCTTGTTGAGTCCGATCGCCGGACAAACCATGCCGCCCTCCAACGATCGGCCCCTGCTGGGTTTCGATCGCGCCTCCACAGCGGCCGAACGCTCGCTTGAAGCACGCTTCGACGCGGCTCTTCATCCGGAAGACTTACGCGTGAGGTTGAAGCGTCTCTCGGCGCGTCCACATCACATTGGTTCGCCTACGGCAAAGAGAATGCAGAGTTCATCGCGTCGCAGTTTCGCGCCTGGGGTTTCGATACACAGATCGAAGAGTTCAGCGTGCTATTCCCGACACCAAAGACGCGCCTGGTCGAACTAATCTCGCCGCAGAAATTCACCGCGAGTTTGACTGAGCCGGCGATCCCCGAAGACTCGACCTCGAATCAGCAACAAGAGCAATTACCTGTCTATAACGCTTACTCGATAGATGGCGACGTGACCGGGCCGCTCGTCTATGTTAATTACGGCGTGCCGCGTGACTATGACGAGTTGGCAGAGCGTGGCATCGACGTGAAAGGCAAGATCGTGATCGCGCGTTACGGCGGCTCGTGGCGCGGCATCAAGCCGAAGGTCGCGGCCGAACATGGCGCCATCGGTTGTCTCATCTATTCCGATCCGCGCAACGACGGTTACTACCAGGGCGATGTTTATCCAAAAGGCGCGTGGCGAAACGAAAACGGCGCCCAGCGCGGTTCCGTCGCGGACATGCCGCTCTACCCTGGCGATCCTTTGACGCCGGGCGTCGGCGCGACCGCGGGTGCGAAGCGGCTCGCCATCAAGAACGCGCCTACGCTAACGAAGATCCCGGTGCTGCCGATCTCTTATGGCGACGCACTGCCGCTAATGCGCGCCATCGCCGGCCCGCTCGCGCCCGATGATTGGCGTGGCGCGCTCCCCCTGACCTATCACATCGGTCCCGGCCCCGCGACCGTCCATCTGAAAGTCGCTTTCAACTGGGACCAGGCCATCGCACGCGACGTGATCGCGAAACTGCGTGGCTCAGAGCGCCCCGACGAGTGGGTGATCCGCGGCAACCATCACGACGCTTGGGTCAATGGCGCGGACGATCCGCTCAGCGGGCAGGTGGCCATGATGGAAGAGGCGCGCGGGTTAGGCGAATTGATGAAGACAGGTTGGAAGCCAAAGCGCACGATCGTCTACTGCGCGTGGGATGGCGAGGAACCCGGACTGCTCGGCTCGACCGAATGGGTCGAGACGCATGCCGACTTGCTCAACCGAAACGCCGTGCTCTACATCAACACCGACTCGAACTCGCGCGGGTTCCTCAGCGTCGAAGGCTCGCACACGATTGAGAAGTTCATCAACGAAGTCGCGCGCGACGTCACCGATCCGGAAAAGAAAATTTCCGTCTCGGACCGCGCTCGGGCCGCGCGGATTCTCGGCGGCGGTCCGGAAGCCAGGCGCGAGGCGCGCGAACGCGCGGACCTGCGTATTGGTGCGCTCGGTTCCGGCTCAGATTACACCGCCTTCCTGGATCACGCGGGCATCGCCTCACTCAACCTCGGCTATGGCGGCGAAGGCAATACTGGAGGGGTCTATCACTCGGTCTTCGATTCTTTCGATCATTACACCCGCTTTGGCGATCCGGACTTTGCTTATGGCATCGCGCTGGCCCAGACCGGTGGCCGCGCGGTGTTGCGCTTCGCCAACGCCGACGTTTTGCCTTATGCGTTCACAAACTTTGCGGACTCAGTCGAGACTTATGTTCGCGAAGTCGGCAAACTCGCCGACGACATGCGCGACGAGACTAAAGAAAAGAACCGCCGCATCGCCGACAAGACTTTCGTCGCGGTTTTTGATCCGACTGAGACCTATGTCGTTCCGACAGCCGATGCCCCCGTGCCTTACCTGAATTTTGCGCCGCTGCAAAATGCCTTTGCTCGCTTGCAGGAGAGCGCGCAAAAGTACGATGCTGCGTCGCGAATGCAGGGTGGTAAGTTGACACCGCAGGCGCAGCAGGCGCTGGACGGGCTATTGATGCAGACCGAGCGCGCGATGCTGCGCGACGCTGGCCTGCCGCGGCGCCCATGGTTCAGGCACCAGATTTACGCGCCTGGTTTCCACACCGGCTATGGGGTGAAGACGCTGCCCGCGATCCGAGAAGCCATCGAGCAGCGCAACTGGCCTGAGGCGGAACAGCAAATCAACCTGGTCGCCGCAACCCTTACTCAGATCGCCGCGGCGATCGATCGCGCCACGGCGCAGATGAAATAGCCGGCGACAGGCAGAATCCCAGCCGCGGGAGTGGATCGACCTGGGGAAGCCTCAAAGGTTGACAGTACCTCAACAGCCGCTATATTTGGATCGTGATCAATACGGTGACCTTGTCGGCGCGCGCGAAGAAGGATCTTCGCCGTTGTCCCGCATTTATCCTGCGGAAGTTCATGGCCTGGGTTGGCGCTGTCCAGCTTGACGGCCTTGAGCAAACCCGTAGATTGCCCGGTTACCACGACGAGCCGCTGCATGGTGAATGGAAAGGGTATCGATCGATCCGGCTCAACCGTTCTTACCGCGCTATCTACAGCATTCAAGACGACGGTTCTCTGGAGTTAGTACTCGTGGAGACTGTCACCAAACACGAGTACTAGGAGGCTATTGTGGCTCGAGTTACTTTAAAAGAATCGCGGCGAAAGAAGCGTAACGCGGATACAAATGCATTCCTCGCTTCGCTCAATGGTGGAGCGCTGACCTTTGGCGAACTCCTGGCTTCTCTGAGACAAGCTGACGAAGCTGGACTGGCACAATTTGCCGCGACGCTGGGCATCTCGCGGCAGCACCTGCACCAGTTGGAAACTGGCCAGAAGAGTGTTAGTCCAGAACGCGCTGTGCGGTTTGCTCGACTGCTGGGTCAAAGCGAAAGCTATTTTCTACAGCTTGCATTGCAGGACCTGGCGAACGACTCAGGAATCATGGCGAGTGTTCGGGTTAGGGTTGCGTAGCGAGCAGCTGTTTGAGCGCACGTGATCCGAGGCGAACGGCTAGAAGTAAGGATCGGAATTGCCGGTCTGACGCTGAATCAAAGTATGGAAGTTTGGCTTGAATGCTGATGAGGTAGCTTGATGTGTGAAATCACCCTTCGCAAATCCGTAGCAGGGCTTCTCCTCTCGCTGACGTTCGTTTGGGTGCTGTCGACCCAATCAACACAACGAACTGTCGCGCTTGGACCACCACAAACAGCACCGCCGCCAACTCATGCCGATATCCTGCGCGGTGAATACGGCCGGTATCGCGCTAATAATGATCTGCTTTTCTATCATCTCGACATTCGCATCGACCCGGAGAAGAAATTTGTTAGCGGCAAGAACACCATCCGCTTCAAGATGCTTAAGGACGATAATCGAATCCAGCTGGATCTCTACGACAATTTGAAGGTCGATAAGATTGTCTTTACGGGCGAAGGGCAAAGAGCAAAGGGCCAAGTGGCGAACAAAGAGGCGAATGCGCTGAAGTACGAACGCGATTCGGGCGCCGTCTTTGTTGACTTCCCTGAAACCTTGAAAGCCGGCCGCGTTTACTCAATCGACTTTTACTACTCCGGCACGCCGCAGACGATCGGCCGTTTCGGCGGCTTCACTTTCGGCAAAGATCCGGCCGGCCGTTCCTGGACGTTCACCGCGTGCGAGGGCGAAGGCGCGAGCATCTGGTGGCCGAACAAGGATCAGTGGCGCGACGAACCGGAGTCGATGCAAATCAGCATCGCGATCCCCAACAATCTCACTGACGTATCGAACGGAAAGTTCCTGGGCAAGACCGATCTGGGCGACGGCTACACGCGTTGGGATTGGTTGGTGCAGTATCCAATCAACAACTATGACGTCTCAGTGAACATCGGCAAGTACGAGCACTGGTCGGAACACCTCGGTGATCTGCCGCTCGACTTTTACGCGCTGCCGGAAGATTTGGACAAAGCGAAAAAGCAATTCGCCCAAGCGCGCGGGATGCTCGCAGCCTATCAGCATTATTTCGGTGAGTATCCATTCAAGAAAGACGGCTACAAGCTGATCGAAGCACCTTACGCCGGCATGGAACACCAGAGCGCCGTTACGTACGGCAATCATTTCGCGAACGGCTATCTCGAGCGCGACTGGACCGGTGTCGGCATCTCGCCGCGGTTCGACTTCATCATCATCCACGAAAGTGGGCACGAATGGTTCGGCAACAGCGTCAGCGCCGCCGACCGGTCCGACATGTGGATCCATGAAGGCTGGACGACTTATCTCGAAGTCCGCAACCAGAAACCGATCATTGCGCCGCGCGGCGTCAACGCCACACCGCCGCAGGACATGTACTTCAAGGGCGCGCTATTTATCAACACGCTGCGCAGCATCGTGAACGATGACCAGCGTTGGTGGGCCTTGCTCCACGATCTCTATCAGCACTTCAAGTACCAGAACATCATGACTGAGGACATCGTGGCCTACTTCAATCGCAAGACGGGGAAGAATCTGACTCCGATCTTCGATCAGTACCTGCGCCACACCGCGATTCCGGTGCTGGAGTTGAAGTTTTCAGAGGGCGCCGTCGCTTATCGTTGGAGAGTCGATGAACTAAAGTTCGCGATGCCGGTACGCGTCGGAACGAAGGACCATTGGCAGACAATACAGCCTACGACTGAGTGGAAGACGATGAAGACGGCGCTAAAGAAAGACGAGTTCGCGGTGGCGACGGAGCTTTATTTTGTCGATGTTAGTAAGTTGTGAAGGCGGCTGCGAGTAAGCACGAACGGCCCGGGTGTTTTGGCGACAGTGTTTTGATGTGGCACGCGCATCTTGCGCGTGAATCGCGAGCGGAACGCTCGTGCCACTCATCAAGATTTGTGTTATAAAGACCGGCCATAGCAGGAGCCCAACACTCAAAGCTTCTGGGCATGAAATCTCAAGTCATGGGCCTGCTCCCGAGTCCTGAATGCGCGTCGCAAGGAGCTCTACCTGATCTTGCTTCCTTCGATGCCGATGCTTGCTTAACCTGTTTATGAGCGCCAAACGTTTCCGCATCGCGTTCTCTTTCGCTGGGGAGAAGAGAGACTTCGTTGAACAAGTCGCCGCCATTTTGGCGGGCCGCTTCAGCGAGGACGAGATCCTCTATGACAAGTATCACGAGGCGGAGTTTGCTCGAGCACGACTCGGGCGTTACCTGCCGAAGCTTTATCACGATGAGTCTGACCTTGTGGTCGCCGTAATTTGTCAGGACTACTCGAAAAAGGAATGGCCCGGCTTAGAGTGGGATGCGGTCTTTGATTTACTCAAACAGCGCAAAGAAGCCGAGGTGATGCTTTGCAGGTTCGATCACGCGACAGTCGAAGGATTGTTTTCTGACGCCGGCTATGTCGAACTCGACCACAAGACACCTTGGGCTACTGCTGAACTCGTGCTCGAGCGCCTCGCCATTAGTCAGGGGCGCCACAGACGATCTTTCCTTGTGGAAAGCTACCATCCTCGCACAACCATCCCCAACAACCTTCCGCGGCTTCAGTATTTCTTCGGTCGCGAAGTCGAGTTGAAAAGGATTGCGGACGCGCTCGCGCCGGATGCGCGCGGGTGGGGTGCGCTTATCGATGGTCCCGGAGGTATCGGTAAGACTTCGCTCGCAATTCGCGCGGCCGAGATGACTCTACAAGGTCGCTTCCACCGCGTCATCTTTCTCTCGTCGAAGGAACGCGAACTTTCCGCCGATGGTCAACGCTCGCTAGGCACCTTCGTGCTGCCGAGTTATCTCGAGATGCTCAATGCGATCGCCCGTGAGCTCGATCAGCCCAATCTTACGAAATCTACCGAAGCCGAGCGCTCAGATCTGATCCTGCACGCCTTGCGAGAGTCCGATGTGTTGCTCGTGCTCGATAATCTCGAAACGCTTCCGGAATCCGATCGTGATCAGCTCTTTGCTTTTCTCAATCGATTGCCACGCGGGTGCAGCGCTATCGTTACCAGCCGTCGCCGCGCGGATGCCAGTGCGGTAGTCGTCCGACTCGACCGGCTAGAGTGGGAAGCAGCGCACGAACTGATCATCGAGTTGGGTCGTGAACATTCGCGCCTCGGGCGGGCCAGTCAGGCTGAGCACCGCGCCCTGTACGAGGAGACCGGTGGCAATCCGCTATTGATCCGTTGGATCGCGGGTCAGCTTGGCCTTGGCCGCTGCCACACGATCGCGGCAGCGCTCGATTTCCTGCGCAGCGCACCTTCGAACAACAATCCGCTCGAGTTCATCTTCGGTGATCTGCTCGACACATTTACCCCAAACGAAACCTTGGTCCTTGCTGCGCTCACCTACTTCACTATTCCCATCGAAGTGAAGTTCGTTGCTGAACTTGCGGGCATCACGGAAACGGCGGCCCAGACTGCGCTTGGCGATCTCGCCAGCCGGGCGCTCGTGCTGCCCGACGTGGAGGAGCGACGCTTCACGCTGGTGCCAATGGTCGCCGACTTCCTGCGAAGGAAACGGCCTGAGGCTGTCGCGGAAACCGGCAATCGCTTGGAAGATCGCGCCTATGCGCTAATCGTGGAAAACGGTTATGACAAGTACGACAGCTTCCCGGTGCTCAATGAAGCTTGGCCCACCCTGGCCCCCGCATTACCGCTTTTCGTCGCTGGGCCGAATGCGACGCTTCAGACCGTATCCGCCGGGCTAACCCTCTTCCTTGAATACACGGGCCGCTGGGACGAATTGCTCTCAATCAATCAGCAGGCGGAAGCCAAGGCCGTGGCGGCCGGGGATCACGCCAATGCTGGCTGGCGTGCATATCAGGCGGGCTACACTTACCAGCTTCAAGCCAATGCGGACGCGGTGCTGGCCTGTGCCGA
>WNFN01216745.1_pt1 | contig 14061 bp, 13 predicted proteins | sample 5400161 | NCBI WGS metagenome assembly WNFN01 (sample SAMN13153353, study PRJNA577476) | soil metagenome | isolation source: 80 cm saprolite on Douglas fir-dominated hillslope | place: USA:California | collected 2013-09-17
GTGACCGTCGCAGTGGGCAGGGAGCGTGCGGTCCCGGTACCCGCGGGGTTCGTGTCGGAGACGGCGGCCCTCAGGGTGTCGCCGACGTCAGCAGGCGCGACGACGTATTCCGCGTTGGTCGCGCCGCTGATCGCGCTGCAGCGTCCCGCGGGTGTGCAGCGTTCCCACTTGTAGCCGTACGCGGTGGCCGGCGTGCCGCTCCACGTGCCCGTGCTGACGCTCAGCAGCTGCCCTTCGACGGCGCGGCCGGAGATCACGGGCAGAGCCGTGTTTTTCGGCGGCGCGGCGGCCACGGGCACGGTCTTTTCGGAGGTCGCTTCGGTCGAGCCGGCGGAGTTGCTGGCGGTGACGATGACACGGATCTGGGAGCCGATGTCGATGAAGCGGAGCTTGTATTCCGAGGTGGTCGCGGAAACGATGTTGGCGCATTCGGTTTCCGGTTCGCAGCGCTGCCATTGGTAGGTCCAGACCAGCGAGCCCCCGGTCCAGGAGCCCTTTTTCGCTTTCAGGGTGACGCCTTCCTTCGGCGTCCCCGCGATCGTCGGGAGCACGGTGTTGACCGGCTTTTCGACCGCAAGTGCGGTCTGTGCAGTTGCCAGGAGGACGAACGTGAGCGTGATCAGCACGGCACCCGCCGAGAGCGGCGTGCGCATCGCCTGCGGTTTCGCTCCCCGTGAGTCCCTGAGCCTCATGATCAGCCCCTTCCTCGCCGTGCACCTTGCGGGGAAGGCCGAGACGGGCCAGTCTTCACCAGGCTGGCCACCGCCCTTGGCGGACCTCGCAACTGTCTCATGTCAACTAACGTGCGCGAGAGGCGCGTTAGTTGGCAGTCGAGCGATGATTCTTGATTCGAGCCTCCTGTCGCCATGCATGTTGCGCGGAAGGCCGGGTCGGGACAGTCGGAATCGGACGTCGGTCTCAGGCTGTCCGCCGCCCCCGGCGGACCTCGCACCTGTCTCGTCTCACTGTAACGGGCGAGCGTGGGAAGTCAACATCGAGTGACGTCAGCGTTCGGACGGATTCCTACCTCTTGAACCCCGTGTAACGGGGAGAGAGTTTGGGTCAACCCCGAGCGACGATTCATGGTCCGAGCCGATTACCACCCCTGAACGCGGGCTTTGGCATGCTCCTGTGTCGAGGGTGCCCCCTCGCGTACCTCTGCCGCGAACCGATCCGGGGCCGCCCGACGCTGTCAACCGGACTGGCCGGAAGGGCCCGCCGGGGTATCCGCGGAGGACTCGTCGAAGCTCACCTGGACGTCCTCGGCGGGGATCCGCTCCTCGCTCTCGGCGGAGTGCGTGAGCGCACGGCGGTCGGCCTCCAGCAGCGGGTCGTTGAAGAAGCTGCGAGGCCACAGCCGACGCGTTTTGACGACGTTGACCTCGGCGGCGATCATCGTGAACTGGGCACCAAGATAGAGCCAGGCGAGCAACCCGAGCACCACAGCGAAGACGCCGTACAGCGGTTGGGTGCGCTTGAGCACGTGGTCGACGTAGTAGCCGCCGAGGTGCTGCAGCAACTGCCAGAAGAGGGCAGCCGTGATCGCACCCGGTACGAGGTCGCGCCACTCGACTTCGGCGGCCGTCAGCACCTTGAAGGCGAGCATGAACAGGACGAAGTTGCCGATGAAGGCGAGCACAACGCTCAGCACCAATTCGAGCGTCGAGTAGCTCCCGGTGCCCACGAAGCCGCCGATGACTGTCGAGACGATCGACAGCGTGCCGAGCAGTGCGAGCATCGCGAGGCTGCGAAGGCGCGCGAAGATGAAGTTCGGACGGTGCTTGAAGGGCACCGCCCAGATCCGATCGAAGGCGGTCTGAGTGGCGCTCATGATGCCCAGCCCGGCGAGCAACGCGCCGATCAGCCCGATCGCAAGCGCCGTCGGGCTGCCTTTGAGCGATTGCGGTTTGAGCGTGGAGCTGACGATCGGGAACTGGCCGAGCGCGCCGTTGAGGATCTTCTGCTGCTCGGCATGGTCGCCCTGGAGGATGAAGCCGAGGATCGTGACGAACACGAGCAGCAGCGGGAACAGCGACACGAAGCCGTAATACGCGATCAGCGCAGCGAGCTGGGTGCCCTGATCGTCGCTGAACTTCTTGATGACTGCGGCGACGAAGCGCAGGCCGCGCGTCTTCTGCTGGCTGCTGTCGAGCTCGTGTAGCCGGTCGCCGATGCTCATCGGCACGGGGCCGTGACTCCCGTCGGTCGCGGGGCGAACGCGGCCGGACGAAATTGGGAGGGGGGTCTGATTGGGCCGCCGCTCGACATCCTTGTGTGTCTACCCGATTTCGAGGACGGGAGGGGTCGCCGGAAACTGCGACTCCGCGGTTCGCGAAGCCGCACGACCCCGCCGAGCCGGTGGCACTCGTCGCTTCGGCAAAGCGCGAGGTGCTGCTTCGAGTGCACCGCCATCGGCTACGCCGCGAGGACCTCGAGGACTGCTACGGGCAGGCGACGCTCGAGCTGATCGTGCTCGCCCGCAGCGGCCGCGCGTTCGCGAGCCGCCTGCACATCGCACACGCCCTCGAGCAGCGCTTTCTCGCGCGGGTGCTGGACCGCCGCCGGAGCCCGAGCGGCTCACGATCGCCCGTGAGGACCTCGCACGCGTGCTCGGCCACATGGCCTCCCTCACCCCGGATCAGCGGATCGTGCTCGCGACCCAGATCGCACTCGCGATGCGATGCGAGGAGTTCTGCCGGCGGCATGGTTGGACGCCCGAGAAGTACCGCAAGGTGGCTCAGCGGGCGCGGGCGAAGCTGCGCGATCTGCTTGCCGCGGAGGACGCGCCGAACGGCTCTGTCCCGCTGCCCGCCGACGAGTCGGAACAGACGCCAGGGACCACCTATGACAAGCACTCCCCCCACCCATAGGAACGGTCCCCGGGCCGTCGGCGATCGGTTTCTCGCACGATCGAACGGCGCTGCCCAGTCACGCGAGCGCGGCCGGCATCCGGAGCTCTGCCCACTCCGGGTGTCGGCCCGCCGCGGTCCGGAGAACGTCCGCTGCGAGCTCTCGGAACGATCGACGTGAGCATCGCGAGAGGCCAGCCGCGGCAGGTCTACCGCGTATATGACGAGGAGGACTTCCTCGACGGCGCGCAGCGGCCCGAAGGCGCGCCCGGCCGACCCGAGACGCAGCCCCCCCTCGGCTTCCCGGACGACCCCCCGCCCGGCTTCCCGGACGACCCCCCGGCCGGCTTCCCGGCCGGCTTCCCGAGTGGCGACGCCGAGATGGAGCTCGCCATAACGCCGCCGCTTTCAGGCGCACGACGCCACAGCGCGCGACCGCGAGTGATCCTCGCCGCGGGCGTCGCGCTGGTGGTGTTCGCCGCGATCGAGATGCACGCCTCCGTCGGACGCGTCACGCGGCCGGTGCCTGATCGGAGACCGGGACTGCCCGCCGCGCGACGGCCGCGGCGCGCCGCTCGCCGCGTTGCGGCTCGCAGCTCCTCCCGGCGCCTCGATCAGGCGGGGGCGGCGACCACCCGAGGGCACGAGCTTCGGCTCCCCACTCCAGCCGAGCCGCAACCGGATGCGAGCCACGGCGAGGGCGCCGCGGCTAATGCGGCTGCCACCGCGAGCGAGTTCGGGTTCGAGCAGTGAGAGCCACCGGCAGCCCCCGCGCGAGGGTCTCGATCCAGACGCTGCCGATCTGGCGTTTGCGAGCGGCACGGGAAGCACCGCGCTATGTCCTCGGTGCGCTGGCCGCGTTCGGACTCTTCGCCAGCGCCCGCTTTGCGATCGCCCCACCACGGCCGGTTGCCCCTCCGGCCGCGCGAGCGACGGCGACCCCTGACCTCGGTGCCGAGGGTTACGCGGTGGAGTTCGCGCGCCGCTACCTCACCTGGACTGCAGCCGAACCGCTGGCGAGCGTGCGCTCGCTCGAATCGTTCGCGGGGCCGCAGATGGAATCGGCCGCCGGCCTCCAGCTCCCCGCCACCGGGGAAGAGCAGGTCCGGTGGGCGGAAGTGGTGCAGTCCCGAGAGCCGGTCGCGGGTGTGCACGTCTACACGGTCAGCGCGGAGACGAGCACCGAGGGGTTGCGCTACCTGACCGTCTCGGTTGAGAGGACCTCGTCCGGATCACTCGCGCTCGCGGGCTACCCGGCGTTCGTGGGGGCCCCGGCGAGCTCCCCCGCGGTCTCCTTCCCGCCACTCAGGCCGGTCGAAGACGCCGCGCTCGAGGCGGTGGTCCGGCGGGCCCTCTCGAACTACCTCTCGGACTCCCCGGCGGAGCTCGCGGCTGATCTGACAGAAGGCGCGCGGGTCGTGCCGCCGGCGCCGGGGTTGCGGTTGCTGTCGATCGAACGCCAGCAGTGGGCCCCGGGGGGCGGCGCGGTGCTGGCGGTGCTGCAGGCCGTGGACCGCTCGGGGGCGCGCTACACGCTCGCCTACGAAGTCGACGCGGCGCTGACTCAGGGACGCTGGGAGATCTCGGCGATCCAGACGGAACCGGATGCCTGAGGTGCGCGCGGGAACACGTTCCCGGCGGCCGTTCGGTCAGCCATGCGCATGGCTCGTTTGCCTCTGTGTCTCCCTGTCGTTCTCGTTCGATGCGCTGCCGGCAGCGGCGGCCGTCAAGAGCCCCGAACAGGTCACCGCGCGCGCCGGGTCGAGCGAACACGGCGGCAGCTCGCTCGAATCCGCGGCGGCCAAGGCAGGAAGCACCGGCCGCGCGGTCGCGATGAGCCTGATCGGCTTGGCGTTGGCGGTGGCAGCGACCGTGCTCGCGTTCCGGCGCGACTTCAAGGAGGCCGTGGGCGTGTTTGCGGTCGGCATCGTGGCGGTACTGCTGGCTACCCCGAGCGGAGTAACGCTGCTTCGCGACACCGTCGCCTCGCTGTTCGGCGGGCCGTGACAGAGATCCGCTCGTTTCGCCGGGTGTTCGATCTCGAGCGGCGCATCTACACGATCGACAAGCTGCGTCTGAACCCGGCCGGCGTGCCGGTGCGCGGAGTCGCCTATGCCCTGGCCCTGCTCGCCGCGATTCTCCTCGTCTCGCGCGCCCCGCTGATCGGCTCAGTGCTGAGGGTCCTGCCTTGGTACCTGCGAGAGCTCGCGTTCCCGGCGGGAGCAGCGGCCGTCCTCGCGACGATCCGGGTCGACGGCCGTACCTTCCACCTGGCCGCGAGGGCGCATCTAAGGCTGCTGACGTCGCCCCGCTCCGTGTCGGGGCTGCGCAGGCCCTCCGCGGCCGGGCTCCGCTGGGGGCCTCCCGACCTGCTGTTGCTCCCCGACGGATCCGACGGGCGTTTTCGGGCGCTCCGCTACCACGGTCCCGGCGCGGTGCTCGTCAGGGCCCCGCACGAGCGGGCGGGTGCGCTCGAGCGGCGCGGGGTGGGCGTGGCGGCGAGGCCGCTGCTGCGCCTGCGCCCGGCGCCGGCGAGCGATCGACAGCAGTGCGGGCGCGTGATCTCACTCGAGCCCGGCGCGACCCTCCTCGTGGCGCCAGGGCCCGCCGATCCATCCCGATCGGCATGAGAGCGCCGATCGCCTTCGTCTACGGGAACTGCGTCTTCGGCGAGGACCTGTCGGATGCCTGGGCTGCATTTGCCGTGCCGCTCGAATCCTACGAATGGCTCGCGATCGAGGAGAAGCGAGCGCGCTTCGTGGCCCTCGTCGGCGCGCTCGAGTCGGCGGAGGCCGACGTCCAGATCCTGCGCGTCAGCGACCATTGCAATCACAGCCACTGCTCGCACGAGGAGAGCCGTCAACCTGTCTCCGAGGGCACGCGCCGGATCGAGGAGCAGCGGCGCTACGTGTCTTCGCAGCTGGCGGAGCTCGAGTCCCGCGAAGCGACGACCTCGGCGCTCTACCTGCTGGTCAGCCTCCGCGAGCCCGAGCTCGACGTAGCCTCCTTTGTCTCCCGCGCCGCAGCACAGCGGCCGAGCGAATGGCTGGCTGCAGTGCGCCGCAACCTCTTGGGCCAGGGCCGCAAGATGATCAGCGCAGGCGAGCTCGAGCGGGCACGCGTCGGCGCCGACCGGGCGCATGCCCGGCTCGCCGACTTTCTTCCGGTGAGGCCGGCACGAGGTGTCGAGCTCCAATGGCTCATCAGGCGCGCGTTCTGCCGCGGCCTGGGGGAGCCTGAGGTCGACGGGCTTCACGAGCCATCGGCATTGATCTTCGAGCGCAACGGGGAAGCGCTACTCGCGCCGCTCGAGGGCGATGTGCTGCGCTGGCTCGACTCGGAGATCGAGCAGCGCTCGAGGTCGCTGCGCGTCGAGTCGGAGCTCGGCGTCAGCTGCCAGGCGCTCCTGACGCTTGGTGCCGTCCCGGAGATCGCGGGGTTCCCGGGGCACCGCGCCGAGCTGATGTTCGCACCTCCGGAAGCGTTGCCGTTCGCGGTCGACATCAGCGTGACCGCTCGGTTTCTTCCCAACGAACTCGCCCTGCGACTGGCTCGTCGCAAGATCCAGGATGCCGACCAGATCCTGCGCGCGGAGGCCGGAGGGGAGCAGGGCGCAAGCGACCTCGGTTATGAGCGCACCAGGGAGGCGCGAGATCTGCTCGCTCACCTGCAGGCATCGCGCCGGCCGCCCCTCTTGCGCGCGACGATCGGCATCGCCGTCGGTGCACCGTCGGAGCGCGAGCTCGAGTCGCGAATCGAGCTCGCCCGCAGGGCATATGGGGAGGTGCGGCTCCACCGGCCGCTCGGTGAACAGCTCCAGCTGTTCATTCAGCATCTCCCCGGTCAGCGAACACGCGTGCCCGGCTACGACGACACGTTCACGGCGGAACAGCTTGCGGCGATGATGCCCACGGCCACCCATCTCGCCGGTTCGCGTCGCGGCTACCACCTCGGGCACACCCTCTCAGGGTCTCGCCGGCCGGTGCTCTTCAACCTTCGTGAGGGCTCCGACCAAGACACGAACACCACGATCCTCAGCGTCGGGGCGCTGGGGTCGGGCAAGACGACACTCGCACAGAAGCTCCAATACGAGGGCTTCCTCCAGGGCGCGCGGGTAATCGACTGCGACCCAAAGGGCGATCATCGTTTCCATCTCCTCGAGGATGTAGCGCCCCATGTCGAGGCACTGGCGCTCCGGCCCGACCCGGGCCTGCGCGGCGTGCTCGACCCGCTACGGGTGGCGCCCGCGCACATGCGACAGGAGGCTGCGGTCTCGTTCCTGCGCGACCTGTTGCCCGGTCGCGCCGAGCCGTTGTGGGAGACGGCGATCGTCGCCGCGGTTGACCGGGTCCTCACCCGAGCCTCCTCTCCGAGCTGCCTGGAGGTCGTTCGCGCTCTTGCCTCGGGCGATGAGCTCGAGGGTCAGGTCGCGAGGGCGCTCGAGGTGTACTCGCGCTCCGGTCTCACACAACTGGGCTTCGCAGACCCCGCGGTCGACCTGCCCGAGCTCGGCGCCCGGCAGGTCACCTACCTGCCGATCCGCGATCTCCCCGGCCCGCCGGCTGGGGTCGATCGCTCCGATTACTCACAGGCCGAGCGCGTCGGTGAGCAGATCGTTCGCCTGATCGCGATGTTCGCCCTTCATCTGATGGGCGCCGAGCGCCGGCGACTGAAGCTGTTCGCATTCGACGAGGGCTGGCGGCTGCTGTCCGATCCAGTGGGGCGCACGCTGCTTGCATCGTTGCAGCGCATGGGGCGCTCGGAGCTGGCCGTCCCGATCATCAGCACCCAGCTCGTCGGCGATGCCCTGATCGGGGAGCGGGAGTCGCTTGAGAACCTGATCGGCGCCACCTTCGTGTTCGGTGTGCGTTCCCACGCCGAGGCTTCGCGGGCGCTGACGCTGCTCGGCCTCGACCCGGACGACGCGGCGATGCGCAGGCTGCTGCTCGAACTGGACGCTGGACGGTGCATGTTCCGCGACCATCGCGGGCGGATCGAGGCGATCCAGGTCGAGCTCCTCGTCCCGTGGCTCCAGCAGGCGTTCTCGACCACACCCGCGAGATGACCCGGGCCGGTCCCTCGATCCCGCCCCTGCTCAGCACCTCGACCGCGGTCGCTTTGTGCGTTCTGTCGGTGCCCTGCGCGAGTCGCGCAGACCTCGTCGCGCCGCGCCACGCTCGCCCCCGCGCCGACGCGTCTCGCGTTGCCCGCACCCCGGCCGGTGGGAGCCGTTCTCCGGTCACGGGAACGCTGCTTTCGCCGAGGCCGGCCGCAGGCGACGAAGCGGCAGGAGAGGCATCCGGGCCGGAAGCGGATCCGCTCGTCACCAACGGGCTCGGCAGCCCGAGCTGCCGCTCGAGCATCGACCCCGAACTCTCCTCCGCGAGCAGGCGCAACTGCGAAACCTCGGGCTTCATGGCGGCCGGGGCTCCAACGGGTGACTACGGGCTCGACGTTCACATCGACACCGGCCTGCTGCCGTTCAGCGGCGGGAACCTGCTGAGCACCGTCCAGGGCCTGCTCGTGACGCCGGAGTGGCTCGGCCTCGTCTGGATGGTCCACTCGCTGGTGGTGATGCTCGAGTGGTGCTTTGCCCTCGACCTGATCGACTCCGCGTCTGCGGGCGGGCTCACTGCGGGGCTGGCCGGCGCACAAGCGTCCTTCACGATGCCGCTGCTGGCCGCGACGCTCGCCGTTGCAGCGACGCTGGCCGCATACCACGGGCTCGTCCGCCGCCGCGTCGCCCAGACGCTGGGCGAGACCGCGATGACGGTCGCGATGCTCGTCGGCGGGCTGTGGCTGATGGTCGACCCCACGGGCACCGTCGGCGCACTGAGCAGCTGGGGCGAGCGCGCCGCGCTCGGGACGCTGGCGGTCGGCGCCGAGGGCTCCCCAGCGACGCCAGGCCGGGCACTGGGCTCGAACCTCAGCGGCATCTTCACGGCCGCCGTCGAAGCCCCCTGGTGCTACCTCGAGTTCGGAGACGTCGGCTGGTGTCGCGAAGCCGGCGCGCTCGACTCGAACGTGCGCGCCGCCGGCATGCGGATCGCTGCCCGGGAGCGCTCCGAAGCGGGCTGCACGGGTTCCGCGACGAGCTGCGGCCGAGGCAAGGACGCGCAGGGCCTGCTCGCAAGCGCCCGGCTGCTCCGCGAAGCCCGTACGAACGGCGCGCTGTTCCTTGCCTTGCCTCCGAACGGCGCAGATCGGAACTCGATCAACGACAGCGGCTCGCTGCTGCGCGCCCTCTGCGGGACGAGCCAAGCCACGAGCTGCACGGGTCCCGGCGCGAGTCAGGCTGAGTTCCGCACCAATGCGGGAACCTGGGCACGCGTCACCGGCCTGCTGCTGATCGCCATCGGGCTCGTAGGGATGCTGCTGCTGTTCGGCTACGTGGCGTTGCGCCTGCTGACGGCGGCCGCGATGAGCCTCGTCTACCTGCTGTTGGTGCCGGGAATCGTCCTCGTGCCGGCCCTCGGCGAGCGGGGCCGCGCGCTGTTTCGCGCCTGGATCGCACGTCTCTTCGGCGCGGTGCTCTCGAAGCTGCTGTTCGCGTTCCTGCTCGGCGTGCTGCTGGCGGTCACGTCAGTTGTCGAGCGCCTCAACGGCCTCGGTTGGTGGGCGCAGTGGCTCCTGCTGTCGGCCTTCTGGTGGGCGACGTTCCTGCGGCGTCACCAGCTCCTCGCGATACCGCCGCAGGTGATCGACGAGGCGCGGCGAGTGTCACACCGGGGAGGCCTCAGGGCGCCGAGGGAGACGCTCGAGACGGGGCGCCACGGCCTCGAATGGCACGACAGACGCAACGAGCGCCAGCACCGCATGGCGAGTCTCGATGCCGAGCGCGCGACGGGCCCCGCCTCGCGGACAGCCGCGAAGCCGACGGATGCCTCGCACACCGTTGCATCTGCCGCCGAGACGCGGCACGACGAACAGGCGCTGCAAACACTTCGCGTCGAGGCCGATGCGTCGCCCCGCGAAATGGCCAGAGCGAGCGCCCGGATCGCCGAGCGTGCCCCCCGTCGCGAGCGAATCGAAGAACAACACCACGCCGCCGACGCCGCGGGCGAGATGCGCAGATCGGCGCGACTCCGTGTGCGGCGAGACCGCCTGCGCAGCGACGACGCGGCCGACGAGGCCATCCTCGCGAGCGCGGTGCAGGCGGCCGACGGAAGTGTTGGTCGCGAACGGCTTGCCGGTCGCGTTCGCTTCCTCGAGCAGCAAGCCGATCTTCCTCCCGCGGCGGCTCGTACGACGCTGGGACGCCGCGACTACGTGGCACTCGCTGCGCTCGTGCAACGGTCACGCAGCGAATACGAACAGCTGCCCCCCGGCCCGCAACGGCTCGCTCGCCTCGAGATCGACCGTGAGCTCGCCGCCCGACGCAGCCACGGCCCTCCGGCGCAGGCGCCGGACCGCGCGCGGCCTGATGGCACCCGCGGCGATCGGGCCGAGGGCGCCCGTGGCTCTGGCACCGCTGCGCAGGCCCCGCGACGAAGGTCACACCCTCCCGCAGCTGGGGAGCGGCGGCCGCTCCCGCGCCAAGCAGCTGCCGAGGTGTCACCCGTGATGCGCGACGCGCGCGCCGTCGCAGAAGGGCGGAAACGACAGCTCGGAATCGGCCGGCCGTGAGATGGCGCATCGCTTCGCCCACAGAGGCCCACGATGACCTCGCAGTCGCTGCGCGCCGCGTCGCCGAGCAGCACCGTGACCGCGGGCGTCTCACTTGGAGTCACGGCGGCGGGCGGGCTCGCCATGGCACTCGTCGCGATCGCGCTGATCGCCGACGTCGGCGGTGGCGCGACGGTTCGGCCCACCGGTGAAGGGGACGCCGCGGGCACCCTCCCATCGGCTCAGGCAAGGGCCGACATTCCTCCGGCGTACCTGAGCTTGTACCGCGAAGCGTCACGGCGCTATGGGATCGACTGGAGGGTCCTTGCCGCGATCGGAAAGGTCGAGTGTGACCACGGCCGGGACCCCGACCCGTCGTGCTCCCGGGAGGGGTCGGTCAATCCGGCCGGCGCAGGTGGCCCGATGCAGTTCCTGTCAGCAACATGGCAACGCTACGGCGTCGATGGGGACGGCGACGGCCGTCGCGATCGCTGGGACCCGGCCGACGCGATATACGGCGCGGCGAGCTACCTGCGTCACTCCGGTGCCCCCCGCGAGTACGGAAGGGCGATCTGGGCCTACAACCACGCGGCCTGGTACGTGCGCGAGGTAGAAGCATGGGCGCGGCGCTACGGAACGCCGGACGCAACCCCGTCGACACGCGGATCGGAAGCGCCGGCGGAAGGCACCCAAGGCGGGCTGTCCGGCATGCAGGCGCGAACCGCGACACCGATACGGCTTATCGCGGGAGACCGGGCGCGGCTGGCCCCGGACGACGGGCACCTCGCGCTGATCCCCGTCGGCGTTCCGCTCGTCGTGCAGGCGCTGCTCGTGGCAGGCAACGAGCTCCAAGGTCTGCCATACGGTCCCGGTGGGCACCCGGATCCCGTCGGCGCCTACGAAGAGGATTGTTCGAGCACCATCAACTACCTGCTCTACCGGGCCGGTATTCGCTCCCTCGCCGAGATACTGCGGGACAACCCGCTCGCCCAGGATTACGTTCGCTGGGGAGCTCCGGGTCCGGGCCGCTGGGTGACGATCTACTCGACCGACGTTCCCACGCCGCACGTGTTCGCGACGATCGCCGGCCTGCGGATCGACACCAGTCACAACGGCACCGATGTCGGTCCGAACCGCTACCAGGACGGCCCCCGCTGGCGGATCTTCGCCACGATCCCCGCCTGGGCCCACTGGTCGATCCGTCATCCGCCCGGCCTGTAGTGTCCCCGCCATGCCCGACCGCGAGGTCGACTACCTGATGATCGGCGGCGGCCTCGCTTCCGCCAACTGCGCGCGTTGGCTGCGGGAGGAAGGCGCCGACGGCTCGATTCTCATCGTCGGCCGCGAGCCCGACCCGCCCTACAACCGGCCCGACTGCTCGAAGGGCTATCTCCGCGGCGAAGAGAGTCGCGACGAGCCGCTGTTTCGCCCGGAGGCATTCTGGAGCGCGGAGAACATCGAGCTGTTGACACGCACCACCGTCACCGGCCTCGACCTGGAGGCGCGCACGGCGAAGCTCTCCACCAAGCAGGAGGTCGCGTTCGACCAGGCCCTGATCGCCACCGGTGCGAACGTCAGGCGCTTGAATGTCGAGGGCTGCGACCTCGAGCAGATCCACTACCTGCGCACCCTCGGCAACGCCGACGCGATCCGCGAGGGCGTCGCCGATGCCGAGCGGGTGGTCATGATCGGCGGCTCCTACATCGGGTGTGAGGTTGCCGCCTCGCTGACGATGCTCGGCAAGCAATGCACGATCTTGATGCAGGAGGAGGTCGTGCTGGAGCGCGGCTTCGGCCAGGCTGCCGGGCGCTTTTTCCAGGGCTTGCTCGAGGCACACGGCGTGACGATCCACGGGGGAGATGAGCTCGAGCGCTTCGAGGGAGAGGATCGCGTCAGCCGCGTGATCACCCGCGGCGGATTGGCTCTCGACGCTGATGCGGTCGTGGTCGGCGCGGGTGTCAACCCCGACGTGTCACTCGCGAGCAAAGCGGGCCTGGAGATCGGCGAGCGCGGCGGCGTCCGCTGTAGCTCTCGCCTCCAGACTGCCGTCGCCGGCATCTTCGCCGCGGGCGACATCTGTGAGTACGACTCGCCCCTCTACGGCGGCCGGCCCGTCCGGATCGAGCACTGGGACGTGGCGCTCAACCACGGCAAGACCGCCGCGTTGAACATGCTGGGTCGCGACGTGCCTCACGAGGTCATCCCTTACTTCTTCTCGGACCTCGGCGACTGGGGGGGCCTCGAGTACGTCGGCCCCGCCTACGGCTGGGACGAGGAGATCCTGCGCGGCTCACACGACGACGGCTCCTTCACCACCTTCTACCTGCAGGACGGCGTCGTGCAGGCCGCCCTGGCGGTGGGACGCTCGGACGATCTCGACCACGCTCGGCGCCTGATGGCGTCTCGGGAGCGGCTCAGCGACGACCATCGCGCTGCCCTCGCGGACGAGGGCAGCGACCTGCAGACGGTCGGCGCTTAGCTACGCCGCGCGGCGCTTCTCGATATCGGCCACGAGGCCGCCGGGGAACTGGATGACCTCGACGTGCTCGGCAGCCGGCTGGTGCGGCTCGAGGTGACGGGGGCGGGACATGAACCACGCGAGGCCCGCCAGCAGACCGGCGTCGAGGGCCACGTTCAGGGCTATGACGAGCGAGAGCGACATTGTCTTTTCCTTCCGTTGCCTTGTCATTGGAGACTCAGCTTCGGCGGCGGGGCTCAGGGCAACCTTGCCCGTTCCTTGGAGGTCCCTGAGAGCCCGCGCTCCCGGCCTTCTTCTGCTTCCTCTTCCTCCCGCGCACCGAAGCCGGTCCGAATGCGCGTCAGCTCGTGGGAGCTGATGACCCTGTCGATCAGCCCGTACTCTCTGGCCTGCTCGGAAGTGAAGTAGCGGTCGCGGTCCATGTCGTCGTGTACCCGCGAGACCGCCTGGCCGGTGTGCTCGGCGTAGATCTCGTCGATTCGTCTGCGCAGCTCGAGCGTCTCCTGGGCGTGGATCTCGATGTCGGCCGCCTGGCCCTGGAAGCCGCCGGAGGGCTGGTGAATGAGGATGCGGCTGTTCGGCAGCGCCATCCTCTTTCCCGACGCCCCGCCGGCCAGCAGCAGCGAGCCCATGCTCATCGCCACGCCGAAGCAGATCGTCTGCACGTCCGGCTTGATGAACTGCATCGTGTCGTAGATCGCAAGGCCTGAGTAGACGACCCCGCCGGGCGAGTTGATGTACAGCGAGATGTCCTTCTCGTCGTCCTCGCTCTCCAGGTGAAGCATCTGTGCGACGACGAGGTTGGCCACCTCGTCGTCAACGGGGGTGCCGATGAAGACGATCCGCTCGTTCAGCAGACGTGAGTAGATATCGAAGGAGCGCTCCCCGCGCGGGCTCTGCTCGACGACCATCGGGATCAGTGGCATGGTGGGCTATCCTTTCGACAACTGTATGGTTGTCATGCACCATAGCAACCAACTGGTTGTCAACAGAGGAGGACGCGATGAGCGAGCGAGAACAGCAGCCGAGTGAGGTGCGCAGGGAAGTCGACGTGGACGCCTCGCCCGAGGAGGTCTTCGAGGCGCTCGTCACCGACGACGGGCGCGAGTCCTGGCTCGGGGAGCCGGA
>WNFN01069036.1_pt1 | contig 14055 bp, 18 predicted proteins | sample 5400161 | NCBI WGS metagenome assembly WNFN01 (sample SAMN13153353, study PRJNA577476) | soil metagenome | isolation source: 80 cm saprolite on Douglas fir-dominated hillslope | place: USA:California | collected 2013-09-17
CTTCCGGATCGCTGCGGAAGCCGCGCTCGGAGAGCTTGGCGATCTCGCGCCGCATCGTCGCCTCGTGGCGGCGGTGCCAGTCCTTGAAGGCCTTGACGCGCTGCTCGAATTCCTTGCGCGGGAGCCGTTGCGCGCGCGCTTCGGCGGCGCGCAGGATCAGTTGCGCGGCCTCGCCGAACGCGCGCTCGCTTTCGGTGGCGTCGGGCTGCTGCGCGGCATCGATGAACGACCGAGCCATGTCGCCGGCGCGGCATTTCAGCATGTCGATCAGCGTTCGCATCGCCGTCATCGCTCCCTCCGGCTGCAAGGCTAGACCCGGTGATTCCACGCTGTCCAGCCGCCTTGCTGCCTGATTGGGCCCTGCCCGAGAGGGAAATCCCGCCTCGCGGGAGGATCGATAATACGCCGCGGAAATTTCCCGCCGATGTGCTAGGCTGGGAAGTCCGCGTCCTGGAGCGCGGGTATCCTTTTTACCGAAAAGCGAAGGCGAGCACGACTTATGGGCAGAGGTAGGGATTTCCGCGGCCCGAGACGACGCGGTTTCAACGACGACGACTTCCCCCTGGCGGACGTGCCCGATTTCGGCTCGCGGCGGCCCTTCAGCGCACCGCCTCCCATGGCGGAGGGTCCCGAGACCGATGCCGTCGTCAAATGGTTCAACGGCCAAAAGGGCTTCGGCTTCGTCGAGCTGGCCGACGGCACGGGCGATGCGTTCCTGCATGTCGCCGTGCTGCAGGCGGCGGGACGGCAGTCGGTGCTGCCGGGGGCCAAGATGCGGGTGGCGACCGCACAGGGCCCCAAGGGGCGCCAAGTCGCGCGGGTCATCGAGGTCGACGAGAGCACGGCGAGCGCCGAGCCTCCGCGGCGGCCACGCAGCGATGCCGGGCCCGGGCGCGGCGGGCGCGATTTCGCCCGCGATCAGGCGAACGCCGTGGAGATGACCGGCACGGTCAAGTGGTTCAACACCGACAAGGGCTTCGGCTTCATTGCGCCGGAAGGTGGCGGCAAGGACGTCTTCATCCACATCTCGGTGCTCGGCAAGTCGGGGATTACCGGCCTCGCCGAGGGCCAGCAGGTGTCGATGCGGATCGTCGAGACGCCCAAGGGCCGCGAGGCGATCTCGATCGCGCTGGCGGGGTAGGAAGGGCACGGGCGACGTAACACATCGTCGCCCGCCGCCTCTCGGCTCAGTCCATCGGCGCGAGATTGCTCGCGGCGTCCTTGCCGCGATCGGTGACGATGTCGTACTTGATCTTCTGGCCCTCGCGTAGCGAGTTGAGGCCGGCACGCTCCACGGCTGAGATATGGACGAACACGTCCTTGCCGCCGCCGTCGGGCTGGATGAAGCCGTAGCCCTTCTGCGCGTTGAACCATTTGACAGTACCGGTAGCCAAAGTCGGTCTCCTTTAGAAAGTGATGGATCGGCGCCTCGCTTGATCGGGCAAGACACCGCGCAGTTCTCGGCCTCATGGGGAGCTTGGAGCCACGCCCGGCGGGCGATCGGCAAGGCCGCCGAAGCTGAAACTGGCCCCTAACCATCGCACTTCTGGGCGCCCAGCACAATCGTTAACGCCTAAACTGCTGCGCAAGGGGGACGCCGGGCAACGGTCTCGGCCGGGGCCAAAGCGCGTCCGAAATCAGCGGGCCCGCTCGCGCGAGGGCACTACCATTCGAGGCGGCCTCTGCTAAACTGGCGCGCGGCCGGCATGCAATTGCCGTCGCGGGGGGATGCGAAACGCCATGGTTGCCGTCTTGCTGGGCTCGGTTTTGAGCCTCCTGTTCTTTTCTGCGCTGCTCGCCGCCGAGATGCGCGGCGGCGGCGACCCCCGGCGCTCGCGTGAGCTCGGAATCATCCTGGGCATCCTCAGCCTAGTGGCAATCTATTCCAGCCATAGCCTCATCTCCGGGAGCTGGTCGCAGATTGCCGGACTGTCTGCATTGATCCTGCCGGGCGGCTGAGCCTAGCCGAGCTGGTTCAACCCGCGCAGCACCTTGCCGTCGAGGAAGGCACGGATGTCCTCGACCGCCTGGCCATAAAGCAGCCGGTAATTCTCTTCCGTGACATAGCCGAGATGCGGCGTAACCACCGTGTTGTCGAGCCGCAGCAGTGGCTGGTCCTTGGCCACCGGCTCCGGCTCGAACACGTCGATGGCGGCGCCGGCGATGCGCTGATCTGCAAGCGCGGCGACGAGCGCCGCCTCGTCGACGATCGGCCCGCGCGACGTGTTGACGAGAAAGGCTGTGGGCTTCATCCGTGCCAGCTCGGCGGCGCCGACGAGGCCGCGGGTGCGCGGGCCGAGCACGAGGTGGATGCTGAGGATGTCCGCGCGGGTGAAGAGCGCCTCTTTGGCTACCAGCGCGGCACCGGCATCGGCAGCGCGTGCGGCGGGCAGGCCCAGCGTCTTGCCCTTCAGCCCCAGCCCCAGCGTCGTCTGCCAGCGCCCCTCGCGTGTGGCGCGGTCCTCGCGCGGGATGTGGCGCAGCAGCGCCAGGATCAGCCCCCAGGTCAGCTCTGCCGTGGGATGCGGCAGCATGTCGGTGCCGCAGACCTGGACGCGCCGCTCGGTCGCGGCGGCCAGGTCGATCGACGCGTTGCGCATGCCGGCGGTGACCAGGAGCCGCAGATTGGGCAGCTTCTCGAAGAGCGTGCGCGGGAAGGGGGTACGCTCGCGCATCAGCACGATGGCATCGAAGACGTGAAGCCGCTTGGCCAGCGTGTCGAGATCGTCGACATGATCGGCGAAGGCCTGGATCTGCGCTTGCGGATGGAGGCTCGGCCAATCGGCCAAGCCGAGCGCCACGCCCTGATAGTCGTCGAGGATCGCCACGCGCATCATGCTTGCCGCTCCCCGGTGCCGCTGCGTCCGCGGAGTATTCCAAGTTTTGCGCCCGGTGTCTCCGTGTCTTTGTCGACGCGGGCAGGGCGCGTGCCAAGCCGCCGCGGCCCAAAAAAGACGCGGTTCCCCGGCATTTTAGCAATGAATAGGAAAGCCCCGACCGCCGTTGTTCGCAGGATGGCCGCTGCGGCCATACGCCAGTCACCCGCGGAGAACATTCATGAACAGAGCGCTCATTCTCGCCCTCGGTCTCGCCCTCGCCGCGCCCCTCGGCGCCGGCACGGCCTTCGCCCAGGGCGACGTCAAGCACGACAAGCAGGACATTCACAAGGACAAGAAGGACATCAGGCACGACAAACACGCGATCAACGCCGACAAGCGCGACATCATGAAAGATCGCCAGGACATCGCGCACGAGCGCAAGGATCGCGCGCGTGACGAGGCCGCGCTGAAGCGCGATCTGCGCAACGGCGACCGCAATGCCGCTGCCGCTGAAAAGCGCGACATCGTCAAGGACAACCGTGCGATCGCGCAGGACAAGCGCGACATTGCCGCCGACAAGCGCGACATCCGCAACGATCGCCGCGACATCGCCAAGGACCGCCAGGATGTCGCCCGCGATCGCGCCGATCTGCGTCAGGATCGCCCGCAGTAGACGACGCCGCATTGCTAGGGAATGATACGCGCCGGGAGGCCCCGACGGGTCTCCCGGCCGTTCTCTGCGGGCAGGGGCCACTGTCCGAGGCCGTTGCTGCGTTCGGCGCGATCTGGTAGCTACGCAGCCTTCACTTCGAGACGGGGCGAAGCCGTGGCTCTCCCTTCCTCATTCACCCGTCCGCCGTTCAAGGCGCCGCGCGCGGTCGGCGACATCGCCCCGGACGTGGCGTTGCGCGCGCTCGACGGCGCGACGCTCGATCTGCGCGGCGATACGATGGCGGGCAACCCCATCGCCATCCTGTTCTGCCCGAAATTCACCGACGCAGTCGCCGAGGCGATCGGGGGATTCCGCGCCGGCGAGGCGGGTTTTGCCGCTGCCGGCGCGAGGCTCGTCGCCATCACCCTTGAGCCGGCGAAGATCGCGGCCGAGCAGGCGCTGCCCTTCCCGGTGCTGCTCGACCGCAACGGCGACGTGTTCCGCGCCTTCAGCGCCGATGCGCGCGACGCGCCGACGACGGTGGTGCTGCGCGCCAACCACCACATCGCCGCCATCTTGAAGGGCCTGCCCGGCACGCAGCCGCGCGAGGCACTTGGCGTGATCGAGCGACTGGCGGCGGAGCGGCAGCCGGTGCTGATGGCGCCGCATCCGCCCGTGCTGATCGTGCCGGATGTGCTGAGCCGCGAGGATTGCCGGCGCCTCATCAAGGTCTACGAGACGCGCGGCAAGACCTTCGTCGACCCGAAGCACGGCGATGACAAGCTGACCACCGACTACAAGATGCGCATCCCCGAATATGGCCGCGCCGACCGGATCGACCACTGGCTGGTCGAGGCCGACACCAACAATTTCATCGACGGCCGGCTGCAGGCGCGCCTCTTCCCGGAGATCCGCCGCGCCTTCCAGTATCCCATCACCCGGCGCGAGATGATGCGCATCGGCTGCTACACCGGATCGCGCGGCGGCGAGCAGCACGGCCATCGCGACGATTCCGAACCGATCGCCGCGCATCGCCGCTTCGCCACCTCGATCAACCTCAATACCGAGGAATATGAGGGCGGGGAGCTGCGCTATCCCGAGTTCGGCGACCAACGCTATCGGCCGGAGAGCGGCGCGGCCATCGTCTTCTCCTGCTCGCTGTTGCACGAGGCGATGCATGTGACCAGCGGCACCCGGTTCGTCCTCCTGGCCTTCCTCTTCGGCGAGCACTGATCGGCCCGCCCGGATGAACGCTGGGCGCGCATGTTGGGAGCAAAATGCCGTTTCCGGCGTTAATCGACCGCTCGCGCTGGAGCGGCTCATGACCCGTACGACCCAGGATCTCAAAGTCGAAATTTGCCGCCTCAACCGGTTGATCGCCCGGATCGAGTTGAAGCCGAACGGCGAATGGACGGCATGGTCCTCGACCCTGCACGATCTGGTCGAGGAGCGCGAGCTGCTTGGTCTGGTCGTGCTAAACCGGCGCATCGAGGCCAGCAAGCGCGTGGTGAGCTTCCGCCGCTGGCGCGACGGTCCCTGGGCGCCTGACCCTGCCGCCGGATTGGCCGCACGCCACCACGGGAAGCGCTAGGCCCGGCCCTCAGCCCAGTCGGGGGAGCGCGGGCGCCCTGCTGCGTTCAGCCGCGACGCTACCGGCGGGCGGCGTGGTTCATTATGGTGGCAGCGTCGATGCGGCACGGGGAGAGGCGGCCATGGCCGCGACGCTTGCCTTCTGGTACGAGTTCGCCAGCACCTATTCCTACCCTGCGGCGGCGCGGATCGAGGCGCGCGCCGCGGCAGCCGGCGTCGCCCTGGAATGGCGGCCGTTCCTCCTCGGCCCGATTTTCGCCCGCCAGGGCTGGGCCGATTCCCCCTTCAACATCTATCCGGCCAAGGGCCGCTACATGTGGCGGGACCTCCAGCGCATCTGCGCGCGCGAAGGGCGTGCGGCGACTTCACGCGCGCCGTCTATCGCGCCAATTTCGCCGAGGATCGCGACATCGCCGAGCCCGAGGTGATCGCCGGCATACTCGCTGCGCTCGGCCGGCCGGCGCCCCGGATTCTGACGCGCGCGGGCTCGCCCGAGATCAAACAGCGGCTCAAGGCGCAGAACGAGGAGGCGGTGGCGCTCGGCATTTTCGGCGCGCCGAGCTTCATCGCCGCCGGCGAGCTCTTCTGGGGCAATGACCGGCTCGAGGAGGCGATCGCCTGGACGCGGAAAGCCGTGTGCGCATGAGAGTGGGCTCGCCCATCTCTCGGGCATGCCCGAGGCGCCGGCACGGCTCGGCGTCTCCGGGAAGGCGCCGCAGCGCGGCGGCCTTAAGCCACATCCGGCCCTGCTTCTAGCGGCGCTGGTCGAGCAACGCGACAAGGCCGAGGAAGGCCGGTATCGGGTGGGTGACGACGTAGGCGGGAATGGCCGCGAGGTAAGGCTGGAAGCGGCCCTTGGCCTCGAAGCGCTGACGAAAACCGGTCTCGGCGAAGCTCGCGCCCAGGCGCGGCACGATGCCGCCGGCGATGTAGACGCCGCCGCGCGCACCCAGGATCAGCGCGAGATTGCCGGCCGCCGTACCGAGCATGGCGCAGAACATGGCGAGCGCCTCGCGCACCAGCGGGTCGCTCTCACCGATATTGCGGTCGGCGATCTGCGCCGGGGTGAAGGGCGCCGCCGGCACGCCCTCGATCTCCGCGAGGATGTTGTAGAGATTGACCAGGCCGGGGCCGGACAGCACGCGCTCGGCCGAGACGTGGTCGAAGCGGTGGCGCATACGGTCGAGCACCGCGCTCTCGCGCTCGTCCGCCGGCGCCATGGTGGCGTGCCCGCCCTCGCTCTGGAGCGCGACCCAGCCGGCCGGGGTCGGCACGAGCCCGCTGACGCCGAGGCCGCTGCCGGGCCCGAGCACGCCGATGGGCGCGTCCAGGACCGGCGCACGCCCGCCCACGGCAAAGCGCTCGCCGGCCGCGATATGCGGCATCGCCAGCGCATTGGCGGTGAAGTCGTTGACGACAAGCAAGCGGTCGAGCGCAAAATGCCGACGCAGGCCGCTCACCGTGAATGACCAAGGATGGTTGGTGAGGGTGATGGCATCGGCGGTCACCGGCGAGGCGACGGCGAGCGCCGCCTCGCGCGGCACCGGCTCAAGCCGGTCCTCACCGAGATAAGCGGCGAGCGCGTCCTCGAGGGTGGCGTAGTCGTCGCAGGCGAGCACGCGCGGACGGCCGATGCGCCCGTCACTGTCGACCAGAGCGAAGCGTGCGTTGGTGGCACCGATGTCGCCAATGAGCCGGCGCGGTTGTCGATTCACGGCTGCCATGCTCAATGCGCCGCGGCGGCCTCGGCAAGCGCCTGTACGAAATTCTCGCGCCAAGCGCCGATGCTGTTGCGGCGCAGGATGGCCATCATGGACTGCCAGCGCTCGATGCGCTCGCCGAGCGGCATGGCGAGAGCGTCGTGCATGGCCTCGGCCATGCCGGCGATGTCGATCGGATTGACCAGCAACGCGTCGCTGAGCTCGCGCGCCGCGCCGGCGAAGGAGGACAGCACCAGCACGCCGGGATCCTCCGGGTCCTGCGCCGCGACGTATTCCTTGGCGACGAGGTTCATGCCGTCGCGCATCGGCGTGACCAGGCCGACGCGCGCGGCGCGCATGAAGCCGCACAAGGTGCGCTGGTTGAAGGTCTTGTTGAGATAGCGCAGCGGCATCCAGTCGAACTCGGCGAAGCGGCCGTTGATATGGCCGGCCGCCGCCTCGAGGCTGCGGCGAATCTCCAGGTATTCCGGCACTTCGCTGCGGGTCGGCGGCGCGATCTGCATGAGCGTGACGCGGCCGCGCGATTCCGGGTACATCTCGAGCAGGCGCTCGAACGCGCGGAAGCGCGGCTCGAGGCCTTTCGAGTAGTCGAGCCGATCGACGCCGATGACGAGGCTGCGCTCGTGCAGGCTGTCATGCAGCCGCCGCATGTGCCGGCTGCCGACCGACTGCTCCGCTTGACCGGCGATCGCGTCGACATCGATGCCGATCGGGAAGATGGCGGCGCGCAGGCGGCGGCCGAACACGCCGATTTCGCCGTCGCGCCCGATCTCGGCGCCACTCCAGCGCTGGAGGTAGTCGCAGAAATTGTGCAGATCGTCCTGCGTCTGGAACCCCACGACATCGTAGGCGCACATGGCGCGCATGATCTTGCTGTGGGTCGGCAGGACGCGGAAGACCTCGGCGGCGGGAAAGGGGGTATGCAGGAAGAAGCCAATGGGCTGCCCGACGCCGAGTTGGCGCAGCTCCTCGCCCAAGGGCATCAGGTGGTAGTCGTGCACCCAGACGAAGTCCGACGGGCTCAGCAGCGGTGCGAGTTGAGCCGCGAACTGCCGGTTCACGCGCATATAGGCGCTGAAATCGCTGCGCTGGAACTCGATGAGGCTAGGCCGATAGTGCAGCAACGGCCACAGCACGCGGTTGGCAAAGCCGTTGTAGTACTGCTCGTAATCCTGGCGCGCCAGGTCCATTGTCGCGTAGACGAGGCCGTCGCCTTGTATCAGCGCCGGCGCTACGGCGGGTGCGTCGCTGATCTCGCCGCTCCAGCCGAACCAGATGCCGCCACTGCTGCGCAAGGCGGCGAGCACGGCCACGGCCAGCCCGCCCGACGCTCCTTTGCTGCCGGTCGCCTCGACGGCGATGCGGTTCGACACGACGACGAGGCGCCGCGACGGCCCGGGCGCGACGACAATGGGCGGCCTGGCACGCCGCGGCGTGCGGACGACGGTTTCGAGGGAAGCACGGGTGAACAAGCGGGTCATCGGGAGCGACGTTCCGCTGAAAAAGCTGCAAAATACGGCCGGAGTCTCAACGCGCAACGGATGATTGCCGTTCCGCCTTGTCGGCGTTGGCGAAAGTGTGGTCGGGCTCCAAACGCTCTGCGACGGCGGCGAGCCAGCCATGCAGGGCGGCGACGGAGGGCAAACGATAGCGCGCGTCGCTGCCGCGCCGTCCGCGCCCCTCCGGGTTGGCGACCTTTATGGAGAGGCCGCCCTGGCGGTTGACGGCGGCAAAACCGTCCTCGTCGGTGGTGTCGTCTCCGGCATAGACCGGGATACGGCCGGCAAAGGGCGGCTCGGCGAGAAATTCGGCGGTCGCCGCGCCCTTGTCGCTGCCGCGCGGCACGAATTCGACCACCTTGCGGCCCTCGATCAGGCGCAACCGCGACTCCGCGGCGGTGATCTCCCGGGCGCGCTGGCAGACGGCGGCGCCGTAATGCGGCGCGAGGCGGTAGTGGAGCGCCAAGCTGCCGCCCTTGTCCTCGAGGAGTAGCCCGGGGCGGGTCGCGGCGAAGGCGGTGAGCAGCGGCCGCAGCGGCTCCAAGATTGCCGTGGGTTCGTCGCTCGGCGCCAGCGTGCCATCGGCGCGCCGCCGCTCCCAGCCGTGCAGCCCGGCCGCCGGCAGGAGGAGGGGCCTGAACAAGGTGTCGATGCCGGAGAGGCTGCGCCCGCTCACCAGCGCCAGCGCGCCGTCGCTGGCCTTGCTCAGCCGCTCCAGCAGCGGCAGGAGCGTCGGCTCCACGCGCACCGCCTCCGGCGTCGGCGCGATCGCCACCAGCGTGCCGTCCACATCGAGGAAAAGAGCCCAGCGGTCGCCCGGCCGGGGCAGCGGCGGAAGGTTGACCATCAACCTGTCAACACCGCTTCGGGCCGACCGTCCGCACTCCCGATTGTGCATCGCAACATTCTGCGCCGGAAAATAGTCGCTCCGGTGGCGGATTTGCCGGGCTTATCGGTTTTTTTCGCACATGCGATTTTGGGGTTGATTTATGGTGCGACGCGGATCATATTGTGCGGTGCGGCATTGCTCGTCGCCCGACGACATTGCCGTACGTCTTCTAGGCGTTTCCTCCCTAAACTTGGGCCGTGCATGTAGCACGGCCCATTTTTTTGCCTTTTGACGCGCGGCGGCCGCGCTACGGCCACGGCGCTGCAGCAAGAACCCCGAGCGGCGCGGCAACGCGCCACTTTGGACCCCGCGCGCTGCGAGCGGCAGCCGCTATGCGACAAAGCGTCTCAGGGTAGGGTGGCGGCGCCTTCGCCGAGCTCGCGCTGCATCAGGACGCTGTCGACCCAGCGGCCGTGCTTGAAACCGATTGCGGGAAGCAGCCCCACCCGGCGAAAGCCCAGCCGCTCATGCAACGCGACCGACCCGGCATTGCCGCTGTCGCCGATCACCGCCACCATCTGGCGGCATCCCGCCTCGGTGCATCGGGTCACCAGCGCCGCGAGCAGGGCGCGGCCGACGCCCCGTCCGGCATCGCCGGCGGCGACGTAGATCGAATCCTCGACGCTGAAGCGGTAGGCCGAACGGGCGCGGTAAGGCGCGGCATAGGCATAGCCGAGGATGGCGCCGGCAGTCCCGGCGGCAACGAGATAGGGCAGCCTTCTGGCAAGGACGTCGGCACGCCGACGGGCGATCTCCGACAGTGGCGGTGGCTCTTCCTCGAACGAGCCCAGGCCCGTGCGCACGTGGTGCTCGTAGATGCCCGCGATGGCCGTGAGGTCGTCATCCGTCGCGTCGCGGATGGTAAACGTCGCATCGCGAGCACTCATGCCGCGGCGGCGAGCAGCGTGTGGTCGATATTGGCGAGCGCCGCGGCGAGGTCGCGCATGTCCTCGATCAGCTGCGCCAGATAGGGTTTGCGCGCGAAGCTGCGCTCGTCCATGTAGAGCGCCCGGCTAATCTCGATCTGCAGACAATGGCCGCCGGCGTCGGGCTTGCCGTAATGGGCCGTGGTGAAGCCGCCGGCGTAGGGGGCGTTGCGGGCGACGGAATAGCCTTTGGCGGTCAAGGTCCGGTGCGCCGTCTCCATGATCATGGGGTGGCACGACGTGCCGTGGCAGTCGCCCAAGACGATGTCGGTGCGGCCGCGCCGGGACAGACGTTCGGCAGGCACGGTCCCCGACGGCATGGAGTGGCAGTCGATCAGCAGGTAGCCGCCGAAGCGCTCGTGCGTCGCCGTCACCAGCTCGCGCAGCGCGCGGTGGTAGGGGCGGTAGAGGCGGTCGATGCGCGCCATCGCCTCGGCGACCTTGAGCTTGCGGGCATAGATGTCCTCGCCCGTGGCGACGACGCGGGCGATGGTGCCGAGGCCGACGCGCACCCGCGGCGAGCGCGTGTTGACGAAGGCCGGCAGCTCGTCCTCGAACATGGCCGGATCGAGCTCGAAAGGCTCGCGGTTCGGGTCGAGATAGGCGCGCGGAAAGCGGGCGCGCAGCAGGGGAGCCCCGAGCCGCGCCGCGGCACCGAAGATCTCGTCGACATAGCTGTCTTCCGAACGTCGGAGCGTCACCGGGTCGAGCCGCGACACGGCGAGAAACGCGGCGGGATAGTCGATGCCGCTGTGCGGCGAGGCGAGCACCAGCGGCAGCCGCTGCTCCGCCGGCGCCAGTATCTCGATCGGCGGCGCGACGTCCGCCCGTGATTCAAATCCGCCTTCCATGCCCCGCGAGATTAGGGTGAATGCGCCCGCTCTGTCACCCCCCAAGGCGCCGCATGCTTAACTTCCTCTTCGTCGTCGCGCCCGGGCCGTCGCGGCTGTCGCGTGATCGACGCCGGGCCGCTACACTGCGGCAGGATGAGGCCCGGAGCACTCATGGCGCGCATTCTTCTCGCCGAGGACGACGACAATATGCGGACGTTCCTGTCCCGCGCCTTGCGCCGTGCCGGGCATGAGGTCCATGCGGTGGCCGACGGCGACGCCGCGCTCGCCTGGGTGAGCGACCGGCCGGTTGATCTGCTGCTGGCCGATGTCGTCATGCCGGGAATCGACGGCATCGAACTCGCTCGGCGCGCCAACGACCTCTGGCCCGATCTGCGCGTGATGTTCATCACCGGCTTTGCCGCGGTCGCGCTGCGCCAGCGCAGCGTTACGCGGCGCGAGGCAGCGGTTCTCGCCAAGCCCTTTCACCTGCGCCAGCTGGTGGCCGAGATCGACCGCTTTCTCGCGGCGTGAGCCGCCCGCCGGCTTGCACGCCGCGGGGAATTGGTTTACACCGCCGGTCTCGACCGGCGGCGCCAGACGGCGTTGCGGGAACGGGCACGTAGCTCAGCGGGAGAGCACCGCCTTGACATGGCGGGGGTCACAGGTTCAATCCCTGTCGTGCCCACCATTTTCCGGCCGGCGCAGGGCCTGAGCGCGTGGCGGCTCCGGGTGCCAGCGGGCTGCCGCTTTCGTCGAGGAATAAACGGGAACCGGCGGCGTTCTCTGGATGCGCCCCTTGCGGGGCGCTTCCTCCCTAAACTTGGGCCGCGCTCAGGCGCGGCCCCTTTCTTGTCCTGGGTGCTCACGCGTTCGTCCCCGGCCCGGCGTGCCGGACACGCGGATAATGTCCCCCAGTCTGAATTGTAAACAGCCATTGACGCGCGTGGTGGAAAAGGCGACCCGACCCCGTCACATCTCGACCAGCATTGCCGAGCGCGGCAACCTTTCCATGCGGACTTCCATGCGCCGCTTCACTCGGCTGGCGCTCGGCTTCAGCGAGAAATGCGAAAACCACTGCAACATGGTCGCTCTCTACACTCTCTGGTACAATTTCGTTAAGATGCACGAGACGCTGAAGATGACGCCGGCAATGGCGGCCGGCCCCTGGATATGTCAATGATGGAGGAACCGGCGCGCTGCAGCAGCGCGCGGGCGGAATGCCAACAAATCAAGGGAGGCAGCACTCATGAAGCTCTACATGCATCCGGCTTCGACCATGTGCCGGCCCATCATGCAGTTCATCGCCGACAACAAGATCCCGGTCGACATGCAGGTGGTCGACATCTTTACTGGCGAGCACATGGGCGAGCCGTTCGCCGCGATAAACCCGAGCAAGCTGATCCCGGTGCTCGAGGACGGCGATTTCCGTCTGACCGAATGCTCGGCCATCCTCAAATATCTCGCCGAGAAGACCAGCTCGCCGGCCTATCCGAAGGATCTCAAGCAACGCGCCCGCGTCAACGAGGTGATGGACTGGTTCAATTCGCAATTCTATCGCGACTACGGCTACGGGCTGATCTATCCGCAGCTCTTTCCCAACCTGAAGCGCCCGTCCGAGGAGGTGCAGAAAGCGACCGTCGCCTGGGGCAAGGAGTACACCAAGCGCTGGCTGCAAGTACTCAACGACCACATCCTCGGCCCGAAGCGGAAGTATCTGTGCGGCGACGAGGTCACGGTCGCCGATTATTTCGGCGCCGCGATCATCCAGGTCGGCGAGGTGATCCGCTGCAACTTCCGGCCCTATCCCAACATCGCGCGCTGGCTCGATGTGATGAAGAGCCGGCCGAGCTATCCCACAGTCTACGAGGCCGTGCACGGCTTTGCCGCGTCGGTAAAGAACCAGCCCTTCGTCGCCGTCTGACCGGCAGGAGCGGGCGGCGGCGCGGGCGGGCCGCCGCCCTTGCGAGGAGGTCGACCATGATCAAGGGCCTGCATCACAACGCCTATCGCTGCCGCGATTCAGAGGAGACGCGGCGCTTCTACGAGGGCTTCCTCGGGCTGCCGCTCGCCGGCGCGCTGCGCATCGAGGAATCGATGACGGGGCGCAAGACCGACGTGCTGCATACCTTCTATGAGATGGACGACGGCTCCTATCTCGCTTTCTTCGAGGCGCCCGACCGGCCCTTCGCGTTCAAGCACCAGCACGATTACGATCTGCACATTGCCCTCGAGGTCGATGCCGCCGCGCTCGCGCGGATGCTCGCCAAGGCCAAAGCCGAGGGCCGTGAGGTGCGCGGCGTCTCCGATCACGGCTTCATCCACTCCATCTATTTCCGCGACCCCAACGGCTACGTGATCGAACTCGCGGCGAAGCAGCCCGAGCACGCGCGCCACATGGATCCGGCGGTCAACGGCGCGCGCCGCATTCTCGAGGATTGGCAAGCGCAGAAGGCATGACCGAGGCGATGGGGTAGGCACGGCTTCATCCACTCGATTTATTTCCGCGACCCCAACGGCTACGTGATCGAGCTCGCGGCAAGGCAGCCCGGGCACGCGCACGACATGGATCCGGCCGTCAACGGCGCGCGCCGCATCCTCGAGGATTGGCAATCGCAGAAGGTGTGACGCCGAGGCTATGGGGGGAGGTGATGAGAACAAGCCGCGGTCACGGTCTCGTCGGCGTGTCCGTTGCCCTGATCGTCGGGATCATGGTCGGCGGCGCGGCGCGGGCGCAGGAGACGATCAAGATCGGGCTCATGCTGACCTATTCCGGCCCGTTCGCCGACAATGCGCGGCAGATCGACAATGGCGTGCAGCTATATCTGAAGCAACATGGTGACACTGTCGCCGGCAAGAAGATCGAGATCATCAAGCGCGACACGACCGGCGCCGCGCCCGACATCGCCAAGCGCCTCGCCCAGGAGCTGGTGACACGTGACAAGGTCGATTTCCTTGCGGGCTTCGTGCTCACGCCCAACGCGCTCGCCGTCGCCGATGTCGCGAGCGAGGCGAAGGTGCCGATGGTCATCATGAACGCCGCGACCTCGATCATCACCGCCAAATCGCCGTATGTAGCGCGCGTCTCCTTCACCCTGCCGCAGGTGACGGTGCCGCTGGCGCAATGGG
>WNFN01172512.1_pt1 | contig 14055 bp, 12 predicted proteins | sample 5400161 | NCBI WGS metagenome assembly WNFN01 (sample SAMN13153353, study PRJNA577476) | soil metagenome | isolation source: 80 cm saprolite on Douglas fir-dominated hillslope | place: USA:California | collected 2013-09-17
GATCAGGCGGTAAACATCGCCGAGCGCGTCATGGACATGATTGAATTGCCGGCCGTGGAATTGCCGGTGGATATCGGTCGCATGGCGACCGCGGTAAGCGCCATGGTGCGGCGCGCCCTGGAGTCGTTTGTGGAAGGCAAAGCAGAACTCGCCCAAGCTGTTCTGGAAATGGATCACGTTGTCGACAGGATGAAAGACGAAGCTTTTATCGTGCTCGTGCGAAAGATGAACGAAGAGCCGCAAGTGACTCAGCAGGCAATAGATGCTCTCTTGGTGGCTCGCAATCTGGAACGCGTGGCGGACCACGCTACCAACATTTCCGAGGACGTCATCTTCTGGGTTCTCGGAGCCGATGTGCGTCATCACGCGCAATCAGCGTCTGCTGCTCCCCGCGGCGTCGAACGACGCCAGCAGTAGAAGCGAAAACAGATCCCAAGGAACAAGAACAAGGTTCTCTCTGTGAACCCTGTGCCCTCTGTGGTAAAGAATTTTTCTCAACCGCCGAGGGCACAGGGTTCACAAGGGAGATCTTTCTTCGCGCGCATCGAGCCCTGCGATACACTGTTCGAGCCCCATGAGCCAGAGAATCCGTGTTTTTGCCACCTGTGACATAGGAGAAGCCCTCAATATTCTTCGCGACAAGGGATACGACGTGGAAGTCTATCCTCGGCCCGAAGCTCCTCCGAAGAGCTTGATTCTCGAAAAGGTGAAGTCCCGCGTCGATGGTCTGATCACCACGCTGCGCGATCCGATCGACGCCGAGGTCTTCGCTGCCGGAAAAGGCACGCTCAAAGTGGTCGCACAGTTCGCTGTCGGCTTTGACAATATCAACCGCGCCGCTGCCAACAAGTACAAAGTCCCGTTCACGAATACCGCCGACGTCTTGACCGAAGCGACGGCGGAATTTGCTTTCTTCCTGATGGGCGCGCTCGCCCGCAAACTCTGGCCCGCCGAACATCTGACGCGAGAGAATCGCTGGGGATATTGGCATCCTTATCTGCCGTTTCTAGGCGACGAAGTCACCGGAAAAACCGTAGCCATCATCGGCACCGGGCGCATCGGCCTTGCGATGATCAAGAAATGCGCTGGATTCGATATGAACATTCTGTGCTTCGATCCAGCCTATGAGAACCGCGACTACATCAGGGCCATCCAGGAGATGATGGATCTCAGCTTCCAGCGCGGGATCAGCCGCGAGAAGACGTCAATTCGTTACACCACGTTGCACGACGCGTTGAGTGCCGCGGATTTCATCAGCCTACACGTGCCACTGCTGCGCGAGGGCGAGAGCGCCACGCCTACCTATCACCTGATCAATGAAACCACGCTGCGCATGATGAAACCGACTGCCATGATCGTCAACACGTCACGGGGCCCCGTGATCGACGAGGCAGCTCTGGCCCGCGCTTTGCGCGAGAACTGGATTGCCGGCGCCGCTCTCGATGTTTACGAGCAAGAGCCACTGCCCGCTGACTCACCGCTGCGCGATCCCACAATCGCCGACCGCTGCCGGCTGCTGCCGCACTTTGCCAGCGCTGCGCGTATTACGCGGCTGTCGTCCGACCCCAACAAAGGAATGGCTGGACGCTGCGTGCAGGGGTTGATTGACGTGCTGGAAGGGAACTACGGCGGGGATGTTAACAAGATGCCGTATGTGGTGAATAAGGAAGCGTTTGCGAAGTAGCACGTGTGGTCGATGCCAGAGAGCTGGCAACCGATTTGCAATCTGCTTAGAACAGGAACTACAGAAGGTGTTGAAATGATTAAGCTTTTTACGGTAGATGACGACAATCTTGTGCCTCTCCAGAACACGCAATTGCCGAAAGAGGATATGCTTGAGGCGTGGATTGCGAAAGACCCCAGTATCCTCGGCCTCAATCTCGTGCTCATTGGCCGCCAGATTGTCACCGATTTCGGTGGGCGCATCGACCTTTTGGCAATTGATCGCGAGGGCAATCTCACGATTGTCGAGTTAAAGCGCGACAAGAGTCCACGTGAGGTCGTTGCTCAAGTCCTCGATTACGCCAGCTGGGTCAATGGACTCAGCGACGAGGATATCTACGACCTCGCCTTCGAGTATCTTGGCAAGACCTTGGACGCTGCATTTTTTGAGGTGTTCGGGATCGCTGTCCCCGAGAACCTGAACACCATACACAATATGGTGATCATCGCCAGTGAACTGGATGCTTCCTCAAAGCGAATCGTCGAGTATTTGTCTGAAGCTCACGACCTGAGCATCAACACTCTTTTCTTCAGTACATTCGAACACGGCGGAAAGCTGCTGATGGGCGCAGACTGGCTCATGGACCAGGCGAAGGTGGTAACTAGATCCGTCAGCAACAAGAAACCAAGGGCTCCGTGGTCTGGATTCTGGTACGCCAACGCTGATGACTGCAAAGCGCGCAACTGGGAGGACTGTCGGAGGTTCGGCTTCTTGGGCGCGGGCGGCGGGCGCATCTTTTCCGACCAGCTACAAAGACTGGATATCGGCGACCAAGTGTTCGTTTACCAGAAAAAGGCGGGATATGTGGGTTACGGTGTCGTGACCCAGAAGGTCCGGCCAGCAAGGGAGTTCGTGGTCGATGGCAAGATGCTTTCGGAGTGCGTCCAGTCCTCACCTGATCTACTGAACCATGCGGACGATCCAGACGCGCAGGAATATGTTATAGGCGTCGACTGGAAAAAGACCTTCTCGATCCCGGAGGCAAAGAAACTCCCCAAGATGTTTACTAACCAGAACGTTGTCTGCAAATTGAGTGATCCCGAGACACTCGAATTCCTCAAACCGGCTTTTGGAATTTCTTAGAAGGCGGGGCGGAATGCTCGCGAGGCCACGCGCATTCCTGCAACTTGTCGCCTAACGATCTCACCTGATACTCTCGCCATTCACTCGAACCAGGGAAATCGGAAGCATGAAGATCACAAGCTTGCTCTCTCTCGCCTGCCTAGCCTCTCTGCCGCTCGTTGCTCACGCCCAGGTCAACGACGCCATCCGCGCGCTCAAGATTCTGCCGGCACCAAAAGAAGTCCGCATGGCCGAAGGCAAGATCGTGATCAAGCCCTCGACCACGATCCTCATCAGCAATTCCGAAGACCGGACCGCGGCCGAAACTCTGCAAACAGAAATTCACGAGCGTACCGGCATGAAGTTGTCCATCGAAGCCGTGACCGCCGCTCCGAAAACGACGGGACACATTTCGCTCGCCCGTCTAACTGACCGCGGCTTGCGATCCTTTCTCGAATCGCAGGGTGTGAAAGTTGAAGATGAACTCGGGAATCGTGATCTTGATAAACAAGGCTATGTGATCCGCGTGACCGACTCCGGAGTGCTGGTCGCCGGGCGCACCGCGCAGGGCCTCTTCTATGGCGTGCAGACGCTTCGCCAGTTGTTGCGCCCGGAGGGCTCAGGAGGAAAGACGCTCGCGGTCCCGGCGCTGGTCATCCGCGACTGGCCCAGCATGGAATGGCGGGGCGTGTCAGACGACATCAGCCGCGGTCCGATCCCCACGGTCGATTACTTGAAGATGCAGATCCGCACGCTGGCGGAGTACAAGATCAACCTGCTCGGGTTCAACATGGAGCACGTCTTCGACTTCCGGACCCAGCCACTCGTCTCACCGAAAGAGGCCGCATTAACTCCCGCCGAGATTAAGGAGTTGGTCGAATACGCCAGCAAGTACTACATCACCCTCCTGCCCGAGCAGCAGGCCTTTGGACATCTTCATCAATTGCTGAAGTACGAAATTTATTCCGATCTCGCCGAAACTCCCCACGGGCATGTGCTCACGCCTACCAATCCCAAGACCTACGATTTTATTCGCCAGGTGTATGGAGAGGTCGTGCCGTTGTTTCCCGGCCCGTTCTTCCATATCGGCTCTGATGAAACTTTCGAACTTGGCCTTGGACAGACGAAGGCTCTCGCTGCCCAGCAGGGCCTTGGCCGCGTTTATCTCGAACACCTCCAGAAAGTCTTCGAGATCATGCAGCCTTATCACAAGCAACTCATGTTCTGGGGCGATATCGCGGTGAAATATCCCGAACTGCTTACCATTCTCCCCAAAGACATGATTGCCGTGCCCTGGGACTACGATCCCAAGCCAAGCTACGAAAACATCATTACTCCATACACGAATGCCGGCCTGCGCGTGGTGGTCGCGCCCGGAGCAGGGAACTGGCGCGCGATCTGGCCTGATCTCGACAGCGCGTTTCTGAACATCCGAAACTTTGTCCGCGACGGCCAAAAGCATCAGGCCATCGGCGCGCTCAACACGACCTGGAACGATGACGGGGAATCGCTTGTCGACATGACCTGGCCCGCCCTGGTCTTTGGCGCGGCCGCGAGTTGGCAGCCCGGCGAGTCCAGTATTGAGGACTTCAAGAATAGCTATGACTGGGCTTTTTATCGTAATGAAGACCGCACTTTTACCGGCGTCATGGAGAATCTCGATCGCGCTCATACGCTCCTTGCCGGAGTGAAACTGAACAATGCAAGCCACGAGCTTTTCTGGTCTGATCCATTCAGCGAAGCCGGCGCCAACGCGGCCGACAAAGCGCTGCCTGTTACTCACGATCTGCGTATCAGCGTTGAGCACGCCGCTGAATCGCTGATGCGCAATCGAGCCAAGGCTCACCTCCATCCCGAGACGCTCGACGACATGCTGCTTGCCGCCTGGCATCTGGACACGCTAGGGCTGAAGGTTCAGTTCACATCCGAAATCAGCCGGTTCTACTGGGACGCTTATCAGAATCAGACGGACGCTGCACGGGCGCAAAATGACCTGGACGAAATCGTGGACATTAATGGGCGGCTGGAGAGCCTGCGTGACGCGATCACGGAGCTGCATAAGATGTACGCGGAAGGTTGGGCGCGCGAGAACGATCCCTACTGGCTGGAGAACGTTCTGGTTCGCTACGACAATCTAGCGGCGGAGGTGCAGGCAAAGATCGTTAGCGTGCAAGCAGCCCAACATCAGTATTGGAATACCAAGACGCTGCCCGCTCCGGAGCAGCTGGGATTTTTCCTGAAATAGTGATTCCTAGGTTTTGGTGGAGCGACGGGCGTCTCGCGAGCCTGCCCTGAGCGCAGTCGAAGGGTCTGGCAGTATGGTGGCCGGGCGGGGACGCCCGGCGCTCCACCGGAAGAGTTATGTTTTCCCAGCGTACAAACTGGCGCCTCAGTCCTAACGCTCTTACTCGCGCGATCGAGGAAGCGCGCGCTTCAGAACAGAAGATGCTGGATCTCACTGTATCGAATCCGACCGAAGCTGGCGTTCGCCCGGATGCCGCAACCTTGCTCGCCGCGCTGGCGAATCCTGAAGCGATGCATTATGACCCTCAGCCTCGAGGTCTGCTCGGAGCGCGCCAAGCCGTGTGCCGCTACTATCGCGAATCGCACGAAGTCGATCTCGATCCCGAACGCCTGATCCTGACCACAAGCACCAGCGAAGCCTACTCGTACGTCTTCCGTCTGCTGTGCAATCCTGGCGACGAGATTCTTGTACCCAAGCCGAGTTACCCGCTGTTCGAGTTTCTCGCCGATCTCGCCGACGTTACACTCGTTCCGTATCCGTTGCTTTACGATCACGGTTGGCAGATCGATCTCGATGCGCTCTCCAAAGCAGCCACCGTCCGGTCGCGAGCCGTGATTCTCGTCCATCCCAACAACCCCACCGGTTCCTACGTTTCTACTGCGGAAACCGCGGCGCTCAACGCTTTCTGCAGTGACTGCGGTCTGGCTCTGATCGTGGATGAAGTGTTTCTCGATTATGCGCATGATGGCGCGCCGCGGCGCAGTTTCGTCGGCCGCGCCGACGCGCTCACTTTCACTCTCAGCGGAGTGTCCAAGATTTCTGCCCTTCCGCAGATGAAGCTTGCATGGGTGGCGTCCAGCGGCCCTGAAGCAATGGTCACGGAGGCAGGAGCGCGACTCGAAATCATCGCTGATACCTTTCTCTCGATGAACGCCCCTGTGCAACTTGCGGCCCGGGTGCTGCTCGATCAGCGCGAACAGGTCCAACCCATTCTCCTCGATCGTTTGCGCGTGAATCTCTCGGAACTCGACCGGCAACTTGCAGGCCATCCCGCGTGCGCGAGATTGCTGGTTGAGGGTGGATGGTACGTTGTGCTCCGCGTCCCCGCCCTCGATAGTGATGAAGAGCTTGCTATCCGATTGTTGCGCGCGGCGAGTGTGAGTGTCCATCCCGGCCACTTTTATGATTTTCCGAACGAGGGCCATCTTGTGCTGAGCCTGATCACTCAACCAGCCGATTTTCGCGAAGGCGTTGCGCGCCTGCTGGAGGCGGTGGAGTAACGGGCGTCTCGCGAGCCTGCCCTGAGCGGAGTCGAAGGGTTCCGCCGGGCGGGGACGCCCGGCTCTCCATTGGCAAGCCGTGTTATCCTTCTCGCCGTTTCGAGTTCGGAGAATTCATGTCCATCAGCCGTCGTGGATTTCTGGGTTCCGCAATCGCTGCGTCGCTCGTCCCCGGTCTGAGCCCGCAAGATCTGAACGCGCAAGACAAAGTTCAGGACGACAAAGTTCAGGACAAAGTTATCGACAATGCTGCCCGCCCCGCCCAGGCATCCGGCACCTCGAAGCGGCCGATCATCGTCTGCGCCAACAACGGCATCAATTACCTCGACGACGCCTTCATCTTCCTGAAAAACGGCGGCGACACGCTCGACGCCGCCATGCGCGTTGTGAAAGGCCCGGAGGATGATCCGAATGACGATTCCGTCGGCCTCGGCGGCCTTCCGAACGAAGAAGGCGTGGTGGAACTCGATGCCTGCTGCATGCACGGACCTAGCCGCCGTGCCGGGTCCGTGGGCGGCGTCCGGAACATCAAGAATGTTTCGGCTGTTTCCAAGGCTGTGATGGAGCACACCGGCCATGTCATGCTCGTCGGCGAAGGTGCCGAACGATTCGCCGTGGCTATGGGTTTCCCGCGTGAAAATCTGCTCACCGAACGCTCACGCAAGATCTGGCTGCTCTGGAAAGAGCATCATTCCACTGACGACTGGTGGGGTCCAGGCTTGGCCGACCCGCATTGGACGCCGCCGTCGACATCATCATCACCGCAATCCGAACTTTGGGAGGATCGCTTTCATCGCCTCGAAGAGCGCGCCGCCGAGCTTGGCATTGAGTCGGAGTTCCGCAGGGCTGCCATCCGGCGCGTTCTCGTCCCACCCACCGGCACGATTCATTGCTCCGCTCTTAACCAGAAGGGTGAAATCTCGGGCTGTACAACCACTAGCGGCCTTGCCTACAAACTCCCCGGACGCTGTGGCGATTCGCCGATCATCGGCGCCGGGTGCTACACCGATCAGGATGTGGGCTCCGCGGGCGCTACCGGCAGCGGAGAGGAGAACATTAAAATCGCCGGAGCGCACACCATCGTCGAAAATATGCGGCACGGCATGTCTCCGCTCGAAGCCGGTATGGATGCGCTCAAGCGCATCGCCCGCAACTACAACAACGACATGAGCAAGCTGAAGTTCGTCGACATGACTTACTACATCTTGCGCAAGGACGGCGCGTACGCCGGCGTGTCTTTGTGGGAGGGCTATTCGAAACAAGAAACACACAAGATCGCGGTGCACGACGGCACCAAGCGCTCCGAAGTCACAGTGTATTTATTCAAAGGGGTCTCTCATGAATTCCCGCCGTTCCCGGTCGCGATGCCCAAGGAATTGACAAAGGATTCCGTCTACGTGAAATAACACAGGACGGTAGGGGGGCCGGAGCGATACAAAACGTCGTTTTCACTTCTTGATCCGGGTGTACAATCGTCTGGTTAGGATCGCAGCTTCACGGGGATCTTCCCCCGGCGTCCGAGGCTCGAAAAATGAACGTTCACGTCAGTTACAAGGTTCACAAAACTCCCGACATCGAAAAAGAGATCGGCCACCAGATCGAGAAAATCCAGAAGCGCCTTCAGGTCTTCCGGCCCGAACTGGTTCACCTGAAAGCTGTTATCGATCAGAATTCGGCGCGCGAGGGAGCGCTCGTCTCCTTAAATCTGCGGTTGCCATCGGGGCAACTGGCGGCCCAGAAGAAAGCTCCCAGCCCAACCGCGGCCATCAAGGCCGCATTCGACGAACTCATCCAGCAGCTCGGCAGGCACAAGGAACTGCTCCGCTCCAGCCATAAATGGCGGCGCTGGCGCGGAGGTCCCCGGGAATCTCCCGAACCCGGCGTGCCTTTCGAGCAGACACTGGCAGCGGTTCTACCGCCCACGATTTCCGCCGATGACATCGGCTCCTATGTGAATGCGAATCTAAGTTATCGCTCGAGCTCTCGGCGATCACGACCGTCCGGAAAAACTGTCGCTCGAACCGTGGCTATACCGCCTTGCGCTGCAAGCCATGAGCGAGATGATGGCGCGGCTTCATGAACTGGAGTCTCCCGTCCATTTGCATCTCGAAGACAGCCGCCGTCGGCAAAATGTGCAGGCCTCCGACGAGGCCGGGCTGCAATTCCATCAGCCCGATGAGGGTTGGACCCGTGAAAGCGCTATCCCCGATCGCCGCGTGTCCACTCCTGAACAGGCCACCTACTCCGACGAAATGATTGCTTTAGTGCAAGCTGCGCTCCGCGGCGCCGACCGTACCGACCGCGAGGCTTTTCTCCTCTATGGTATCGAGGGCTTTTCGCTCAGCGAAATTGCCGCCATCACCGGCCGGCATCCGGAGGAGGTACGCGAATCCGTTCAGCGGGCGCGCGACTGCGTTCGGAGAGCGCCGTCTATAGCCAAGGAATTCCACAAAGACCGCTTCGTCAAAACTGGAACCTAAACATCTCAGTATTAAGGAGTGTGGAGATGATGACCCGGGACGAAATCCGTGAACTGGCGGCTTTTCAAGCGGACGAAACCAAGGGGGCATGCGCCCTGAGCTTTTACTTTCAACCCGATCCTCCGCAGGATCGTTCCCATCGGCGCGAGGCAATCGTCGCCAAAGACATCATTAAGCAGGCCCTGAAAAATGCCGCCGCCAGCGGCAAAAACGGATCTCTTCATGCCGACCTCGATCGGGTCCTCGATTTAGCGACGAACTTGCGCGGGAATGCTCGCGCAACGGCAGTCTTTGCCTGCTCCGCTAAAAAGTTCTGGAGAGAGTTTGAATTGCCTCCGCATATTGGAGGCACGCACATTTATCTCCAATCTCGCTTTCAGTTGAAACCGCTGGCAGCTTTGCTGGGAGCTCAGCCCGCGCTCTGCGTTGTCATGGTCGACCGTCAGCGCGCCCGTTTCTTCGATCTTCGCCTCGACGTCCTGCGTGAGAACGGAGCCATAGTCCACATGCTCTCGCGTAGTGCTTCCAGTTATGGCTACAACGGCTACGAAGCTGGGCATGCGGAACGCCGCGTCGCCGAGGAAGCGCTCCAGCACTTTAAAGCAGTTTCCGAACGGCTGCGGGCCAATCTCGAGAAAGGCACCTGGGAACGGCTCATTGTAGGTTGTCACGATGTCAATTGGCCCGAGTTCGAGTCCCACTTTCACCCCTACGTCAAACAGCGCCTGATTGGACGATTCTCAGCTGATGTTGCCAGCGTCTCGAATGAAGAGATTCGGGATCACGCCGGTGCTCTCCTTAAGCAGTGGATCCCTGAACAGGCCTCCACGAAAGCCAGCGAGGCGCTGGAGTTCGCCAAGGGCAATGGGCGCGGCGTCGCCGGCCTCCGACGCGTCCTGCAAGCGCTGGAAGGCGGGGAAGTGCAAACGATCTTCCTCACCGAGAACTATTCTGCTCGAGCCGTCGAGTGCCCTCACTGCGGACACCTCGACGCCCACCTAATTGCATCGTGCGTCGCTTGCGGACACCGCACTCGCGAACTCACCGACGTCTGCGACGCCATCATCCCCATCGCCATCCGCCGTAACATCGAATTGTTTTATCTCAAGGATCACGGCGGACTGGATCGCGCCGGCAACATCGCGGCGCTTCTGCGCTTCCGGTCGGATCAGACGACGGGACAGGTTGCGGCGGCGTCGTAAGGGGTCCGGGTTTCCAGCGCTTGTGTGGTGATGATGCTTTGCCCCGTCCGTCGGTCGGAGCCCCGCTTCCTGACTGCCAGCGTGGTGAATTGTCTCGGCCTGAGCGAAAATGAGGGAATGATCCACAAGATCCTGCCCGTCGGCCCGCTGCAATGTAACTGCTCTATCATCGGCGACGAGACCACGCGCGAAGCCATGGTCATCGATCCTGGCGATAACATTGAAGACGTTCTTGCCATCATCCGCCAGCACAAGCTTGACGTGAAGCAGATCGTCATAACCCACGCCCACATCGACCACGTCGGCGGAGCCATGAAGCTGCGCGCGCAGACTGGCGCGCCAATCCTGCTCAATCAGAATGACTACGCGCTGCTGAAGATGCTCGACGTACAGGCAACGTGGATCGGCGTCGCCGCGCCGGGCGAAGTCACAATCGAAGCGAGTATTGGAGATGGCGAATCGCTGCGGACAGGCAATCTGACGGCGAACGTTCTCCATACTCCCGGACACACCGAAGGCAGCGTCTGCCTCTATTTTCCCGCGGAAAAACTGCTGATCGCCGGTGACACCCTGTTCGCGCGAAGCATCGGACGCACCGATCTGCCCGGGGGATCCTTCGAGAAAATCATGCGCTCGCTGCGCGACCGCGTTCTGACCCTGCCCGATGAGACCGTCGTAATTCCCGGCCATGGCCCGCGAACAACAATAGGAGAGGAAAGGGAAGAGAATCCGTTTTTGGTGGGGTGACCGCGCATTGCGAGTCATACGCAAGTCATACGATGGAGCGACGGGCGTTGCGGAACGGTCGGCGGCGCGGCTGGTGCCGCGGGCTGCGACTTAGTCTGCGCCGGTTTCACTCCTGAAAGCACGGACGTAGGCCCGGTTCGGCGCGCCGCAAAAATCGAAAGCGTGATCGATGTGAACATGAAAATGATCGCGGACCAGGTCGTCGCCCGGGAAAGCACCGAAGCCGCACCCCGCGGTCCAAACGCTGTCTGGCTGCCCTGTCCGCCGAAGGCCGCGGCCAGGTCGCCGCTTTTACCGCTTTGCAGCAATACGACCGCAATCAGAAACAGGCAAACGATAACGTGAATCACAACAATCAAAATGGTCATTACAAAGAAACTCCGTCCGGGCCGCGAGCCGATTCAACTTCCGATCTTCCGTAAGTAATACGCAGGAATCATTACAATGGTAGCATATGCCGCCTACCTGGAAATCGCGGAAACCTTCTCGCTGCGTACAACCGCTCGCATCGTAGCCACGAACCTCGAAATCAACTCTACCTTGTCGGAAAAACGATTCAACGCGATCCCAATCTGCCATTTCGCTTCCGGCAAGCCGAGTTCGTGGAACCGCACTCCTGGAACACCCATTCGCCTCGCGGCACTCGGGACCAGCGACACCCCCAGTCCCGCGCGCACCAGATTTAATATCGTGAAAAGTTCGCTGGCTTCCTGGACAATCATCGGGGTGAATCCCGCACGACGACACAAGCCGAGAACGTGGTCATGCAAGGTGGCGGAAGTAGCCCGGGGAAAGAAAACAAAGGGTTGGTCTCGCAACGCAGCCAAGCCGTGCCTTCGGTGATAGGGAAGGGATCGGGAGGTAGCCAGAACCAGTCGCTCATGGAATAGCGGCCAACTGTCGAGCTCAGCATGGAAAATCGGCAGACGGACGATTCCGATGTCAATATTTCCTTCCACCAAAGCGGCAATCTGTGCGGGAGTCGACATGTCGCGCATTTTAAGTTCGACCTGAGAGTAGGTTCTGCGAAAGCGCAAAATGGTTCGGGGCAGGAGCTCGGAAACGGAAGCGATTCCGAATCCAATCCGCAGCGTGCCGGCACGGCCCGCGGCAGCATCTTTTGCGAGACTCAGTGCGGCCTCGGCATCCGGAAGTACCTTTTCCGCCCCCGACAACAACACCCTGCCCGCTTCCGTGATTTCGACTTTCCGGCGAGTGCGTGTGAACAGAGGTCCGCCGACTTTCTCTTCCAACTTTCGGATTTGCCTGCTAAGAGCGGGCTGAGAGACGAACAGCCGCTTCGATGCTCTGCCAAAGTGCAATTCGCCGGCCAGTACCACAAAAGAATGCAGTTCATCGATTCCCGGATACATACCAGAAAGTTATCACAGGTCACCGATAAATTCATTGGACGAAAGACTGGGAAAGGGAAGATTATCAGGAAATGAAGAACAGTCCAGTGTCCACCGAACGGCCTAACGGCGCAACCAGCATCAGCGCGGTAATTCTTGATTACGGTCAGGTTCTGGCTCATTCCGCCACGCCGGAAGGCTTCGGGCGCATGGCGAAAATTCTCAATTCGAGCTTCGAGACCTTTTACACGTTATGGCAAACCACCCGCGACCCCTATGACTGCGGCGATCTAACACCGGAAGAATATTGGTTGAAGTTGGCGGCACAGGCCGATCGTTCGATTGATAGCAGCCAGATTGCGATTCTGCGCGAAGTCGAGGTTGAAATCTGGTCTCATCTTGATCAAGGCATGCTCGACTGGGTGAGTCAGCTTCGCGCGGCGGGAATCAAGACTGGTTTGCTGTCCAACATGCCTTGCGACCTGGTGACCTATCTCCGGGCAAACTGCAAGTGGATGGAGAATTTTGTCTTCAAGACTTTCTCTTCTGAAGTGCGACTGATCAAGCCCGACCCGGCTATTTATGAGCACACCCTGCACGGCCTCGGTGTTTCCGCATCGGAATCATTGTTTGTCGACGACCGCGAAATCAATATTCAAGCCGCCCGCGCGCTGGGGATGCACGCGATTCAGTTCAGCTCCATCGCGCAGTTCAAGGAGGACCTGGAAACGATGGGCTTTCCGGTACTGCCGGCGCTTGTGGAATCAGCCCTCGCAGGCTCGGCGGCTCGACCGCATCAGGAAACCAAGTTTTCCCCGTTGCTTTAAGGATGGCTCGCAAAAGAGAGGCTTGCGGCGGCGTCTCGCTAGTGCGGAGACTCTTCCTTGCCAGGTGCTGGCGGCGGATTAGAGCCACCCTGCAATCTCTGGAACTCCTGCATTTCATGCTGTGCGGCTGCAATCTTCCCCTGTTTCCTATAGAGACCTGCCAGCCCGAAATGCGCCTGCGCCGCCAGCGGACTATCCTTTTCGATCGAAAGGAGCTTGGTCCATTCTTTCTCGGCAGCGACGGCATCGCCGTCCAGCGAAGCAGCTTTCCCTAGCGAATAGAGTGTCTCCGGCATGTCTGGCATCAACTTGTTCGCGCGTGAAAGTTCCGCCCGCGCATCGTGCACTTTGCCCTGTTCCAACAAAGCTGCTCCGAGACGGTAAACAGCCTCAGCATTTCCAGGCTGCAGTTTGGCTTGCGCCCGAAATTCTTCTTCGGCCTTAGCCCATTGGAAAGCGCCGGCATACACTTCGCCCAATTCCAGGTGGACTTCTGGCAAGTCCGGTCGCAACCGCAACGCGTCGCGGTACTCCTTCTCGGCTTCCGGCATTTGGCGTAGTACGAAGTAGTTCTCTCCCATCGCCTGATGTGCGCGAGGAGAGTCGGGATAAGAAGCCAGCAGAGTGTCGATCGATTGTTTTGACAACAAACCGCTGGCGCGGCCGAGATAATACAAGATATCCGGATCGTTGGGATGCGCGGCCAGCGCCGCCTGCAGATTCGCGACCGCCTCCGGCAGTTGCCCAGTTTGGATTTGCGCAATTCCTAACGCTGTCTTATCTTGCGCCCGTGCCAGGTGCGGGATGGCCTCGGCCGCGAAGCCTTGCACAAGCAGGGCATATCCGAGCAACTGGTGAGCAGGCGCCGAGTCCGGATTCACCTCCAATGCATGCTTCAGCGGAGCAATCGCCGCGGCGAAATCGCGCTTCTCCATGTACGCCTGTCCGAGACTAATGAAGCCGTCCTCGAAGGCCGGATCGAGTTCGGTGACCTTTTGAAACTCGGCAATGGCAACATCGAATTGGCGCTGTTTGTCCGCTGTGATTCCCGCCTGCATGTGCTGGGCGGCCTCCGGTGAAAGAGTGTGGGCGGCGAGCGACAATAGTAAAAGTAATTGTGCGCGAATCATTATCATT
>WNFN01029516.1_pt3 | contig 14053 bp, 14 predicted proteins | sample 5400161 | NCBI WGS metagenome assembly WNFN01 (sample SAMN13153353, study PRJNA577476) | soil metagenome | isolation source: 80 cm saprolite on Douglas fir-dominated hillslope | place: USA:California | collected 2013-09-17
GCCGACGGCGCGCACCTCGGGCGCGAGGATGGCGACCTCGGCGGCGCACGCAAACGCCTGCAAGGCCGGATCCTCGGCGCCTCCTGCTACAACGATGCGGGCCTGGCGCGTGCGGCGGTACAGGCGGGGGCGGACTACGTCGCCTTCGGCAGCGTGTTCGCCTCGCCCACCAAGCCGCAGGCGGTGCGGGCGCCGTTGCGCCTGTTCCAGGAGGCAAAGGCGCTCGGCGTGCCGCTCGCTGCCATCGGCGGCATCACGCTCGACAATGCGCCGCAGGTGATCGCGGCGGGCGCCGATCTGCTGGCGGTAATCTCCGATCTTTTCGATGCGCCCGACATCCGGCAGCGGGCGCGCGATTACGGGAAGCTCTTCGCATGAAAAACGAAACCCTTTTCGAGCGCGCGCAGCGCGTGATACCCGGCGGCGTCAATTCCCCGGTGCGCGCGTTTCGCGCCGTAGGTGGCACGCCGCGCTTCTTCGAGCGTGCTTCCGGCGCGCACCTCTGGGACGTGGAAGGCCGCCGCTATATCGATTACGTCGGCTCGTGGGGTCCGATGGTGCTCGGCCATACGCATCCCGCAGTGGTCTCCGCCGTGCAGGCGGCCGCGGCGCGCGCCCTCTCCTACGGCGCGCCGACGCAGGAGGAAACGCAGCTCGCCGAGCGGCTGTGCGAGCTCCTGCCTTCGATCGAGCGCGTGCGCCTGGTGTCCTCCGGCACCGAGGCGACGATGACCGCGATCCGCCTCGCGCGCGGCTTCACCGGGCGCAAGCTGATCGTCAAGTTCGAAGGCTGCTACCACGGGCATGCCGATGCCCTTCTGGTGAAGGCCGGCTCCGGCGCTCTCACCTTCGGCTATCCGAGCTCGGCCGGCGTACCCGAGGAGACCGCCGCGCAGACGCTGGTGCTGAGCTACAACGATCTCGACGAGCTGCGCGCCGTGTTCGAAAGACAAGGCGCAGAGATCGCCGGTGTCATCGTCGAACCCGTGGCGGGCAACATGAACCTGGTGCTGCCGGCGGCCGGGTTTCTCGAGCTGCTGCGCGAGCTCTGCACGCGCCATGGCGCGGCGCTCATCTTCGATGAGGTGATGACCGGATTTCGCGTCGCCCTCGGCGGCGCGCAGGGCCGCTACGGCATCCGCCCCGACCTGACGACGCTCGGCAAGGTGATCGGCGGCGGCCTGCCGCTCGGCGCGCTCGGCGGGCGGCGCGACATCATGGAGAAGCTGGCGCCGCTCGGTCCGGTGTATCAGGCCGGCACGCTGTCGGGCAATCCGCTCGCGGTGGCCGCCGGGCTCGCCACGCTGCAGCTGGTGGTGCAGCCACGGCTCCTCGAGCGCATCGAAGCCACCACGAAGTCGCTCGCCGAAGGCCTCGCGGGCGAAGCGCGCAAGGCGGGCGTCACCTTCTCGTCGCAATCGATCGGCAGCATGTTCGGGATCTACTTCCGCGACGCGGCGCCGAAGAGCTTCGCCGAGGTGATGCAGTGCGACCGCGAGCGCTTCAACCGCTTTTTCCACGCCATGCTGGATCAGGGCGTCTATCTCGCGCCATCCGCCTACGAAGCGGGCTTCGTCTCCGCCGCGCACGGCAGCGCCGAGATCGACGCCACGCTCGCGGCGGCACGCGCAGCGTTCAGCAAGCTCGGCTGACTGGAACAGTCCTTGCGTCGGATAGCAGCGTGAACATTCCCATCCGACAGCTGTCGCGTGCCGAGCGGCCCGCGCTTCTCGAGCATTTCCTGAAGCTCGGCTCGCACGACCGCAGGCTGCGCTTCGGCACGCCGCTCAGCGACTACGCGGTGCGCGAATACGTCGAGCGCATCAATTTCGCGCAGCACGCGGTATTCGCTGTCGCGAATGACGATCTGCATCTGCTCGGCGTCGCCCATCTCGCGCGCGCCGACGGCCATGCCGAGCTCGGCATTTCGGTGCTCGAGGGCCAGCGCGGCGGCCGCATCGGCGGCGCATTGCTTGCCCGTGCCCATCTGCATGCCCGCAATTGGGGCGTGACCGCGCTTTTCATGCACTGCCTTACGGAAAACGCGGCGATGCTGCATCTCGCCCGGCGTCAGGGGATGCAGATCGTCGCCGAGACGGGAGAGGCCGATGCCTGGCTCAGGCTGCCGCCGGCCGACGCCGCGAGCCACTTCGGTGCCGTGTTTGCGCAGCGCGTGGCGCTCTTCGACCATGCGCTCAAGTCGCAGCTCGCGGCGACGCGGCGGTTCGCCGCAGCGCTTACATCAGGAACAGCGTCGCGAGACCCAGAAAAATGAAGAAGCCGCCGGAATCGGTGACGGCGGTGATCAGCACCGATGAGCCGACCGCCGGATCGCGTCCGAAACGCGCCCGCAGCCACGGCACGGTGACGCCCATCATCGCCGCGAGAATCAGGGTGAGCAGCATCGCCAGCGCCATCACCCCGCCCAGCGCGACGCTGCCGTAGAAGGCGTAGGCGACGAGGCCGAGGAGCGTTCCCCAGACCACGCCGTTCAGCAGCGCGAGGCCGATCTCCTTCATCATGAGCTGGCGCCAGTAGCTGCCCTGAATCTGTCCGAGGGCAAGCGCGCGCACGATCATGGTGATGGTCTGATTGCCCGAGTTGCCGCCGACGCCGGCCACGATCGGCATCAGCGCGGCGAGCGCCACCAGCCGCTCGATCGAGCCTTCGAACAGGCCAATCACGCGCGAGGCGATGAAGGCGGTCACGAGATTCACCGCGAGCCAAGACCACCGGTTCTTGAAGCTGTCGAGCACCGGCGCGAACACATCCTCTTCCTGGCGCAGACCCGCTTCGGCGAGGCGCGACTCGGCGGTGCGCTCACGGATGTAATCGACCACCGCGTTCACCGTCAGCCTGCCGACCAAGGTATCGGAGGCGTCGACCACCGGAGCCGAGACCAGGTCGTAGCGTTCAAAAGCGCTCGCGGCGTCCTCGGCCGAGTCCTGCGCATAAAACTTGACGCTGTCGGGCAGCATCACCTTCGTCACCTCGTGCTCCAGATCGGACACGATCAGCCGCGCGAGCGGCAGCGTGCCTTTCAGCCGCTGCGCCCGGTCGACCACGAACAGCTGGTCGGTGTGGTCGTCCATCAGCGCGCCGACCGAGCCTTCCGGATAGGACAGCGCCGCCCGCAGCCGCTCGCGCTCCTCGGCCGGCAGCGACTGCACCACCTCCTCCATGACGCCGGCGGGCAGGTCCGCGGCGATGTCGGCGAGCTCATCGGCTTCCAGCGTCTCGGCCGCGGCGACCAGCTCGGCGGAGTCCATGCTCGCGATGAGCGACTCGCGTACCGCCTCCGAGACTTCCAGCAGGATGTCGCCGTCGCGATCGGCCTTGACCAGATTCCACACCGCGAGGCGCTCTTCGAGCGGCAGTGCCTCGAGCACGTAGGCGACGTCGGCCGGGTGCAGCGCGTCGAGCTTCGCGCGCAGCTCGGCATTGCGCGCCTTGTCGGCGATCAGCGCCTCGATCTCGCGCACGCTACTCTGCAGATCGTCGACTTCGAGGCGTGCCAGCGCTTCAGCCATGCGCGAAGCGTATCAGGGGATCTGCACCGCTCCCATGCGAGCGAGGACGGTGTTCACCCTGCCCGAGAGGTAAGGCGTGAGCCGGCCGCGACCATAGCGCCGCGGGCTGGGCAGAACCACCGCGAGCCACGCGGCCTGCTCCGCGTTCAATGTCGCGGCGCCGACACCGAAGTGATGCCGCGCCGCCGCCTCGGCGCCAAACACGCCGTCGCCCCATTCCGCAACGTTCAGGTAGAGCTCGAGGATGCGCTGCTTCGAGAGCGTGTCCTCCAGCATCCAGGTGATGATGGCTTCCTGTCCTTTGCGCAGCCACGAGCGCTCGCCGGAAAGGAACAGGTTCTTCGCGAGTTGCTGGCTGATGGTGGAAGCGCCGGCCACTACCCTGCCCTTCTTCTCGTTCTTCTCGATGGCCTTCTGGATCGCGGCCCAGTCGAAGCCCTCGTGGTCGAGAAAGCGCGCATCCTCCGCGGCGACGACCGCGCGCTTGAGATGGATCGAAATGCGCTCATAGGGAACCCACTTGTGCTCGAGCTGCGCCTGCGGGTCTTTCGCCTGCAGCGTCTCGAGGCTCCTTTCCATGAACGCCGTGGTCGAAGGCGGGTAACGCGTCCAGTAGACGATGTGCGCGTAGAACCAGACCTGGGCAAGCACGAAGGCGATGACGAGCGCCCCCAGCGTGTAGCTGAAGGCCTTCCAGGCAATGATCAGGGCGCGCAGCGCGCCCGAACGTCTAGCCAGCACGCAGCCTGGCGAGCGTGCCTACTGGGTCCAGATCCTGTCGCCCTGGCCGAAGAACCACGTGCGGGTGATGACCAGCAGATCCGTATCGCGCCGGATCGCGGGCGGAAAAGCGGCAAACGGCCCCGCCATACGCACGATCTTGAACGCCGCGGCGTCGAGGATCTTCAGCCCGGAAGAGCGGTCGAGCTCGATGCCATCGACGCTGCCGTCGGGACGGATCGTCACCGTGAGGCGCAGGTTGCCATAGATCTTGCCGCGCGCCTCGGCGGGATAGTTGACCGTTCCCCAGCGCTCGACCTTCGCGCGCCAGTCCTCCTCGTATTGGGCAAAGCGGTACTCCGCGGCATTCGCGCCGATGAACTTCTTGCGCGGCCGCTTCTGGTAATCCTCGATCTGCTTGTCGATCTGCGCCTGCAGGCGCATCGCGGCAAGCGCGAGGTCGGCGAGGTCGCGCCCACTCGGTTGCGGTGCCGCCTGCTCCGCCGGCGTGCTGCGCGGCGCCTGTTGCGGCACGCGGGCCTGGGCTTCGCGTGCCGCCGCTAGCAGCTCCTGCTGGCGAGCCTCGAGCTCGCGCACCCGACGCTGCGCTTCGGCGAGATCGCGCCCCGGTTGGCGCGGGTTGGTGACCGGGAGCGGCGAGCGGGCGCGGCGGCTCTCGTCGACGTTGCCGCCGCGGTCGAGATTCGCCTGCGCCAGCACATCGGCGCGGTTCGGGCGCTCGCGCGTCTTGGCGTTGACCAGCACGACGTCGATCCGGGGCTCCGAAGCCTGCCAGCGCAGCGCCCCCGGAAATTTGAAGTGCACGGCGAGCAGCACGCCGTGCAGCACGATGGAGGTCCCAAGCGCCATCGCAAGCACGCGATCGTTGCCGGCGGGGATCCAACGCAAATTCATGTGCATTCTTATTTCAGTCGGACAAGCCTTTCATAGTTTAGGCTTTTTCGTCGGGCTGCGCAGCTCCCCCGGCGAGCGCGACGTCATTTCCCGGCAGGATTTCACGGAACACGCACTCCAGCGAGCGCTCGAGCAGGTCGATCGCCTTTACGGTCAGCCGCACGCGAGTGCCGATGTCAGTGTCCGGCAGCGAAGGCACGCGCAGCACCAGCGGCAGCCCCTCCAGGCGGACCAGATTTTCGCGCAGCACGGCTCCGTTGATGTCCTTTACAGCTTCCTGCTGCAGCCACCGCAGGCTCCAATATGTCTCCATCGCGCGTTGGTGCTCGTCATAGCGGGCGTAGGTGAGCTCGAAAGCTCGCATCGCCGACAAGAGCGCCTCGGAGGTGCGGCCGAAAGGCGCTCGCCGTCCCTGGATCGCGGCGACGAGTTGCCACTGGTTCACCAGATCGACGTACCGGCGCAGCGGTGAGCTCATCCACGCGTAGGAACGCACGCCCAGACCTTCGTGCGGCTCGGGATGCACAGAGAGCCTGACCTTGCCGGTCGACTGCACGCGGTAAATGGCTGCGACGTCGCGCTCGGCGAGGAACTCGCCCCAGCTCGAGTTGACCAGGATCATCAGCTCGGAGACCAGCTTGTCGAGCGGCGAGCCGCGCCTTCGCGGCACGATGCGCGCGTGGTCGTTCTCGACGTAAAACGTGTAGTCGACGAGCGCGGCGCCGGTGCTCGGTCGTCCGCGCCGCTTCTCGAGAGCGCATGCGACGCGCCAAAGCTCGCGCAGCTCGCTTTCATGGGCCAGCCCGGCGCTGGTCCCGTTCTCGAAGGCCTGGTTCAGCACGTCGTACTGCGCGTGACGCAGATTCGCGGCGATCGGAACGCGCTCCACCCTGCTGTGCGAGGCGAGCGGCAGCCCCTCCGCGGACACTTCGAAGTAAAGCGACACCGCCGGCTGGGCCGCGCCATGGTCGAGCGAGAAGCGCGCCACCACGTCGTCCGGCAGCATCGTGTACTTGCGCCCGGGCATGTAGGCCGTCGAGAGCCGCTCACGGGCGATCGCGTCAAGCGGCGAGGCCGGGGTGATGCCCAAGGCAGGCGCGGCGATATGAATGCCGACGCGCAAGGCGCCGGAAGGCAGCCGCGCCACTGAGAAAGCATCATCGATCTCGGTGGTGCCGAGCTCATCGAGGCTGAAGGCCACGACCTCGGCGAGCGGCAGGTCCTCTTGAGCCGGCGGTACCGGGTGGGCGGCAAAGCCGTCGCCGCGCGGAAAGAATTCGTGCAGGAAGCGTTTCAGGTGATAGTCGTGCGTATCGGCGAGCAGACCGCAGCGCTGGAGGAGCCGCGGGGCGCTGAGGCCGGTTTCGCCGCAGGCCTGCTCCAGGGCGCGCGTTTCCGCTTTGTTACGATCGGGCGCATAGAGCAGCTCGTCCTTCAGCGCCGCAATCTCGGCCGGGCATTCGAAGCGAGCGAGCGACGCCGCCCAGGCGGTGATCTGCGCCTGGACGCGCTTTTTCTTTTCCTGGCTTGCGAGCGCCAGCTTCAACGTTTCCTCGGGAGCGGCCTGAAAGCGTCCCTTGCCGCGCCGGTAGAAGTACATCGGCGCCCCATGTAGCCTGAGCAGAACCCCCGCAGCCTCTACCGCATCCGGCTCGCGCCCGACGTAGTCGCGGGCGAGGCCGCGAAAGTCGAATTCGGCGCCGCCCGAGCATTGCCAGAGGAATTCGGTATCGAGCGTTTCGGCGAAGCGCTGCGCCTGAGCGAGCAATTCGCCGGCGGCAGGCTGCTCGAAGCTGAGGAGCACATTCGTCGCTTTCACCTTGCTGCGCCGGCCATGGGGGCTTTCGACCTGGAACGACGCCGGCGCCTGCGCGAGCACGCTGCCGACCTTGAGCTCGCCCTCCTCCTCGTACAGCAGCTGCACGCTAGTAGCCTGCGAAGCTCAGCAAGCGCGCCAGCTGCTGTGGAAAACTCTGCAGGCTGTGGTCACCGCCCTGCACCACCACCTGCTCCGCCCCGGCATAGCGCTCGAGCGCGCGCCGGTAGTCGAGCACTTCATCTCCGGCTTCCACCAGCAGCAGATAGCGGCTCGGCGTGATCCTGGGCCGCGGGCCAAGGTAGGCGCGCAGCCCGACATGCGGATCGATCGCCGGGTTGATGAGCACTGCCTTGCCGCCGTGCTTTTCGACCAGAGAGGTGGCGTAGAACCCGCCGAGAGACGAGCCGACATAGCAAACGGGCGGCGCGGCGCTGGCCCGCAGGCTTTCTATTGCGCCGATGGCTTCGCGCGGCGCAGGCGGCAGCACGGGGCAGGCGAATTCGCTCGCCAGGCCACGCTCGGCCATGTGTCGCTTCAGGACCTGCGCCTTATGAGATTGCGGCGACGAGTTGAAGCCGTGCAGGTAGACGATCACGCCGCAGCCGCGTTTTGCAGGCGGCTGAGGAGCTTGCCGTGGATGCCGCCGAAGCCACCGTTCGACATCACCAGCACGTGGTCGCCGGGACGTGCATCCGAGGCGATGCTCGCGATCAAGGTTTCGAGGTCCTCGGCACTGCGCACGCGGTTGCCTAATGGTGCGAGGACCTCGGCCGCGTCCCAGCCGAGATTGGACGTGTAAACGTAGACGCGATCGGCGGCGGCCAGGCTTGCCGGCAGCGCATCTTTCATCACGCCGCGTTTCATGGTGTTCGAGCGCGGCTCGAGCACCGCAAGGATGCGCGCCTGCCCGACCCTTTGCCGCAGACCCTCCAGCGTGGTCTGGATCGCTGTCGGGTGATGGGCGAAATCGTCGTACACCGTAACCCCGCCGGCACGGCCGCGAACCTGCATGCGCCGGCGTACGCCCGAAAAACGTGACAGCGCTTCAATCGCCTGCTCCGGCGGCACACCCACGTGCCGTGCCGACGCCACGGCTGCCAGGGCATTCATCCGGTTGTGGGCGCCCAGCAGTGGCCAGCGCAGGCGGCCCACCGGTTTTCCCTGCCAGGCGATCTCGAAACTTCCATCGGCGCTTTCCGCGGAAGCTTCCCAGCCAGCCGGCACCCCAAATCGTTCGATGGGCGTCCACGACCCCTTTGTAAGTACTCGCTCCAACGCTGGATCTACCCCGTTGACCACCAAGAGGCCGGTCTTGGGCACAGTTCGCACGAAGTGATGAAATTGCCGCTCTATAGCAGCAAGATCGTCGAAGATGTCCGCATGATCGAACTCCAAATTGTTCAATATTGCGGTGCGGGGACCGTAGTGGATGAACTTGGAGCGCTTATCGAAAAACGCCGTGTCGTATTCGTCCGCCTCGATAACGAAAAGCGGGCCGCCGGTGTGTCGCGCCGACACCGGGAAATCCATCGGTACCCCACCGATGAGGAAGCCGGGCGAGCGGCCGGCGGATTCGAGGATCCAGGCGAGCATCGCCGAGACGGTGGTCTTGCCATGCGTGCCAGCCACCGCGAGCACATGCCGCCCGGTTAGCACGTGCTCCGCGAGCCAGTGCGGTCCGGAGACGTAGCGCTCGCCGCGGTCGAGGATCGCCTCCATCAGCGGGTTACCCCGGGTGACCACGTTGCCGACGACCCAGAGATCGGGCTTGAGACGGATCTGCGCTTCGCCGAAGCCTTCGGTGAGCTCGATCCCCAGGGCGGCGAGCTGCTCGCTCATCGGCGGATAGACGTTCGCATCGCAGCCGGTGACGCGATAACCGGCGGCACTCGCGATCGCCGCGATGCCGCCCATGAAGGTGCCGCAAATACCGAGGATGTGGAGATGCTGGGCCATCGCTGGGGAGCGCCGATTCTATTAGATGACCTATGATTGAACGGCAGCCATGAGTCGCCAGAGCAAGCGCCAGACGGGCATGCGCGCGCGCATCGCCGCCGCCGCCGCGCGCATCATGGCCGAGGACGGGATCGACGACTTCGCCCTCGCCAAGCGAAAGGCGGCGCGCCAGCTCGGCGCCGTCGATACCGAGGCCTTGCCGCGCAACGATGAAGTCGAAGCCGAGTTGCGCGCCTATCGGGCGCTCTATCAGGCCGGCGAGCACCCGGAGCTCATCGAGGAACTGCGCCGCCTCGCGCTCGAGGTGATGCAGGCGCTCGAGCAGTTCAATCCTTATTTGACGGGTCCGGTCCTCAAGGGCATCGCCGGACCGTACGCCGAGATCGATCTGCAGCTGTTTCCGGATAGCGCGAAGGAGGTCGAGATTTTTCTTCTTGAACGCAACATCGCCTTCACGACCCAGGAAGGACGCCGATATTCCGGCGATCGCGCAAGGGCAGCGAGCTTGATATCCCTGAGCTGGCAGGGCGTACCGGTTCGCCTGGCGGTGCTGGATCCTCGGGACGAGCGGGTAGCGCTGAAAACTTCGCCCGCCGGCCGGGTGGCAGAAAGGGCGGGAATCGCCGAAGTGGGCGCTATCTTAAGCGGTGAACAAGCTTCTAAAAGCTAGCAAAGTGGCGGTATCTGCTACGATCGCCAGCCAAATTGACAAAATGGCCTCGAGCGCGTCGTTAACAGCGTAAAGGCGCTTTTCTAAAATCGCCGCCTTCTGCGCCGAAAAATGACGAAAAAGCCCTTAACTGCCGATAAGGCGCGTCCTTAATGGATCTGCGCAAGCTGAAGAAGCTGATCGACCTTGTGCAGGAATCGGGGATCGCCGAGCTCGAGATCACCGAGGGCGAGGAGAAGGTGAAGATCGTAAAGGGCGGCGCAGTGGTGGCAATGGCGGCACCAGTGACGGCGCCTGCCCTGGCCGCAGAACCCCGCACGGCGCCGGCGCCCGCCGCAGCCGAGGGCGAGGCGGGGCAGGAGGGCCACGTCGTCAAGGCGCCGATGGTGGGCACTTTCTATCGCTCGCCCTCGCCCGACGCCAAGGTGTTCGTCGAGGTGGGGCAGGCGGTGAAGGAGGGCGACACCATCTGCATCATCGAGGCGATGAAGCTCATGAACGAGATCGAGGCCGACGCTTCGGGCAGCGTGAAGGCGATCCTCGTCGAGAACGGTCAGCCGGTCGAGTACGGCCAGCCCCTTTTCATCCTGGCCTAGATGTTCGAGAAGATCCTGATCGCCAACCGGGGCGAGATCGCGCTTCGCATCCAGCGCGCCTGTCGCGAGATGGGCATCCGCACGGTGGTGGTCCATTCCGAGGCCGATACCGAGGCGAAGTACGTGAAGCTGGCCGACGAATCGGTCTGCATCGGGCCGCCACCGGCGGCGTCGAGCTATCTCAACGTACCGGCGATCATCAGCGCGGCCGAAGTGACCGACGCCGAGGCGATCCATCCCGGCTACGGCTTTCTCTCCGAGAACGCCGACTTTGCCGAGAAGGCGGAACGCTCCGGCTTCGTCTTCATCGGCCCGCGCCCCGAGAACATCCGCCTGATGGGCGACAAGGTCAGCGCGAAAACGGCGATGACCAAGGCCGGCGTACCGACCGTTCCCGGCTCGGAGGGCGCGCTGCCCGAAGACGGCAAGGAAATCGTGCGTATCGCGCGCAAGGTCGGCTACCCGGTGATCATCAAGGCCTCCGGCGGCGGCGGCGGCCGGGGTATGCGCGTAGTGCATACCGAGGCGGCACTGCTCAATGCCGTGAACATGACGCGCAGCGAGGCGCAGGCGGCGTTCGCCAACCCGGTGGTCTACCTCGAGAAGTACCTCGAGGGGCCACGCCACATCGAGATCCAGATCCTCGCCGACGCGCATAAAAACGCGGTGCATCTGGGCGAGCGCGACTGCTCGCTGCAGCGGCGCCATCAGAAGGTGATGGAGGAAGCGCCGGCGCCGGAGCTCGCGCCCAAGCTGCGCGATCGCATCGGCGAGCGCTGTGTCGAAGCCTGCCGCAAGATCGGCTACCGCGGTGTCGGCACGTTCGAGTTCCTGTTCGAGGACGAGGAGTTCTATTTCATCGAGATGAATACGCGCATCCAGGTCGAGCACCCGGTCACGGAAATGATCACCGGGATCGATCTGGTGCAGGAGCAGATCCGCGTCGCCGCCGGGGAGAAGCTGCGCTTTCGCCAGAAGGACATCGTGCTGCGCGGCCACGCCCTCGAGTGCCGCATCAACGCCGAGGATCCGTATCGCTTTACGCCCTCGCCGGGAAAGATCACCTCCTATCACCCCCCGGGCGGTCCGGGGATCCGCGTCGATTCTCACGTCTACCAGGGCTACACCGTGCCGCCGTACTACGACTCGATGGTCGGCAAGGTGATCGCCTACGGCGCCACGCGCGAGCAGGCCATCGCCCGCATGCGCATCGCGCTCTCCGAGATGGTGGTCGAAGGCATCCAGACCAATATCCCGCTGCATCGCGAGCTCCTGAACGACACGCGCTTCGTGCGCGGCGGCGTCTCGATCCATTATCTGGAGCAGAAGCTCGCCCAGGAGCAAACGAAGAAAAAGTGATGCCATCGCTCGCGCTGCGGGTCGAGGTCGAACATGCAGCCGCGGAGGCCCTGAGCGACGCGCTGCTCGACGCGGGCGCCGAGTCGGTCAGCGTCGAGGCTTTCGACAGCCCGCGCGCCGTGGTAAGCGCCCTTTTCAACGAGCTCGGCGACCCTGGCGGCGCACTCGCCGCAGCGCTCGAGCGCTGCGGCGCGCCGGCCAGCGCCCCGTTCAGCATAAACCGGCTGGAGGACGACGATTGGGTGCGGCGCAGCCAGGCGCAGTTCACACCGCTGCGCGTCGGGCGTTTGTGGATCGGCGCAAGCTGGCATACGCCGCCGCTCGACGCCGCGTACATTCTGCGCATTGATCCGGGGCTCGCATTCGGTACCGGGAGTCATCCGAGCACGCGGCTGGTGCTCGGGTTCGTCGAGCGCGTCATGCGGGGCGGCGAGCGCGTGCTCGATTACGGTTGCGGCTCCGGTATATTGGCGATCGCCGCGGCTAAGCTCGGTGCCGCCAAGGTCGACGCTGTGGATATCGATGCAAAGGCGATCGAGGTGACGCGCAACAACGCTCGGACCAACGGCGTGCAGCTAGATGCGCAACTGCCCGAAGCACTTTTCCCGGGGCGCTATGAGCTCGTTATGGCCAACATCCTCTCGCAACCGCTGATCGCGCTGGCGCCGCTGCTCGCGGCACGCACCGAGCGGGGCGGCCGCATCGCGCTCGCCGGGCTGCTCGACACGCAGGCCGACGAAGTGCGCCAGGCTTACGAGCCGGCTTTCCAGATGGCGCTGGGCGAGCGCGAGGAACCTTGGCGGCTGCTGCATGGAGTGCGGCGGTGAGCCTCGTCACCCGCTGCCCGGTGTGCGGCACGGCCTTCCGCGTGCAGAGCTCGCAGCTCGCCGCCCACTCGGGCACGGTGCGCTGCGGGAAATGTGGCGGCGTCTTCAACGGCGTAGCGGCGCTAGTCGAAGAGAGCGAGGAGCGCCTTGCGCTCGGGCCCTCACCACAGCTCGGCCTATTCGATCCCGGACGCCGGCCGGCGGACGCGGCGGCGAGCAGCAGCGCGCAGCCTCTACCGGAGTTCCTCGCCGACGAGCCGCGCTCGCCACGCGCGCGCTGGCTCTGGGGCGCGGCCATTTTGCTTGCGGCGTTGGTGATCGCGGCCCAAGGCCTGTATCGTTTTCGCGCCGAGCTCGCGGCGTCGACACCGCAGGCGCGCGATCCGCTGCGCGCGCTGTGCCGGCCGCTCGGCTGCGAGGTGCCGCTGCCGCGCCGGCCCGAGCTGATGAGCATCGATTCGTCCGAGCTGCAGGCGGATTCGCGGCGTGAAGGGCTGATCGTGCTGAATGCGGTGATCCGCAATCGCGCGCGCTTTCCGCAGGATTACCCGGCGCTCGAGCTCACGCTGACCGATGAAATCGACCGCCCGGTGCTGCGCCGCGTGCTGACGCCGCGCGATTATCTCGAGCAGGGGCGCGGCGATGAACTGGTGCGCCAAGGCATCGCCGGTGGCAGCGAGGCGGCGCTGCGCATCTTTCTCGACACCAGCCGGACCCGCGCTACCGGTTACCGACTCTATCTCTTCTATCCCTCATGACAACGCTCGTCACTGGATCGATCGCCTACGACACGATCATGGTGTTTCCGGACCGCTTCCGAAACCACCTGCTGCCCGATCAGCTGCACATTCTCAACGTCTGCTTCCTGACTCCGGAGATGCGCCGCGAGTACGGCGGCACCGCCGGCAACATCGCGTACAACCTGAAGCTGCTGGGCGAGGATCCGCTGGTGATGGCGACCGTCGGCGAGGACATCGGTCCGTATCTAGACCGGCTGCGCGACCTGGACATCGGCGCCGAGCACCTCAAGCGTGTCCCGGGCCAGTTCACGGCGCAAGGCTTCATCACCACCGATCTCGACAACAACCAGATCACCGCGTTCCATCCCGGTGCGATGAACTACTCGCACCAGAACCACGTCACGGGCGAGCTCGGCGCGGGCCTCGCCATCATCGGCCCCGACGGCAAGGAAGGCATGCTGCAGCACGCCCGCGAATGCGCGCAGCACGCCATCTCGTTCCTGTTCGATCCTGGCCAGGGGCTGCCGATGTTTTCGGCCGAGGAACTCAACGAATTCGTGCGGCTCGCCGACTACATCGCGGTCAACGACTACGAAGGAAAGCTGCTCGAGGAGCGCACCGGCCGCAGCCTGGAGACGCTCGCGCGCTCGGTGAAAGCGCTGGTCTATACCTTGGGGGGCAAGGGCTCGGTGATCATTGCCGGCGGTCAACGCCACGAGATTCCGTGCGTTGAAGCACAGGCGGTAGTCGACCCGACGGGGTGCGGCGACGCGTACCGCGCCGGCTTGCTCTATGGCATTTCGCACGGCTGGGACTGGCCCAGCACAGGTAAACTAGGGTCATTGATGGGAGCGATCAAGATCGCGCGGCGCGGCGCCCAGAACCACGCCGTCCCACGCGAGGAGATCGAAGCGCGGTTCC
>WNFN01174652.1_pt1 | contig 14045 bp, 12 predicted proteins | sample 5400161 | NCBI WGS metagenome assembly WNFN01 (sample SAMN13153353, study PRJNA577476) | soil metagenome | isolation source: 80 cm saprolite on Douglas fir-dominated hillslope | place: USA:California | collected 2013-09-17
AGACCTCCCCGTGCGGAACCTCATGCACGAACCGGACACCTTCCACCAGGCGAGCTACGATGGGCTCACCGATCCAGCCCAGGGTGAGACTTACCATCGTGATTCCGAGTTGGACGCCGTTCACGACCTCGTCAAGATTTTGGTGCAGGCGTTGGACGATGCGGGCGCCAATCCGGCCGGCGGAGATGAGTTGCTGAATGCGGGTATCGCGCACGCTCACCAGTGCGAATTCCGCCGCCGCGAAGAAAGCATTGGCTGCCACCAGAAGCAGGATCAAGAAGACCCGGAGCAGCACAAAGGCGACCATGGAACGGTAATTCTAACATTCCAAAGGGACTAAAATAGGAAGGATATACGCGCGGTTCCGCGGAGATCAGGCAGGCACACTCTTCGCACGAAGCCACGTTCCTCAAACGGACCGGACTGTTGGTCCGGAAATTCAACTCGAGCCTCGCTATCCTTTTGGAAGACAGCGGGTCTAAATGGCAGGCAACAACTAGTTTAGCGGTGCTGCACGCCATCTTCTCACTTGATGTGAAATCTCAGGAACAAAAGCGACTCAGGCCCCGTACCAGTGGATGAGGACGCGGCTCCCATCTAAAGTTTGGCAGTATGCCCACAGGAGGCATTTGTGAACGGAAACGGAAATCATAAGAAGAAACGTCGCAAACTATTTATCTATGGCGGCATCGCGCTGGGAATTGTGCTGCTAATTGCGGGGGGAGTTTTCGCAGCCACGAGAGGCGGCACCAAGATTGATCCTTCGAAGCTGGCCAAGGTAGAAAAGGGTGACCTGGCCAAGAGTGTTGTGGCTACAGGCAAGGTCACGCCCATCACCAAGGTTGAGGTGAAGTCCAAGGCCAGCGGCATCGTGAAAAAACTGCTGGTGGACTACGGCGACCGGGTTAAGAAGGGCCAGTTGCTGGCGCAACTCGACAAGGTCGAGATTGAGGCGCAGGTAGAGCAGTCGAAGGCGGCTCTAGAAGCGGCGCAAGCCAACTTGAGGAGTACGCAGGCTGACCTCGAGCGGGCCAAGGTCGACGCGGAAGGTCCCGACGTACCGTTGCTGAAGCGGGCTTACGACCGGGCCACCGGAATGGCGAAGGATGGAGTAGTTTCGGCGTCCGCTTTGGATGAGGCGCAAAAAAACTATGAGATGTCGCTCAACAAGCAGAACGTATCGAAGGCGCAGGTTACGGTTCTGAAGGCGAAGATCGCCCAGGCCCAAGCGCAAGTTGCGCAGGATCAGGCGAATCTGAAGCAGCTTGAGGAGCAACTCAGTTATACCGACATCGTCTCGCCGATTGATGGCATCGTGCTCTCGCGCGATGTGCAGATGGGCGATGCGGTCAGCTCGATCCTGGTGCTGGGTTCGTCGGCCACGCTGGTGATGAACCTGGGCGATACCAGCGAGGTCTACGTAAAGGGCAAGGTGGATGAGAGCGATATCGGCAAGGTCTATCTGGGCCAGCCGGCACGGATCAAGGTGGAATCGTTCAAGGACAAGACTTTCAACGGCAAGGTGACAAAGATTTCTCCGATGGGCGTGGAGAAGGATAACGTCACGACGTTTGAGGTTCGTGTTTCGATTCAGAATCCTGGCGGAGAACTCAAGGCGGAAATGACTGCCAACGCAGAAATCATTCTGGAAGAGCACAAGAACGTGCTGCAGATTCCCGAAGGCGCGATCCTGTACGACAAGGACAAGAAAGCCTCTGTCGAGATTCCCGACCCCAAGGGCAAGGAAGGCAAGAATAAGGTCGCGGTCAATATCGGCATCTCGAATGGCGCCAAAACCGAGGTGCTGAGCGGGTTGAAGGAAGGCGATCAGGTGGTGTTGCAGTAAAACACGGCATCCGGCTTCCGGCCTCCGGTTGAAGAAAATTCTAATGACGCGGTGGCCGGACACCGGGAACCGGAAGCTGCCTTGAGACGCTCCCATGACTCTCTCCGAAATCCTGCGCCAGGCATTCTCCACATTCCGCGCCCACAAGACGCGCACCTTCCTCACCATGTTCGGAATCGTGTGGGGAATTGCGTCCGTGATCTTGCTGGTGGGCCTGGGACGGGGATTCAGCGTCGATCAGAAAAAGCACATGCAGACTCTGGGCAAAGACCTGGTCATCATGTGGGGAGGGCGCACGAGTTCGCAAGTCGGAGGGCGCGCCGCGGGGCGCGAGATTCAGCTTAACGTCGACGACGCGCATTTGATTCAGAAGGAGTGCTACCTGGTCAAGAATGTGAGCCCGGAGTTGCGGCGCTCGATTCCCGAGGTCAGCCAGTACAACTCAGCTAGCCGCGGTGTGGTTGGGATGTGGCCGTCGTATCAGGACTTCCGGTCGTTGCTGCTCGCGGAAGGGCGCTTGATTACTGACGATGACGAGCGCGAAGGCCACCGGGTGGTCGTGCTGGGGTCGAAGGCCTACCGGCAGTTGTTCCCGGGACAACCTGCCTTGGGGGCGACGCTGATTATCAAGAGCCTGCCTTACACGGTGGTTGGCGTCCTTGAGGAAAAGAAACAGAACTCGAATTACAGTGGGCCCGACAACGATTACCTGTTCGCTCCTTATTCCGCGGTCGCGAGGGACTTCCCTCCCCCCGAAAAGCCGGGAGCGGGCATCACGCGGGGCTGGCTCGACGATATCGTTTTCGAAGTAGGCAACCCCGAAGATCACGAAGCGGCGGTCACCCAAGTGCGGCGAGCGCTTGCCCGCGTGCACCATTTTGATCCCGTGGACAAGGACGCGATTTTCATCTGGGACACGATGGACGGTGCCAAAATGCTCGAGGAAATTTTCGGGGTGGTAACTATTTTCTTTGGCTGCGTCGCCATTGTGACGCTGTGTTTGGGCGGGATCGGCGTGATGAACATCATGCTGGTTTCGGTAACAGAACGAACCCGCGAAATTGGGACGCGCAAGGCTATGGGTGCGACCAAGCGGGACATTCTACGGCAGTTTTTTGCCGAGTCCGCCATGCTGACGATTGTGAGCGGGATTCTTGGACTCAGCTTTGGCGTCGGCGTCTGTGCGGCGATGAGCGCAGTGCCGCTCCCCGACTTCGTGCCGCACCCGATTGTTTCTACCATCTCGATTATTGCTTCGGTTCTCACACTTTCTTTGATCACCGTGACCGCAGGCATGTATCCAGCCCAGCGCGCCGCGGAAATGACACCTGTGGAGTCACTACGATATGAATAGTCATCGAGCATCACATCAGCGACTATCACGCATTTTGTCTTCCCTGCCAGCAAGATCTTCATTACTGATCGCGCTGGTAATTCTCACATCTGCTGTTTCATTCGCGTCCACGCCTCAGGGCTCATTTGAAAAAACTTTTCAAGTGAGCGGTCCCGTGGATTTGGAAGTCCTCACCCGCTCTGGCGACATTATTGTGCGCAACGGGCCCTCAGGCTCGGTTTTTATTCGTGGGAAGATCTACGTTGGCGACCATTGGCTGTTTGGCCAGCGAAAAGGGGACGTCAGTGAGATCGAACAGCATCCTCCTTTGCGGCAGGAAGGCAACAGCATCCACATTGACTACGTGAATGTCCGTGATATTTCGGTGAACTACGAGATCACCGTCCCCGCCGAAACGACAGTGCGCACCCGCAGCGGCTCGGGAGACCAGATCGACGGGCTCAGGCAATGTGCGAGCGCGGGAAATCTCAGGCTCGGTCCGCGGAGGAGCTGGCAGCGGCGACATTGAAGTGGAAGAGACTGGTTCAGGCGAGATCGACCTGCATACTGGGTCCGGCAACGTAGTAGTTCGCGGAATTAATGGTGCTCTGAGGGCTGAGGCCGGGAGCGGCGACATTACCGCCGAAGGCACCCAGACCGGCAACTGGGAAATCCGTACAGGATCGGGCAATGTGCATGTTCGCCTGCCAAACAACGCTGCCTTCGACGCAGACATTAGCACCAGTTCTGGCACAATCGACGTAAATTCCCCCATTGAGATGACCGTTCAGGGGCGCGTGCAGGAGTCGCGCAAGCAGATTCGTGGCAAGGTTCGCGGCGGAGGGCCGACACTTTCGGTGCGCACGGGATCCGGCGACATTCAGATTCAATAAGAGGCAATTTCGGATTCTCAGAATACGACTCCAAGTACGGAGTCTCAGACACGGAAAGACCTAGTCTTGCTCTGTGACTTCGTGTCTCCGTGATTAAGTAGAGCCGTGGCAGCAACCGATTGAAGACCATGTTCATGAAAGAGCTCATTTCGCAGGGGTGGCAGGCGCTGATGCGCGACCGCATGCGCTCGCTGCTGACCATGCTGGGCATCGTGTGGGGACTGGCTTCGGTGGTATTGCTCCTGGCCTATGGCCAGGGACTGGGCGGCAGCGTGTTGCACGCCTTCCTGAACATGGGCAACAACGTCATCGTCCTTTGGCCCGGGCAGACCAGCCTGCAGGCTGGAGGCCAGCGCGCGGGCAAGAAAGTGAACTACGAATATGCGGACGTTGAGGCGATTCGCGACGAAGTGCCCATCGTGCGCGCCGTGAGCGCGGAAATAGATCGCAATTTCCCATTCAAGCTGGGGACGCGCGTGGTGTCGATCCAGGTGCGCGGAGTGGAAATGCCCTATGGACAAATGCGCAAGCTGAACCTCGCAGATGGCCGCTACTTCAACGAAAGCGATTTCACGGACCACCATCGCGTGGTGATATTGGGGTACGCGGCGGCGAAGAAGGTGTTTCAGGGCGCTCCTGGTGTTGGGCAGCACGTATGCATCGGCGGGCTGGATTTCGAAGTGATTGGGACGATGCGCAACAAGATTCAGGATTCGATGTACAACGGTCCCGACAACGACAACGGATTCATTCCCTTCGGGCTCATGCGCGATCTGAAGAACCTACGCGATCCGGACGAGATCATCTTCCAACCCAGCGCCGCCGAACTCAATAAGAAAGCGCTGGCAGCAGTGCGGGAAGTAGTGGCTCGGCGGCATCACTTCGATCCCAAGGACGACAAGGCTACACCGGAGTGGGACACCATCGAAGATCGAGCCATGATCAACGCTTTTTCCCTGGGACTACAAGCGGTTCTGGGGCTGATCGGCGTGGTAACGCTGGCCGTCGGCGGTGTAGGCGTGATGAACATCATGCTGGTATCGGTTACGGAGCGGACGCGGGAGATCGGGCTGCGCAAGGCGATTGGAGCGCGGCCACGGCATATTCTGGTGCAGTTTCTGCTGGAGGCCCTGGTGCTTACCTTTGTGGGTGGACTGGTGGGAATGGCCGTAGCTGTGCTTTTGACGTGGACGATCCCGCCCATGCCGCTGTACGACGAGTTCTACAAAACCGCCGACCACGAAGGCGCAATTTTCCTGCACGCTTCGATGAGCGTAATGCTCATATCGTTTGTAATCCTGTCGCTAGTGGGAATTGTCTCCGGCTTCTTCCCTGCACTGAAGGCGTCGCGATTGAATCCGATCGAGGCGCTGCGTTATGAGTAAGCCTTCGGCGTAGTGCGACACGTGACGAACAGGACGCCTATTTTCGGATCGCCGTCAAGATAGTGCCGGCAACCACGAAGTAGGTGAGGAAAGCTCCCAGCGAAATCAATCCGGTTAGAGCGTACTTCATGCCCTCACTGAAATGACTGCGAAATACCCGGCTGCTTATTCCGGCGGCCAGCCCGCCGCACAGACCACCGATCGCGCCTCCAACAAATATCAGGACGACCGGAATACCCATCCAAATATACTGATACCACTCCAGGGCTGGCGCCAGCTGGATCGTCTGCTCTCCGACCAATAAGTTCGGAATCGGATCAAGAAAACGCCCTTTGAACTTGACGTCGATTGCGGAGCCGGTATTCGACCGCAAGTGAAAGACGCCCTTTTGTTTGGCCACTGGCTGGCCATTGAGCATCAACTTGGGACCGGTGAAGGTCCCGGCAACGCGCAGGGCTACGTTCTGGTCCTCCATCCCCGGCAAGCGAACAGGTATATCCATGCACGTAGATTTACCCAGAGTCGACACTGCAGCAAGTTACAGAAGTGACTGGACGTAGGAACTCGCGGTGTCAACGGCGAATCGAAGATGGCGCGGCTTTCAACGCGCGGGCGGCAAGTGGTCGTGGACGCGCATCATGACATGGACGAGGCGTGGTGATGGCCACACGACAGGTGGTGGACGAAGTGCGAGGAGAGAAGTAGCCGCAGTTAAGCAACTTCCGTTCGGAGTCAGTCGCGCTACAGAGTCGGTTCGCCGTGATGACCTTGCTAAGGGCGCGAGTGCGGTATTCAACCATTACCTACGTGCCTTGACGCACAGGTTCCCCACAAATTAACTTCGCATACACGGGGATTATTTCGTCTTTTTGTCTGCCAGCGAGGGAACGTTGCCGCATCGTCCGACAATTACTCTGACCACCGACTTCGGGACCAACGACCATTTTGTGGGTGCCATGAAGGGCGTCATTCTGGACATTGTGCCGGAAGCCCAGATCGTGGATATTTGCCATGCCGTGCAGGCTTTCGACGTGTTCGATGGCGCGCTGACCATCTCGCAAGCCTACTCATACTTCCCTAACGGGACTGTACACGTCGTGGTGGTGGATCCCGGCGTGGGCACGGCGAGGCGCCCCATCCTGGCGTCGAGCGACGGATATCATTTTGTGGCCCCGGATAACGGCGTGCTCTCGCTGGTCTATGCCCGTGAAGAACGTATCCACGTGCGCCACATCACGTCTGAACACTATTTCCGGCAGCCGGTAAGCAATACGTTCCATGCCCGCGACATCTTCGCTCCGGTTGCGGGTTATCTCGCCAAGCTGGTCGACACGGTGAAGTTCGGCGACGAGATTGAAGACTTCGTGCGCTTTTCGGCCCCGAAGCCGAAACCGGTTGACGAAAACCGGATGCGTGGCGTGGTGCTGAAAGTAGACCGCTTTGGAAATCTCATCACCAACGTCACCCTGCAAGACGCTCCCATGATCTTTGAAGCCGAGCCTGCGGCGTTCAAGATCATTGTCGGAAACCGGGAGATTACCGACATTCGCAAAGCCTACGCCGAAGGCGCCCCGGGAGAGGTCTTTGGGATTCTGGGGAGCATGGGCTTTCTTGAAATCGTAGCTAACCGCGGAGCGGCGGCGCAGATTACCGGTGCGACGAAGGGCAGCGATGTGAACATCATTCTCGGCGAAGCGGCAGCGGCGGGAAAACGGGCGTAGGCAAAGGAGCAGTGAGTTCAGTTTCTGAGAGGTCCGCGTGAACTCCTCCCTCTTCTCGTATTGGTTCTTGCATTCGTAATTCTGCCTCTGACATCTCTTTTCACAGTGGCATACGTAATCCTGGATTTGATCAGGCCTGGAATGCGCATTCAGGCTGTCCTTGCGTTACTCCTCTTCGTTCCAACCGCCATCTTCCTTGCATCGATCAGGCTCGATATTTGATGACCGGGGTTTATTTAAGTTAGGAATTTTTCGGGTTAGGGTGGACGTAGCGCTCCATCTCGCCGGTCCACTTGAGAAAGCGCCAGAGATCACTGCGCTCCCGCCACATGAATTCCCAAAACTCCAGAAAGCCGATCTGCGTCATCTTCACGCCGCAATAAGTCTCGATGCGCCACAAGAGATAGGGGCTCCGCCACGGTGCCAGGCGATGGCCTTTGGTTGCATTCCACAGAAAGCGAAGCGCGTAGCGCATGGGAATTCTCGCCGCTAGTATAACCGGTTGCGTAGAAAGTATCGCTGACATTGGACCCGCGATCATGGAATACCCACATGCTAGAATCGGCCTTGGAGCGTGTTTCCACTTCATGTCCGATCCAAATGCCCGCCAGACGGCCGAAGACCTCTACTATGCCGCGCTCGACTTGATGGCCGAAGGACAATTGGAAAAAGCCGTCGTCGCGTACCAGGAATCATTAGCGGCAGACCCTGCCTTCACCGAAGCCATGCACGGGCTGGCGCGTGCCTTACAGGATCTGCAGCGATACGACGAGGCCATCGCAGTCGCCCAGCGCCTGGCCGAGTTGGAGCCGGATGACATTCTCGCCCATACCAGCTTGTCCGTGCTTTATCAGAAGAAGGGAATGATTCCCGAAGCAGAGGCCGAGGGGAACAAAGCGCGGATCCTGGGGTGGAAACAGCAGTTGAAGAAAAGCTAGCTGCCAGCTGTCAGCTTTCAGCCAAGAGATCTCCGGCATGCAAGGCTACGGTCCACCTAGGCTTCGTCCGCATCAAGCTGAGAGCTGAAAGCTGAGAGCTACATCTCGTACTTCTTCATTAAGTGCCGGAACGAGCGGTAGGAAATGCCGAGCAGGTCGGCGGCTCTGGTCCGCACGCCGTTGCTTTGGTCCAAGGCGTTCTGGAGAAGCGAGCGTTCAACGTTCGCCACATAGGTTTCCATCCCGATCCCTTCGGGCAAGACCGTGGCAGAGCCAATTTCTGGCATCACCCCGGCCATCCCCGCGGCGGCTGCAGCAGCCCGAGTTTTGGGCCGTTCCGCGGGCAGTTCGACGTGGAGTTCATCCGTCATCTCGAGCGCGACTGCGCGCTCAACGGTGTTTTCCAATTGGCGAACGTTCCCCGGCCACTCGTAGTCACACAGAGAGTCGAACGAATCTTTGTGAACGCGCAGGATGCTCCGGCTGGCAGCGCTCGCGTACTTCTTAAGGAAATGGTTCGCCAACAGAGGGATGTCTTCCCGGCGCTCCCGCAGCGGCGGGACGCGGATGGGAATGACATTTAATCGATAGTAGAGATCTTCGCGAAACAGATTCTCGGTAACAGCCTTGTCGAGGTCGCGGTTGGTAGCGGCAATCACGCGCACGTCGACCGAGATTTCGCTTGTGCTACCCACGGGACGCACTGTGCGCTCCTGCAGGACGCGCAACAGTTTCACTTGCATGGCTAGCGTCATTTCGCTGATTTCATCGAGGAAAATCGTACCGCCGTCCGCCACTTCAAACAGGCCGCGCTTGTTCTGGTTTGCTCCGGTGAAGGCCCCTTTCAAGTAACCGAACAGCTCGCTCTCGAGTAAGGTTTCCGGGAAAGCGCCGCAATTCACCGAGACGAAAGCATCGGTCGCGCGCGGCGAACACACATGAACTGCACGGGCTACAAGTTCTTTACCGGTACCGCTTTCGCCGTTGATCAGCACTGTACTGGCCGTGGAAGCGACAGTGCGCACGGTCTGCTTGAGTTGGTTGATCGCCGTGCTGGAGCCAATGATATTGTCGAGCGAGTTACGGGTCGCGGCGTCGCGACGGAGGGCAAAGTTTTGCTTGCTCAGCGCCAGCTTTTCCAGAGCGCGCCCGAGCGCCAGCTTGATCTCATCGACCAGGCCGGGGTTCTTGCGGATGTAGTCGGAAGCGCCACCCGCCTTTACGGCCTCGACGGCGGCCTCATAGTCATCCACCGCCGTGATGAGGATGACTGCGGAGTCCGGCGAAACGCGATGGGCGTGGCGGAGCACTTCAATGCCATCGATGTTAGGCATCTTGATGTCGGTGACGATGACATCGTAGAGTGCGCCATCAATCTTGTTTTTTGCCGCCTGTCCCGATTGCACGGTCTCCACGCGGTGGCCGTCGCGGCGGAGGGCGATATCGAGCATTTCGCAAATCGAACGCTCGTCATCGCAGACGAGAATGTTAGCCATGCAACCTCCCTCTGGCTGCCACGGCAAACTTTTCAGTGAGCAACCCGGACTCGGTTCTGCCAGGACTATTCGTCGTGCACTGCTCAGGCGGCGGAACCGCCCGTTCCGCGTCCAAGCGCCGCAGCCTCAGAATGAAGGTGGTTCCCTGCCCCGGTTTGGAGCGTGCCCAGACTTTGCCTTCGTGCGCCTGCACGATCTGATAGACAATCGCTAACCCGAGTCCAGTTCCGCCTTCGAAGTTCGACTGGAACGGTTCGAAAATCTTTTCTACCTGTTGCGCCGTCATCCCCGATCCGGTGTCGGTAAAACCGACCTGCCAGTCGTCTCCATGGCTTTCGATAGCAACGGGGAGGATTCCTCCGCCGCGCATGGCGCGCACCGTGTTTTCGCAAAAATTCCAGAACACCTGCTTGATCGTGTCGCCATCCGCATTGACCATTGCGTCGCGGACAGCAAACCGGCGTTCGATCCTGACTCCGGTTCTTTCCGCCGTCATGCGGTGATCCATCAGGGTCAGCGTGTCCTCCACAAGTTGCACCAGGTCCACCCTGTCATAGCGGTAGCGCTTGGTGCGGGAGTACGCCAGGAAGTCCGTGATGATGCTGTTCAGCCGCTGCGACTCGCGAGTGACAATCCCGAGCAAATGCCGGTGCTCTTCGTTCAGTTCTGGAATGCCCGAAAGCATGCTGACTGATCCGGCAATGGAAGTAAGAGGGTTGCGGATTTCGTGGGCAATGGCCGCAGCCAGCCGTCCGACAGCGGCAAGCCGATCCTGCATTCGCAAGTCACGCTCCAGTCGCCGGATTTCGGTCAGATCGTCGAAAGAATAGACACAACCAAGCACACCGCGTTCCGGCACCGTCAAAGACGCAACCCTGACGCGAAGTGTCTTACGAAACTTCTGGACCGTGTCGAAACGAACTTCGCCGTGCGCTTGCTGCGCCTCGACCGTTGGCAGGGGGTCGAGAAACAGTTGATGGACGGGCGTCCCAATCAGCATCGCCGACGAACGCTCCAGGAGTTTCTGTGCGGCAGTGTTTACCAGCGTAACGCGCCCGTCGAGACCGGTCGTGATCAGTCCGCTGCTGATGGACTGAATGATATTCTCGTGAAGAGCCTGCAGGTTCTCCAGCGCGCCGCTCGCATCTTTCAGTTGCACTCCTACTTGCCGCAGCTTGGTGGTCATCAATCCGGCAAGATAGGCAACCGGGAGAAAGGCGAAGAGATTGACGAAGATAATTGCCTGCAACGATTTCAGTCCCGGATGGGGCGTGCAATAGGACGTCACGACTTCGTAATAATTCAGCTCCAGGACTGTGCCATAAAGAATAAAGGCGAGCGCGGCTACAAGTCCTGCCCACACCCGGGGCAACAAAACGCTGGCAACAATAATGACGAGCGGGTAGAGGAAGTTGAGCGAACTATCCCAACCTCCGGTTTCATGCACGACCAGGCTGACAAGAACAAGGTCGGTCAGGACCTGTACAGAGGCCTGCAACCGGTGGTCCTGCCAGAAAGAGAGCAGCAGCACATAGAAGAGCGAAATGCTGTACCAGAAAAGAATGGTGCTGACGAAGAGCCTCATGGGCAGAGGCGCAGGAGTCATCGCCGCTACGGCCAATTCAATTCCGAGCAGAAAGGTCAGGATGAGAATTCTTACCTTGACCAGCCACGCCAGCCAATTCCGCTCATCAAACGTCGATTGCATGGCAATCCCGGTAGTTCTCGAAATAGCTGCCGCACGGAGGTTGGTCCGGCGGCCAGTTTCCACTTGGCCGGCGAAAGGCAGGCCATGTTTCAGGTCGGAGGCCGGTCCGCGTCTGCGAACCGGCCTCCCGGTAGCTCGATGCCTAGCCAGCCAATTTGGCGATCATGGCGAACAGAGGCATGTAGAGCGAAATCACGATGCCGCCGACACTGACGCCCAGTACGGCTATGATGACCGGCTCGAGCATGGCCAGCATGTCCTTGGTAGCGGCGTCCACTTCCTCCTCATAGAAGTCGGCGATCTTCTGCAGCATGGAGTCCATGGCGCCGGTGGCTTCTCCGACGCCGATCATTTGCGTCACCATGTTGGGGAACACGCCACACTCCCGGAGCGGATCGACGATGGTGCGCCCCTCTTCAATGGCTTTGCGCACCTTCATCAGAGCCTCTTCCAGTACGGCGTTGCCAGAAGTCCGGGCGGTAATCGCCAAGCCCTCAAGGATCGGAACGCCCGAGGTAATCAGCGTGCCCAAGGTTCGCGTGAAGCGGCCCACGGCGATTTTGCGGAGCAAGGTGCCTACCACCGGCAGGTGGAGCAGCATCTTGTCGAAGTAGTAGCGGCCCCGCGGATGCTTTCGCATCTGCTTGACACCGAAAACGATGCCGACACCGCCAACAATGAATATCCACCAGAAGCTTTGTATGAACGCGCTCAGACCCATGACGATACGAGTGGGTAACGGAAGAGTGACTCCGAGACCGGCAAAAAGGTTGGAGAAGATGGGCACGACCCACTTCAATAGTGCGCCCACGATTAACACCGCAATGCTCACCACGGCAACTGGATAGATCAGCGCCGACTTGACGGCCGACTTCAGACGGACAGCCTTTTCGACATAGGTCGCCAGGCGCTGCAGGATGATATCCAGAATACCGCCGGTCTCTCCTGCCTCCATCATGTTGGTGGTCAGATCGTCGAACACTTTGGGATATTGGCGCATGGCGTTGGCTAGCGTCGAGCCGCCCTCCACCGTGGTGCGCACTCCGTTAAGCGTCTTCTGAAACGCCTGGTTTTCCTGGGTAGCCGCCAGAATCTCCAGACATTGCACCAACGGCAGTCCGGCGTCGATCATGACCGAGAATTGGCGGAAAAAGATCGCAATGTCCTTGGTGGCAACCTTGCCCGAACCAAACGTAGGCATTGCAAACTCTTTGCCTTTTTCGCGGATTGCGCCTGGCGTGATGCGCTCGCGCCGTAGTTGCTGGGTTAGTGATTGCTTGTTGGGCGCTATTCGTTCTCCGGAGACCTTCTCTCCGGAGGCGTCCTTTCCCGAAAATGTAAAAACTGGCATGGTTTTACCCTCTCCTCACTGATGTCCCTTGCTTGTCAATTCTTGGCGACCGCAAGCTGAACTTCGCACCCCACCGCCGCCCGACCCTGATGTGCAGCTCGTCATCTTGTCGTAAGTTCGCCCTACCGTTTGCCGGGAACCGCCCCTTTCGCCAGCGGCGTGGCCGTACCCGTCCGATTCGATAAGCCGGCGCCACGGTTGATCATCTCCTGCAGTTCGTCCACGTTGCTGGAACGCTGCAGGCAGGTTTCCAGCGAAATCTGCTTTTGGAAATAGGCGCTGGCCAGCGACTGGTTAAATGTCTGCATGCCGAATTTGTCCTGTCCGGACTGCATCGCGGAATAAACCTGATGGATCTTGTCTTCGCGGATCAGGTTGCGAACAGCCGGATTGGGGATCAGGACTTCCATGATCATGGCCCGGCCCTTGCCATCGATTTTTGGCAGCAAGGTTTGGCAGATGATGCCTTCCAGCACCAGCGAGAGCTGCGCGCGAATCTGTGGCTGCTGGTGAGCTGGAAACACGTCGATGATGCGGTTGATGGTGGACAAGGCGGAATTGGTATGCAAAGTACCAAAGGTTAAGTGACCGGTTTCGGCAATTCGCAGCGCCGATTCGATGGTCTCCAAATCACGCATTTCGCCGATCAGCACCACGTCGGGATCTTCACGAAGAGCGGCTCGTAACGCGTCGGTAAAACTCTTGGTGTCGGCGTGCAACTCGCGCTGGTTGACCACACAATTCTTGTTCATGTGCACAAATTCGATCGGATCCTCGATGGTGAGGATGTGATCGTGGCGCTCGCTGTTGATCTTGTCGATCATGGCCGCGAGTGTTGTGGACTTACCGGAACCCGTGGGCCCGGTTACGAGCACCAACCCGCGCGGCTTGTCGCAAAGCTTACTCACCACAGCGGGCAGGCCGAGCTGGTTGAATGACTTGATCTCGAAGGGAATCAGACGAAAGACGGCCGAGGTCGCACCCCGCTGGTTGAACACGTTGGCACGGAAGCGGGCCAAGCCCTTCAAACCGAACGAGAAGTCGAGCTCGAGGCTTTCCTCGAAGCGGTGCTTCTGCGAATCGGTCATGACGCTATAGGCGAGTTGCTTGGTCTCAGCCGGCGTCATCTGCGGCAAATCGAGCGGCACCAGGTGTCCGTGAACCCGAATCTGAGGCGGCGAGTTGGTGGTGATATGAAGATCGCTGCCACTCATCTCCAGCATTCTCTTGAGTAGATCGCTTAACGACAAACCCATAAATGATTCCTTCCTCTTTCCTTCGTAATCAGTGAATCGTTTCGCGGGCAACTTCCTCGAGCGTGGTCATGCCGGCCGCAACCTTGATCAATCCACTTCGGCGTAGTGTGATCATGCC
>WNFN01174322.1_pt1 | contig 14043 bp, 10 predicted proteins | sample 5400161 | NCBI WGS metagenome assembly WNFN01 (sample SAMN13153353, study PRJNA577476) | soil metagenome | isolation source: 80 cm saprolite on Douglas fir-dominated hillslope | place: USA:California | collected 2013-09-17
ATGCAGGCGGAGGCGGTGGCTCGGGTTGACGATGCGCTGCAGAGCGCCTTACAGAGACTGGCTTCGAACCCGGTTCGGTAGCAAAAAGGGAGCAAAGGCCCGGTTTGTACTTGGGTGTGAGAACAACAGAACCGAGGTGGAGCAAGAGCTTAGGAGTGTAGCTCAATGGCTAGAGCACCGGTCTCCAAAACCGGGGGTTGGGGGTTCGAGTCCCTCCACTCCTGCCAGGCGTAGTCCGGCTCGGTCACCAAACTCTAGACAGCGCAATGGGTTGTGGCCGCACCCCGAGATGGCGGCAAGTGAGCTATATGGCGAAGATCAGTCCGTTTAAATTCTTGCAGGAGGTGCGCGCCGAGGCGCAGAAGGTCACGTGGCCGAGCCGGCGCGAGACCGCCATCACCACTGCCATGGTATTCGTAATGGTGGCCGTCGCCTCCATATTCTTCCTGGTGGCCGACCAGTTCATGCGTATGTTCGTAACCTTCGTTCTCGGCATCGGCGGTTGAAGGAGCCGGTGGAATGACCGACAAGCACTGGTACATCGTCCAGGCCTATTCGAATTTCGAGCGCAAGGTCGCCGATTCGATCCGCGAGCAGGCCAAGCAGCGCCACCTCGATCACCTGTTCGAGGAGGTCATGGTGCCGACCGAAAAGGTCGTGGAGGTGCGCCGCGGACAAAAGGTTGACGCCGAGCGCAAATTCTTCCCCGGCTACGTGCTGGTGAAGATGGACCTCACCGACGAGGCCTACCACCTGATCAAGAACACGCCGAAGGTCACGGGCTTTCTCGGCGCCGACAACAAGCCCAAGCCGATTTCGGACGCCGAGGCCCAGCGCATCATGCACCAGGTGCAGGAGGGCATCGAGCGGCCGAAGCCATCGGTCTCCTTCGAGGTGGGCGAGCAGGTGCGGGTGTCGGAGGGACCGTTCGCCTCCTTCAACGGCGTGGTCGAGGAAGTCGACGACGGGCGCTCGCGGCTCAAGGTCGCGGTCTCCATCTTCGGCCGTCCGACGCGGGTGGAACTCGAGATGGGACAGGTGGAGAAATTGTAACGGCGAACGGGGAAGAGTAGAGACGTGCTAGAGTTCGTCATGCCCGGGCTTGACCCGGGCATCCATCTTCTTATGAAAAGGGATGGATTGCCGGGTCAAGCCCGGCAATGACGGAATGGAGAGAGCGAGCGTGGGAGGTGACGGCGGCCGCCAACCGCCTAAATCCGCACCACGAACCCTGAAGCGGCCGAGCGCGGCCAACGACAGGAGTTAGATCATGGCAAAGAAAATCACCGGCTACATCAAACTGCAGGTGCCAGCGGGGGCGGCCAATCCGTCGCCTCCGATCGGGCCGGCGCTCGGTCAGCGCGGGCTTGCCATCATGGAGTTCTGCAAGCAGTTCAACGCGCAGACCCAGAAGATGGAGAAGGGATCGCCGATTCCGGTGGTGATCACGGTCTATCAGGACCGCTCGTTCACCTTCGAGATGCGCACGCCGCCGGTGTCCTATTTCATCAAGAAAGCGGCCAAGCTCGAAAGCGGATCGAAGACGCCGGGGCGCGACAAGGCCGGCACCGTGACCAAGGCGCAGGTGCGCGAGATCGCCCAGCAGAAGATGAAGGACCTCAACTGCGATACCATCGAGGCGGCGATGCGCATGGTGGAAGGTTCCGCCCGCTCCATGGGCGTCGAGGTCGCGGAGTAATCGCCATGGTCACACTCGGAAAACGCACCACCGCCATCCGCGAAGGCGTCGACCGCGCCAAGCTTTATCCGCTCGAAGAGGCGGTGAAGATGGTCAAGGAGCGGGCCAAGGCCAAGTTCGACGAAACCATCGAGGTGGCGATGAATCTCGGCGTCGATCCCCGCCACGCCGATCAGATGGTGCGCGGCATCGTCAACCTGCCGAACGGTTCCGGCCGCAGCGTGCGCGTGGCGGTGTTCGCGCGCGGCGCCAAGGCCGACGAAGCCCGAGCCGCCGGCGCCGATGTGGTCGGCGCCGAGGACCTGGTCGAGAAAGTGCAGGGCGGCAACATCGATTTCGACCGCTGCGTCGCCACGCCCGACCTGATGCCGCTGGTCGGCCGGCTCGGCAAGGTGTTGGGCCCGCGCGGCATGATGCCGAACCCGAAGGTCGGCACGGTCACCATGGACGTGACCAACGCGGTCAAGGGCGCCAAGGGCGGCTCGGTGGAGTTTCGGGTGGAGAAGGCCGGCATCGTGCAGGCGGGGATCGGCAAGGCGTCGTTTTCGGCCGACCATCTGGTGCAGAACATCAAGGCGTTCGCCGATGCGGTGCAGAAGGCGCGGCCCGCGGGCGCCAAGGGCACCTTCATCAACCGCGTCGCCATCTCCTCGACCATGGGCCCGGGCGTGAAGGTCGAGCCGGCATCGCTGTTCGGGCAATCGTAGTCAACGCGGTCCGCACGCCGCCTCGCATCCATCCTTGAGGCGAAGCCGATCGCGGCGCGCGAAGCGCACCGCGTCATCCCGCGTAGATCCAGAAGTCGCCGATGATCGCGGCGCCGCTCGTCGGCAGTGGGCCGGGCACTTGCACGGCGGCAAACGGGTGCGGCCCGTCTCCACAGCGGTCCGACCAAGCGGCGGCGACGCCGGCGAAATCGCGAATATCGGTCAGGAAGTATTGCGCGCGCACGACGTTGCCCATGGCGACGCCGACAGCCTCGCAGATCCCTTCCGCGTAGCGGTGGAGCAAGGCGCCTTGGGCTTGTCCTGCAAGCGCGAGCGCGTCGAACGCCGCCGCGTTGTCGGCGCCGGGCACGCGGCCGTCGTCCGTAATCGCCATCAGACCGGACGGGAAGACCAACTCGCCCGCGCGCAGGCAGGGCCCGTAGGTTGCGAGCGCGGGTATGTCGACCTTGACCACCTCTTTCCTGCGCGTGGCGCCGGTCTTGAGTGCGATCAAGTTGATCTCGAGCATGCTCTCGGTGCTGGAATAGTCCTTTGCCGGCACCAGCGTCAGCGCGCACGGAATGTCGCGGAAATACTGCGACCACACGTCGATGAAATCGGGGAAGTTATCGACGCCGCGGATGTAGACCTGCGCCTTGAGGCTGTGCTCGAGCGCCGACCCCGCCGCCTTGAGCGAGGGCTCGAGCCGCTTCCTGATCACGTAGTGCGCTTGACGGCGGAAGGCGCTCTCGCCGCCCCAGTTGCGCGCGGGCGGCATCGCCACGCCGGGGCCGAGCTCGCCGCTCTCCGCGAAGGCTTGATTGCCCGCGACGAAGACGAAGTCGTTGACGACCACGGCCGGATTGTAGCCGGACGCGGAGATCGCCTCGCCGGGAAGGGTGATTTTTTCGATCGTCCAGTTCTTTCCAGGAACGACGGCGATCATCGAGGTGTGGATATTGGTGCGCGCGGTGAAGCACCGCGGCATGATGATCGACGTGCTCGGCGGAATGTAGCCGCCGAACTCGGCAAAGCGCGCCAGGTGATAGGCATGCACCGCCTGCCCGCGGGTATAGTACTGATCGACGCGCACGGCGTTCGCCAGATCGCAGCCGAACTCCTTGAGAATGGTCCGCATGCGTTGGAGGATGTAGTCGGCTTCGCGCCGCAGCGGCGGACGGCCGCTCAAGCGATGTCCGCTCGGGCCTTCGACCTCGGGAGCGAGCCCGCGCTCGAAATCAAACGCCTCGTGGCCGTTGAGGAAAATCCACGGTCCGGCCTTGACCGCGTAGGCCAAGCGCGTGCCGCTTCCCGCGAGCCGCTCGACCGCTTTGACCGTCAGCGCAGCCGTCGGCGCGACGCGTGTGCTTGCCTCTCCCGGTTGGGCCATGGCGAGGTTTTAGGCCGCCGAACGCCGGCCCCAGAGCTCATCCGTTGCGAGCTTGGCGCCTTCGGCGAGCGATCTGAGCTTTGCCCACATGATGGTGGGATGAACGCGCTGCGCAAACGGGCTTTGCGCAAAGCCGCAATCGGTGCCGCCCATGACGTTCTCGCGTCCGACGATGTTGGCGAGCCGCACGAGGCGCTGCGCCACGAGCTCGGGATGCTCGACGATATTGGTGGCATGGCTGATGACGCCCGGGATCAGCACCTTGCCCGGAGGCAGCTTGACCGATCGCCAGACCACCCATTCGTGCTCGTGGCGCGGATTGGCGGCCTCGAACTGATAGGCGCCGACGTTCACCTGCAGCATCAGGTCGACGATGTCTTTCATCGGCACGTCGAAGGCGTGCGGCCCATTCCAGCTTCCCCAGCAGATGTGATAGCGCGAGCGCTCCTGCGGAATGCCTTTGAGCGCGCGGTTGAGCGCGTCGATGCGCAACTGCGCCCATTCGCGATACTGGGCATGCGTCATCGGCGGCACCATTTTTTCGTGCATATACGGCAGGAAGGCATCGTCGATCTGCACGTAGAGGCCGGCATCGACGATGGCCTTGTATTCCTGGTGCAGGCAGTCGGCGAGCGCGCAGAGCAGGCTCCGCTCGTCCGGGTAATGCTCGTTCTTCGCGTTCGGCAGCGCGCTCGCCGGCGCGACGACCGGCAGGAAGGCGGCCGCGACCTTCGCTTTGGCCGCCGCGGCCTTGAGGTTGGCGATGTCGCGCTTGACCTGCACGTCCGAGTAGCTCAGCGCGCCGTTGACCACGAAGCGCGAGCCGAGCCGCTTGTTCAGGCCCGAAGCCCGATCGTATTCCGCATAGAATTCGGGAAAGGCGACGCGGTCCTGCCCGCCGCCGACGGCCGCCATGGGATCCTTGGCCTCTTCGGGGGTCAGCGGTCGGCTGGCGACGCCGCTGAGGCGGTCATGGACGTAAAAGGCCCAGTTGCGGCCCTTGCTGAACTCGCCGTCGCTGACGATGTCGATGCCCGCCTCGGCCTGCTGGCGCACGACCGTATCGATCGCGTCCTTCAGACAGGCCTCGTAGGCGGTTTTGTCGTAGGGGGCTCGATCCTCGAGCTTGTGCAGGAACTCGATCAGCTGCGGGGGCCGCACCAGGCTGCCCACGTGGGTGGTGAGGATGCGGTTGGCGCTCGATGCCATTTTGCTCCCTCGCGGTCTCCCTTGCGTGCCCGCCTTCTTATCACTTGCGGACCGTGCGGGCAGCAACGGGTGAGCGCGGCGGCGGAGCAAATCGGCAGGCGGTCTCGTCCGCTCGTCCTCGGTTCTACCTGAAGCGGAGAGAGAATGATGGGCCGCTAATTAAGCCCCGCATCGATCTTGTCGTAGTACTTTTTCACGAGCTCGATGTTGCCCGGAAATTGGATGGGCTGCGCCGACTTCAGCGCCTCGTTGAGCTCTTCCAGCATTTGCTTCTTGTCCTGCGCTGGAATCGTCTTGTCGGCGGTGACGTCGGCGATCTCTTTTTGGATCGCGGCCGCCGGTTCGGTGAATACCTTGGTTTTGGGGTCGATGCCGGTCATCACCATGGTGATGTTGCCGACCACCTCGTCATAGTCGTTGAAATCCTTGAAGCCGTGCTTCTTGGCGGCGGCGTCAAGCTCGGCGAGGACTTTCGGGGGCAACTCGTCCGGCGGCGGCCCCTGAAGCTTGTCGAAGATCGCCGCCACATCCTTCTGCGCGGCGATCACGCCCTGGACCTGCTTCTCGGTGAGCTCGATTTGCCGCACATCGGAGTGCCCCGCATCCTGGGCTATGGCAGCACTGGAGACATGAACGAGCGCGGCGGCCACGAGGGCCGCGATGGTCACACCTAATCTCTGCTGCATCCCCAAAGCCCCCCGTTGCCGGCTCGACATTCGAGTCGCGACGAGTGTCTTGCTACCGCTCGCCCATGACGAAAATTGGACCTCCGGCGGCGCTGCAAAGATCCGGGCAATCGGCGGCGTGATTATTGCTTGCAAAACCCGTGAAAACCTCTACATAGGAGGCCTAGGGCGTGCCGGCCCAGGTTGTCGGCGCGCCTTTGCGCGCTTCAAGGAAATCATGGCGGTCAGGACCTCATTCCTTTTGGACATCCTGCGGGATTTATCTGAAAGGAGCGGAGGCCAATCGCGAAATTTCTTTGCGCATCAGGGTCTTCCGGCAGTTTCCGGAAGTCCATCCTGTCCGAGACTGCAGGTGCCGGATCCCGGCTTAATCCAATCGCCTGCACAGACGGGGAAGACCGTTTTGGGGCCGAGAGCCCCGCGACCGGTTCGAACCTCGAGAACCCGGTGCGGCGTACGCCCGCGCCTGGGGGGCAGGATCTCCGCAGCGCTGTCCTGCCGGCGTTTGTTAAGCGCAAGGTCAGGACGGCGGGTCGCAACCGGCGGTTTCCGGATGTGAAGCCGGGCCGCCAACCGGAAAGAGCTTGCAGTGGATCGAGCGGCTAAGAAAGAGCTCGTCACGGCGCTCAACGGTGTCTTCAAAGACACCGGCGTCGTGGTCGTGGCTCATTATTCCGGCCTCAACGTCGCCCAGATGCAGACGCTGCGCAGGCAGATGAAGCACGCGGGCGCGGCGGTGAAGGTCGCGAAGAACCGTCTCGCCAAGATCGCGCTCGAAGGCACGGATGCAGCCGTGATCGTGCCCCTGCTCAAGGGGCCGACCCTGATCGCCTATTCCGGCGATCCGGTCGCTGCACCCAAGGCCGCTGCCGACTTCGCCAAGGCCCACGAGAAGTTCGTGATCCTGGGCGGAGCGATGGGCAAGACCGCCCTCGATGCCAACGGCATCAAGGCGCTTGCGGCGCTGCCTTCGCTCGATGAGTTGCGCGCCAAGATCGTCGGCCTCATTCAGGCGCCGGCGACCAAGATCGCGCAGGTCGTCAATGCGCCGGCGGCCAAGGTCGCACGCGTGGTCCAGGCCTATGCCGCCAAGGGCGAGGCGGCGTGACGCTCAACCGCAAACTCGACTGGTTCGAACACACAAGGATGTCCAATGGCTGATCTGCAGAGAATCGTCGACGACCTTTCGAAACTCACAGTGCTCGAGGCCGCCGACCTTGCGAAAATGCTGGAGGAGAAGTGGGGCGTATCGGCCGCGGCCGCGGTCGCCGTCGCCGCCGCTCCCGGCGGGGCCGCCGCCGCGCCAGTCGAAGAGAAGACCGAGTTCACCGCCGTGCTTGCCGCCATCGGCGACAAGAAGATCGAGGTGATCAAGGAGGTGCGCGCGCTCACCGGCTTGGGCCTCAAGGAGGCCAAGGATCTGGTCGAGGGTGCGCCCAAGGCGGTCAAGGAAGGCGTGAGCAAGGACGAAGCGGAGAAGATCAAGGCCCAGCTGGAAAAGGCCGGGGCCAAGGTGGAACTCAAGTAAGTGTGAAGTCAACGCAACTGATTCCGGGGTGAGCAAACCCCGGAATCGCCCTATGTCTGCCGGACGGCGGTAGGGAGATGGCGATTCGGCGGTCGGCCGAGCCGCACCGACGAGGGGTCTCGACGGCTGTCCTGATGGTCGCGATGGATGGCGGCTTTCCGGAGAGTCGTCCCGGGCCCGACGGTTCGACAAAGCGAGAGATGAGATGGCGCAGACGTTTACCGGTCGCAAGCGCGTTCGTAAGTTTTTCGGGAAAATCCAGGAAGTCGCAGAGATGCCGAACCTCATCGAGGTTCAAAAGGCGTCCTACGACCAGTTCCTGCTGGTGCGCGAGCCGGTCGGCGGCCGGCCCGACGAGGGCCTGCAGGCCGTATTCAAGTCCGTGTTCCCGATCTCGGACTTTTCCAACACCTCGATGCTCGAGTTCGTGAAGTACGAATTCGAACCACCGAAATACGACGTCGACGAGTGCCGCCAGCGCGGCATGACCTATGCCGCGCCGCTCAAGGTGACGCTGCGGCTCATCGTGTTCGATATCGACGAGGAGACGGGCGCCAAGTCGGTCAAGGACATCAAGGAGCAGGACGTCTACATGGGCGATATCCCGCTCATGACCAACAACGGGACCTTCGTCGTCAACGGTACCGAGCGCGTGATCGTTTCGCAGATGCACCGCTCGCCGGGCGTGTTCTTCGACCACGACAAGGGCAAGACCCATTCGTCGGGCAAGCTCCTGTTCGCCGCGCGCATCATCCCCTATCGCGGCTCCTGGCTCGACATCGAGTTCGACGCCAAGGACATCGTCTACGCGCGCATCGACCGGCGCCGGAAGATCCAGGTGACGTCGCTGCTTTACGCGCTCGGCATGGATGCGGAGGAAATCCTCCACACCTTCTATCGCAAGGTGATCTACAAGCGACAGAAGGACGGCTGGCGCGTGCCGTTCGATGCCAACCGCTTCCGCGGATACAAGGCGATCAACGATCTCGTCGACGCCGACTCCGGCAAGGTCGTGCTGGAGGCGGGCAAGAAGCTGACCGTGCGGCAAGCGCGCCAGCTCGGCGAGAAGGGGCTCAAGGCGCTGCGCATGACCGACCAGGAGCTGATCGGTCATTATATCGCGGAAGATCTCGTCAACCCCAAGACCGGCGAAATCTACGCCGAAGCGGGCGAGGAGATCACCGAGAAGACGCTGAAAGCGATCAACGAGGCCGGCTACAAGGAACTGCCGCTGCTCGACATCGACCACGTCAACGTCGGCGCCTACATCCGCAATACGCTCAGCGTCGACAAGAACGTCACGCGTGAAGACGCGCTGTTCGACATCTATCGGGTCATGCGTCCGGGCGAGCCGCCGACGCTCGATACCGCGCAGAACATGTTCCAGTCGCTGTTCTTCGACTCCGAGCGCTACGACCTCTCGGCGGTGGGCCGCGTGAAGATGAACATGCGGCTCGACCTCGACGCGCCCGACACCATGCGCGTGCTGCGCAAGGAAGACATCATCTCCGTGATCCGCACGCTGGTCGATCTGCGCGACGGCAAAGGCGAGATCGACGACATCGATCACCTCGGCAACCGCCGGGTGCGCTCGGTCGGCGAGCTGATGGAGAATCAGTATCGCATCGGGCTCCTGCGCATGGAGCGCGCGATCAAGGAGCGCATGTCGTCGGTCGATATCGACACGGTGATGCCGCAGGACCTGATCAACGCCAAGCCGGCGGCGGCGGCGGTGCGCGAGTTCTTCGGCTCCTCGCAGCTCAGCCAGTTCATGGACCAGACCAACCCGCTCTCCGAGATCACGCACAAGCGGCGGCTCTCGGCGCTCGGGCCCGGCGGCCTCACGCGCGAGCGCGCGGGCTTCGAGGTGCGCGACGTGCATCCGACCCATTACGGGCGCATCTGCCCGATCGAGACGCCGGAAGGTCCCAACATCGGCCTGATCAACTCGCTCGCCACCTATGCGCGGGTGAACAAGTACGGCTTCGTCGAGACGCCCTATCGCAAGGTCAAGGACGGCCGCGTCAGCGACGAGGTGATCTACCTCTCGGCCATGGAGGAGGGGCGTTACACGGTCGCGCAGGCGAACGTTCCAATCGACAATCGCGGGCGCTTCACCGAGGACATGATCGTATGCCGCCACGCCGGCGACGTGCAGATGGTCCCGGCCGACAAGGTCGATTTCATGGACGTGTCGCCGAAGCAGCTGGTCTCGGTGGCGGCGGCGCTGATTCCGTTCCTGGAGAACGACGACGCCAACCGCGCTTTGATGGGCTCCAACATGCAGCGCCAGGCGGTGCCGCTCGTGCGTGCCGAGGCGCCGTTCGTGGGCACCGGCATGGAGGGCGTGGTGGCGCGTGATTCCGGCGCCTCGATCGCGGCGCGGCGCACCGGCATCGTCGATCAGGTCGACGCCACCCGCATCGTCGTGCGCGCGACGGAGGAAGCCGACCCGGCCAAGCCGGGCGTCGACATCTACCGGCTGATGAAGAAGAAGGGCGACATCATCGCCGACGGTCCGTCGACCGAGCTCGGCGAGCTCGCGCTCGGCAGGAACGTGCTCGTCGCGTTCATGCCGTGGAACGGCTACAACTTCGAGGACTCGATCCTGCTCTCCGAGCGCATCGTCAAGGACGACGTCTTCTCCTCGATCCATATCGAGGAATTCGAGGTGATGGCCCGCGACACCAAGCTCGGACCCGAGGAAATCACCCGCGACATCCCGAACGTCTCGGAAGAGGCGCTCAAGAACCTCGACGAGGCGGGCATCGTCTACATCGGCGCGGAGGTGCGCGCCGGCGACATCCTCTGCGGCAAGATCACGCCGAAGGGCGAAAGCCCGATGACGCCGGAAGAGAAGCTGTTGCGCGCGATCTTCGGCGAGAAGGCCTCCGACGTGCGCGACACGTCGCTGCGCGTGCCGCCGGGCGTGCAGGGCACCGTGGTCGAGGTGCGCGTGTTCAATCGCCACGGGGTCGAGAAGGACGAGCGTGCGCTCGCCATCGAGCGCGAAGAGATCGAGCGGCTGGCCAAGGACCGCGACGACGAGCAGGCGATCCTCGACCGCAACGTCTACGGCCGCCTGGCCGAGCTGCTGGAGGGCCGCCAGGGCATCGCCGGTCCCAAGGGCTTCAAGAAGGATTCCAAGATCACCCGCGCGGTGCTGGAGGAATATCCGCGCTCGCAGTGGTGGCTGTTCGCCTCGCCCAACGACAAGCTGATGACCGAGATCGAGGCCATCCGCAAACAGTACGACGAGTCGAAGAAGGGCCTCGAGCAGCGCTTCCTCGACAAGGTCGAAAAGCTGCAGCGCGGCGACGAGCTGCCGCCGGGCGTGATGAAGATGGTCAAGGTGTTCGTGGCCGTGAAGCGCAAGATCCAGCCCGGCGACAAGATGGCCGGCCGCCACGGCAACAAGGGCGTGGTGTCGAAGATCGTGCCGGTCGAGGACATGCCGTTCCTCGAGGACGGCACGCAGGTCGATATCGTGCTCAACCCGTTGGGCGTTCCCAGCCGAATGAACGTCGGCCAGATCCTGGAAACCCATCTCGGTTGGGCCTGCGCCGGCCTCGGATTGAGGATCGGCCAGGCGGTCGACGCTTACTACGGCAAGCGCGACACCCGGCCGTTGAAGGATACGCTCAAGAAGATCTACGGCGACGACGAGACCATCAAGTCGCTGGGCGAGCAGGAGCTGGTCGAGCTCGGGAGCAACTTGCGTCACGGCGTGCCGATCGCGACCCCGGTGTTCGACGGCGCCAAGGAGGCCGACATCGAGAAGATGCTCGATCTCGCCGGGCTCCATCATTCCGGCCAGGTGACGCTCTATGACGGGCGAACCGGCGAGGCGTTCGATCGCGAGGTGACGGTCGGCTTCATCTACATGATGAAGCTGCATCACCTCGTCGACGACAAGATCCACGCCCGTTCGATCGGACCCTACAGCCTGGTCACCCAGCAGCCGCTGGGCGGCAAGGCGCAGTTCGGCGGCCAGCGTTTCGGCGAAATGGAGGTGTGGGCGCTCGAGGCTTACGGTGCAGCGTACACGCTGCAGGAGATGCTGACGGTGAAGTCGGACGACGTCGCCGGCCGCACCAAGGTCTACGAGGCGATCGTGCGCGGCGACGACACGTTCGAGGCCGGTATTCCGGAATCGTTCAACGTGTTGGTCAAGGAGATGCGCTCGCTCGGCCTCAACGTCGACCTGCACAATTCGAAGCAGCAGCGGCAAGGCCCCGGCGGCGAGAGCGCGGAAGCGGCGGAATAGTCATTGGGACACGAGGCGGACGAGGACAGGACGGACAGGGGAACGGCGGCAGGCTAGCTGTCGTCTGCGGTCCGTCATCCGTCGTCTGAAACGGAGAGAACGATGAATCAAGAGATCATGAATCTTTTCAGCCCGCAGGTGCCGGCTCAGGTCTTCGACCAGATCCGGATATCGATCGCGAGCCCGGAAAAGATTCTGTCGTGGTCCTACGGCGAGATCAAGAAGCCGGAGACCATCAACTATCGCACCTTCAAGCCCGAACGCGACGGCTTGTTCTGCGCGCGCATCTTCGGCCCGATCAAGGACTACGAGTGCTTGTGCGGCAAGTACAAGCGCATGAAGTACAAGGGCATCATCTGCGAGAAGTGCTCGGTCGAGGTCACGCTCTCGCGCGTGCGGCGCGAGCGCATGGGCCACATCGAGTTGGCGGCGCCGGTCGCCCACATCTGGTTCCTCAAGTCGCTGCCCTCGCGCATCGGGCTGTTGCTCGACATGACGCTCAAGTCGCTCGAGCGCATCCTCTATTTCGAGAGCTATGTCGTGCTCGAGCCGGGATTGACCCCGCTCGAGGATCGCCAGCTGCTGAGCGAGGACGAATATCTCAAGGCGCAGGAGCTGTACGGCGCCGACAGCTTCACCGCCACGATCGGCGCGGAAGCGATCCGCGAGATGCTCAAGGCTCTCGATCTCGACAAGATGCAGACCGATCTGCGGGCGGAGATCGCGGGTTCGGATTCCGACGTCAAGAAGAAGAAGATCGCCAAGCGGCTCAAGATCGTCGAGGCGTTCCAGCAGTCCGGCAACAAGCCGGAATGGATGATCTTGACGCAGGTGCCGGTGATCCCGCCGGATTTGCGGCCGCTCGTTCCGCTCGACGGCGGGCGCTTCGCCACCTCCGATCTCAATGATCTCTATCGCCGCGTCATCAACCGCAACAACCGCCTGAAGCGGCTGATCGAGCTGCGCGCGCCCGACATCATCATCCGCAACGAAAAGCGGATGTTGCAGGAGGCGGTCGACGCGCTGTTCGACAACGGCCGACGCGGGCGCGTCATCACCGGCGCCAACAAACGGCCGCTGAAGTCGCTCGCCGACATGCTCAAGGGCAAGCAGGGCCGCTTCCGGCAGAACCTGTTGGGCAAGCGCGTCGACTATTCCGGCCGCTCGGTGATCGTGGTCGGCCCCGAGCTCAAGCTGCACCAGTGCGGGCTGCCGAAGAAGATGGCGCTCGAGCTGTTCAAGCCCTTCATCTATTCGCGGCTCGACGCCAAGGGCCTGTCGACCACGGTGAAGCAGGCGAAGAAGCTGGTCGAGAAGGAGAAGCCCGAAGTCTGGGACATCCTCGACGAGGTCATTCGCGAGCATCCGGTGCTGCTCAACCGCGCGCCGACGTTGCACCGCCTGGGCATCCAGGCGTTCGAGCCGGTGCTGATCGAGGGCAAGGCGATCCAGCTCCACCCGCTGGTCTGCGCCGCCTTCAACGCCGATTTCGACGGCGACCAGATGGCCGTCCACGTGCCGCTCTCGCTCGAGGCGCAGCTCGAGGCGCGCGTCCTGATGATGTCGACCAACAACATCCTGCACCCCGCCAACGGCTCGCCCATCATCGTGCCGTCGCAGGACATCGTGCTCGGCCTCTACTACCTGTCGATCATGAGTGAAGGCGATCCGCGCGAGTGGAAGGTGGAGCTGCATTCCGAGGAGGAGCTCAAGCGCGACCCGAAGAAGAAGAACGTCATCCGCGCCGTCTACAGGAACGCTGAGGAAATCGAGCACGCGCTGAACGAGAAAGCGATCGGGTTGCACACGAAGATCAAGTATTACTGGGAAGGGATCGACGAGCAGGGCAAGCCCTTGCGTCGAGACTTCGTGACCACGGCCGGCCGCGTGATGCTCGGCGAGGTGCTGCCGAAGAGCGCGAAGATTTCCTTCGAGCTTGTGAACAAGCTCATGACCAAGCGGGAAATCTCGAGCATGATCGATCAGGTCTACCGCCACTGCGGGCAGAAGGAGACGGTGATCTTCTGCGACCGGATCATGGCGCTCGGCTTCCATCACGCCTTCAAGGCCGGCATTTCGTTCGGCAAGGACGACATGGTGGTCCCCAGCACCAAGTGGAAGATCATCGAGAAGACCCGCAACGACGCCAAGGAATTCGAGCAGCAGTACAACGACGGCCTCATCACCCAGGGCGAGAAGTACAACAAGGTGGTCGATGCCTGGTCGAAGGCGACCGACCTGATCGCCGACGAAATGATGAAGCAGATCTCGTCGGTGGAAAAGGTCGACGGCGGCGGCCGCGCCGCGCAGGTCAACTCGATCTACATGATGGCGCATTCCGGCGCGCGCGGCTCGCCGCAGCAGATGCGCCAGCTCGCCGGCATGCGCGGCCTGATGGCCAAGCCGTCGGGCGAGATCATTGAGAGCCCGATCATCAGCAACTTCAAGGAAGGGCTCACGGTGCTCGAGTACTTCAACTCGACGCACGGCGCGCGCAAGGGCCTCGCCGATACTGCGCTCAAGACCGCGAACTCGGGCTACCTCACCCGGCGCCTGG